>Ga0209488_10000506_pt1 | contig 33089 bp, 36 predicted proteins | sample Rivendell_Oct201_8_FD_188349 | JGI IMG/M metagenome (GOLD analysis project Ga0209488, IMG submission 188349) | Vadose zone soil microbial communities from the Eel River Critical Zone Observatory, Northern California, USA -... | ecosystem: Environmental > Terrestrial > Soil > Vadose zone >...
CAAAAACTCGGAAATGGGGGGGATCGGGCTGAATAAAAAGAAGCCAGCAATGCTAAGGATTGTGTGTATGTTGTTTTTGTTCTATGTTTTGCAAGCGATTCTTTGAGAAAACCATGTTTTATTGATGAATGCAGTGGGGGCAGTGGCTGAGTCATGGTCAGCTTGTGTCAAGCCAATTTGGGCTGGCATTGCCACGTGAAACAGTCTCAAACTGAGTTCGAACCAAACAAAACCAATGTAAACAGTTTCAATCTTGGTTTCAGAAATTTCAGCTGAAACTGAACAGTTCAGTTTCTGGTTTGGGAAAAAATGGCTCAAACCAAACCAAACCAAACTTCCCCAGCACTATTAGACAGCAGCCAAGCTTGGACATCCAACTTAGGACTAACATCACAGCAGAACCGCTGAGTATAAGAGTCCAGCCCTTGTCTTGTCTCAGGCTTGCCTAAGCTACCCCATGACTTACCTAGTAGTCAACCCTTCACCAACATCTGGCTGTACTCTGCCCATAGGAGCATTACACACACTCCTACACTGCTGCTCTTGGAGCATGCTACAAACTCCCCACCCCCACCTCTGGCTTGCCATGCACCAGCACCCCTGCCCATCCTTGGATGTACACACATGGGTTGGAGGGCCCCATGCACTTGCAGCATCCCTGGGCATGGACTTCACACATTTCTGTTCAATCACTTAATGTAGTTACAGTTTGTTTTTTTATATACAATTGTAATAAAATAAATGTGATGTTTTTACTATTAGGCTGAGTGCAAAAACTGACAGCTGTCATGGGAAGGCACAGTGGAAATCCAGACTGTGGGGCACCTGCCTTTTTCATTGAGGGCAGCATATGTAATCATTTGTTAAAAACAGCCAACTGTGATCTGCCCTGACCGACACTATCTCAGGCCAATCCAATCTTCGTCCAAACTTCCCGTCCATCCACCCTTGTCCCTTATACCCATTGTGCCCCCTAGCTTGCCTTTAGCCTTTGACTTACGACCATTGAGTTCCTTGTACATCTCCCGCATCTCTGTCTTGGCCGGTTTCTCGACTGCCTCGGCTTCAAGACGCCAACGCTCCTCCTTGATTTCCCGAGGGGTTTGATATCCAGATGTTGCAGGTGATGCATGTCCAGAACGGGATCGGACTGGCCCGAGAGGGGGCGAGCGATTTGAAATCATTTGCGAATACATAGATAGCTACTGGCTCTTAAGAATTGAAGAAAAACGTGATAAGTAGCAACATACCCAATTTTGCTTCGATTCGCGCTTTGTCCATTTTCCCTGGGTTAAGCTTGTGTCGTAAAAATTCTCCTTTCTATAAATTTGAAACCAAACTAGATACCGGCTTGTGTCATCTTGAGTATGCAAAGACGAGACTGGACACACCATAATTTAAGGTCTGACTCTTGCGCCATTTCCGAGAGACACACGCGCATCGAGCAAGGTCATGGATTCCGAGTAAAGCAAATATTCTCTGAGATATCTCAGTGGGAAATACCCTGAGGGGATCGGTAGATTGCTTTGTGAACGCTGTAAGTAAAGGTCCACGAGCGAGACGAACGGACGCTCCCCGAGAAGGCGATGGCGGCCGCGTCGATGGGCGAGAGCGTGCAGGAGTTCCAGGTAGTGAAAACTGGGCACCTTAGAGATACAGCGGTCCAAGGAATAAACATGGATGAACGCACGACATTGACAAGTTCATCGTCTGAATCATCCTTGTCATGAACGAGAGCATCGAGGCGCTCATGTGCCGAATGCTTCAAGACGCCTTGGAGGAGATTTGAAGTCATCACCGGGTTGTATAACGATATCGGTTGTACATAAGATAGGTTGAAGTGAAGTGAGGTGATGATATCACCGGCTGAGGCTTACGTACGCGAGTGAGGACACTGCCGCGTGACAGCTTCGTACAATAGTACCTCATCTCCACATCTCCACAGGATTTCACATGGACACTCGGGCCAGCAAAACTTCGGCCGTTTCTGGCCTTCCTGATATTCGTATGGCTACCCTCTCCAATGGTATCACCATGGAAACCGCGCGTTCTGGCACAACTCTCAAAAACGGCAAGTTCCAATTGTGGGAGCGTGAGCTGCTTGAATCGTCCGAGGTTCGCCGAAAGTCCACCGTGGCACAGTTATGCACGTGGTATCATCCTAAGATTCAATACAGCGCTGACTTCCTCTCAGATTTTCTCGATTACTACTTCCAACTGTTAGGCTATATCAATGCTCGCAAAGAGCGTCGCGCAAATTTTGATGAGGATACTGCCTCCCGCAATCTTCCCCCAGTGAATTACAATAAAGAATTCAAGTCTTATTGCGGGCGTGAGCGTGTACTTCTGCGAAGAAGGCGCGCAAAATTGCGGGTGGAGCAGTTTCATATCATAGCCCAAGTTGGCCAGGGAGGCTATGGCGAAGTATATCTAGCACGGAAGCAGGAGACAGGCGAGGTGTGCGCTCTAAAGAAAATGCGTAAACGAACGCTGTTCAAAATGGATGAGGTACGTCCTCTTATTTTCCGGGCCTTAATCTCTCCCTGACCAAGAGTCCTCTCAGGTCAGGCACGTCCTCGTAGAGCGAGATATCCTCACCGCGACGAAAACCCCCTGGTTGGTCCGTTTGTTGTATGCTTTTCAAGATGCAGAACATGTCTACCTTGCGATGGAATATGTGCCTGGGGGCGACTTTCGGACCCTACTAAACAATTCCGGTGTACTCAAAGAGGAACACGCTCGATTCTACATTAGCGAAATGTTTGCGGCCGTCTGCGAGCTGCACAAGCTCGGGTACATTCATCGAGATCTTAAGCCAGAGGTGCGCTCACGTCTGTAAAGCACACGTGCATGCCCCTGAACAAATAACCCGCTATAGAACTTCCTTGTCGACTCTACGGGCCACGTAAAACTCACAGATTTCGGTCTTGCCACAGGTGCCCTCAATCCGAAGCTCATTGAGTCACTCAAGATCAAAGTTTGTTCACCTCCGATCTATCTTTGGCACACGCTAATGAGGGCTGGTGTAGCTTGACAAAGTTAAAGACAACCAGATCGTGCATCGATCCACTATGGAACGACGCTCTCTGTATCGGTCCATTAGGAACGAGGATTTCCGTTATGCAGACTCAGTCGTCGGCTCCCCGGACTACATGGCACCTGAGGTGTTGCGGGGAAAGCCTTACTCTTATGCGGTAGATTACTGGTCTTTGGGATGCATCTTGTTTGAGTTTCTTGCGGGCTTTCCCCCCTTTAGTGGGGGCACACCAGAAGAGACGTGGACCAATCTCAAGAACTGGACCAGAGTTTTGCGCCGCCCCGAGTACGATAAACCGGAGGACTTGATTTTTAACCTGAGCGATGTTGCTTGGGATGCTATCACTCGGTATATTTCTCCACGCGACTTGCCGATGCACACTCTGATCGTCCGCCCAGGCTTATTGCACACACAAGTGTGCGGTACTGCACTCTCGATGCAGTTCGTGCTCACCCTTTCTTCAAAGTTGTGCCATGGGATAACCTTCGCGGCGCCCCGGCACCGTTCGTTCCCGCTCTCGACTCTGATGAAGATACGGGATACTATGATGATTTCACGTCTCCGGAAGATATGACCAAGTACGCCGAGGTGCGCGAGAAACAGCGCAATGTTGATCGACTACGCGAAAAGGACGAACCTTTTGCACGTGGTGTTTGGGTGGGATTCACATTTGGGAAAAACGGACCTGGCCTCAAAGCGCTAAACGCCATAACCGATGGCAGTGACGATAAGGGCACCCTGGCCACAATTTTTTGATCACCGTAGAAAACAGGGCTCCCGAAAAAATGTGACAAGTGTCTGATGCGGGACATTTATACTGTTGATGCCAGTCCCAATATCGCTATTAGCAGGATAGATAGAGGAAGTGTAATATACATAGTCCCTATTGTGAACGTAATAATAACAAACTACAATCCGTCAACCCTGCCTATCTGAATTTACCTGGAGCACCCTATGTAACTCGTCCATGTTGGCGCTTCACGGGGTTAATGCACATTTTTTGTGAGGGTCGAAGGCGACTTACAGGACATCATCCTCATCTTCAGTGTGGTCTTTCACACGAAGGTGGATCATAGGCAATGAGAACACCAATCCAGCAACGAGGAGTGCCCAAGTTGAGAGAAATAAGTTCATGTACCTGAATCCTAAATCAGTTGAACGGATAGGCTCTGGTCTACGCTACTTACGGCACTTTCATAGCATCTGCCCGCCAAACACCAGCGGCCCCGGCCGACTGTACTGACTTGTCTGGTAACAAGTAATGTTGGTGCGTGCGCCCGAAAGAAGAGGCACACTGTGCTCACAAACGCCGGTAAAATATGCGAGTTTCGCCGGATCATTTGACATGGCGCCCATCATCCAATACGCTGTTGTCTGCCACATAGCGTCGAGAAGCCCACAAAAGATGTACAGGAAGAGATGGCCCGTGTAGCCCTTGTCGTAGATATCCATTTTAGACCCGTCAGGTGGCATGGATTGACGTGTGTACATGCTTCGCACCTTCAATCAGTGGGGAACGGATTGTGCGCCAAAGCACGTACCGCTGATAGAAGAAGCCCCATATATGGACAACGAAAACGAAGACAAGTAGTATGGACCAACCAACGAAGGCACGGGCCCGACGTCGAAATTGGCTCTGGTCTAAAAGCAAGCCGATCGACACAGAACCCAGGATCTGGGAAATCCAATAAACCAGGTTATTCAGTGACCGGGCACGAATGTTGAATAGAGCAGCATTATAGTCATTGAACTCTGAGTATCAGCGGACTTTGAGCCATAATCGACTTTGAGACGTAGCACAACTTACGCCAAGTGTAAAACCAATTACTAGCAAGGAACATGGGAAAGAGGAGCACAATGAGTGGGTCAGTGCGCAAAGCGATGTATAGGCCATGTATTTCCGTCCTCCACGATGGCTGATAAGGCATTGTCACCTTAGTGCCATCAGTTCGAATCATTTTTTTGGGATCCGCCATGAAAAGAGGTATGAGAGCGCCCATTCCTGTGAGAATCATAAAGCCGATCTATCACAAACGTGGTGAATAATGCTGGCAGTTAATAATGGAAAAGCGCACATATGTGCCATTGGAGACTAGCGAGTGTGAGACGGTTACGTCAACACCCGAAGGAGATAGCTTACCTCGGTTCGCCTAACAAGCGACAATCATGATTGATGAACGCTTAAGTGGTGAGCAGGTTAAAAGGCGCACCTCGGAATGAAAATTCCTACCCAAAGAAACAGCAGCACCGACAACTCCACCTAAATTAAAGATGGACCAGAAAATGCCAATGAATTTGCCCTTTTGGTCCTCAGTGGGATACGCAAGCATGAGCGATCCTTGGGCGGTCCAAAGCAAACCAGCACACAAGCCAAGTATAGCCCCAGCCGCAATAACGAAACCTCCGGCGTTCTCATGGATGTTTATGACGCTAGAAACGGCGATCAGTGGGCCTCAACAAAAGGATGTGTTAAACGCGCTTACAGATATGACCCTATGTAAATGGCATACCCCGAACTTCCCAGAAAGAGAGTCATTCGCGGGCCAAGGATGTTATTGACAGAACTTGAGGGAAATAAGCTATGAGGGAGGGTGAGAAGATAAAGAGATACGGACCCTGCAAAAGAGGCTGCTACAGCGAAGGTTGCATATAAGGTCGAGTTAGCGTTAGCGCTCGTGGTGCCATCAACTTGACCTCCAGCCCCGAGTCCGTTTAGTGCGTTAAAGAGACCGGGACAGGCGAAACAGACAAAGCCGAGGAGTACGACCTGCGTGTACGGGTGGTAATAGAAGCTCTTCAAACTGGGGGGCCAGATGTAGAGATGGTATCGTGTGGTGGTGCCCCCTGCGATGCTTGACCCACTTGGATAACCAGTCAGGGCGGGACTGGGTGATATGTCATAGTCGTGAACAGTGTTGTCCACAGAAGAGCTAGGATCACGCTTTTCAGTGGGGTTTCCCGCCATAGAACGAGGCCCCGGATGAGGCAGGGAAAGATGCGGGGGTGTGAGAACGGGCGAATCATAGAGACTTGAAAGGGAACTAATATATCCACACCGCCGTTGGCTGATGCATGCAGAGTAGCGTAAACCACTTTCCCTGAAACGGCGATGGCGCCCATCGCTTATTGGACACCGCCGCCCAGTCTAACGCCTCATAGACTGCCTAACCAGACTAAGCACACCTACCAAGGCATCAATCCAACACTGCTCCCTCGTGCTGATGTTGGGCATGGAACATCACAATTATTCGTAATCGTTCCTAAGATAAGTGTGTGTACAACCTTTACCATATAGAGAAGAACCTGCACAAGCCAGGAGACAGAGGCAGTAGTTGAACAAGGTCGAATCAATCGAGTAAAGAGAGAAGAAAAAATAAAACAGGCTCTATCTGATCTGCGAAAACGTGGAGCTAATTCACGTGTATTACGAGCAAATCTTTAGTCTGCTGATGTGGCTGTGGCCACGCGATCTCGCAAGCCCTCGGCGGTGACGGTGTCATTGGACAAGGTGCGCGTAGAGCCTGTGCGGTGCGAAACATTTGCTAGAACGGGTCTCAGCACGTTGTAGTAAGTCGTTTGTGCACCCTGTCTCGTAAAATAACGGTGAGTATAGAAAAATGGGATTATAATAGGTACTGACGTGGAATGCGGGAAGTTGCAGCCAGAGAATGAAAAGTGTTTTGAACGAAAAGTACCATGGGAAATAGTAGAGTAAGGCACGGAGGGCAAAACCTTCGGCAAAATTGAAGAACCCAAAAATAACCCAATACGTGAGCCACTGAACGTCATCATCGTGACCTGGTGACTCAAGGGCCTTGAAAGAGAGATAGGCGGGTAGTCCCCACCCAATAAGGTTGGAGACGGGAGCAGCGAGGGCGTTGACAAAGTGAAAGCCGGTGAGGAGGGTAACAGCGGCAATGAAACCATAGGCCTTAGGCACCTGAGCACGCTGCTCTAGGCTGACGAGAACAGGATATTTGGAGAGCTGGCGGTGGCGCGCAGCATCATCGGACATTCATTTAGCTCCACAAATGTGACCAAAAGGGCCAGAGAACGCACCTCCCTATCCAATTGAGCAACATAATAATGCGCTTTGGCCTGGGCCTGCTGGAAAGCGGGGTGCTGCTGGACTTTTTGCTGAGCAGACGACATCTAATGGGTGGCAGGTTACCGCATGGAACACCAGAATAAAATAAAATCCCAAAAGGAACCCCAAAAAATAGAAAACCAATGTGACAACTTACGATAGAAACTATTGAACGGGAAAGATTGTGGGTGTCGTGGACGTTGGGAGCAAGAGAGGAGGTGACTGGGAGTAGTTGATATGGTTGATGACACGTGTTTGCCATCCGTGAGTTGGCACTTTACGTCAGCGCCTCTCTTCCCGACGTGGCCTCCATAGGCTTATTTGTTCAAAGTACTCTAGGACAGCCAACCATGTCTGATGGCTCTCTGGGAACGTATGAAGCGGTGAAGGTGTGCAAGTTCTCCATATTCTTCTTGTTCGGCCAGTCTGATTGCCTTCAGTACCTTCACAAAACTGTGCCAGCATTCTCTCCCTATGTGCCTGTTGGCCTCCTCTCTTACCTCGCGTTCATCCTTCTCACCGGAACCTTTGGACTCGCATTCTATTACACTACGTATGTGATCATCGTATCTGATTCTGTCACAGTTTACATACGAGCTGTCCACAGTCTCTCGAAATCAACAATCCCTACGCGTGAGGCAACAGTGGCAATCATAGCTAGCATTCTTGGCGGTTATGGCGTCGTGGCACTCTTCTGTTCTGTTGGCGTATATGTGTAACTCAACTTCCAGTATGTCAACTTAGAGGACGTGTCCATTCATCGGCGAATGCGGGCGTAAGGTCAATTATTTACACGCCAGCCGTGCTTGCAGTTAACACACTGAGTGGACGGACATTATTATAAGAGAGCCGATTACGGAACTCCAGAATACATACTGTGTACAGGATCGTTGAGCCTTCATCAGCGCTGCGCATCTAGAAATCCCAATTGAACCGGTGATGAGTCCGAACGATTACAACCACGAACCTGAATCTCCTTCGAGTAAGCTTCCATATAGCCACACTCTGGGCACGTCTCTGTAACCTGGCACGAAAAACATTCACGACCCCACCTCCCGAAAAATGAAATGCAGTCACCTTTAATAGTGCATCAGATCCCTCATGAACCTTGGTCTTCGTTTTACGTCTCTGTCTCAGCGAAGACGGGAAAGCATCAGGGTGTGAATGAGTCGTAATCTTGTTATTTTCATAGGCTGTGCAGCAGTCACATCTAAAGGAAACGCGCAGATGGGCAAGCGGGACACACAGCTCGCTGGTTCAACACGACCGCACTGATCACACCTAACGTCCGACTCATCTCCAAAGGGGAGATTGAGAAGCGTGCCGCAGTCTGGGCAGAAGAGCAACGAGCCTGGTCGTGCGCAAAAATCACCAAGTAAATCATCTGCTATTATCATATGCACTCACCAATCATGTTCTCAAGAGTAGGCATAGCTGTAGGTGCAATCTGTTGTCATTACATGTCACTGGTAACTCGTAGCTGATGGGCTGACCGACACCCACAGCACAGAACGATCGTTTCACAATAAATAGTGCCAGTTGGTTCGGCGAACTGCGGTCTAAGCGCCCTTTCGGTTCAGGTACAGAACCGGGTCCTTGTTTCTCTTGTCTTTCGGGCGCGATCGCCTCCTCGCGATGAACAAAAGGGCCTTTGTTCACCTTTCACACCTGAGGCTTAAATCTTCGGTGCTTTCACCTAGACCCAATGTCCAAGTTATTCTCCCTCCATTCTTTCTTCCCTGCGCGCTGGCGTGCTACGAACTCCGACTCGAAGCTCTAGACCGTGACGCTCTTTAATGACTTCTTACTACATCGACCCAGAGAGATGTTTCGAGGTTCCTTTCCGCATCCCCCTCCCTGACAAGGATAAAATGGCAACTCGCCTCGCAAATATACGCCTGATTATGAGAAATGCGAGGGAAAGGCAGTCTCTTTCCAGTGCTTTACACCGGGAATGGCTCGCTACCCGAGCTACCAAATATCGCGACAAAGCCAAGACCATCATGGAGCGTGGGCAGCTCAAGCGTTTCGCTGGCAATCTCACCGAACGATATTTTGATTACCTAGATTTCCACAAGGAAAGGCTGACAGATTTATCCCCTCTAATGATCCACGTTCCCGCGTTATGTTCTCCTCTCAGCCCGCCGTCACCGTGTTTATTGTAAGTGACCCTTTTTCAGTGCCTGCGAATGTCTTAATAAGTTTCCCTTAGCGGCCCTCCCAGACAAGACGACTTGAATGAAATCATAAGGAGTAATCTCTCCTGGTCACAATTTGCCGGTCCTGTACCTGCGGGCTGGCGAGAGAGATTTTTCCACGATCGACAATGGGAACGTGGTATCGAACGACGCGCTCGGAATGAATATTCAGATGAAGAGCGAAAGGCCGAGTACGATGCCTTGGAGTCCCAGAGACGTCACCTAGGTATCGGTGTCTTTCTTCAAATGGAATCAAATACCCCACCCCCGCTGCAGCGGAAACGCCCTGTTCCGCTCCCCCTCTCCTCTTCCCTTCATCTCATAGCACTTAGCGAGGAAAGTGCTCAATTGAAATACGAAAGCATTGCAGCTTGGAACCCACCGCCGGGGAGTAGTACGCGATCAGATTTTCTTTTCCAAGGGAATTAGTTCTAAGAGCACGATAACAGAATCAGAACGGCAACACTTTCTTGTCGGACACTCAACGCGGAGAGTATCTCAATCCTCACGTCAGCGTCCTTCGTTACGTGTCAGGATTCCTGGTATGGAACATTCCAAACCCTGGCTTAACGGATCTCTTTGCGATTCGCCGCTTGTATGGTCATACACCCTTCTCCCCCCCCCCGCCCCCCCACGCGCTTTTCATTGATACCCCTCTCAGTCAATAACGGACATTCATATCTCACCACCATCAGTTCTTCTCAATGCGGATGCCATCCGCGCTTATCTTGACAGGGTACATGGCCCACACTATGTCTCTCCTCGGGCTGTGTCACCTCAACCAGCCTATCCTCAATCCCCACTGCAGCAGCTTATTTCGTCCAAAGTGGTGATAGAAATCTCAGCTGAGCGAATGCCCGCAAAAGATATAGGAAACCGTGACACTCGAAAATCTCTATTTACGCTTGTCTGGGCTGTACAGCCTCCTGACCCGAATATGGTACCTCTTTCCTCCATCGCACCTGAACTCCATATCCGCCAGTCCCGGCCCATGAAGCGCAAAGGAAGCCAGGAGAGCGTCATTGCATTTCACGAGCTCTTGAAGGTATTTCTTCCGTATGTTGGCACGTACGTCGTCCCTCATCGAGTGTCACATTACAGAAGCCGCGCCTGGCGGTCCCTACTACGGCTACAACTTCGCATGGCACTCCTTAATCAACTTAAAAGGAATGCTCCCAGTCTGTTACGATCTCTGATACCACAACCTGTTTTGTTATACCATGCTTTGTGTTCCATCCTCGCGATGTGATGTCTGTTAAGCAAATATTTTGATTTACCTCATGGACTGTCCTGTAGCCTACCGTATTTTCCTTTTCCGACTTGAAAAACCAAATCGCTTACTAAGTAGGGTCTGGGTCGCAACGCTTTCCGTAATCAGTTCTCACTTTCACTTTCACTTTCACGCACAAAATCCCCTCACACTCACTGGCGGCACTTGCAGGAGCTGGATATGCCAGACCTAACCACACAATCCAACTACTTACAAGTTTATACCACGAATGTAGACTTCCGCTGGACTGTAGACTTTGAAAAACACCTCATCGAAGGGTCAGCCACACACACACTTTTGCCTCGAGAAGATGGAATAGAAGAAGTCATGTACAGTAATCTCCATCGAATTCTACTGTCATTGGTGTCTATTGACAAAATCAATATTTTCCCCAAAGCTTTGACACTTCCAATCTGGAAATCAGCAAGGTGCTGGTGGATGAACGTGTGGTTGAAGTACGTCGTCTCACTGGCTTTCCGCACAGCCTCAATTTATTCCAAACTGCGGAAGTTCGTTCTTGGTGCAAAGCACGAAGTCATGGGCTCGGCGTTACACGTACCCCTTGCTCCGGGGAGTAGAGCAGGCTCCCCAACGAAGGTCGCAATTTTCTACAAGACAACGAAGGATAGCACGGCACTTCAGTGGCTAGCTAAGGAGTAAACTGGGCTCGGTTTCGTAGTCTTATTCATATTCATGCAACGCACGCTCCAGGCAGACACAAGGGAAGCAATTTCCCTATCTGTTCAGTCAGTGTCAACCGATTTACGCTCGAGCATTGGCCCCGTTACAAGGTAAGGACTACAATAAGACGCGATCTTGTTCCAGACTCACAGAGCACGCAGATACTCCTTCGCTCAAGATTGTGCGTAACTCACAACCTAAGAGAGTAAAGGAGTTCTGACTTCCTCTAGACCTACACGGCAACGGTAGCATCAGCACTCCCAGTCCTTCTCTCTGCCATCCGTGTCTCCCCGCCGTCTGAGGGCCCTGCTCATGATGGGAAAGCCATTGGGAAGGATGTTGTTAACTACGTATACGACCAGGTATGGTTGAGATTCGTGTCTCGAAACTCGACTTCCACGGTGTGGGGAGCCTCAACTTGATGTACAGCCAGTCGGAATACCCTCATATCTGATCGCAATTGCAAGCGGCAATCTCTGTTACAAGTCTTTCCCGACGATTGAGGGAAGAAGTTGGAAGAGTGGCGTGTGGGCAGAGCCTGAGCTGCTGGATGCTTGCTACTGGGAGTTTAGCGAGGACACGGGAAGGTCAGTATCCAATCTCGACCTCCAATTTCCGACACGATTGTATATTGAACTGGGGAAAGATTCCTCGCCAAGGAAGAGGATATTATTGGACCCTACAAATTTGGTGTTTACGACGTCTTGGTGCTTCCTCCATCCTTCCCTTATGGAGGCATGGTGAGTCGTCTTAATACACCTCTCCAAGCTTGGGAGGCTTCGTTGATATGCCTGAGAAGGAAAATGCGTGTCTTTCTTTCTTGACTCCCAGTGTGTGCTAGTTTCCTAATCATCGCATCACCTCCTCATTAGCATGCATAGCACTCCTCGCTGGTGACCGGACATTGGTCGACGTTGTCGTCCATGAACTGACCCACTCTTGGTTCGGGAACGGCATTACGTGAGCTTTTGATAAATGCGCTGGCGTATCTGACGTCTGCACAGGCACGCAGAAGCAACTCACTTTTGGCTGAACGAAGGATGGACGACATACATTGAACGTCTGCTCCAACAGTGTCTTCACTCTCCTGCAGAGCGTGGATTCCAATACGTTATCGGTTCAGCAGCCCTAAGTGAGGCTTTGAATAATTACGTGGATAGACCGAAGTATCAGCGGTTGGTGATCGATTTTGAGCCCGGTGAAGACCCCGACGACGCGTACAGTAGCATCCCGTATGAGAAAGGCTCTCGCTTCCTTTTGTACCTCGGTGTGTTTTTTTTCGTCCCCTTCAACGTCTGAATTTCATAGGCCTTCAGAACAGACACTTGGCGGCTTGGACGTCTTCTTACCCTATATCCGAGACTATGTTGCAACCTTTCAAGGAAAAAGTATTACGACATGGGACTGGAAAGCCCATCTGTACGGGTACTTCGAGAGGTACGGAGGTCAAGAAAAGCTGGATGCACTGAATAGCGTCGACTGGGATGTGAGCTCGCGTTTGTACTAGGTCGCTAGACAGTTAGCTGACCCATCATCAGGCGTGGTTCTATGGCGAGGGGCTGAAACTTCCTGTGGAACCTTCGTATAACACGACCCTTGCCGACCCCGCCTATTACCTTGCTGCACGATGGGACACCTCGCGGTCTATCTCTGATGTAACCGATCTGGATTTCTCTGCATCCGACGTGGAGACTTTTAACTCAAACCAAAAGAGTGAGTTGTCGATGGTTTTATTTCCCCTATTTTTCACCCGATCATATAGTTGTATTCCTCGAGCGCCTTGCGACATATGCGCCCTTACCCCCCACCCACATAGGGCACCTTGGCACGATCTATGAAGTAGCTACTTCTGCTAATGCCGAGATCCGCCTGCGTTTCTATAATGTCGCGCTCAAAGATTCATCATCGTTGGCAGCGTCCGACTTTGTAGGAAAGGCGCTGAAATGGGTGACGGGGCGTGATGGAACGGGCGTGATCAAGGGTCGCATGAAGTTTTGCCGCCCTACTTTCCGGGCGGCGAGTAAGGTCAATGCCGCTCTTACGAAGGAATATTTTGCTCAGTCCAAGGAAGAGTTCCATCCGATCGCAAGAAAATTGATAGAGAAGGTGACTTCAATGCCAAGTCTCACTTAACGCTAGTTGCTGACACTCCTGGAAGGATCTTGCATCTGCTTAGGTAATAACCAGCTTGGAAGGGATTGTAAGCTATGCGATGAGAGAATGACTGTACAGAAACCTGTAACTTGAGCCCGCTGCCCGTCAATTGCACACGATCGCTAGACGTAGTGTTGTGACCTTTTGGAGGCACAGAGGCATGCTACTGACCAAGCGATAAAATCTTAATAACGAACTATTCTTGGATCTGATTGCCAAGCACACGACGATACCAACAAAGAATGTGAACAAGACTAAACGATGTCTACTTGAAGCTACCCCAGATATCCCCAAACACATCGTCTTTTTTGGTTTGCGTGTTGCTTGTCGTTGGTGAGACGAGGGCAAGAGTTGTACCCGCGGGATTGCTGGTGGATCCTCCCCATATATCACTTCCAGAACTAAGCAGAGCTGGCTGTGGAGTGGGCGAAATAGGACCCCAGACATTGGGTTGCACAGGTGGAACAGGATTGTTCCAGTTATGACCGACGTTCCAATTCGTAGATGAGGTAGTAGTCGTATTGCTGAACGGTGGAAGTGGCTGAGACTGAAGTTGAGCGGCTGGTGCTTGTGCTTGGGACCAAGGCGAAGGTGCAGCCTGCGCATTGAAAAGTGAGAGAATATCTTGTTTTGCGTCCTTTCTAGGTGTGGGTGCTGTGGTAGCTGTGGCATTCACAGGGGGTGCGTGGAAATCGAGTGAAAAGAGATCATTCTCTGGGGTAGGCGCTGGAGCGGGGGCAGGGGTCGGGGTACCTTGGGTAGGCATTGATTGGGTTGTCACCTGGCCACGCGCGTATTGTACAGAGAGTAACTGGTGCGGCTGTGAATGACGCGTCGTAGAGACAGGTGTGACAGCTGGAACAGCCGGCTGACGGGTAGGATGATTCTGCTGATTTGTGCGCACTGAGCTCAGGCCAGAAATATGGGTGGGTGAAGGCTCTGAAGTAACCTCAGTTGATGAACCGCCTTCAAGTACTGTAGGATCTGAAGGAGGGGGGGTATCCAGGGCCCAGCGGCGCGATTCATACTTGGACCGGATGAAAGACTCTATCTTACTAAGGTCATGATAGTCGTATAAGATGGAAAGACCTCCCATGATCAAGACTATGTATGCTCACTGGTCCGGTGGGACATGCCCAGGTTTGAGGTGTGCTTCCCAGTATAAATTCGCAAGACGGTTTCCCCACTTTTGTATGTTCTATCTTGTGTGTTCACGAGACAAGATAGTGTGAGAGGAAGGTAAACGACATACCCCCATCTGCTCGGGTGTCCATGCGTCAAGGTCGATTGACTTGACTTTGCTGATGTGGGTGCCCATTCCACGATGGATACCAGAGCAGCGAATACACAAAAAGACCCCGCTAGCACGCACATGAAACACTGAAAAAAAAAGTAAAATACGAGAACGTACATATTCCAAGAGGCCCAACGGGGATCTACGGGTCCAGAAGTGAGATCGGATGAACGGACGAAAAGAAGGCGACAGATAGCCATACCGTTGTGCTTGCAATCCGCGCAGACTTTATTCTCCGGACGCTTCACGATCTCTCTAAGGGTGCGCGCATGTCGTTCTGTTGTTACTTTGTCTTGGGGTGACATGTTGTGAGCTTTTTACAAAAACTTGGGCGCTCACGTCAGAGATGGCAAAAGGCAGACTCGTGACCGCGTGACTGAGAAACATACACAGCATCCTCATCCTGACCTTCCATGTCCGCCGCAGCAAAAGCAGAGGCCCGACGAAGAGCAATTCTCAGCCGGGGAAATGATCGCCTTTCAAGGCTGACCACGTCTGCAAGGGGAGACGATGCACCACAATTCGTTCATACTGGTAAGCCTTGCGCTGCCCTTCGACATATTAAGATTCGTTATTCACCACCCTAGCAGACCCACCACCGCCTTCTTCGGCTCCTCAAGGAAATCTTGCCAGTTTCATTGGAGAGGGTCCTGTCCTAGTCTCCGATCAGCCGCCTCGTCGTGCTCCCGATCCACATACTTCTCCGTCTCCGTTGGGGACTCCAGCTGGGTTAGGAAGCGCACCTCCAGATCTCTCCGCCTGGTTGAATGAGCAACAGCAACAGTTATTACAAGCACTCTCCAGTGGTCCTCCGCACAGCCAGTCACGCCTCCCGGACGCTAATGCTTCCGTTAAAAACAGCGCTGCTCCTGATGACCCATTTCTGGCACTCATGTCCACCTTCGGTGTACAAGCCGGCATAGGACGGGACACTGAGGGCATATCTCACACCGAAACCGATGCGAAACCGAAGACAACCATTCAGAAGTTACTGCCGCTTATACATGTCATTTCTGTGTGGGCTCTTGTGGCATTCTTTATCCTTTGGCGGGAGCCTGAAGCATTCCGGGATCATCCTGTTGTCGTTTCCCCAGGCGATATATGGCATCGATGGGCCCGGCTAGCCCGCGGCACAGCGGAGCAGAGTACGTGGGGGATTGAAATAGTAGTGAGTTGCCTTGCTGCCCATCAGCTCTAGCCTGACATCCACCACAGCCATTTTTTTGGGCTTTCGTTTCCTTGGAGCTGGCACTCAACTCGACGCGTATCTTTTTTGATTTTGTGAGTTGTCTCTATGGTACCCACTCCTCCACTGAGTGTAGTTTACAGGACTCGACACGGCCTCCATTGCTTCTCACTCTCACACTTCCCTATCTTCCAAAACCCCTTCCTTCGATGATCATCTATGGTTTGAAGTACTTGCAGCTATTTGGGATGCTAGTAGATGGTCTCGCAGCTACTGTGGTCGCGATGGGTCTGTTCATCGCAGCGTCCAACATATATGAAAATTGGTCACTTCCTTGAATCTCATTACGTAGAGCCGTGTAGAACCTTGTGCAGAATGATCATTCTTAGCACGCATGTCCTTGATTTAACGGGCGACAAAAATGTGTTCGATTCGAGCAACTGCTATGCGGCACGCATCGCTATGGAAGCACAACTGCAGGACCTGTTGCAGGCATTGACGGTGGAGGGGCAGGACTCTGCGGTGGCACATCGACGACAGGAAGGCCAGCCTCGGCACGTTCTGCTTTCCAGCGTGTCCAACTATTGCCCCCTGCTGTATCCATGAGCTCTTGAAAAATCATCGACGACCATTTCTTGTGAAGATTAAGGCCCTGTTTTCTCCCATCAGCTTGAGGGAAGGTATGATAAGACGATGCGCAGTTGTTAACAGTGAATAGGACGAACAAAACTCTAATACAAGTTCCGGGTAACAAGTTTCGTCCTTTGACTTTACGAGTTTGTTGACATGTATGTCAATCTTGGGATTTGCATACCGTATCCTGGGAAGATCCTCCTTTAAAAAATGGCTAAGGTTACATACAGTCAACCGTCCATACTGGGAGGTACTGAAGTCCAAGGACTCACCGGGCACCAAAGTGGTCATTTCGCTGTGCAAGTGTAAGGCTAATGCTTTTAACCCCGACCAAGGTAGCCCGTGGTGCCTTATTAAGGTTCTGCAGAATTTGCGAGAGGCGTGAGGGTCCTGGAAGCGGCTTGGGCATCGTCTGAAGGGCTTGTCCGAGTGCGCGGAACAGGATTCGTTTGTTTGTTTGATGTTGTATGCCGTTTCGAGTCACGGACCGAGACTGTACTTCGAACCTCCCTCCGAGATTCTCAGATTCCTATCCTCCTGATACCATGGATGACCGTGACACTCTAGCTCGGCGTCGCTCTCGTCGCTCCACCGCGGGGAACCGGTGCGCAACCAACCATTTCCTTCTGAAACCTTAGTGAACGCATTGACAGGATGGAGATGGCGCTTGCGGAACTCAGTATAGAGGACATGAACGACGAAGCAGACGATAAGGACTTTATTGTTGTTATAGGTATGTATTTTTTCGTCATTTATCTCCCCCTCACACACCCTTGCAGACGAGCAGGACGTATTCGAACCTGACTTTGAAAGCACCGACGAGGAGACGGAAGCAGTGCAACAAGCCTCTGACGCCGGTGAAAGGCAAGTATGGGCCGAAGAGCGTCGAGAGAAAAAGGTAGAGTCTCCCGTGTGCTCCGAACTCTCCGACCCACCATCCGACGCAGGCAGCGCAAAACCGTGTTGAGAGAGCTGCTGCCGTTGCACATGCCCGCCAGAAGGTGACTTTCAATCCGGAGATATATGACGAGGCAGCAGAAGAGACATCCTCCATGGTGGCGAAGAAGAAGCGTCGTGTGTCGCTCGGGCTTGCAATCGATGCCGAGACAGGTGAAGTTATAAACAATGCACAGCGTCAAAGCCGGCGCTCTCACACCGTCTTGAACACGAGTGCTACTGCACAACGGATGAAAAAAGATGCCCAAGATAAGAAGGTGCGTTTACAGCGTTTCTTCCGTGGGGAAGCATTTATCCCAAGTGCAAAATAAGATGGTCACGAAGAAGTTAAAGATCAAGGCTCGGGCGCTCACTCAGGATGAGCTTATCGCGCGCGCGCTGGACATGGAGGAGGGCAACATTGTCGAGCATAAGAATTACCTTTTTGTCGAGGAAGAAAAGAGGAAGCGGGCGCACGCCGTCAGGGAAACGATTTCCGGTCCTCTGTTGAGATGGATCAGCCGCCGTGAGACAGTTTCTATACCGGCTGAGACACAATGCCTTCCAGGTATGTTAAGATTACTGATCCTGCAGGATTCTCGGGACACTTACCGTAGAAGATGGCGGAAATAGCCCCTCAATACCAACTCCGGGGGGCCCAAGCGCAAAATTAGCGGCCCCGCAACCCAGAGACAATATTGATGCACCTCAGCTGGCATATTCCCCTGGGCTTCGTACAGGACTGGTATCAAAGAACTACGTCATCCATGAGGCTTCACAGGGCGATTCGGTAGCGCGGCCTCCATGGAAAGATACTATGGCGGCGATGTTTGGTGATCACGTAAAGTGGGAGGACCTCAAAGCGTACGTGAGTAGGGGACGTCCACTCTGTGAGTTGTGCATTCCTTACCGCATTTTTACTCTAACGATTAATTATACCAGCTCGACCCGTTCAGATATGTTCGATAACAGGCCGGCCTGCACGATATGTCGATCCCCGTACTCGCGTGCCTTATGCGACACCAGCAGCCTATCGCACGCTCTCCAAGATATTGAACCATGAATATGTCTGGAGCAATGCGCTTGGTTGCTATCTAACTCGACCGGAAATTTCTATCCTTTCCACTATGCCTGGTGGAACCTCGAAGGATGGTGGACCATTGGCGAAGTGATACCCCTGGCGTCCGACAATAGCCGTTTTGGTGACGCTTTCTTCATAAACACCATATCTGGGTATGATGTAGTAAGTACCGGTGGACGAGGTTTTTTTACCAGCAAGATCAAATGTAGTCGACCATGAGTGACCCGTCTTGTGCTCCCAGTGACTAGATTTTGATCCGCTGTACTTGTGTTGCACTGTGCCTAGCCTTCCTGACTTGACGGTGGTGTAGTGAGGTCTGTTACTCCAAGTTCAACTGACGCGTGCTCAATGAGTCATAATATATAGCGCGTCATCATTAATATTGGACTAAAATAACATCATATTACCCGTACCCACTCGCGTCAGAGTCAGACCGACTGAGAAATTACTCAACCATGTACTCTCAATCAGACAACACAACCCGACCCTGGACTAGGCATTCGCGTGCGACGTCTTTCACTGGCCCTCGCACGGGCCAGTCCCGCCCAGGCACGGCATTAGCTCCCACTACGGCTGCAACCTCACGCTTTGAGGCTAGCTTCATCATCGCCTTACTGGAGGGTCGTGGTATCGCTCGAGAAGTTGGCATAGCTGCACTTGATCGTGATACTGGCCGTGTGATGTTGATTCAGGTAGTCACCCACTGCTTTCCTAACGCGTTGACTTGATCGACACACGTAGCTCGCTGACTGCCAAACATACGTGAAGACACTTCACCAGATGCACCTTCACAACCCAATTCTTATTCTAATCCCGGATACTTTTCTGTCCTCAAAAGATAACCTAGGACCGTCATCTGGGAATACATCGAGCTCAACATCATTATTAGTAAAATTCATTTATGATGAATTTCCCGGGGTTCCTGTCGAACCCGTGTTACGCAAATACTGGAGTGAAGATGCTGGTAATTACTTACTTGCCTTTATTCCCGCAAATAGTTCCCATATTTAAATCACAAGGTCTAGAATTTGTGTCTCAACTCTGCGTTCAGGACGAAGAACGACCGGCCACAATACTAGCAGTGTCAAGGAAGTGCGCATATATGCAACTACCCCTCTGTCTTCTTGCACTCTGATGCCCTCCGTGATTAGATATTATGCATTATCTGCCGCCTCGGCAGTATTCAAATACGTAGAAACTAAACTGAACACGCAGTTTGCGAGTGGTTCACTCCGCATTCGTTTCATTCCAGTGGAAGGGACGATGATGATTGACCCCGAAACGGCGCGCAATCTCGAAATTGCTGACAATATGGGGAACGCAAGGTCACCTCATTCGCTATTTGGGTATGAATCTCTACCTGTCGTTGAGTGCTACTCATTTTCTCTCAGCGTTCTAAATCATTGCTCTACCGCCATGGCGAGACGGCTCCTACGTGCGACTCTGCTCGCTCCAGTCACAGGCACGCCTTGATATCAAACTCAAACCGCTATTTTTGACTTCTCATTAGTTAGAGCCGCCTTGGAAGCACGGCTGGATGTTGTCGGAGGTATTCTGGGTCAGGGTCTGTCTACCGTATGCTCACTTCTTCCTTCAGAGCTGGTCCAGTCAGAAGACAGATTTACGAAGATCAAGGACGCTTTGAAACATCTCTGTAAAGTAGACCTTGATAAACTCATCAGCGCCGTTCGTTTTCGCGTCGGGCCCCACTCCCTTTCATTATACTGAACGCATTATAGCTGGCTTCAAATGAGACTCGGGAAGCTAGTTCTGCGCGGACGGCCGCCTCACGAGTGACACAGATGCTCAACCTACGGGATGTTGTGCGGCACTTGCCCGCGTTGCAAAAGGCCCTTATTGGATCAAAGAGCGAGCTGTTGTGTATCATATGCAACGTGCGTTATAGAAACCCTGGACGTCACAGCTCTTAATTGATGCAACGCTCGCAGATGCTCTCCGACGAACGCCTGGAAAAGGTTGAACGATTTGTTTCGGAGAGTTTGAACGAGGATGCATCCCTCCAGAAAGTGTGTTCCTGGATCTTTCTGACTTCGATCAAGGCGAGCCAACCTCATCTTGTGTTAGACAGGAATTGGCGCTACCAATGCCCGGGTATACGCCGTGAAGGTGACGGTCATACCAGCCCTTCAGCGAGGAGCGAAATTCATGCCATTCAGGCAAACTGCAACCCCCTTCTCGACGTCGCCCGCGAGACGTACAAGGAGAACGTCGGGGACATCCATACGTTGCACAGCACTCTGACCGAGAAGCATGGCCTGCCAATGCAACTTGTATATCAGGAATCGGGGTTTCTATTTGCCATCAAGAAGGGCGATCTTCCTGAGGAAAGGCTACCTTGGGGTTTCACTAATCTGTCAATGCAAAGGGGAAGGTGGTTATTCACGAGCATGGAACTGGTGAGTAATGAGGAAGCCTCTAACTGAACGTTAGTAAGCCCAAACTGACCTTCAATCATAGAAAAAACGAAATGCCAGAATGAAAGATGCCCTTGAAGAAGCCCTCATTCTGAGCCATTCGTAGGCGAACTGCTTTTCTTGCGCCTAGCACTTCGTCAACTTTCTCCAGAACCATCAATGATCTCGTCTCAGCGGTTTTAGAAGACATTGGATCTCTCTATAAGGCTTCTGAAGCGGTGGGGAGTTTTCTTCGTCATTTTAGCTGTTACCTGAGCCACGACGCTTTATCCCAGATAGCCATGCTAGACATGTTATGGTCCTTTGCGCATGTCTCTATCAGTTCGTCGAATGCTTCATCCGGTCACTGAGTCCTCACGGCCTACCTTACAGTGAAGAATTATGGTGGCAGTCCGCTTTATTCAGGGAGTCCCTGATACTGATACCATCGCTAGTCCGTCCCGAGTTTACTGGAACGCTGGCAATCAAATCCGGGCGTCACCCTATTCTAGAAAATGTTCAGTCGGCGGGTATGCTAGTCCCAAACGACGTGTATTGCTCCGACTGCACTGCATTCCAAGTAATACAAGGTCCTAAGTGAGTGACCACGAATGCTATGAGTGATACTGCAATCTTGCACTCTCTGACCCTCAACAGCATGTCTGGTGCGTTGTAACTCCGCGTCTGCACGTTCCCCCTCTACTCACGCTACGCAGGAAAAAGCACGTATCTCAGGCAAATCGGCTTGCTGACTGTCATGGGTCAAAGTGGTTGTTTTGTCCCGGCCGAGTATGCGAGTTTTCGGTGAGGCCGTCGCCGTGTTGTCCTTGCTACCACACACTATCCCTTTTTACTAGTATACATGACCACCTTCTAACACGCCTCTCGAACGACGACGACATGGAGAAAAATCTCAGCACATTCGCAAATGAGATGGCGTCTTGCGCAATGATTTTAGGCCTCGCTTCTTCTCAGTCGTTAGTTCTAATTGATGAGTTGGGTAGAGCCACGTCCCCAAAGGAAGGTGTGGGCATCTCCCACGCGATCGCCGAAGAACTTATCAGGCTCAAAGTAAGTATTGCGGATAATGTGTTTGAAGTAACTGACACTTTGTAGTGTTTCACTTTCTTTGTTACGTAAGACAAAGCCATTGGGTCGTTTATGGCCCCATGTTCATACAATGCCAGTCATCTTCACGAACTCAACGTTACATTATCCCGCCAGCCGACTGTTGTCAAGTACGTGCATCAGTACGAATACGTTGTGAATGTACTGACACCTCCCAAGCTTGCATTTGTCAGTTCAAGTATGCTACCCACTGAATCTTTGCCAGCTAGTTCTAACTCCCAGCAGAGGTCACGAGTTTCGAGTTCTAATATAGGCTTAACCTTCCCATACAAGTATCCCTTAATCATTCCGTCCCTTACAACCTTATATATGCCTTTGCAGGATAGTGAATGGTCTGGCAGATGACGTGGACCACTACGGTACCATCCATCGAAATCAATCCGAACTTGTTCGGAACAAACGTTTGTTCTTACTCCGAGTCACTGCAGGTCTTCAGCTGGCACGCTTGGCGGACTTGCCAAAGGACGTGCTCACACAGGCTGGGAAAATCGCGCACAGCCTTGGTGATGAATCAACACGAAGCCTCGAAAGCAGCGAATCTAGTAAAGTTGCGAGAAGGCGGAAAGCTGTCCTGAAGGTGCGTTGTGGCACCTCATTTGCGAATCTTTGAAATTTCTAACATGACTTGTGTACGCCGCGAACTCCCAGTTACGAACAACGTTAACTCAAGCCTTGGAACATTCGCGTCTCCCAGACCGAGAATTCTTGACTTATTTGACTGGTGTGCAAGAAAAGTTGACAAAGGAACTTGCCAATAATCTTTCCTGATACATGCATTCCAAATACCGCCGTTCCCTTACCACGCAAGGTTTAGTCTGCGGTACTACCCGTGGCTCCGAGTTGCATGTCTTATACTTTCGGTGACTGCCAACGAGGCCCTGACACTTTATTGAAATGAACGAGGTTGTATGCGAGTGAAACTTCAGACCCTTTCCAACTAAATCTCGGCCTGGCAGCGGAACTGCTGCCCCAATGGGGAAATTGGGCGAATAAGGTACAACTAGCTGAGAATTTCGCCATGACTCGAGTTCATTCTAAAAGTATGGTGTGACAAGTGAAACAAACGGGTAAATCACAATTCCTGATACAGCTGACGGGTTAACTTTTGCGCTCTCCTAGCTCCGTTCGAGACTTCCCAATGCAAATCCCGACGAAGATTTATGGCATGTTTGGATAAGTCACCCTGCGTTGGCTCGTTTGTGGCGACGAGGAGCTGATCGATAAGAGTATACGGCAGCCATGCCGACATCGCGGTTTTAGGTGGATCCTGGGCGAGACGCGACTCGGCCTGCCGACGGAACTCGTGAGAAGGAATACACCACTAGATTCGGGGGAGAAGCGCACTTTGTGAATAAGGGACAACGTAAGCTCCAGCGCCAGCTCGAGCAGTTCAAAGCGCATACATGCGCGGATAAGCCACTCTGGATCATGGTCCTTGTTTTCAAGTACTGATGGTAAGATTTTCGGAAAGTAGTGACACAGCAATAGGGCCATTACCTCCAATCTATGAATCAACCATGGAGGGGGAGTCGATGCGCGCTCCAACCCAGTTATTGTCTCGAAGACGGCCTTTGAGTACCGCATGTCTGTGTCCGGTCCGTCATGTCTCTCAAGCGACTGCCGTAGGTACCTCCACCCACGGTCAGAGGATTTGCCTGCCCAAGACGTCACTTCATCAGTAAGCAACCAATCAGTAGTGTCTTCCGACCTGTGCCGCAGGTCAGCGACACTAAGAGGTGAAAAGAGTCAGCAGGACCCACAGAACAGCGTCTGGGTTGTGACTCAGCCGTAGGCATTGCCTCGTCAGATGCGAAAACAGATCGGTCATGTCGAGTTCGAGGGTACGAGCAGTGGCCATAGCTAGATTGAAACGATTACTTTGAACCAATCTTAAGACGACGGATTCGGAGGAACGTAGAGTTGCTGCTGGGGATATCCGAAATTAGTTCCTCATGCTTTGTGCGGCCTGCGTAGCGCTCACCACTTGAGCGCAACAGCTCCGGGTCCTTTCTCACGAGATCCAGCTGCGCATTTAACAGGGTGTATTCGGCAATTACGTCCGAAAGTTTGACTATTTCCAAGTCCCGCTTCCCGCTGGCGAATCTGTCTTCAGGAATATGCCTTGTGAGCTTACGGCGTTTCCGCTCTGGCTGCTTTGTCCCCAGTCCTTCCGGCGCAATTGGGAGAATGATCCATGCGTCCTTTTGGTCGAGCAGAGCAAGGGCATTTGAAGAGATGGCTAGGGCCTCGAGCTGTTGTTCGGCCATCGAGAAATACTGTGCTGGTTCGTTGGTGTTGCTCAAAGCCGCAAGCTTTCGGGCGCGTTGGTACATCGAAAGGGCCGCTGACGGTAGCATCAACAAAAAGGAACGTCGGGAAAAGGCACCGCCAGCTTACCATTCCTATAGTCACCGTGGGTCACATACCACGTATATAAGATTCGAGAATAGAATGGCTGCACGCGGGGGTCCGCATTCCGTGCCTTGAACGACAATGATCCTTCTACCTCGTCAACAAGACCAACGAAGTTAAAGGACATGAGACGCTCTATTGCGTGCTCTTCGCACATTCGGTGCACGAGGTGCTGGGTACAGTTACGCCGCCTACGGAAAAACCATCAGTCAAGAGAAAATTCCTTGTGGGTGCTGACTTACAAGATATCGTGCGGAGTCGCCATCAGCGCCGCATATGCTTCATCCCAATATCCTAAGTCTGTGGCACCTCTGATAACCGTACTCCACAAATCATTCGTGTCCCATTCTGGTGGAGCATTGGATATTGCCAATCGAGCAAAATGGACGTCGTGATCGATGAGGGATGCAGACTTGAACAACGAAGAAACATGAAGGTAGAACCCGAACGTCGAGTCAAAGAGTTGCCCTCCAGGCAGGACAGCAGCAAGCGCATCGGCATCCTCAAAAGATAAGGCGCTGTATGGACCTGTTGCATAAACGCCGATGAGAGCTTGGGACGAGGAGATAGCAAAAATGACATACCGAAACTCCCCGCCAGACAGTCCATGGCCTCCGCCGCATCCGCATCCCTCCCAACATCCAACCACAGCCTCGCCCAAACATACATGACAGCTGGCGACCGCGGCAACCATTCCAACGTCTCCCTGGCGGTGTCCAAGAATCCCAGAGAGCGGAGACGCTCGCACCACAGCACCTCCAGTCGCGCTGCATGTGCCGTCGAGGTGGCCTGCAGCAGCCCGCTTATGTCAAGGAATGCATGAGCGGCGACGGCGAGCGGCGCATCGACAGCGGGCCCCCCTATCTGCTCTAGCAAGCATGGGAACAACGCAGGCGTCGGTGCAGAGGCAATCGGCGCACTGCGCGACATGCCGAGGGTACGGAGGCGTGCTGCGACCTCATCCGCGTCGTCCACGACAGCGAAAGGGGCAGTGTCGAACGCGGGTTGCTCGGCGGCATAACGCAGAATAGCGACGCCGCGGAAGACGGCAAATACTTCGGTAAGCAAGCTAGGGTCCCAGTCTTCCAGATCTTCGGCGACGAAAAAAAGGAGGGCGATAAGTGCCAAAATGAAGTCATATCGCGCCTGCACGGAATGGGCCGCATAGGCTGCGGTCAGCAGGCGCGTGTGCACAGAAACATGTTGGGGTAGTAGGAGTTCGACTTCATCCTCCTCCATCTTCACGGCACGATCAAAGCCGCCAACAAGGTCCAAAACGAGACGGGTCGAGGATTCGACGTCAGTCACGCTCTGTAGGCGGCCAACGAGCCAACTTTCCGCACCATCATCCAGCAAGTCGCGGAATGCGCTACGCGCTGCCGTGTCAGCGATAATATCCGCAAACGGAAATGCGATCTCTTGCTGTGTGAGATCTACCACGCGATCCTCGAGTGCTCGGAGGGCACGAGGTCCTATGTACGTGCGAAGATTCCATGCGATTTCACATATTGCGAATTGAGCTTCAGCACCCAGGTCTGCGCGGAGATGGCGGTGCAATCGCAGGGGTAGGTCTTCGACAGCAAGTGCGCCTGTACGCTCGCGCTCAGCTATGACGATCTCTCCGCGAGGGCCAACACCGAGAGCGAGTGGCCAGCGCGCGGAGCGCTCTACAGTACGACAGCGAGCGATAAAGCCTTCCCAATCTCGCTTGAGAGAGATCCAATATTTGTCATACTGCAAGGCCCCCGTTTGTGTATCGCGAGATAATGTCACCGTGCATCCAACTATGGCGGCTATTTGCTCTCCTAGGGAGATATACGATGTGATGAGGGGTGCAGGTGGTGGACCAGGAAGCGATCGACATGCGTCCGTGTATTGATCGATGGCGGTGCGAAGGGTGTAAGCGGAAAAGACGCCAGGACGCATGATGGCGGAGAAGAACCGATCTGTGAGCGAACCTGGGGAGAGTAATAGCTCGTCCAGATAGGCAGGTGTCAAGTCAGGTTCGTAGGGATTAAGTACAACGCGCCAGCCAACACCTTCAGGTTCATTGGAGACGTCTGACATTGGTATGTCAAGAATTTCGACTGCCGCCTGGCCCTGGCGATCCCACAGGGTGTAGAGATAGCCATTGATAACTGCGAAGTCCTGTAAATGACCATGCGCACTCTCAGTCGAGGCCTCGAAAGTCTCGACTAACTGGAGATAGTCATTGGAGGCGTTGAACAGTTGAAAGAAACCCCCGGAGGACGAAGAGGAAGGCGTAGGAATAAAGACCAGGACGTTTGGTCCGTCATAGACAGCGATGAGTTTTTGCGGTGCTGGTTCGAGAAGAATGGCTGGCTTGCTTGATGATGCACTCGTTCCAGGTGATAGCTCTCTACCGGGTGAAGCCAAGGAAGGAAGTAATTTGGCCGAGGTGCAACCACTCCGGGCGGTCCACAAACGAAGCGTTCGATCGCGAGAGAGCGTCCACACGTGGCCAATGTCAGTTGGTTGAGGATGGCTCGCTATGGCGATGATATGCGACCCATCGGTAGAGCCTTGGTGAAGGAAGGAAGTGAGCGATGCAAGGAATGTGTTGTGATGAAACATGTTCTCTGTCCAGTGGTCTTGGAACGGAAAATGAGAATACAACAAGTGAAGAGCAATAAACACAGACGCACCAGCGGTAGTTTTATTACCAACTGTCTCAGCATCTAGACGGATAAGCGATCCATTTGTGAGGGCGAGGGCGACTGTATGTGTGCCTTGAACTTGGACGAGTGCCTGAAGATGTTCCTGCACATACTTGATGTGGTATTCGCGACACCAGTTGTTGACCATATGGGTTGACCAGAGTTGCTGGGGAGATTGTAAAGGTAGTACAAGACGGTAGAGTGAGCCACTCGCCGTGACTGCAAGAATGTGCAGTTCACGGGTCTCCCACAATATCACAGCAGGGCTTGGCAGGACGGTATACGGAAAGACAAAGCGGATGGGTGGCGTCTCCGTAGAGAGAGATACTAGCTCTACGGTGAGACCATGATGGATGAGGCGAAGGAGAAGGACGCCAGTTTGAACAGAGTAGAAGAAAGAGGCGTGTTGAGCGTGTTCGGGTGGTGGTTCATCGTCGCTCGCTTGGGGCGGAAGCGGCACGTGGGGTTTTGATGTTGAGATGGAAATTGCAGGTGTTTGCAAAGGAGAATAAACGTCCGATAAATGTGTTGAGACGAGCACCTTGTCTGCTGCTACCGCCGCTGCCATGACCGCGACAACGCTTCCCTCAACTCAACCACACAGTTCATAATCCGGGTCGACCGGTCCGCTGGCACCGCTCACACCTTTACACGTCACGGCAATCGGTATGCGCTGTGATGTCCGCGCAGCGTCCCGGCACCGGACTTCCAACTGTCACAACGGGCAGACATGCGCATATATTTTACTACGCAGCGCGGGACTATGACTACCTGACGCAGCTCCAAAAACGAAGGCAACGGCGAAGGCGAGGGTGGAAAGCTGCTGTTCGGCGGGGGAGCGGCGCGAGGCGAGCTACTCGTAGGCGTCGCCGATGACAGCGGGTACCATATGGGCATTGCTTCGCATGTCTAGGGGGTATTGCCGGAGCACTTTGGATATAGAAACTCGGGTGCGGAGAGCCCGAATGTCCCCAGGAAGGAGGACGAGAATGATACTTGGAAACGGCCGCGTCAAGGCGCTGACGGGTATCGATCTGCAATCATACGTCGGACACGTGCCGCGCGTTGGGCCGTTCCCCCGCGCTTTTTTACGAGAGCATCTGATATTGGTGATGGGCAGTCGTTAGCTCCACTAGGAGAATGGGTCTCCGCGGGCTACAGCGGAGAAGGCATGGTTCACGCACGCATGGTTATGTGCCCATTCGCCCATGCGCTTGTGTTGATGGTTCTTGGACTGTAAAAGGAGCAGGATGTGCACACGTGGTTCCCTGACGAATATCGCCTGACTGAGAAGCGGTGAAAGAGGGCAACAGTCGAATGGCTTACGGCCAAAATGTAATTTATAATTTAGGAAGCGTCCTCTGGCATGTGTATAGTACAGCCGACTCTGCTCTGATATAACCCATACCCCATATAACTCATACTCTGCTATAACCCATACCCTAAGTCCTTTCCCGAATGGGATGGGTTATATCAGAGTTGACTGTATCTCTAATAGTGTCTGACACGTAGATTTCTCACACCATCTTTATGGGAAGACTGAAAATGTCACGTCTCGGGCATACAACATAGAGGCTCCAGGAATGAGATCCCGATCGTCGCCTAGCATCTCGGGAACAAAGGGCCGTGTTGTGAGAATATTGCAAATGACAGAACAGAACCCTACCAGAATCTGACATACCTAGTAGAGATGCTGCATTCGTAGTCTTGAAGGAGTGCAGAAGTGTACCATCGCCTATCATGATACTCATCTGTAAAAGCCACACCCCGGTTTCTGTTGCGGACGGAGATAACGCGTCAATCGATGTTTCGTATTTTGTTTCAGCTTCAAGGCGACGTTTACGGTTGGTTGCGGGGAACGAGGTCTGCCAAGTTGAGATGTCAATAGATCGTCACGTAATACCTCACGCCCGTTTCAGGCATTACCGTATGGCGCGGTGACAAATGGAAAAAATGACACAAATGTGGCGTCTATGCAGCTTTCGATTTTCCGAACTGACATCCTCGCGATTCCAACATGCTGAGAAGAAGAGAAGGATGATAAAAAGTGGCGGAAAAGGAAAATTCCGTGGTGCAATAAGAAAAAAAAAGAGACAAGTTGGAAGCAAGCCAGTCCAGAAATCTTTTTGTCGGGAAGGAAACAATCACAAATGTCCGAGGGTTCTGCACTGCTTTTCTCTCAAAACCAACAAAGCGACTAGGTCCGGGCCAATCGTAGCCCCTGAACTTGCGCCAATCCACATGCAAGGTGCTCCTTATCGCGGACATGTCGTTGTGCTTTGATATCCAATTGGCTCGAGCAAAGGACCCTAAGGTCATGGTATACAGTCAGTCTCAGTTTTGCATCCTAAGGGGAGGCAGGCAACGACCGCACAATCGCATTCTCACCCTTCAAGGAAACCTGGAGCCTTGGGATATCTTTAAGGAATAGTCGTTGCTTGCCGTAAACAACCGGGAAGGTGGCGCCGAAGTCTCCATCCTATATGGAGAGGCGCAAAGATTGAGCAAAAACTGTGAGAGTGAAGATTGCATCGAGGTGTCGCTGATCATTCGTACTCTCTCATGGAAAGTGCTGTCGTTATCATTGGGGTAGATCGAGTGGGACTATGGTGAGATATACATGATACAATTGGCAGCTGCGCAGCCGGCGGGCCGGAGTTGGGAACATTTTCACGAGATTCAGTCAGGCGAAGCATGGATGGACACTGTGGGTACCGAGGGGCAGGAGAGGATATCGTGATGCGAAAGAACGGAGGGAGAAATAAGAATTTGATGGTACTGTTGTGTGGATAAGTAAGTGATTCTTGGAATAGTGACTGATGGGAGATGAGATATTGCAGTTGCGTTTGTCCTCCTTGGGTGGCGTGGAGACCGTCGTCGTCGATCGGAGTTGTTTTTTTCGTTATAACAATAGAAACACTCGACCTCCTCGAGGTTCTGAGGAGGGTACGAGACCGCGAGTCTGTTCGTGTCTAAGTAGAAGAATAAGATAGGAAAGAAAGAAAGAAAAGGTGGAAGATAGCGCTAGCAGCGAGGTAGTGTTGAGTTTTATTGGACCGGCTCTGGCCGACGGGTGCGGTTGCCCCCACCTCGGCCTCCTCCTCGTCCTCTCCTTCCTCAGCCCAGCGCTCTGCCGCTGTGCTTGCTCTGTTCTGTTCACCGCTCAAAGCTCTCCGCTTCTGAGCCGTCCAGCCTCCATCATCCACACAGAGCTCAAAGTCTCGATCTTTCCCTTTCCCGTATATCCCTTTCGTTGTAAGTTCGGTCCAACGCTTTGAACGTATCATTCATTCAACACATCACACAACCCAGCTGGGGGCATCTCTCCATCAATAATCCAAACCTCTGCCTCCCATCTCTTTCCCTCTTTTCTCCTTCCTCCTTTCCTTTTTCTCCCTTTTTCCTAGTCCATGGCAGTTCTCGTTTCTCAAGACTGGCACCCTCCCAAAGATCACGCAATGGATTCACCTGCTCCAAACTCTTCCAACCCTTCCGCTCCCCGCCAGCGCGTGTCCCCTTCTAACGATCCCCCTCCTCCGTCTTCCCGAGTTTCTTCTTCACAAAACCATTATCCATACCCCGTTCAACAACAACAGGCGGGTTGGAATGCCCATGCTCAGCCTTTCTACCCCGCCGCCTTCTACCAAAACCCTCACCAGCAGCCGTACCCAATGCAGCAAGGCCAAGTCCCACCCCATGGCCCGTTTTTCGATCCCAACGCTCAATTTGCCCAATGGGCTTATCAGCAAATGATGTTCAATGCCCAACAGCAGGCACACCAGCTTACCCAGCACGGGCCGACTTCGTCTTCTCAACGTGGGCGCTCCTCCAGTGCCAGCACTCCGGCTGAGTTTTTCGCCCAAAATCAACTCCACAATTTCAGTCCCTTCCCTTCTGGGACACCCCCTCCCCATCCTTCTCAACTTCCAACAAATGGCTATCGCTCTACTTCCACCTCCAATGGCTCCACAGCTGGCGGTTCTCCTCAATATGATGGGTTCCATCCGTATCGTCGGCCAAATCATCGTCAGGCGACGCAACAATCTTCTGACCAACCCGCCACGGGAGATTGGCGTCAACAGGCTGTTCAACCTCCATATTCGCGTGCCGATGCCGCCGGCTCGACCACGTCAGTCAACTCGGTAGGGAGTGGTTCTCGGCAGCGCGCATCCAGTTTACAAGGTTCTTCGAATGGCACTTCTGGATCACCTCACCACCATACTGGCAATAGCAGTGCTACTGGCAGTGTGCGTACTCGTAATGGCCCAACGCCACAACAGCAGGCCCACCCCTCCACGGGCACCGCTGGCCGAAACGGTGGTGGTAGTAACCCCCCCACTTCATCTTCATCTTCTGGCCAACCGCCTTCGCGTCTTCATCACCGTAATCCTTCCTCATCGTCCTCGACTTCTTCCACCACTCGCCCTCCCCAGTCTGCTCCGTCTGTACTACATGCGCCAACGCCACGTCCGGCACGGCCTTCGCCACTTTCGCAAGGCATTTCAACAACGGAGAAGCGCATGTCACGTGACGACAGCGAACTCCTTGAGCCTCTCCCCAACGCTGCTGCCATTCGTAGCAGCGGAATCAAAGGGCGATTACGCCGCGTTCTCTCCCTCAGCGCTTCTGCCATTACTGAAGAGGAATCGTCCTCTGCCGCACCTTCGTCTGCTTCACCCCTCACGAGCCCGGCTGCGGGACTGCAAAGCAATGCAGCTGACGCGGGGGATACTGGCTCCACGGCCACAAAACAGGCTAAGAAAAAGCGTACCGCGTTGTTCAATTCCCGGCTCAATGCGTCGACGGACAACATATCACTTTCTTCTACCATGTCTTCTGCTTCCGTGGTCATTCGTAAGCTTGGCTCAATCGGCAAACTCGCTCGGCGTAACTCGCTCGCGGGGATCACGTCCCTCTTCAAAGATAAGAAGGACAGTAATGATAACGGCGAGAATGGCGGAAAGAAGGGTAAGAAGAAAAAGGGCGAAAAAGGCGAGGCCGCAGAGGCGAGCGTATCGCACGTCACCGCAGAACTTGACCGGACGAGCAGCGAGTGGAGCGCGGAACTCAATGGGCTTTCCCCTGCAGCTAAGCTTGCGCGGCAGCATACCCTCAAGACCAATGCAGAGGCAGCTGCCAAGGCCAAGGCCCAGGAGGAAGCTGCTGCTGTCGCTGCAGCGGTTGATGCCGCCGCCGCCGCTGCCGCGAGCGCTAGCACTGCTACCCAACCGACGGAGCCCGTACCAACGACTTGGGAGAAGAACACAACTACCATCCGCAGAAGCCCCGGTGCGGTCCATGTGAACGAGGATGGCATGCGTGTAGTGGTCGAGGACGACGAGTCCGGTAGCGAGGATGAGAGCGAACACCCGCACGACTACTCTGCACATGTCGAGGGATGGGAGGACGAGGACTGGAGCCACATTGAAGAGGATGAGGATCTCACTATTCGCCAGGGTCTTGAGGGAACGAGTCTCGGTGATGAGGAATACGACCACGAACCATGGGCGACTGACATACGACGGAGCGTCGAACGTACTCGGCAGCCATCTAAAGGAATTCTGAAAAGTCTGCATCTTATTCACTCATATGTTTTCATGTTAACACGGGAATGTTTACCCACAGATGCCGACGGTTACGACCAACACAATTTTATGGATACACCCACCAATTACAGCCGTATTCGATCCAATTCATACAACCCACATTCTGCCAAAGCTCACGAGGTCGGTCCTCTCGCGCGCATTCCATCGCCAAACCCAGACCATATCGACGGTCTGCGCCATCCAGCATTCCTTCCGACGCTCTCGTTCGAAGACGACGAAGGAAGTAGGCCCTCGTCAGAAAGGTCGCTCTTCAACCACCCGAACCTCAACTCGAGCGCGCCAGTGCTGAGAACA
>Ga0209488_10000509_pt1 | contig 33019 bp, 29 predicted proteins | sample Rivendell_Oct201_8_FD_188349 | JGI IMG/M metagenome (GOLD analysis project Ga0209488, IMG submission 188349) | Vadose zone soil microbial communities from the Eel River Critical Zone Observatory, Northern California, USA -... | ecosystem: Environmental > Terrestrial > Soil > Vadose zone >...
CAGTTCGCGAATACCGCCGAGGACGTTTTCGTTGAGGCCGTTGATGACGGCAGTCACGGTGATGACCGTGGTGATCCCGATAACGATGCCGAGAATGGTGAGCGCGGAGCGGAGAGTGTTCTTGCGCAACGTGTCGAGGGCAAGAAGCACTTCCTCTCGGAGCTTAAGGACGCCTTCTTTCCGCTTCCGGACAGGCAGAGGCAGCGCGGTGACACTCGGCAGGGTTTTCTCAAAGGTGCTCATTCGTCCGCTCTCTCACTCCGACCGCAGCGCTTCGACGGGATCAAGCTTTGCGGCTTTCGATGCGGGATACGTCCCGAAGAACAGGCCGACGCTGCCCGAGCCGGCGAACGCGAACACGCGCGCCCACAGCGGCGTCGCCGTCGGCAGACCGTGCACCACGGCGGCGACGAGACGCAGCAGCAGTTCGCCGCACAGCAACCCGAGCACGCCGCCGATCGTGCACAGCGTCACCGCCTCGACCAGGAACTGGCCCATGATGTCGGCGCGGCGGGCGCCGACCGCCTTGCGCAGGCCGATCTCGCGCGTCCGTTCCTTGACCGACACCAGCATGATGTTCATCACGCCGACGCCGCCGACCATGAAGCCGACGGTGGACAACAGGAACATCACCGCCAGCGTGGCGAACACGATGTCGTCGAACGCGGCGATGATCGAGTCGGCGGTGCCGATCTCGAAGTTGTTGTCCTCGTCCCAGCGCACCTTGCGCCGGCGGCGCAGGATCTCCGACACCTCGTCGATCGATTCCTTGAGCCGGCCGCGCTCGGCCCGCGCCGAGATGAAGTGGTCATTGAGGCCGGGGTAGAAGCGCAGGATCGTCCAGTACGGGACCAGGAACACCCTGTCCTCCTCGTTGTCGCCGCCGAACGGCCCCTCCTTGCGTTTGCACAGCGTGCCGATGACCGTGTAGGTGCGGCCGTCGACCAGGATGTCCTTGCCGATGCCGCCGCCGTGCGGAAACAGCGCCTCGGCCGAGGCGAAGCCGAGCACGCACACCGGCACGCGGTGCTGGTTCTCCTGGTCGGTGAAGAAGCGGCCCTCGTCGACCACGCGGCTGCTGACGTCCTGGCTGTCGGGGAACACGCCGCGCAGCCGCGGTGCATCGAGTTCCTCGCCGTGGTAGCGCGCCTTGGAGAAGAACGTCGGCACGATGATGCCGGGCGACACCAGTTCGATCGACGGGCAGTAGTCGCGGATCGCCCATGCGTCCTCGAGCCGCAGCGGTTTGCGCGTGCGCACTTCGCGCGACAGCGGCCCCAGGTTCACGAACGGGAAACGGTAGACGTAGATGTTGTTGGTGCCGAACTGCTCGACCTGGTCGACGACCGACTGGCGGAAGCCGTTCAGCACCGAGGCGACGGTGACCACCAGCAGCACGCCGATGAAGATGCCGAGCGCGGTCAGGAACGAGCGGAAGCGATGCGCCAGCAGCGTGTCGAACGCCAGCCGGAAGTTCTCCACCGCCATCAGCAGGAAGGTCTTCATCGGCTCACTCCGCCCGCAGGGCCTCGATCGGGTCGAGGCGCGCCGCGCGCCGCGCCGGGTGGATGCCGAAGAAGATGCCGATCGCGGTGCAGATGACGAACGCGGTGAACGGCGCCCAGGCCGGGAACCGGGCCGGCAGCGGCGTGTAGGCGGCGAGCAGCGCCGACGCCGCCCCGGCGATGGCGACGCCGATCGCGCCGCCGAGGCAGGACAGCAGCACCGCTTCGATCAGGAACTGCTGCACGATGTCGCGCTGCCGCGCGCCGACCGCCTTGCGCACGCCGATCTCGCGCGTCCGTTCGATCACCGACACCAGCATGATGTTCATGATCACGATGCCGCCGACCACCAGCGAGATGCCGACCACGAACAGCGCCACGGTGAAGATCGTCTGCGTCAGGCTGCGCCACAGGTCGTTGATGCCCTCGGCGGTCATGAACGCGAAGTCGTCGTCGTCGCCCGGCCGCACGTGGTGACGGGCGCGCAGCACCGCCCGCACCTCGTCGATCGTCTGCTCCATGTGGTCGGCGTCGGCGGCCTTGACGCTGATGTTGATCGAGCGCGAACTGCCCCACAGCTTGCGGTGCAGGCTGAACGGGATCTTGACGTAGTTGTCCTGCGACATGCCGAGGAACGCGCCCTTCTTGACGGCCGTGCCGACCACCTCGAGCATCGCCCCGCGGATGCGCAGCTGCTTGCCGACCGGGTCGATGCCCGGGAACAGGTTGTCCTGCACGTCGCTGCCGAGGAACGCCACCGGCGCGGCCCGGTCCTCCTCGTCCTGGGTGAACGTGCGACCCAGTTCAACCTCGTACGGTTCGATGGCGAGGATCTGCGGCGTGACGCCGCCGATGTCGGTGTCGCGGATCTCGAAGTCGCCGCGCTTGAGGTCGGCCTGGCCGTGGACCTCCATCGCCACGACCTCGGCCAGCGGGCAGCGTTCCTCGATCGCGCGCGCGTCGGCCGGCCTGAGTTTCTTGTTGCGCCGGATCGCCTCCAGGAACTCCTTCTGGTTGGTGATCAGGCCGATGCGCTGGACGACGAACACGCCCTTGCCGAGGTTCGACAGCTTCTCCGACACGTACAGGTTGAGGCCGTTGATGACTGCCGCGGTGGCGATGATCGCGGCGATGCCGATGATCACGCCGAGCAGGGTCAGGAACGAGCGCAGGCGGTTGGCCCAGATCGACTCCAGCGCCAGCCGCGTCGATTCGACGGCGTTCATGGCACGCCGACCGGCTGCCGCAGTTCGTCGCGTTCGACGCGGCCGTCGCGGATCGTGACGATGCGCTGGCTGTGCTCGGCGATCTCGCGCTCGTGGGTGACGACGACGATGGTGTTGCCCTGCTGATGCAGGCGATCGAACAGGGTCATGATCTCGACCGACGTCGCCGAATCGAGGTTGCCGGTCGGCTCGTCGGCGAGCAGCAGCGCCGGCCGCGTCACCAGGGCGCGGGCGATGCTGACGCGCTGGCGCTGGCCGCCGGACAGTTCGTTGGGCCGGTGGTCGACGCGATCGGCCAGGTCGACCTGCAGCAGCGCCTCGGCGGCGCGGACGCGGCGCTCGGCCGGCGGCACGCCGCCGTAGATCAGCGGCAGCTCGACGTTGCGCAGCGCCGACGCGCGCGGCAGCAGGTTGAAGGTCTGGAACACGAAGCCGATCTCGCGGTTGCGGATCCGCGCCAGTTCGTCCTCGGCCAGTTGCGCGACCTGATGGCCGTTGAGCGAGTAGCTGCCCTTGGACGGCGAGTCGAGGCAGCCGATCAGGTTCATCAGCGTCGACTTGCCCGAGCCCGACGGCCCCATGATCGCCACGTACTCGTTGCGGCGGATCACCAGGTCGACACCGCGCAGCGCGTCGACGATCGTCGTGCCCATCGGGTACGACTTCCACAGCCCTTCGGCGCGGATCAACTCGTCGGTGGCAGGCTGCATCAGCGCTTCCTTGGCGTCACTTCTTCTTGCGTGGTTGCCGCAGCAGGTAGTCGGCCTGCTTCTTCACGTCGATCTTGATGCGGTCCCACTCCTTCATGGTCTTCAGCGCCTGGTTGGGGCCGCTGACCACCTCGTCGCCTTCGACCAGGCCGCTCAGCACCTCGATGTCCATCTCGCCGGTGACGCCGGTCTGCACCGGCCGGAAGCGCGCGCGACCATCGAGCAACAGGAACACGCCCTCGAACTCCTTGCGGTTCTGCCGGCGGCCGGCGTACACCTGCGGCGTCTTGTCGTCGACCGGCTCGGGCGCCGGCACGTAGCGGCCCTGCGCGTCGATCTCGACTTCGCGTTTGGTCAGGGCCGGCAGCGGCAGGACCATGCACTCCTCACGCACCGCGGTGACGATCCTGGCCTGGGCGGTGAAGCCCGGGCGCAGCGACGGCGGCGGGTTGGCCAACCGCACCTTGACCTTGAAGTCCTTGCCTTCCTGGTTCTGGTTGCTGCTGCCGGTACCGCTGCCGGTCGCCGCCGGCTGGATCGGGCTCTGACCGATCTCGGTGACCTTGCCGTCGAGCTTCTGGTCGCCGAGCGCGTCGACCTCGACCTCGGCGGGGGCGCCGACCTCGACGTGGACGATGTCGGTCTCGTTGACCTTGATCTCGGCCTCGATCACCGACATGTCGGCGATCGTCATCAGCGTGGCGATCGGGTTGCTCTGGATGCCGGGCACCGCGCGTTCGCCCTTCTCGACGTTGAGCTTGGTGATCAGCCCGTTGAGCGGCGACCGCAGCACGGTCTTGCCGAGCAGATCGGTGGCCCGCGCCAGCGCCGCCTTGGCGGCGTCGATCCGCCGGCAGGTGCCGTCGCGCTGCGCCCTGGCAGCATCGACCCGGGTGGCGACGGCGTTGAGGTTGGCGTCGCCCTGCCGGATCCGGGCTTCGTTCCAGGCCAGCCGCTGCTGGGCGATGCGCGCATCGGCGTCGGCGAGTTCGTACTCCTCGATGCCGAGCAGGCCGCCGTCGAACAGCTCCTTCTTGCGCAGGTACGACGCCTGCGAACGGGCGCGTGTGACCCGCGCCTGTTCGAGATCCACCTTGAGGTTGGCGAGCGCCGTCTCTTCGGCTGCCAGGTTGGCGAGCGCGGTCGCCACGCCCACCTCGTTGTTCTGCGCGTCGGCCTCGGCCGCACCGACCTGGGCGCGCGCGGCGTCCTCGTCGGCCCGGAGCTGCAGGTCGTCGAGCCGCAGCAGGATGTCGCCCTTCTTGACCTGGTCGCCCTCGCGCACCGGCAGCTCGATGATCACGCCCGGGACCTCGGCCTGGATGTCGACGAACTCCTTGGCCCGGATCTCGCCGGTCGCCGAGACGATCGCGCGCAGATTCCTGACCCGCTCGGCCTTGGCCGTGACCACCAGGACGGGATCGGGTCCCTTCAACACCTTCCAGGTGATGCCACCGCCCACGACCAGGGTCAGGACGGTCCAGAGTACGATGGTTTTGCGTTTCATGCCGGGGCTGCACGGGCGGGCCGGGGCCCTTGCATGGCACCGGCGACCGGAAGTCGTTCCAGAATGGCTTGGGTGGCCGATCGGAACCGGTTCCCGCCGATGGGTTTTACGAACCGGTCGCCGCACGCACGAGTGCGGAAGTCGCGACGACCCGGAAACGAGCATGATCGGCGAGCCGCGGCGGAGATTCCAACGGCACCGCAGCCATGGGTGGCATTCCCGGTCCGGAGCAGCGTGGCGTGTGCGAGGGATTGCCCGGATCACCCGGTCGCCGTCACCGGAGCGGCGCCGATCTGCCGGCCGGCTCCCACAGCTGCAACGGCGGCGAAGCCGCGGCTATTGGTCGCTCCGACGCACCGTGCCGTCAGGCAGCGAGATCGTGCCGCCGCTGCTGGCGACCAGCGGACCTTGGATCGTGCCGCCGACCTTCTCGATGTGCACGCCGGCACCGGTGTGAGCCTCGACCCTGGTGACGTCGCCGAGGAAGCGGCCGACGAAGGTCGAGCCGCTCATCGCCCACACCGTCTTGCGGAACGTGCCTTTGAGTTCGATGTCGTTGCAGGTGAACGTGCTGGCCTTCTGCAGGGCGATCGCGCAGTCGTTGTCGCCCTCGATGACGATGCGGGCGCCTTCGGCCAGGATGTGGCCGTCGTGTTCGGGACCGATCGGGATGTTGCTCTGCTTGCGCGCGCACAGCGTGGTCGTCGTGTCGTGCAGATCGATGCGGCCGCTGTTGTCGACGCCGAGGTTGTTGGAATCGGTCCAGCAGGTGATGCGCGCGGTCGCACAGCCGAGGCGGATGCAGCCGTAGTAGCTGGCGATCAGCGAGCCGTTGCCGAGTTCGAGCAGCGCACCCTCGCGCTGCTCGAACTTCACGGTCGCGTGTTCGGTGGCGACGACGCCGGCGAAGGTCTCGTCCGCGGCCTTGCCGTGCAAATGCTCGTTGAGCCGGATCGCGCCCAGCAACGCGACGTGCGCACCGCGGCTGGCGTGGATGCCGGCGTCGGCGTCGCTGCGGGTGCGGAACGTCAGGTCACGCAGCGTCAGCTGCACCGGCCCCTGGGCCATGACGCCGCGGCGCTGTTGCGTCGCGAACGAGCCGATCTGCAGGTTCTCGAGCTGCCACTCGCCTTCGGTGGCGAGCACCAGCGCCGGGCTGCCGGCCCAGCCGAGGACCGGTCGCGCGTGCGTGCCGTCGCTCTGGCCGACGATGCGCACCGCGATGCCCGGGCGCATGCGCATAGCGAGTTGCAGCACATCCTTCGGCATGCCGTGTCCGCCGGTGTCGCCGTAGACCTGGCCGCCGGCGAGCTCGATCGTCACGTTCGCCGTCAGCAGAGCGGGCAGCAGGGCGATCGCCGCGGACAGCGAGCGCAGCGGATGCTCGTGGTCGCCGGCAGCGTCGTCGCGGCCGCGCTGGCCATCGACCACGATCGGCTCGGGCAGCGGTGTCGCGGCCGGCGCTGGCGCCGGCGGCGCCATTGCGATCGCCCTGAGGCCGGGCCCCAGCAGGCCCAAGTTCTTCATCGCCACGGCATGCGGCTTCCCGCCCCAGCAGGTCTCCCCTGCCGGCACCTGCCCGGTGACCGTCGCCTTCGCCCAACGGGCCGCATCGAAGCGCACCTTGTTCCAGCCGTCGTGCTCCTGATCATGGACCAGCCAGTCGGCGTCGGTGACCACCGAACCGGTGATGCCGGTCGGGTCGCGCCAGTCGAGCCAGAGAGCGAGTGCCGCCGGGCCGCCGAGGTTCTTGCAGTGCAGCGCGATCACGTTGTCGCCGGTCTGCAGGCGCCGGCCGACGTCGAGGGTCGTCGGCTGCTCCCAGGCGTCGGCGGTGCCGGCCGACTCGCCGTTGACGAACACTTCGCACCAGTTGTCGCACGACACGGTGAGGCGCGCCGCCGCCACCGGCACGCGCAGTTCGAACGTGCGCCGGAACCACAGCTCCGCGTCCTCTTTGTTCGGAGCGTGGTCCCAGATCCGCGCGGCCGGCCCCGAGCCCGCGGGGACGGGAACGGCGGCACCGTCGATCGGGGCCTGGGCTGGCAGCACGGCAGCGGGCAGCAGCAGGAAGAACGCGAGGACCGGGGTCGGGTGCGGCGCCATGGCCGGCATTGGACCCGTTTGCCGGGGCAGGCGCATGCCCCCGCGCCGGCGCGCGCGCCGGTCGGCCCCCGGCAGGTTGGTCGGCACGCCGGGACCAGCGTTGGCGCGCACGCGGGCGACCTTCTATCGTCGCGCAGCAGCGGTCGACCACGGCATGCGCGCACTCCACGTCGGCATCGGTGTCCTTGCCGGAGTGACTGGCGGTCCTGCCACGTACGGGCGGCGACTGGTCGCGGCGCTGGCGGCGCTCGGCGAGCAGCTGCAGGTCACGGTGTTGACCGACCGGCCCGACGCGTTCGCCGGGCTCGGCTGCGGGCTGGTGCACCTGCCGATGCGCGGCGGCATCGATCGCTTGCGCTGGCAGTACCGGGCGCTGCCGCGCGCGCTGGTGCGGCTGCGGCCGGACGTCTACCACGACACCAAGAACGCGCTGCCGCGCGGGCTGCCGCTGGCGGCCGTGGTCACCGTGCACGACCTCGCCTACCACACCGTGCCAGAGACCTTCGGCTGGTTGTCGCGCACGTTCCTGCGGCGCGCCACCGCCGCGGCGGTCCGGCGGGCGCGCATCGTCGTCGTGCCGTCGCAGGCGACGGCCACGGATCTGGCGCGCATCCATCCGTTCGCGGCGCCCAAGCTGCAGGTCGTGCCGCACGGCATCGATCCGGCGCCAGTGGTCGCGCCGGCGGCGCTCGCCGAAGCGCGCGCGCGCCTGCAGCTGCCCGAGTGCTACGTGCTGCACGTCGGCACCATCCAGGCGCGCAAGAACGTCGACCTCGTGGTGCAGGGCGTGCGGCTGCTGCGCCAGAAGGGACTCGACTGCCGCGCCGTGGTGGTCGGCCGGCTCGGCTGGCGCGCCGCTGCGGCGCAGGCCGAACTGCGCCGCGACGACACCGCGCGCTGGCTCGGCGAGGTCGGCAGCGCCGATCTGGCGGCGATCTACGCCGGCGCCACCGCGCTCGTGTCGCCGTCGGCATACGAGGGCTTCGGCTTCGCCGTCGGCGACGCCCTTGCGGCCGGGGTGCCGACCGTGATCAGCGACATCAGTTCGCTGCCGGAGGTGTGCGGCGATGCCGCCGTGCGGTTGCCGGAGCTGTCGGCGGCAGCGGTGGCCGCGGCGCTCGAGCCGCTGCTGCGCGACCCGGCGCGCCGGCAGGAACTCGGCGCGCGTGGTCGGGCCCGGGCGGCGCAGTTCTCCTGGGCGGCGGCGGCCAAAGGCCACCTGCGCGCCTACCGCAGAGCGCTCGGCTGAGGCAGCCGCCGCAGCACCACGACCATCTCGCGCTCGTTGCGGGCGAAATGCTCGACGTCGAAGGCGGGGAAGCCCGGCCGGCGCTGCAGCGCCACCAGCAGCTCGAGGAAGTCGGTCTGCGTCCAGCAGTGGAAGTGGATCCGGAAGCTGGTGCGCTGCAGTTCGGCGGCGCGCTCGAGCACCGCGGTCTCGCCCTGCACCTTCTGGCCGAGGCGCACCACTTCCTCGTAATGCTGGTCGCGCGACCACTCCGGTCCGTCGTGGTGGTCCTTGAGCACGTGCTCGAGCGTGGTCGACGGTCGGTCGGCGTCGAACATGTAGCGCTTGTCGGGCAGCGACAGGTAGACGACGCCGCCGGGCCGCACGACGCGCAGCAGGTTGCCGAGCGTGCCGATCGGATCCTCGCAGTGCTCGAGGAAGTGGTTGGCGACCACGAAGTCCTCGCTGGCGTCGGCCACCTGCTGCAGGCGTTCGCCGTCGTCGACCAGATCGACCTCGACCAGGTGACGCCGCTGCTTGTGCGGATACATGGCGCGCAGCTCGGCCGTCGGCGCGAGGTCGACGTAGCGCGCCACGGCGCCGCGCGGCAGCGGCAGTGGATCCTGCAGCGCACCGATCTCGAGACCGCGACCGCGCAGGTAGCGTTCGGCGACCGTGAGCCGGCCGAGGAACTGCCGGAACTTGACGGCCAGCTGTTTGGCGAGGTGTTTCAGGTCCACGGGTCGGGGGCGCGCGGGCGCGCAGTCTCTATCGGCGGTCAGCGCGACGGTCGTGAAGCTGCGGCGCTCGCTACCAGACTTCGGCGAGGTCAACCGTGACCTCGGGCAGGATGGCGAGCCGGATCGCGTCGCGGTGCACGCCGACCCGCACGTAGCTGTCGCCGCGCAAGGCGAACTGGGTGACGGTGCGGGCCACGGGATCGACCAGCCAGCATTCCGGCACGCCGGTGGCCAGGTAGCGCGCCTTTTTCTCGCCGCGGTCGCGGCTGCTGGTCGACGGCGACAGCACTTCGATCACCAGGTCCGGCGCGCCGGCGATCCGGTTGCGTTCGATCCGCTGGGAGTGTGCGGTGACCACGACCAGCACGTCCGGCTGCACCACGTCGTTGTCGCTCAGCAGGACGTCCATCGGCGCCACCAGCACCCGGCCAAGGCGTGGTCGGCCGACTCGCAGACCGAGTTCCGTCACGAGGCGGGCCACCAGCTCCTGGTGGTAGCTCTCCGGTGACGGCGTCACGACGTGCACCCCGTCGAGGAGCTCATGGCGCAGCCCGTCGTCCGGAATGCGCAGGTAGTCCTGGTAGGTGAGCTTCACGCGGAGCGGCGGGAGTTGCACTTCGGAGGTCCATGGCAGTGTAGGTGGGCTGCGCCCGGTCACCAACCGGTGGCCAGGTCCATCACTGGTGTGCAACGAGGAGGTGCGAAACGGACGGCGCCGGCGAAGAAATCTCGAGCGTCGATCGAACCTGCGTTCGGCCGTTGCGCGGCGGCACGCGGTCGGCCAACCTGCGCGGCGATGTGGCACGATGTCTTGCTGGCTTGGTTCGGGTTCGTCCGCGACTGGCATTACCTCGGCGTGTTCCTGCTGATGGCGGTCGAGAGTTCGATCGTGCCGCTGCCGAGCGAGATCGTGATGCCACCGGCCGCGTACTGGGCGGCACAGGGCCACATGAACTTCTGGCTGGTGCTGCTGGCGGGCACCGCCGGCTCGTGGTTCGGCTCGGCGATCAGCTACTGGGTGTCGCTGTGGGTCGGCCGGCCGCTGGTGCTGCGCTACGGCAAGTTCCTGCTGATGCCCGAGAAGAAGGTGCTGCTGGCCGAGGCGTGGGCGGCGCGGGACGGCCTCAAAGGGGTGTTCTTCGCCCGGCTGCTGCCGGTCGTCAGGCACCTGATCTCGATCCCGGCCGGCATCCTGCGGTTGCCGTTCCTGCAGTTCTCCATCGTCACCACCGCCGGCGCCGGGCTGTGGTGCTTCATCCTCGCGTGGTGGGGCGAGCGCGTGCTCGGCGACCAGCCGAAGCTGATGGAGGACCCCGACGCCATGGTGCACGTGATCAAGGACAAGATGCTCTGGTTCGTCGGCGCCGTGGTCGTGCTCGGCGTGCTGTTCTTCGTCGCCACGCGCAAGCGGCGCCGTGTCGCCGCGGCCAGCGACACGGCGGGCGACAGTGCAGCAAGGTAGTACGCAGTGCGCGTGGCCGCTCGACGACCCAGGCAGGGCACCAAGGCGATGCGCGCGTGCACAGCCGGCGCGGTGCTAGCCGGCGCCGTTCTTGCCGTTCGCCGTCGCCGACAGCTCGTGCACCTCGAGATACACCGGCCCTTCCTCGCCGCGCGGGTTGAGCCGCGGCGAGTAGACGATCGTCCACGGGCCGTGGCGCAGTCGGAGTTCCTCGAAGCGGTGCGCCGCGCGCACGACGCGCGCCGGCAGCAGTTGGCCCGAGCAGGTGAAGCGCAGCTTGAGATCGAGTCCGCGCACGTCGGTCAGCGGCTGGCCGACGGTCTGCACCTCGGCGGTGGCGAAGCGTGGCCGCCGGTGGCCGCTGCCGAACGGCCCCAGCATGTCGAGCTTGCGCACCGTGTGCGGATCGAGTTCGTGGAAGCGGGCGAGGCCGTCGACCGGCACGGCGTCGGCTTGCGCCAGCAGGCGTTGGCAGACCTCGGCGAACGCCGCCTTGAACGGTTCGAACTGGTCGCGCCGCAGCTCGAGACCGGCGGCGGCGGCGTGCCCGCCGTGGGCGATCAGGTGCTCGCTGCAGGCGCCGAGCGCCTGCCGCAGGTGCAGACCGCCGGTGCAGCGGCCGGAGCCGCGGCCGTGCTGGTCGGTGAACGCCACCAGGATCGTCGGCTTGCCGGTCTGTTCGGCGACGCGCGCGGCGACGATGCCGAGCACGCCCGGATGCCAGTCGTCGCCGCTGAGCACGATCGCCGGCTCGCGGCAATCGCTGGCGAGCAGCATCACCTGATCCTGCAGCCGGCGTTCGACCTTGCGCCGTTCGTCGTTGTACTTCTCCAGCACCTTGGCCGCCGTCTGCGCCTCGGCGTAGCCGGGTGCGCACAGCAGTTCGACCGCCTGCATGGCGTTGCCCATGCGGCCGGCGGCGTTGAGCAGCGGCGCGATGCGGAAAGCGATGTCGTCGACGCCGGGCGAACGATTGGCCAGGCCGGCCGAGTCGAGCAGCGCGCGGATGCCGGGGTTGCGGCTCTGCGCCAGCGACCGCAGGCCATGGAACACCATCGCCCGGTTCTCGCCGACCAATGGCGCCACGTCGGCGACCGTGCCGAGCGCCACGTAGGTCATCGCGTCCTCGAGGAACTCGGCGAACTCGGCGCTCTCGATCAGGCTGCGGCTCAGCGACTCGGCGACCGCCACCGCCAGGCGGAAGGCGACGCCGACGCCGGCGAGATTCTGGTCGGGGTAGCCCGCGCCCGGCAGCCGCGGGTTGAGCATCGCGAACGCGGCGGCGACGTTCTCGCTGGTGCCGTGATGGTCGGTGACGATCACGTCGCAGCCGCCGGCCTGGATCCGCTCGATCACCTCGCAGGCGTTGGTGCCGTTGTCGACCGAGATCACCACCTTGCAGCCGGAGTCGAGGATCGCCTGGTGGCTCGCAGCCGAGAACGAGTAGCCGTCGGTGCGCGCGGGAATGAACGCCTTGCTGTCGGCGTGCAGCAGGCGGAAGAACTTGTGCAGCAGCACGGTGCCACTGATGCCGTCGACGTCGTAGTCGCCGTGGATCAGGATACGCTCGCCGCTGCGCAAGGCCTCGCGGATGCGGTCCACGGCCTTGTGCATGTCGCGGAACGCGAACGGATCGTGCAGCGTGCGCAGGTCCGGCTTGAGGAAGGCGCGCACGCGGTCGGGATCGTCGATGCCGCGCGCCAGCAGTACGCGGGCGACCAGGTCGGGCAGACCCATGGTCTTCGCCAGCGCGCGCTCACGTGGATCCGGTTCGGGCATCTTCGAGGCGGCAAGCACCATGGGCGCGCGGTATGGTAGCGGGCCGTTCGGCCATGGACAGAAGCGACTCCAAGCGACCCGCGGCGCTGCGCTGCCTGCCTGCAGTCGATCAGCTGGTGCGTCACGACCTGCTCGCCGGCATCAGCCGGTCGCTGCTGCTGCGCGAAGCCAGGGCCATGCTCGATCTGGTGCGGGCGCAGGTCGACCGCGGCGAGCTCGACGAACGTGAAGTCAGCGCGCGGTTCGCCGACGGCGCCGGTGCGCGCGAACTGTTGTCGCGCTGCCACGCGGCCGCCCGGCCGCGCCACCGGCGGGTGCGCAACGCCACCGGCATCGTGCTGCACACCGGCATCGGCCGGGCGCCGCTGGCCGCGGCCGCGGTCGAGGCGCTCACGGGCGTCGCCGGCTATGGCATCGTCGAGGTCGACCCGCTGAGCGGCGAACGCGACCAGCGCGAACTCGGCGTCGCCGGGCTGCTGCGCGACCTCACCGGCTGCGACTGCGCGTTGGTGGTCAACAACAACGCCGCGGCGACCACGCTGGCGCTGGCGGCGCTGTGCGCCGGCCGTGAAGTGGTGATCTCGCGCGGCGAGCTGGTCGAGATCGGCGGCGGCTTCCGCGTGCCCGAGGTCATGCAGCGCGCCGGCTGCAAGATGGTCGAGGTCGGCTGCACCAACCGCACGCACCTGCGCGACTACGAACTGGCGACCACGCCGGCGACCGTGGCCTGGCTGAAGGTGCACCCGAGCAACTTCCGCATCGACGGCTTTGCCGGCACGCCGGGCCTGGCCGAGCTGGCGACGGCCGCGCATGCCCGCGGGCTGCTGCTGGTCGATGATCTCGGTTCCGGCCTGCTGTGGCCGGAGCCGATCGCCGGGCTGGCCGACGAACCGCGCGTGCAGCAGAGCCTCGAAGCCGGCGCCGATCTGGTGTGCTTCTCCGGCGACAAGCTGCTCGGCGGGCCGCAGTGCGGCATCCTGCTCGGCCCCGCGACCCTGGTCACCAAGGTGCGGGCGCAGCCGCTGTACCGCGCGTTCCGCTGTGACAAGCTGACGCTGGCGGCCCTCGAAGCGACGCTGCGCATCTACCGCGACGGCGAGCCGCTGCGCCAACTGCCGACGCTGCGCCTGCTGGCCGCTCTGCCGGACGAACTGCAGGCGCGCAGCAGCGCCCTGGCCGCGCTGCTGCCGGGCACCGGCGCGCAGGTGGTCGCCAGCGAGTCGTTCGCCGGCTCCGGCGCCAACCCGGCGCGGCCGCTGCCGAGTTTCGCCGTGGCCCTGCCGGGCGGCGCGCCGCTGTGTGCGGCGCTGCGCGCTGCCGAGCCGGTGCCGTTGTTCGCCCGCGTCGCCGCCGACCAGGTGCTGCTCGACGCCCGTACACTGCTGCTCGAAGACCTGGACGAAGTCGCCGCCACCGTGCGGCGCGTCCTCCGCCGATGACCGATACCCAAAAGAAACGTCTGACCGAGTTCGCGTCCGGCTCGGGTTGAGCAGCCAAGCTGCCGCCGGGGAGCCTCGGGCAGGTTCTCCAGAAACTCGGACCGATCGAACATCCTGACCTCCTCGCCGGCCTTCAGGGCTTCGAGGATGCCGGGATCTTTCGTATCGACAACGAACGCGCGCTGGTGCAGACGGTCGACTTCTTCCCGCCGATCGTCGACGACCCGCGCTTCTACGGCCGCATCGCCGCCGCCAACGCCTTGTCCGACGTCTACGCGATGGGCGGCAAGCCGCTGACGGCGATGAACCTGGTCGGTTGGCCGAAGGACCTCGACCTGACGATCCTCGGCGAGATCCTCGCCGGCGGGCTCGAGAAGATCGTCGAAGCCGGCGCGGTGTTGTGCGGCGGTCACTCGGTGACCGATGCCGAGATCAAGTACGGGCTGTCGATCACCGGCATCGTGCATCCGAACCGCTGGTGGCCGAACTCCGGCGCACGCACCGGCGACGTGGCGATCCTGACCAAGCCGCTCGGCATGGGGCCGGTGGCGACGGCGATCAAACGGCAGAAGGCCAGCCCGCAGATGATCGAGGGCGCGATGCGGCAGATGGCGACCTTGAACAAGGCCGCGTGCGAAGCGGTGCGCGATCTCAAGGTGCACGGCGCCACCGACGTGACCGGCTTCGGCCTGATGGGCCATGCCTGCGAGATGGCCGAAGGCGCCGGCCTGCAGCTCACGATCGAGGCGCGGACGGTGCCGGTGTTCCCGGGTGCGGTCGAGCTGGTGCGCGACGGCGTGTTCTCCGGCGGCTGCACGCGCGGCAAGGCCTGGCTCGCCGAGCGCGTGCAGATACACGACGGCGTCGACGCGTCATTGGCCAATCTGGTGTTCGACGCCGAGACCAGTGGCGGGCTGCTGCTGGCGTTGCCGCCCGAAGAGGCCGACAAGGCGCTGCGCCGGCTGCGCGATGCCGGCGCGCCATGCCACGCGGTGATCGGCAGCTTCGGCAAGCACGCGGCCGGCGAACCGTTCGTGGTCGTCAAGTAGCTGCTCGGTGTGCGCCAGCGCGACTGGTTCTCCCTGTTCCGGCTATTTCGCCGGCAACTCGAAGTCCTGCTGGATCCGGTCCTGACCGACCTCGACGGTCAGCGGCCGAGCCGTCTGTCGCATCGCCGCCGCGATCTCTCCCAACGGATTGTTCGGGATCGACCGGTAGGCGCTGATCTCGTAGTTGCCGGGCGGCAGCCGCCGCTCGAAGCGGAAGTGCCCATGGTCGTCGACGACGGTCGAGAGCGTGAAAGCGAAGTAGTACCCGGGCTTGACGTCGGTGGCCACCTGCTGCGGCGTGCTGATCGTCACCTTGACCTGACCGGTTTGCCCGGCGACGACGACCTTGCCCTCGACGATGGCGCCGCGCGCGAGCATGATCGGCGGCACCTCGATCGGCGTCTCGTCGGCGACGAGCAGATGCCGCACGATGCTGCTGCAGAAGTCCGGATGCTCGACGCGCAGCAGGTAGCGGCCGGACGCGAGCAGCGGCAGCTGGTAGCGACCCGCCGCATCGGTGCGCGCGCTGGTCACGGTGACCACGTCAGGGAGCAACTTGCGAATCAGCGCGAAGGAATCGCTGCCCGGATCGAGGTCCGTGTCGAGGTAGCTGCTGACCAGCGCCCCGGCAATCGGCTTCCCGGCAGCGTCGCCGACCCGCCCCGTGAGCACGCCGCCGCGCGTCAGTTGCACGGTGAGATCGGCGAGCTGCGCACTGCCAACGACCGTGAACGGCGCCGATCGCGTGCGCGCGTCCTGGCTGGCGGTGATCTGCAGCACGTGCTCGCCGTCGGGCAGGTTGCGGATCAAGACGAAGTCACCGTCGAAGTCGCGTGCCGTGATGGCCCGGTCGGGAAACTCCTTCACGGTGGCGAACTGCAGCGGCCGGTCGGTGAAGCTCCGCCTGAGTCCGAGGGTGAACGCCTTGACAGGTTCGCCGTGGCTGTCGATCACGCGCAGCCGGACCATGTTCGGGGCCGGTGCAGGTGGCGCCGGATGGGCATCGGTAGCGCGCGTCTTGTCGGGATCCTGGACGCGCGACCCCACTGATCGTTCGCCAGCCCCGCCACCGGAAAGGAGACTCACGCCAGCGACCACGATCGAGCCGAGCAGCACCACGACTGCCGCCAGCCATCGTCGGCGCGGTCGTTTGGCCGGGGTCGCGGCGCCTGCCATCGCCTCCTCCAGCAGCACATCCACGATCCGCAGTTCATCGTCTTCGAGCAGATCATTCATCGCCGAGCCTCCGTCGGATGCATTCGCCGAGCGCCGCCCGTGCGCGCGCCAGCAGACTCTTCACGCCTTCGAGCCGCAGGTCGAGCTGCGCGGCGATGGCTTCGCGCGCGAGCCCGTCGCGGTAGCGCAACTCGACGACCCTGCGGGAACGTTCTGGCAGCTGCTGCAGACACAGGGTCAGAGCCGCCCGCTGCGCGTCACCGCCGTCGTCGCTGGCTTGCTGGATCCAGCGCCCGTGCAGGCGTTCGAGGTCGGCGACCTCGCGCCGACGCCCACGCCGGCGCAGATGCATGCGCAGACAGTTGCGCGCTGTCGTCAGCAGCCACGGCAGCGGCGGGACGTCGTGTACGAACGACGCGACCGCGGCGAGCATCGTTTCCTGCGCGAGATCCTCGACCACCGAGCGTTCGCAGCCGAGGAAGCGCAGGTAGCGGCACACGCGTCGTGTCGCCGTGACCAACTGCTGCGCCCGGTCGGCGTCCTGGGTCTGGTCCTCGGCCGCCATCGTCATGAAGGCAGAAGATGCCGGATGCCGATCGACGGGGGCAACGGAGTCGAGAAAAGTCCGTGAGCGGGTGGGCTTGTCCGGCCTTGGGCTCGTCGACCAGCAAACGACGACAAACGTGGCGCGTGGCGCGCACTCGAATCCAAAGCCGTTCCGAAACCCTGCGAGCCGCATGGTTGCTGCCTCGGAGGGTGGTGATCATTTAGTATCCGAGGCCGTGGAGAAGGTCGGCCCGGAATCGAGAGTAGCGCCCGACCCGGGGACCGACCCCGGTCGGGCGCGCAAACGGCTCGCGGTGCCGAGCAGATCAGTTGGCGATTGGCATCGGCGCAGGTTCGGCGGCCACCGGCGCCACCTTCGCGGCGTGGGCGAGCGTCGGGTTCGCCGGGTACGGCTGGATCGCATCCGCGGCCGGTTGCGCGGGCGGTTCGGTGGCCACCGGCGCCACCTTGCGGGCATTGACGATCGGCTGGTCGACGGCTGCCGGCGGCTGCGCCAGCGGACCGACCGTCGCCTGCACCTTCACGATTTTGCTCACGACCAGCTGGTCCTGCATCAAGGCCGCCGCCTGGAAGTACAGATCGAACGGCCGCGGCCGCTGCTCGACCTTGATCGTCAGCATGCCCGTTGCCTTGCCGCAGCCGAACACGACGTGACTGTCCAGGATCGGCGGCAGGCCGGCGAAGTGCAGCTGCTGGTTGGACAAGCTGATCAGCACCAGACCGAAGAAAGTCTCGCTGGCGGAGCCGGCGAGCACTTCCGCCGACAAGGTCTTGTCGGTGCCGATCATGCTGAAGGTCAGGTCGGCCCGACCGATGGGCTGCGGGGCTGCGGCCTGGGCGCCGAGCGACAGGGTCAACAGGGACAGAACGGGGATCAGCTTGCGGTTCATCTGCGGTTCCTTGGTTGGGTTGTTGAAGGTCGCGTTCGGCGACCAACCAGGAAGGGGTGCGGCGGCGCAAAGCGCAGCGAGGGCGTGGGGAAAGTGCGCCGGCGGTCTGCCGCGGCCAAAGCCGGGGCCCGCCGCTACGGCTGCAGGAACACTTCGCCGCCCTTCATCACGAACGCCACGTGCTGCAGCAGGCTGACGTCCTGCAGCGGATCGCCGGCGACCGCGATCAGGTCGGCCAGCAGGTGTTCGGCGATCCGGCCGCGGTCGTCCTTGCCGAGCAGGTCGGTGGCGCGCACGGTCGCGGTGCGGATCGCCTCGGCCGGCGCCATGCCGAGCGCGACGTAGACCGCGAACTCGTGCGCGTTCCGGCCGTGCGGGATCACCGCGGCGTCGGTGCCGAACGCGATCTTGACGCCGCTGTCGATCGCCAGCTTCAGGCTGGCGTGCGCCAGCGGCAGGATCAGCCGCGCCTTGGCCTGGATCGCGGGCGGCAGCTGGTCGAGCGCGATCGCCTCGGCGACGTAGCCGGTCGGCACCAGCCAGGTGCCGTGCGCCTTCATCTCGGCGATGATCGCTGCGGTCAGCATCGAGCCGTGCTCGATCGACGCGACGCCGGCACGCACCGCGTCGAGGATGCCCTGCTCGCCGTGCGCGTGCGCCGCGACCTCGAGGCCGTGTCGCCGGGCCTCGTCGACGATCGCCGTCAGCTCGTCGAACGACAGCTGCTGCGCGCCGACCGGGCCTTCGAACGACAGCACGCCGGCGGTGGCCATGACCTTGATCACCTGCGCGCCGTGCTTGATCTGGTAGCGCACGGCCTTGAGGCACTGCTCCTTGCCGTCGGCGATGCCCTGCTCGGGGCCCTGCTCGAGCACGCCGGGCGCGAACCCGGTCTCGTCGGCGTGACCGCCGGTGATGCCGATGGCGTGGCCGGCGGGCACGATGCGCGGGCCGGGGACCAGGCCCTGGTCGATCGCGTGCATCAACGACACGTCGGCGAAGCCATGGGCGCCGAGGTTGCGGACGGTGGTGAAGCCGGCAGCGAGCGTGAGTCGCGCGTTCCTGGCGCCGCGCAGCGCGGCGTCGGCGGCGGTTTCCTTGGCGCCGCGGTAGAAGTCAGCATCGAGGTCGGAGGTCAGGTGCACGTGGCAGTCGATCAGCCCAGGCAGCAGCGTGAGGTCGTGCAAGTCGACCTGCGTGGCGTTCGCGGGCGGGCTGTCGGGGTTGATCGCGACGATGCGATCGCCGCGCACGACGATCACCGCCGGCGCGATCAGCTGGCCGCGGTCGACGTCGAGGTAGCGCGCGGCGCGGACGACGGTCGTGCGCGGCTCGGGCGCGGCATCCTGGGCGCGCAGGCCCGCGGCGGTGGCGAGGGTGGCGAGCAGCAGGACAGCGTCGGCGCGGTGCATGGCGCCGATGATCCAGGTGCGCCGGTCCAACGCCCAGCCTCGAGCGGCAGAACTACTTGAGTCCGAGCAGGGCCTTGGCGGCTGCGTCCAGCTCCGGCCCCTTGGCGGTGCCCTGGTCGTGGAACGTGAACGACAGGTCGGTGACGCTCATGTTCTTGCGCGGCCGGCCCGGCAGGCCATCGGTGAACTCGGGGATGCCGGCCTTGGCCGCGGCCTTGTTCTCGGCCTTCTGCGCTTCCGCTTTCTTGTCTTCGGCGTCGTCGTCGTCACCAGCCCCGCCGGCGCCGACGACCTGGACCGCACCGCCGCCGCCGACGTTGAAACGGAAGGCCCGCGCGCCGCCGACCATGTCGTCCTTCTGCCAGACCCGCACCTTCAGCTGGTGCACCTGGCTGGTCGACGGGTCGACGAAGAACGCGAGATCGACGGTGCCTTCGGGCTTGGGCATCGCCGGCTTGGCGCCGCCGGCACCGGCGCCACCGATGGCAACCGCGCGGACCATCGCGCGGCCGAACACCGCGCTGGCGCCGCCGCCGGCGGGCAGCAGGCCGGACCACAGCAGCTCGGCCGTCTGGTCGGCAGTCAACATCGTGGTCAGGATCTCGATCGGGCGGTCGTGCAGCGTGCCGACTTCGCGGTGCGTGACCGGCAGGTCCCACTGCTGCAGCAGCGTGAACAGCTGCTGCGCGTCCGGGGTGAAGGCGACGCTGCGGCCGTCGGCGAACCGGTCCCGGCGCAGCGTCCACGCGCCGGCCCCTTCGCGCGCGATCGTGCGCCGGCCGACGCTCACCAGCTCGTCGGCGGTGTCCTCGAACCTGCAGTGCATGCCGGTCTCCGTCCAACTGACCTTGGCCTCGCCGGCGCTGCTGCCGCCGCCGCCGAACACGACGACCTGCGCGTTCTGGTTCTGTGGCGTGCCGTCGGCGTTCGGGCCCCACTTGGCGTCGAAGCCGCAGCTCGGCAGCTGCGCCACCGCGGCGATCGCCTTCTGCAGGCGGGCGCGCGCCTGCTGCAGCGCATCGCCGTTCGGGTCCTGATTCTGCGCCGACAGGCTGGTGGCGAACAGGGTCGCGAACAAGGTCGGGAACGACCACGTGCTGTGATGTTGCATCGCACTCTCCGGTTGCTTGCGGTTCACTTGCTGCCGAGCAGCGCCTTGGCCTTGGCAGGGATCGCGGGCATCTCGGCCATGCCGAGGTTCTGGAAGTCGACCTTGAAGTACATCAGCGACACGTCGGCCGCCAGCTTGCGATCGGGCAGACCCTTCTTGTAGCTGCCGTCCTTGCTGCCGCCCTGCTGCTGGTCCTTCTTTCCCGGCTCGCTCTTCTCGGCCTTCTCGTCGTCGCCGTCGTCGTTGCCGCCGCCGTGACCGTTGACCTGGATCTGCATGTTGGCAAACATCGGGTTCTGCTCGTAGACCCTGACGCGCAGGCGGTGCACGTCGCCGTTCGCCGGGTCGACGAACAGCGCGAGATCGACGTTGTGGTCGGGCTGCGGCGGCTGGAAGCCGCCGCCGCCGCCGAGCATCAGCATGCCGCCGCCCGGACCGCCGCCCGAGCCCGGCACCGCGCCACTGGCCGCGAACTCGGTGGCCGGCTCGTCGGCCAGGGACAGCGACAGGATCACCAGCTGCTTGCCAGCCAGCTCGGTCGTCTCGCTGTGCAGCACCTTGCCGGCCCCGGCCGGCAGGTCGCGCAGGATCTGGAAGAACAGCGCCGGGTCGAGCACGAACGGCGCCGGCGCCCCGGAAGCGAGCTTGTCGGCGCGCAGCTTCCAGGCGTCGCCGTCCTTGACCACCATGCGGCCGTGCCAGCGCACCAGCCGGTCGCCGTTGTCGCCGGCACTGGCCCACAGCCAGTCGCCGTTCCAGCCGCCATCGACATCGACACCACCGCGGGCCGGCAGGTGGGCCTTGCGCACGATGGCGTTGTCCTGCTCCTCGGTGCTCTTGAACGCGCCGTTGCCGGCGGCCAGCATCCTGTCGCAGGCCTTGGCCAGCAGTTGGGCGGTGTCGATGGCGGCGGCGGCAGCGGCGGCGTTGCCCTGTGCCCGGGCAGGAATGGCGAGCAGGCTCGCCGACACGAGTGCGGCAGTGATCGTGCGCATGGGGGCTCCGGAATGGGGAAGGCGCGCGAACGGCCAGGCCGACCAAAAGCTCCGTGCCGGATCAGCGGTCCGGCGGCGACTCGGGCGATTGTGGTGAATCGCGGGCCGGTCCGGGCCCTTCGAGCTGCGGCCCGGCCGGCGGCGTGCGCGCCTCGCGCTCCTGCTTGAGCTCGGCCAGCAGCTGCTGCACCTTGATCGCGCCGGCGATGCTCTCGTCGAACACGAACAAGAGCCGCGGCACGGTGCGCGTGTCGAGCACCTTGCCCATCTCGCGCTGCACGAAACCGCTGGCCCGGGCCAGCACTTCTTCGCTGCGGGCGCGCGCGCGCTGGTCGCCGAGCACGCTCCAGAACGCCTTGCACTGGGTGAACTCCTTGTCGAGTTCGACCCGGGTGATCGTCACCAGACCGAGCTTGGGGTCCGCCAGGTCGCGCAGCAGCACCTCGGCGATCCGGTGCTGGATCGCGTGCTCGAGGCGGCTGCGGCGGCGGTCGTTCATCGCGGCGTGAAGATCTCGAGTTGATGGTCGGTCAGCGTGCCGTCACGCCATTCGTGCAGGGTGTTGAGCAGGTGGTCCAGCGTGCTGTTGAGGTGCGGGATGTCGCTGCCGGCCACGACCGCGCCGAGCGTCGCCAGGGTACAGACGTCGAGGTCGTCGATCTCGGCGATCGAGATGTTGAACGAACGGCGCAGGCGGTCCTTCAACGACTTGATCACGCTGCGTTTGTCCTTGAGCGACTCGGCATAGGGGATCTCCAGGCTGAACTGCAGGGCGCCGATGTGCAGCACGGAAGTGTCTCCGACGGATGGCGGATGGGGGGCGGACGGGGGACGAGTCGGCGCTCAGAGAGAGGGAAACAACCGGTTTCCCGCGATCTGCGTGGCCGCGGAGCGGCCACCAGGGTGGTGTCTGAGAGCCTGTATCATGGTTTCTCCCACAGGCGCTCAGCCGAGCGTGCGCTTGACCAGTTCTACGTTCGCGAACTCGAGCACGTCACCGACCTTGATGTCCTGGAAGTCCTGCAGCGTCAAGCCGCACTCGAAGCCGGCCTTGACGTCGCGGGCGTCGTCCTTCTCGCGGCGCAGGCTGGCGACCTTGCCGGTGTAGACGACCTTGCCGTCGCGCGACAGGCGCACCTTGGCGTTGCGCTTGGCGATGCCGTCCTTGACGATGCAGCCGGCGATCGTGCCGATCTTGCTCGACTTGAAGACCGCCTTGATCTCGGCGTGGCCGAGGATGGTCTCCACTTCCTGCGGCTTGAGCAGGCCTTCCATGGCCGCCTTGACCTGGTCGAGCAGCTCGTAGATCACGTCGTAGTAGCGGATCTCGACGCCGCCGCGGTCGGCCGCCTGGCGCGCGCTCGAATCGGCGATGGTGTTGAAGCCGACGATCACCGCGCCCGAGGCCTGTGCCAGGCTGACGTCGGTCTCGTTGATGCCGCCGAGGGCCGAGTGCACGAGGTTGACGCGCACTTCCGGCGTGGTCAGCTCTTCGAGGCACTTGCGCAGCGGCTCCAGCGAACCCATCGCGTCGGCCTTCAGGATCACCTTGATCTCCTGCACATCGCGCTCGGCCAGCTTGGCCGACAGCGTCTCCAGCGTGACGGCGCTGCGCTCGGCCAGCGACAGTTCGCGGATGCGGCGCTGGCGGTCCTCGACGACCTCGCGCGCCTTCTTGGCGTCCTCGACCACGAACAGCTTGTCGCCGGGGTTCGGCAGCCGGTCGAGGCCGTACATGGTCACCGGCGTCGACGGGCCGGCCTCCTGCAGGTTGTGGCCGTGGTCGTCGATCATCGCCCGCACGCGCGAGAAGCTCTCGCCGCACACGACCTGGTCCTTGACCCGCAGCGTGCCGTCGGTCACCAGCACGGTGACCACCACGCCCTGCTCCGGCGACTGCTTGGACTCGACCACCAGGCCCTTGCCGGGGGCGTCCGGGCGGGCCTTCAACTCGAGGATCTCGGATTCGAGCATGATGCGGTCGACGAGTTCGTCGAGGCCCTGCTTGGTGACGGCCGACACCTCGATCATGCCGGTGTTGCCGCCCCACTCTTCGGCCTGCAGACCCTTGACCATCAGCTGTTGCTTGACCTGCAGCGGGTTGGCGGCCGGCAGATCGCACTTGTTGATCGCCACCACGATCGGCACGTTGGCGGCCTTGGCGTGGTTGATCGCCTCCTCGGTCTGCGGCTTGACGCCGTCGTCGGCGGCGACCACCAGCACGACGACGTCGGTCAGGTTGGCGCCGCGCGCGCGCATCGCCGTGAACGCGGCGTGGCCCGGGGTGTCGAGCACGACGATGCTCTGGCCCTTGTGGTTGGTGACCTTGTAGGCGCCGATGTGCTGGGTGATGCCGCCGGCCTCGCCCTTGGCCACGTCGCTGTTGCGCAGCGCGTCGAGCAGCGAGGTCTTGCCATGGTCGACGTGGCCCATGAAGGTGACCACCGGCGCGCGCAGGATCTGGTCCTCGTCCGCCGCCTCCTCGACCAGCGCCGCGATCATCTCCTCCTCGGCCTGCTTGTGTTCGACCATCGCCACCTTGCGGTCGAGTTCGATGGCGACCAGTTCGACTTCCTCCGGCGACAGGAACGAGTTGATGTTCTTGCCGGCGACAGAGAGCTTGAAGGTCAGCGTCGAGATCAGGTCGGTGACCTTGATGCCGAACGCCTCCGACAGCGCCTTGATCGACACCGGCGCTTCGATCTCGATCACCTTGTTGGGGTCGTGCGTCGGTGCCGGGCCGAGCTTGTTCTTGCGGCCGCCGAAGCGGCCCTGGTCGCGGCCCGGGGCGCCACGCTGGCCCTGGCTCGCCGGGCCGCGGCGTTGGCCGGCCGGCGACTGCATGCGCGTCGCGCTGCGTTGCTGGGTCTTCTGCAGCGCGGCGCGGCGCAGGTCGCGTTCGGCGGCGGGGGCCGAACGTCGCGTGGCGTCGCGGATCGTCTCCTGCGGCAGTTCGATGCGGCCGACCACCGTCGCCCGCTTCTGCGGCACCAGCAGCCGCTTGACGTCGTGCCCGGGCTCCTGCGCGCGGCGCTCGGCAGCAGCAGGCTCTCTGGCCTTCGCCGGCGCTGGCGGCGGCTCCGCCGGCGGTGCTGCTTCGGCGACCGGCGGCATTGCCTTCGGCTCCGGCACTGCGAACGTCTCGGCCGGCAGTTCGGGCACCGGCTCGGGCGGTGCCGGCGGGTGTGCCGGTGCGGCGCGCTCCGAAGTGACCGCCGGCGCTGCGGGTTTCTGTTCCGCTTCCTCCGGCTCGGCGCCGATCCGCCGCAGCGTCTTCTTGGTGGTCGTCGCCTTCGGCAGCTGCTTCTTCTGCAGTTCCTTCTGCTCCTTGCGCGCCGGCACCGGCTCGGTGGCCGGCTCGGCTTCGGCGGCGTCGGCGGCCGGCAGCTGCAGCTTCTTCTTCAACGTCCCGGTCGGCGCCGGCTCGGGCGCTATCTCGACGCCAGGCTTGCGCCGCAGGCCGGAAGCGTCCAGACGTGCCAGGACCATCATGACGTCGGCATCCTCGAGGACGGTCATGTGGGTCTTGATGTTCTCGAACCCGAGATCACGCAAGATCTTTGCCAGCTCGGGACCCTTCATCCCGAAGTCCTTGGCCATTTCGAAGACGCGTACCTTCTTCAATCGCACCCCTGGGTTCAACTGCCTGCCGGCCCGGACGCGGCGGCGCCGGTGTCCTGATCGGGTGGCTGCTTGTCGGTTTCGTCCGCGACCTCGGCCACCACCGGCGCCGCCGCGGCGGCAGCTGCGGCGGCAGCAGGATCGACTGCCTTCGCCGCCTGGTCGTCGGCTTGCACGGTCCGCTCCAGCTCGGCGCGGGTCATGATGTCGATGTCCCAGCCGGTCAGCTTGCTGGCGAGGCGGACGTTCTGGCCCTTGCGACCGATGGCGAGCGACTGCTGGTCCTCGTTGACGATCACCAGCGCTTTCTTCGCCGCCGGATCCAATTCGATGTGCGCGATCTCCGCCGGCTTCAGCGCGTTCTGGATCAGCGTCTGCGAGTCGTCGTTCCAGCGGATGATGTCGATGCGCTCGCCGTTGAGCTCGTCGATGATCGACTTGATGCGGTTGCCGCGTACCCCGACACAGGCACCGACACAGTCGACCTTGGAGTCGGTCGAGTCGACCGCCAGCTTGGTGCGGTAGCCGGGCTCGCGCTCGATGCGGCGGATCTGGATCGTGCCGTCGTTGATCTCGGGCACTTCGAGTTCGAACAGCGCGCGCACCAGGTCGCGGTGGGCGCGGGTCAGGATCACCTTGACGCGTGGCCCGACCTTCTTGACCTCGAGGATCATCGCCCGCAGCCGCTCGCCGATGTTGTAGTTCTCGCTGCGCACCTTCTCGGCGCGCGGCAGGATGCCCTCGATGTTGCGGCCGAGGTTGACGATCACCGTGTCGCCCTCGAAGCGCTGCACCGTGCCGCTGACGATCTCGCCGATCTTGGTCTCGAACTCCGAGTAGATGACGTCGCGCTCGGCTTCGCGGACCCGCGAGATGATCGCCTGCTTGACGGTCTGGGCCAGGATGCGGCCCTGGTCCTCCATCGACACCTCGTAGTTGCACTGCCACAGGCCGGACTCGCGGTCCAGCTTGAGCTCGAGGTCGTCGATGCCGTACTTCTTCGACAATGCCTGCGTCATCGCCAATTCGATGGCGGCGATCAGGCCTTCTTTGTCGATCTCCTTGTCACGGGCGATCGAGTCGATGTAGCGGAGGATTTCGGCGTTGTTGGACATTCGCCAGGCTCGGCGGAGTGCCATGGCGACGTACGAGCGGGCGAAAGAAGTCCCCGCACCCGAGCGTCTGGCACTCGGGTTTGGCCGACCTCCGTGGTCCGCGCCAGGCAGACTTCCACCGACCGCCCGGACGACACCGGGTTGTCTGGTCCCATTCGCCGCAAACGAAAAGGAGCGGGAACCCCGCTCCTCGGCGTCGGTGACGACATGAGGGCCAAGATGTTAGCCACACCTGGGAGAGGATCAAGCAACGTGTCCGGTGGAACGTTGGCCGACTGCACGCCGTGGGCTATCGTCGCCCCTCCGTGACCCGCGAAGATCCACTGCCGTCCATGACGCCCGTCCTGCAGCTGCGACCGTTCGAACTCGAAGAGGCCGGAGTGGTGGCGCCCTGGTTCGTGGCGCCGGGCCTGGCGGTGCCACCCGGCGCGGCAGGCCGGACCTGGGCTGCGCGCATGCTGGCGGATCCGCGGATCGTCGCGCGCACGGCGCGGGCCGACGAACAGCGCGTCGGTTTCGTGCGGCTGGACATCGGGCCCGACCGGATCGCCGAACTGACGTTGGTGGTGGCGCCGGAGTTGCGCCGGCAGGGGCTGGGCCGGTCGATACTCGCCGCGATCACCCTGGAGGCGCGCAGCCGCTCGGTGCGACGACTCCGGGCCGCAGTCGATCCGGCCAACCGCGGTGCCCTCGGCTTCTTCCTGGCCAACGGTTTTCGCCGGCGCGGTCAGAGTGGCGGCACCCTGCACCTGGAGCGTTCGCTGCGGCTGGCTGGCAGCCAGGAGCCGCTCGAGATCGAAGTGTAGTCCAACGGCACATCAGCCGAAGATGGCCGAATCCGTGCCAACCGCGCCCGGTCCTGCTGCTGCCACCACGGTGCACCTGCGGCCCGCCGCGGCCCAGCTCGCCCGCAAGGGTCGGCCGTGGTTCTACCGCGACGACCTGCAGGATCCGGCCCTGCCCCATGCCGCGATCGTCCGCGTGCTCGACGACCACGGCCGCGATCTCGGCCTCGGCTTCACCTCGACCGCCAGCAAGCTGGTGCTGCGTCTCTGCGGTCCGTGGCCGGGCGACGGCGTGCCGTTCCGCGAGCAGTTGTTCGCCGCGCGGCTGGCCGCGGCCGTCGAACGGCGGGCCGGCCGGCTCGGACCGCTCGACGGCGTGCGGCTGGTGCACGGCGAAGCCGATCAGCTGCCGGGACTCGTGGTCGATCGCTACGGCGCGGTGCTGGTGCTGCAGGTGACTTCGCCGGCGGTCGAACAGTGTCTCGACAGCATCGTGCCGTTCCTGGCGGCGCACACCGGCGCCGAGTGCGTGCTGGCGCGCAACGACACCGCGGTGCGCAAGCTCGAGCTGCTGCCGCAGGAAGTGCGGTTGCTGCACGGCAAGCGCATCACCGAAGTGACGATCGAGGAGCACGGCATCCGCCACGTCGTGCGGCCGTTCACCGGCCACAAGACCGGTTGCTATCTCGACCAGGCGCCGGCGCGCCTGCTGGTCAAGCAATTGGCCAAGGGCCGGCGGGTGCTCGACCTGTTCGCCTACCAGGGCGCGTTCGCGCTCGCCGCCCTCGCCGGCGGTGCGGCCTCGGTGCTCGCCGTCGACCAGAGCGAGGCGGCGCTCGCCGCCGCCGTCGCCGCCGCCGGACAGAACGGACTCACTGGGCTCACGACCCAGGCAGGCAACGTGTTCGACTTCCTGCGCCAGCAGCGTGACGCTGGCGACCGCTACGGGCTCGTGGTGCTCGATCCGCCGGCGTTCGCCAAGTCGCGCCGCGAACTCGCCGGCGCGCTGCGCGGCTACCGCGACCTCAACCGCCTGTGCCTGCGCCTGCTGGCGCCGCACGGGCTGCTGCTGACCTGCACCTGCAGCCACCACGTCGGCCATGGCGCGTTCGAGGACGTGCTGCGGCAGGCCGCGGCCGGCCTGCCGTTCCGCGTGCTGCTGCAGCAGCGGCTCGGCGCCGGCAGCGACCATCCGGTGTGGTTGTCGCTGCCGGAGTCGGAGTACCTGAAGGTGGTGCTGCTGCAGCGCGCCGACTGAGCCGGCCGCGGCCGGCCCAGCGGCGATTGACCATCGCCGGCGGCGAACTATCGTGGCGGCAATGCCCCGCGCCCCCGCGTCGCTGCGCCTGCTGGTCAACGGCGAGGTCCGGACGCTCCCGGCACCGGCCACCGTCGCCGACCTGGTGCGCGAACTGGGCCTGCAGCCGGCACAGGTGGCCGTCGAACGCAACCAGCAGCTGGTCCGGCGCGCCGAACAGTCGACCACGCCGCTGGCCGATGGCGACCGGCTCGAGGTGGTGACGTTCTTCGGCGGCGGGTAGCGGCTGATTTTGCGTCGGTGCAAAATCAGCCGCGGCTGATTCTGCATCGGGGCAAATCTGGCCGCATGCCGATCCGGGCTGCTGCCGCCGCTCCGCGGCGCCTGCACCTTGTGCTCGCCACTCCCCTGATCGACGATCTCCGCGTGACCCCGACCGTCGATCCGCCGCTCGTTCTCGGCAAGCACACCTTCACTTCGCGCCTGTTCCTCGGCACCGGCAAGTACCCGTCGATGGAATCGATGGTCGCCGCGCTCGCCGCATCCGGCACCCAGTGCGTGACCGTCGCCGTGCGGCGCATGCAGCTCGGGGCGCCGCAGGGCAAGACGCTGCTCGACTACCTGCCGCGCGAACGCTACGCGCTGCTGCCGAACACCGCCGGCTGCTTCGATGCCGAGCACGCGATCCGCACCGCGATGCTCGGCCGCGAACTCGGCATCAGCGAGATGGTCAAGCTCGAAGTGCTCGGCGATCCGGACACGCTGCTGCCCGATCCGGTCGGCACGCTCGAGGCCGCCAAGGCGCTGGTCAAGGACGGCTTCACCGTGCTGTGCTACACCAGCGACGACCCGGTGCTGGCGCGGCGGCTCGAGGACGCCGGCGTCACCGCGGTGATGCCGGCCGGCGCGCCGATCGGCAGTGGCCAGGGCATCCTCAATCCGAACAACATCCGCATCATCCTCGAGCGCGCCAAGGTGCCGGTGATCGTCGATGCCGGCGTCGGCACCGCCAGCGATGTCACGATCGCGTTCGAACTCGGGGCCGTCGGCGTGCTGCTGAACACCGGCGTGGCCCTGGCGCAGGATCCGGTGCGCATGGCGCGGGCGATGAAGGCGGCGGCCGAAGCCGGCCGCGATGCGTTCCTCGCCGGTCGCATCCCGAAGAAGCTCTACGCCACGGCGTCGTCGCCGACCACCGGCATCATCGCCGGCGAATGAGCCATCCGGAGCAGCGCGCGCCGGCACCATCGCAGCAGCCGCTGCAGTTCGCGGCCGTGCTGGCGCTGTTCATGCTGCTGCCCGGAGCACTGGCGTGGCTGCTGCAGCAGCTCGGCGTCGGCGCCGAAGCGACGGCGGCGCAGCGGGACGTGATCGGCATGGCGATCGTCGGCTTCGGCGGCATCGCCGTGCTGGCGTTCTCGCGGTGGTCGCCGCCGGCAGTGCCGTGGCGACCACTGCGCGCCGGCGCCGTGCTGGCGGTCTACCTGCCGTTCGCGCTCGGCTGGGCGGTACTGCTGGTCGGCTATCTGCACGGCATGCACGCGCTCGGTCACACCGTGGCGCCGCAGCCGCAGCTCGAGTACCTCGCGACCGCACGGATCGCCGAGCCGCGCCTGTGGTTGCTGTGCCTCGGTACCGTGCTGCTGGCGCCGCTGGTCGAGGAACTGGTGTTCCGCGGCTATCTGCTCGCGGCGCTGCTGCTGTTGCTGCCGAAGTGGGGGGCGCTGCTGCTGACCGCCGCCGTGTTCGGCTACGTGCACGGTCCCGGCTACGCCGTGCCGATCGGCGTGCTCGGGCTGTTGTTCGGCTGGCTGCGCCTGCGCCACGGGTCGTTGCTGCCGAGCATGCTGGCCCACGCCGTGCACAATGGCATCGTCGTCGCGGTTACCTTCTGCTGGCCGCACAGCCTCGAGTTGCTGTACCCGCGGTGATTCCCGAACGCTGAAACCCGGACGATGGACCCGAACGCACGCGAGTTCACGATCTTCCCCGACATGCCGGGCCGGCTGCGGCGGCGCGGCCAGGCGATGGTTGCCGACAACGCCACGGTCGTCGGCGACGTGCGGCTCGGCACCGACGTCGGCATCTGGTTCGGCGTCACGATCCGCGGCGACGACAGCTCGATCACGATCGGCGACGAGACCAACGTGCAGGACAACACCGTCGTGCACGTCGATCTCGATGCGCCGCTGGTGATCGGCCGCGGCGTGACCATCGGCCACGGCGTGATCCTGCACGGCGTGGAAGTCGGCGACTACGCGCTGATCGGCATGGGCTGCATCATCCTCGGCGGCGCCCGCGTCGGCGCGTATTCGATCATCGGTGCCGGCGCCTTGATCAAGGAGAACGCCGTGATACCGGCGCGCTCGGTGGTGCTCGGCATGCCGGGCCGGATCGTGCGGCAGGTCACCGACGACGAGGTCGCGGCGATGCACTGGCGGGCGCGGCATTACGTGCAGCGCGCGCGCAGCTACCTGCGGCCCTCGGACCTGCGACCCTCTGACCTGCAGCCCTGAGCGCCGGCGTCCCGGCGCATGCGGCGAACGGGATGGCCGTGGCCGTTGCACCGGCGGCCGCAGGTGCCGCTCGGTTCGCCCGGGCTGCGCCTTCCGCTATGCTGCCGCGCGCTGCGGGACGGCGTCTTGCAGCCGTCGTCCCCGGCGCGACCTGCTGCCCGCACCTTCGATCGGCACACCCTTGACCATGCACAGGACCCTCGCTTCGTCGGCCGTGGCCGCCGTGGCTGCCCTGGCCAGCGCGCAATCGCCGCTCACCACCACGTTCATCGGCGGCAACGGCGGCGCCAATGGCGGCGTGGTCTACTTCGACCTGCAGCTGAGCGTCGGCATCAGCATCGGGGCACTCGACTGCAACTTCGTCTCGGCGGCAGGTTCGGTCGGCGCGGTCGATCTGTTGACCTGTCCGACGACGCACACCGGCAACGAGACCAATGCCGCCGCCTGGACGCTGCGGGGCAGCGCACCGGTGGCGTCGCAGAACCCGACCTTCACGCCGACCCACGCGGTGTTGGCGACGCCGGTCACGTTGTTGCCCGGCAGCTACGGCATCGCCTTGCGCAACAGTGCCCTGCTGGGCCACGCCTTCACCAACGGTACCGGCAGCAACCAGGTCTACGGCAATGCCGATCTGGTGCTGACCGCTGGTGCCGCGCAGAACGTGCCGTTCGTCGGCGCGCCGTCCCTGCCCCGCGTGTGGAACGGCCGCATCTACTACGGCGTGCTCCCCGGCTATGCGACCGGCGGCTACCAGTACGGCAGCGGCTGCTATCGCAAGGTCCGCTCGTTCTACGAGTTCTTCAGCGCCGGGACGCTGTTCGACCTGGCGAACAGTTCGCTGTCGCTGCTCAACAGCGGCGGCAGCTATGTCGTGCTGCCGGGCCTGACCACCTTCGTGCCGCCCTCGGCCAATGCCGTCAACCTCGGCCTGACCGACGATTCGCAGACCACGATCACGCTGGCGGGGACGTTCTCGTTCCCCGGCGGCAGCACCAGCACGTTGAACGTCTGCTCGAACGGTTTCATCAGTCCGGTCGCCAACGGCACTTCGTTCGCCCCGGGAGTGGCCGCCTTCCTCGCCGGCGCCACGCGCTGGGCGTCCTGGCACGACTACGTGCCGAACGCGACCCACAACGTGATGTTCGAGCAGGTCAACAACGTCGCCTACGTGACCTGGAATGCCGTGCCGGAGATCGGCTTTCCGGGCAGTGCCTGCACCTTCCAGTTCCAATTCGACCGGACCACCGGCAACGTGCATCTGGTCTACCAGGGCATGAGTCAGCTCGCCGGCAGCCACCTGGTCGGCTACACGCCCGGCGGCGGCGCGCTGGACCCGGGGACCGTCGACATCTCGGCGAGTCTGCCCGGCACGATCACGTTGAGCGCGGTCGACTCGCAGGCGCTCGCGGTCGCCAGCCAGCGGCCGGTCATCGGTACGACGGCCAACATCACCACCAGCAACATCAAGCCAGGGACCATCCTCGGCGCCAACATCCTGAGCTTCGTGCAGCACGACCCGGGGATCAGCGCCGCGCCGTTCGGCATGCCAGGCTGCTTCCAGTACGTCGGTCTGGATGCGACGCATGCGTTCCTGACCGGCGGCAGTTCGACCAACGGGTTCGGGCTCGCGATTCCGAGCAGCCCGGCGTTCGCCGGCGCCAACGTGTTCACCCAGTCGTTCGCGTTCTCGCCCGGGGTCAACGTGCTCGGTGTCGAGTCGTCGAACGGCCTGGCGCTGCACCTCGGACTCAACTGACCGCCGACCAGTGACTGGTGACCGGCCGCGCTGCCGAGCGGCCCGGCCGCCGGTGGCCGAGGGCCCGTCGGACCACCCGCCGCAATGGCTGCGGATGGCCTCGTGGCAGCGGCGGTTCGGCCGGTCCGGCGACGCAGGACGCCGAGCGCGCGCGACCGGCGCCGCCGCGGCATGGTCGGCCAACCTGCAACTTCATCGCCACTTCGGGGCCGTGCTACACTCCAGCGTGCCCGGGCCGTCCCCCACGGCACGCATCGAGCCCATGAAGACCCGTAGCCTCGTCGCCGCTCTTCTTCCCTTCGCCGCATTCGCCGCCTGCGCTCGCCACACCGGTGGCGTGCCGCGACCGGTCGGCAACAGCACGGTGCCGCGTTTCGAGACGCGCATCGAAGTGAGCACCGAGACCGGCCAGCATTCGGACTATGCGGTCGCCGATTTCGATCGCGATGGTCGGCTCGATCTGGCGGTCATCGGCTTGTCGGGCGAAGTGCAGATCATGCTCGGCAACGGTGGCGTGTTCACCGTCGGCCAGCGCATCGCCCTCGGCGGCGGACCACTGTGGATCGCGGCCGGTGACTTCGATCGCGACGGCGACCAGGACCTGGCGGTGCTGCAGACCTCGTCGGGCGAGGTGACCTTGCTGTGGAACGACGGCCGCGCCAACTTCACCGTCGGCGAACACCTGCTGGTCGGCACCGACGCGCTGGCCGTGGTGGCTGGCGACGCCAACGACGATGGGCGGCTCGACCTGATCGTGTCGCGACCGGTGTCGCCGGAGATCGTGGTGTTCCTCGGCGACGGCGGCGGCAACTTCACGCAGGATCCGGGGTTCGCTCTGCCCGGCGGTGGCGTGCCGTTCCAGATGGCGCTCGGCGACGTCGACGGCGACCTGATCGCCGATCTGGTGATCGCCGATCCGCAGCTCGATCGGGTGCTGATCTATCGCGGTCGCGGCGCCGGCGCGACCTTCGTCACGGTGCCGGTGATCATCCCGGTCGCGGGTGTGCCGAAAGCGACCTCGATCGGTGACCTGGACGGCGATGGCAGGAACGACATCGTCGTGTCC
>Ga0209488_10000510_pt1 | contig 33016 bp, 26 predicted proteins | sample Rivendell_Oct201_8_FD_188349 | JGI IMG/M metagenome (GOLD analysis project Ga0209488, IMG submission 188349) | Vadose zone soil microbial communities from the Eel River Critical Zone Observatory, Northern California, USA -... | ecosystem: Environmental > Terrestrial > Soil > Vadose zone >...
GGCGGCGCGCAGCCCTGAGCGAGCCCCGAAGGGCGGCCCCCGCTTCAGTGGCTTGGCGGCGTTACACTCGCCGCGGGAGGGGCGGATGCCGGCGCTTCGGGGTCCGCCGCCAGACCCACCAGCGTCGGAATGCCGCTGGCGGCCGTGAGCGTGGCACGCGCCAGATCCCAGTGAATGGCCGCGGTGTTGCTGCCGAGCGCCTGATCCAGCTTCTGCGATAACAGCTGCACGTCCGGCTCGATGCTCTGGCCTTCGGCGTCCACCGGCGGATGCGCCTCGAGCAGCAGCTGACCCTCGACCCAGGCGACCTTCACCGGCTCGTTGACCAGTCGCACCGGGGTGCCCACCGGCACCAGCGCAAACAGCGCCCCGACGTCTTCCGGATACATGCGAATGCACCCGTGCGTGACCGCCATGCCCACCGCGGTTGGGTTGTTGGTGCCATGAAGCATGTACTCGCCGTTGCCCGCGGCGAGGCGCAGGGCGAAATCACCGAGTGGATTGTCGGGTCCGGAGGGCACGACCTTCGGCAGCGGATCGCCATTCTCCGCGTGCTCCTTGCGGATCGACTCCGGCGGATACCAGGCCGGGTGTTTGATCTTGGCGATGACGCGCGTCTCACCCAGCGGCGTGCGCCAGTCCATCTTACCGATGCTCACCGGGTAGGTGATGACGACCGGCTGCTCGCCCTTGCGGGGCTTGGGGTAGTAGTACAGCCGGTGCTCGGGCAGGTTCACGACCAGGCCTGCGCGCGGACCGGCGGGCAGGATGCGCCTTCCGGGCAGCACCAGCCTGGTGCCCGCCCCCGGCAACCACACATCGACACCGGGGTTGGCGCGAATGATTTCGTAGTAGCCGAGACTGTAGCGGTGCGCGATGTCGGGCAACGTGTCCTCGTACACCGTCTGCATGCTCTCATCGCTCCCCACCACCGAGGAGCCGTCCGCTGGCAGGGGGAAGACACTCGCCCAGCCGCGGGCCGCCAGGCCAAGCCCTGCGAGCGCACACAGTACCGCTGCCGATTTCCACGCCTGCTTCATGTGATTTCTGTAAAGAATATGTAACACACTGATTAACCTGATATTTTACTTACAAAACACCGCCCATCGGGGGATTCGCGCCGCGGCCTATTGTAGAGGATTCCGTTACCATCGCGCGCGGTGAGCCGCGCAGAAAAACTCCCGCGCGCGTTTTTCGCGCGCAGCACGCTGGCCATCGCCCGCGAGCTCATCGGCATGCACCTGGTGCACGACGATGGCAGTGCGGTGCGCTCGGGGCGCATCGTCGAGACCGAGGCCTATCTCGGGCCGCGCGATCTCGCCGCGCACTCCTCCCGCGGCCGCACCGCGCGCACCGAAGTCATGTATGGGCCGCCGGGTCACGCGTATGTGTATTTCGTCTACGGCTTCTGGAATTGTCTGAACGTGGTCACCGGCGCTCCCGGTGTGCCGCACGCGGTGCTGCTGCGCGCGCTCGAGCCGCTCGCGGGCGTCACCGGGCGCACCTGCGGTCCCGGGCTCCTGTGCCGCGCGCTGCACGTCGATCGGGGTCTGAACGGCGTCGATCTCGCCGGCGGGGTATTGTGGCTAGAACGCGGGCCTGCTCGTGCGCCGCCGCTGCGCATCGCGCGCAGTCCTCGCATCGGGGTCGACTACGCCGGCGAATGGGCGCGGCGGCCGTGGCGATTCTTCGATCGCGCTTCGGTGCATGTTTCCACCGCTGCGGCGCGCCGGCGGCCCGAGGCATCTGCCGCGCCGGCCGCAGCCCGGGATAACGTACGACGCTCGAGCCTTCGCGCGCCGCACTGAAATCGCGAGCGCTCTGTGCCTAAACTACGCGCCTGCTTGCGCACGGGAACGAAAGGAAACCGAATGCCGATCCGCAACTGCGTCCTCATGGCACTGTGTGTCCTCGCGAGCGTCGGGACGGGGATCCCGGTCGTACACGCGCAGGGCGTGGAAGGCACCGACTACCGCAAGATCGAGCCGCCGCAGCCGGCCACGACCCCGGGGAAGATCGAGGTCATCGAGTTCTTCTCCTACATGTGCCCGCATTGCAAGGAGTTCTACCCCCTGGTCAGCACCTGGGCGGCGCAGTTACCCAAGAACGTGGTGTTCCGGCGCGTGCCGGTCGGCTTCAACCGCCCGGCGTGGGTCAATCTCGCGCGCGCCTACTACGCGCTGCAGGTGAGCGGGGATCTGGACAAGCTCGACGAGGCGCTGTTTCGCGCGATCCACGATGAGCACCTGCAGCTGTTCGACGCGTCGAGCCTCACGGACTGGGTGGGCAAGAACGGCGGCCATGCCGAGCAGTTCGCGGCCGCCTACAGCTCCTTCGGCGTCAACAACCAGACGGTGCAGGCCGATCAGCTGGCGGACAAGTATCCAGTCTCCGCGGTTCCGACCATGACGGTCAACGGCGAGTATCAGGCCATGGGCAAGAATTTCGCCGAAATGCTCGCCAACACCGACCGGCTGATTGCCCAGGTGCAGACCGAAGCGCGCGCCAAGGGCACGCCCAAACACCCCTAGCTCATCGGGACGTTCGCCGGCTCGCGCGCCAACTCCAGCAGCTCGCTCGCCTCGGGCACGCGCTCGCCGCGGGCGAAGTGAATCACACCTACGGTGCCTGCGTACGGGGCGGTGATGGTGTGCTCCATTTTCATCGCTTCGATCACCATCAGCACCTCCCCGGCGGCGACTTTCTGTCCCACGCTGACCGGCACCGACACCACCACCCCCGGCAGGGGCGTCGTCAGGGTGCCGCTGGCAGCGCTCACCGCGAACTCGCGGGTCCGCGGGTCCTCCCGCTGCAGCTCGTACTGCTCATCGGCAGTCCACACATACACACGCGCCCCGTCCAGCTGGTAACGCGCCTGCCGGCGCCGCGCCTCGATGCGTGCCGCGACGACTGCGCCGCTACACGTAACATCCGCGAGCGGCAGGCGCGCGCTCCCATCGACCGTCACGGCGGCGGGCTCGCCGTGGAGGAACTGCAGCTCCACGGCGTACGCGCGCCCGCGCCATGAGAAGCTGTAGGCGACCAGCCCCGGCAGGTTGGGCGTAAAGCCATCGGCCAGGTCCCAGGGGTTTGCCGCCCCGGTGTCACGCGCCGCCGCGCCGGCCGCGTCCCCGTGCACGGCAAGGGCCGCCAGGATGAGCGCCTCGGGGGCGGCGGTGAGCGGGCCGGCGAACTCCGCCGCACTCTCATCGAGCAGGGCGACGTTGTGCCGCGCTTCCAGAAAGCGCGCCGAGCGCAGGATGCGGCGCAGCCAGCGCTCGTTGGTGTGCACGCCGGCGATCAGGGTCTGCGTCAGCGCCGCTGCCAGCCGCGCGGCCGCCTGCTCGCGAGTGGGCGCCCAGGCGATGATCTTGCCGAGCAGTGAATCGTAGCAATCCGGAACCGTATCGCCGCTGGCAAAGCCGGCATCCACACGCACCGACTGCAGGTGCGGCCATTCGAGCAGCCGCAGCCGTCCGGCGCTCGGCAGAAAGCCGCGCTCCGGATCCTCGGCGCAGATGCGCGCCTCGATCGCGTGCCCGTCAAAGCACACCTCGCTCTGCGACAGCGGCAGGGGCTCACCCGCGGCGACGCGCAACTGCCACTCGACCAGGTCGAGTCCGGTCACCGCCTCCGTGACCGTATGCTCCACCTGCAGGCGCGTGTTCATTTCCATGAAGTAGAACTCAGCGCCGTCGTAGAGGAATTCGACCGTCCCGGCACCCAGGTAGCCGATCTCGCGCGCCACCACCAGCGCCGCGGTGCGCATTCGTGCGCGCAGCTCCTCGGGCAGTGCCGGAGCGGGCGCCTCCTCGATGAGCTTCTGATGGCGTCGCTGGATCGAGCAGTCACGCTCGCCCAGGTGCACGAAGTTGCCGTGCCCATCGGCAAACACCTGCACCTCGATGTGCCGCGGTGCCGGCAGATAGCGCTCCAGCAGCAGTGTGCCATCCCCGAAGGCGCTCTCGGCGAGCCGCCGCGCGGCGGCGAGCGCCGGGGCGAGTTCCGCGAGCTCGCGCACGATCTGCATGCCCTTGCCGCCGCCCCCGGCCGCGGGTTTGACGATGAGCGGCAGTCCGGCGCGCTGTCCCTCGCGCGCGAGGTGCTCCAGGCCCTGCTCGGAGCCGGCGTACCCCGGCAGCACCGGCACGCCGGCCGCGTGCATGCGCGTCTTGGCGACGATCTTGGAAGCCATGGCGGCGATGGCCGCGGGGGGAGGGCCGACGAAAATGCGGCCGGCATCCACGCACGCCTGGGCAAACTGTGTGTTCTCGGCCAGGAAGCCGTAGCCCGGATGGATGGCCTCCGCCGCGCTGGCGCGCGCGGCTTCGATGAGGCGCGCGCTGTCGAGGTAGCTGTCGCGCGCCGCGGCGGGCCCGATCCGCACCGCCTCATCCGCTTCGCGCACGTGACGCGCGCCGGCGTCGGCGTCCGAGAACACCCCGATGGTGCGCACCCCCAGGCGGCGCGCCGTGCGGAAGATGCGGCAGGCGATCTCGCCGCGATTGGCGACCAGCAGACTCTTGATCACGCCGCCCTCCGCTCTCGCCTACATCCGGAACACGCCGAAGTGCGTCGGCTCCTGCGGCGCGTTGCGCACCGCCGCGAGCGACAACCCCAGCACGCGCCGCGTCTCGAGGGGATCGATCACGCCATCGTCCCACAGCCGCGCCGACGAATAATAGGGATGTCCCTGGCGCTCGTATTGCTCGCGAATCGGCTGTTTGAACGCCTCCTCCTCCGCCGCCGGCCAGTCCTTGCCCGCGCCGCGCAGCTGATCACGCTTGACGGTCGCGAGCACGCTCGCGGCCTGCTCACCGCCCATGACCGAGATGCGCGCGTTGGGCCATTGAAACAGCAGCCGGGGCGAGTAGGCGCGGCCGCACATGGCGTAGTTGCCCGCGCCGTAGCTGCCGCCGATGATCACGGTGAGCTTCGGGACCCCCGCGCAGGCCACCGCCGTCACGAGCTTCGCGCCGTCCTTGGCGATACCGCCCGCTTCCGCGCGCCGCCCGACCATGAAGCCGGTGATGTTCTGCAGGAACAGGAGCGGGATCTCCTCGCGCGCGCACAGCTCGATGAAATGGGTCCCCTTGAGCGCGCTTTCGGAGAACAGCACGCCGTTGTTGGCGAGAATTCCCACCGGATAGCCGCACAGGTGCGCAAACCCGCACACCAGGGTAGTGCCGTAGAGCTGCTTGAACTCATCGAGCTCGGATGCATCCACCAGGCGCGCGATCACCTCGCGCACGTCGTAGGGCTTGCGCAGGTTCGCCGGTAACACGCCGTAGAGCTCCGCCGGATCGTAGCGCGGCTCGGCGGCGGTGCGGGGTGGCGCGCCGGCGCTGGCGCCTTTCAGGCGCGCGATGATGCGCCGCGCAATGGCGAGTGCGTGGGTGTCGTTCTCCGCGTAGTGGTCGCACACGCCCGATTCGCGGCAGTGCACGTCCGCGCCCCCGAGGGACTCCGCGTCGATGTCCTCGCCGGTCGCGGCCTTCACCAGCGGCGGGCCGCCGAGAAACACCCGTCCCTGGTTGCGCACGATCACGTTCTCATCCGACATCGCCGGCACGTACGCGCCGCCTGCGGTGCACGAGCCGTGCACCACCGAGATCTGCGCCACGCCGAGGGCCGAGAGCGTCGCCTGGTTGTAGAAGATGCGGCCGAAGTTGTCGCGGTCGGGAAACACCTCATCCTGCGCCGGCAGAAACGCCCCGCCGCTCTCCACCAGGTACACGCACGGCAGGCGGTTGTCGCGCGCGATCTCCTGGGCGCGCAGGTGCTTCTTGACGGTGATCGGATAGTAGGTGCCGCCCTTGACGGTCGGGTCGTTGGCGACGATGACGCATTCGCGGCCCTGGACGCGCCCGATCCCTGTCACCACTCCCGCGCAGGCGATCTCCCCGCCGTACATGCCGTGCGCGGCGAGTTGCGAGAACTCGAGGAACGCGCTGCCGGTGTCGAGCAGCACGCGGATACGCTCGCGCGCGGTGAGCTTGCCGGCCGCCTGGTGCTTGTCGATGGCGGCCTGCGAGCCGCCGCGCGCCGCCCGGCCCGCCGCGCGCCGCAGATCCTCGACCAGTGCGCGCGTGGCGCGCTCGTTGTCCTGGAACTCCTGGGAGTGCACATCGACCCGAGTGCAGATGCGGGGCATGGGGTACTTGCCACGGTTGCCGGTTTGTCCGACAATCATACGATTCGATCCAAGGAGAAGGCAAGCCCATGAGCACGCTCGACTGCACCGACAGCGACTTCGGCCTGGGCGCCGAGCTCGAGGAGATCCGCCAGCAGGTGCGGCGCTTTGCCACCGAGCGCATCGCCCCGCGGGCCGCCGACATCGACCGCCGCAACGAATTCCCGCGCGACCTGTGGCCGGCACTCGGCGAGCAGGGGCTGCTTGGCATCACCGTGCCGGAGCGCTTCGGCGGCGCGCAGCTCGGCTATCTCGCGCATGTCATCGTCATGGAGGAGATCTCGCGCGCTTCGGGCGCCGTCGGTCTCTCCTACGGCGCGCATTCCAACCTGTGCGTGAATCAGCTGCGGCTCAATGCCAGCGAGGCGCAGTGCACCCGTTACCTGCCCCGGCTGCTGAGCGGCGAGCACGTCGGGGCGCTCGCGATGTCGGAGCCGGAAGCGGGGTCGGACGTCGTCTCGATGCAGCTGCGGGCCGAGCGGCGCGGCGAGGGCTACGTGCTGAATGGCCGCAAGATGTGGATCACCAACGGCCCGGACGCGGATGTGTTCGTGGTCTATGCCAAGACCGACCCCGGCGCCGGAGCGCGCGGTATCAGCGCCTTCATCGTCGAGCGCGGCACCCGCGGTTTCAGCACCGCGGCCAAGCTCGACAAGCTCGGCATGCGCGGCTCGGGCACCTGCGAGCTGCTGTTCGATGACTGCCGCGTGCCGGCGGAGAACCTGCTCGGCCCCGAGAACGGCGGCGTGCGCGTGCTGATGAGCGGCCTGGACTACGAGCGCGTGGTGCTCGCCGGGGGCTCGCTGGGGCTCATGGCGGCGGCGCTCGATGTGGTGCTGCCCTACATCCGCGAGCGCCGGCAGTTCGGCCAGCCGATCGGCACCTTCGAGCTGATGCAGGGCAAGGTCGCCGACATGTACGCCTCGCTCAACGCCTCGCGTGCTTACGTGTATGCGGTGGCGCGGGCGTGCGACGCGCGCACCGCGCGGCGACGCGATGCGGCGAGCTGCATCCTGTTCGCGGCCGAGCGCGCCACGCACGCCGCGCTCGAGGCCATCCAGACTCTCGGCGGCAACGGCTATACCAACGACTACGCGGCGGGACGGCTGCTGCGCGATGCCAAGCTCTACGAGATCGGCGCCGGCACCCAGGAAATCCGCCGCATGCTGATCGGGCGCGAGCTGTTCGAGGCGGCCGCTTGAGCGTCGAGTTCGCGCCGCTGCTCATCGAGCCCGCCTATCGCAAGGTGGCGGCGGCGATCGGGGCGCGGGTCCTGAGCCGCGCGCTGCGCGAAGGCGAGCGCCTGCCCTCCGAGACCGAGCTGGCACGGCAGTTCGGCGTCAACCGCTCCACGGTGCGCGAAGCGCTGCGTGAGCTCGAGAGCCGCGGCCTGGTGCAGCGCCGCCCGGGCTCCAAGCTCATGTCGGTCAGCCGGCCGCACCATGAGACCGTCGCCGAGGGCGTGAGCCACGCCCTGCTGCTGCACGACGTGACGGTGCGCGATGTGTGGGAGGCGCTCACCATCCTCGAGCCGCCGATCGCGCGCGCCGCGGCGCGCGAGCGCAGCGCGCAGGACCTGGAGTGCATCGTGGCCGCCGCCGCGGCGTTCATCGCCGACCGTAGCGATACCGAGCAGGCAGTGCAGCGCAGCGCGCAGGTGTTCCGCTGCCTCGGGCAGGCGACTCACAATCCGGTGCTGGGACTGGCGCAGGAGCCGCTGTTGCAGCTGCTCGAGCCCTCGCTGCGCGTCATGATCGACAAGGTGCCGCAGGCGCGCGCGCGCATCGCTACGGCTCACCGGCGCCTGCTCGAGGCACTCGAGGCTCACGACGAGGACGGGGCGCAGGACTGGATGGCACGCCACATCCGTGACTTCAGAAAGGGCTACGAGATCGCCGGCATTGACCTCGCGCTGCGGGTGAGCGCCGGTTGAGGCGCCCTGCGCACCCCGCCCCGGGGCGGCGCGCGTGACCCAGGTCTCCGAATGCCCCCTCACCGCAGCCGCGGCGCGCGCTGAGCGCGTATGCTTCGCCGCGAGCTCGGCATCTGTCTACGGAGTGTCATCATGTTGACCGTCCTGGTCCTGCTGTTCCTGATCGTCGCCCTCACGGGCTACCTGATCGGCGTGTACAACGGCCTGGTGCGCGTGCGGGCCGCCGTGAAGCTCGCCTGGTCCAACATCGACGTGCTGCTCGTGCAGCGGCACGATGAGCTGCCGAAGCTGGTCGAAGTCTGCAAGCAATACATGCAGTACGAAGCCAGCACCCTCGAGCGCGTCATGCGCGCCCGCGCCGGGGTCGATGCGGCACGCAGTTCCGGCAGCATGAGCACCCTCGGCAACGCGGAGCGCGAGTTGCGCAGCGGCCTCACCGGACTGTATGCGGTCGCCGAGAAGTATCCGGACCTCAAGGCGAGTGAGCCGTTCCGTCACCTGCAGGAGCGCATCAGCGGCCTCGAGACCGCGCTCGCCGACCGCCGCGAGGTCTACAACGATGCGGTCAACACCAACAACGTGCGCATCGACGCGTTCCCGGATGTGCTGATCGCACGCCTCGGCGACTTCCCTGCGGCGCAGTTGCTGCATTTCCAGGCCGACCAGAAGGCGGACGTCGATCTCAAGGCGGCGTTCTCCAGCTGAAGAACGCGAGTCCGAAGAGCGCGCTCCGGCTGCTCCCGTGACAGCGCCGCATGCCCTGCCCTATCCCCTGATCGCCGCCGCGGCGGCGCTGCTGGCGCTGTTCGCGCTGTTCAGGTTCTTCGTGCGCCTGCGCCGCGACCGGCTGGTGGCCGACACCCCGGCGGCGCGCATCCGCTCCGCCGCGCAGGGATACGTGAAGGTCACCGGACGAGCACTGCCGGCCGGGCCGGCCGCAACGGCCGCCCCGCTCTCTTCGCGGCCGTGCGTGTGGTGGGCCTATGAGATCGCCGAGGAGCAGCGCGATTCCAAGGGCAACGCCCACTGGCGCACGGTCGAGAGCGCCGCGAGCGTCGAGCTGTTCGCCCTGGTCGATGACGACGGCTCGCGCTGCCTCGTCGGACCGGTGAGCGCCGAGATCACCCCCACGGTGCGCAACGTCTGGTACGGCTCGGGGGCTCGGCCCGCGGGTCCGCCTCCGGATTCGAGCCCGCTGCTGCACTCGGGCGGCTGGCGCTACACCGAGCGTCTGCTCGGTGTCGGCGCGCGGCTGTGTGTCATGGGGGAGCTGCGCTCGCGTTCCGAGCTCGGCGACGTCAATGCCGGCGCCGCCGCCAAGCTGCACGAGTGGAAGCAGGATCAGGCGGCACTCGTGGCGCGCTTTGATGCCGACCACGACGGCAAGCTCGACGCGGCCGAATGGGAAGCGGCGCGGCTGGCGGCGGCGCGCGAATCGCAGACCCAGACGCTGCAGTCGGCGATCTCGCGGGAGAGCGTCATTTCCGAGCCTGCCAACGGCGAGCCTTTTCTGATCGCACCGCTGAGCGCCAGCCAACTGGAGAAGCGCGAGCGGCTGTTCGCCGGCCTGTACTTCCTGCTGGGGCTCGCGGGCGTGATCGTGTGCGCCTGGGCGATCGCTAACGCGTGACCTGCAGGTGCGCGAGCGCGCCGCTCGCCTGCTGTTTCAGCATGGCGGCGAACAGCGGCTGCAGCTGACCGAGCTGCTGCTCAGGGATGTCCTTCAGATCGGGGGGCGCTTTGAAGCCCGTCCAGGTCTGGAGCTGATCCCCGCCCCACTGGCGCGCGTTGATTTCCGCGCTCGGGGCGGCCAGACCAATCAGCAGCAGCTCGCTCAGATTGAGCAGCACCGGCACCCTCTCCGCCGCACCCTCCTCGCCGCGCGCCTCGGTCACCAGGCACCAGCCGCGCAGGTATTCGGGCAACTCCCGTCGCCGTGTGCCGTGCGCGGAGTCGTTGCGGCCGGGCCCCAGCACGATGACGGCGTCGGCCCGCTCGGCGGCGGCGAGTTGCGCGAACAGTGGCCCGCATGCCTTGGGCAGTCCCTTCGCGAGAGCGGCGTCGAGGAAGCAGGCCTCGCGCGCGCGCCGCAGGGCCTCGGTCGCGGCGGCCGCCACCGGCACCAGTCCCATCTGCGTCAGGCGCTCCCTGAGCGCCTCCATCAGCATGGCATTGACGGACCACTCCACCGTGTAGGTCTTCAGGAAACTGTTCTGCACGCGCCGGGATGCATGGAAATGGGTGATTTCGGCATCCAGCAGGTTCACCACCGCGACGCGCGCGCCCGCGGTCAGCTGCAGGTTGACGGGCTTCTGTGCCGCGACCGCGATGCCTCCCAGCAGGCTCAATGCCGCTGCGGCGGTGGCGCCCGCCGTCGTTCTGGCCCTCGGCATACGGTCGACCCCTGTAGCGGGAAAAGCGCACGACCCCCCTGGCTGGGCGAGTCTAACCCCGACTCCAGCGCTTCGGATACATAACGGGCGCTTATGAGTCCATGCCCTGAAACATCCAACTCCCGCCGACGCGCCAGCTACCATCGCGGGGAGTCTCCACGAGGGCGAGGACCTTGGCTGCAATCGGAACCGAACGCGTACTGAACGTGCGGCACTGGACCGACACTCAATTCACCTTCACGACGACGCGCGACCGCGGGCTGCGCTTCGAGAACGGGCAGTTCGTCATGGTTGGCCTGGCCGTGGACAGCCGGCCGGTGCTGCGCGCCTACAGCATCGCGAGCGCCAACCACGAGGAGCACCTGGAGTTCCTGAGCATCAAGGTACCGGACGGCCCGCTGACCTCGCGCCTGCAGCACGTGCGCGCCGGGGATGAAGTGCTCGTCAGCCGCAAGCCCACCGGCACCCTGCTGTTGCAGGATCTCACGCCCGGCAAGCGGCTGTATCTGCTCAGCACCGGCACCGGCGCGGCACCGTTCATGAGCCTGATCAAGGACCCCGAGGTCTATGAGCGCTTCGAGCACGTGGTGTTCGTCCACGGCGTGCGCTGGGCACGGGAAACCGCCGTCGTCAGGCATCGGATCGAGGCGCTCCGGGCCCACGAGCTGCTCGGCGCTTCAGTGCGCGCCAAACTGCACTACTTTCCGACGGTGACCCGGGAGCCGAACGTGAACTGCGGGCGCCTGACCGCGCTGATCCAGTCGGGGCGCCTGTCTCGAAACTTCGGACTGCCGGCCCTCGACCCGGGGGCGGACCGGATCATGGTGTGCGGGAGTCCTGCGATGCTGTCCGACACCTGCGCGCTGCTGGACGCACGCGGCTTCACCCTCTCGCCGCACATCGGCGAGCCGGGCGATTACGTGATCGAACGCGCCTTCGTGACGCGTTAGCCGAAACGGCTTGCCTTGCGGGCGAAAGCCACGGCTTTCGCCCGCCGCCGAACCGAGCGCTGGGGGCTGTCCGCTGCAAAGCGCCGCAGGCGGCTTTCAGCCAATCAAATCAGTGCCCGCCGGCGACCAGCAGGCCGGCGTCGCGCAGAGCGTCCGCCAGCTGTACCTCGATGCGCGCCGCCTCGGCGCGGGCGATACGCTGCAGATGCAGGGTCGGCCCGCTGAGCACCTCGAGCCCGCGTTGAAGAACGCTGCCGGCCGCGCGAATGCCGGCCTTGTGCTGATCGAAGCGCTGCGCCGGGGTGTAGTGACTCATGCCGACGTACAGGCCGTGCGGCCCGCCTCTGCGGTCCCGGTAGTCGAGCAGCACGAGATAGAGGTTGCTGCGACCGGGGCGCGCGCAGCTGAAGGTGAGCGCCACTTCGTAGACGCTGGGGAGCCAGTCGATATAGCGCATCGGCAGCCAGTCGGGAATGGACGCTGCGGCGCGCGACCACAAGGCTGCGAGCGCCGCCTCGATGTTGAGCGCGAATTCACCGCGCATCCACAGCTCGTGAATGCAGTGCGCGCCCGCCTCACCCTCGCCCTGCTGCAGCGCCGCCGCCAAGCGGCGCTCGATGTCCGGCTTGCGCAGTCCCGCGAGCGGACGCGCCGCGGGGGACTGGGCTGCTCGCGTCCGGGCCGCCGGCCTCATGCCGGCGCCGCGGGCGTGCGCGCGCTGACCCGCGCGCAGGCGAGCCACACGATGCCGCCGATCGCGATCGCCACGGGCACAATGAGCACCGCGCGCCCGAGGGACCCGACATCCGACAGGTAGCCGATCAGCACCGGCGAGGGTACATCCCCCAGCAGATGGATGGCGAACATGCTGAGTGCGATGGCCGAGGCGCGCTCGAGCGGCGATACGATGTTGACGATGGCGGCATTGATGGGGCCGGTCGACATGAACAGCAGCAGCTCCGCCACGACGATCCCCGGATAGTAGACCGCCGGCGCCGGCGCGCTCAGCGCCAGCAGCGCAAAGGGCGCCGCCAGCAGTGTGGTGAGACCTGAGAACCACAGGTATGCCTGGCGCGAGAACCTGAGGAAGTAATCCCCCAGCCAGCCCCCGGCGAAGGTGCCGAGGAAGCCGGTGACGACCAGGATCGCGCCGAGGCCGGTCGTCGCTTCGACCGCGGGCACCGCGCGCACACGCTCGAGGAAGGTCGGCATCCAGAAGCCGAGGCCGCCGAGTGCGAACGTGTAGGCGGCGTAGCCGATGACCAGCAGCATGTAAGGCGCACGGCGCAGGAAGCTCAGGTACACGGCAAGCGGTCCGCGGGTGCGGCCGGCAACGGGCCGCGGGGCGCCTTGGCCCGCGGGGGACGGGTCCTGCGCTCCACGCGGCGGATCGGGCAGCCACAGCACCGCCGCCGCCAGCAGCATCCCGGGTGCACCGGCCAGGAAAAACGCCGCGCGCCACCCGAAGTGATGGCCGATCAGGCCACCGAGCACGATGCCGAGCGCCGAGCCCACCGGGATCGCCATATTGAGCACCGAGTACACGCGGCCCCGGCCGCTCGCCGGGAAGAGATCCGCCAGCAGCGCCGGCGCGATGGCGACGTAGGCCGCCTCGCCGATGCCGACCAGTGCCCGCCCGGCGAGCAGCTGCGGATAGCTGCGCGCCAGCCCCGACAGCACGGTCGCCAGGCTCCACAGGAAAACCCCGAGCGCGATCGGGCGCGTGCGTGAGCCGCGATCGCCCCACGCCCCGAACACCGGCGCGGCGAGCATGTACACCAGCATGAAGGCCGGCACCAGCCAGCCGAGCTGCGCGTCCGACAACGCCATCGCCCCCTTGAGGTCCGGCACCAGCGGGGACACGACGTAGCGATCGAGGTAGTTGAGCAGGTTGATCGCAGTGAGGACGCTGAGCGCCCGGATGGCCGAGCGCGGCGCTGGTGCGGCGATGCCCAAGTGTGCAATTCCCGATGCGGTGGTGCCCGCGCCGGACTTTACCCGCGCTCTCAGGCGGGAGCGAGTTTCAGACGCTCGAGGTACTGCCGGACCGGCTCGCGAAACCCTTCGCTGCTGGTGACGGTGGTGCCGCCGGCCACCACCAGGATGAAGTCCCCGCGCGGGGTGCGGCTCACTTCCCGCACGTGACTCATGTTCACCAGACACGAGCGGCTGATGCGCAGCATCGGTTGCGCCTGAAAGGTTCTCTCGGCCTGCTGCAACGTGCTGCGCGCGTGAAAAGTCTCGCGGCCGATGGTGAGGCGCACGTAGTTGCGGTCGGCCTCCACCACCTCCACCTGCGACACGTCCAGCATATGCATGCGGCTGCCCGCCTCCGCCAGCACGCGCGGCTGCGCCTCCGCGCGTACCCGTGCTCCGCGCTCCAGCTGCTCGAGAAGCGCTTCGAGGGCGCTGCGCCGGTCGAGGGGGCCGTGCGCCTGGTGACGGCGGCGCACGCGCGCGAGCGTCGCCTTGAAGCGCGCGTCATCGAATGGCTTCAACAGGTAGTCCACCGCGCTCACCTCGAACGCTTCCAGCGCATACTGATCGTAAGCGGTCACGAACACGATGAGCGGCAAAGCGAGCGGGTCGAGCGCGCGCGCCAGCGCGAGCCCCGACATGGAGTCCATCTGGATGTCGAGGAACAGCAGCTGCGGGGCCTGCTGGCGGATGGCCTCCAGGGCGGCGCTCGGATCCCCGTACTCGCCGACCACCTTCAGGTCCGGCTCGCGCTCGCAGCACTCGCGCACGCTGCGCCGCGCCCCCGGCTCATCGTCGACGATCATCACCTCCATCACAGCGCGGCCCGGGTAGCCGGCCGCGCCGCCGCGCCGTCCGGCCCGTCGCGCAGCAGCGGCATGTGAATCTGCGCCCTCCACAGACGCTCTTCAGCGGGGCCCGCCTCGAAGGTCGCCCGCTCGCCAAATTGCACCGCCAGGCGCTCGCGCACGTTCGCCAGACCGATCCCCGTGTCCCCGATGCCGCCCTTGCCCGGTGCAATGGTGTTCAGCACCCGCAAGCTGAGGGTCTCACCGCTGACACTCGCCTCGACGCGGATGGTGACCGCGCCTTCGTGTCCGGCGAGACCGTGCACCACCGCGTTCTCCACCAACGGCTGCAGGATCAGGCTCGGCACCCAGGTGCGCGGAATCTCCTCAGGGGCCGGCGCCGTGATGGTCAGCCGGTCCGCGAAGCGCTTCTGCTGCAGCTCCAGGTACAGCGCCACGAACTGCAGCTCGTCGGACAGCCGCGAGAACTCCCGTTCCCCGGCGCTCAGGAGCCGTCGCAGCAGGTCCCCGAGCTGCACCACCATGGCCTGAGCCGCGGGCGGATCCCAGGTGATCTGTCCGCGTATGGTGTGCAACAGGTTGAACAGCGTGTGCGGGGAGAGCTGCATGCGCAGCGCCGCCAGGTGCGCCTGCGTGAGCGCGCGCTCGAGCGCCGCCGAGCGCAGCTGCGAGTCGCGCAGACGCTGGTAAAACGCAAACCCGGTGACCAGCGCGAGCCCGAAGCCGTACGTCACCAGGAAGTTGGTGGCGCTCGCGATCCAGGTGGGCAGTTCCGGGCCGCCAATGAATCCGGTCCAGGCGTGGGCGGAGCCGGCTTTATGCTCGTGGTTCCAATCGCCCACCAGACGCTCGCCCAACGCCAGCGCCGGCGCCGCCAGCACCGCGAAGCCTACGGCACACAGCAGCTGGATCGGCACGGTCTTCCACGGCGGGCGCCAGCCGGTGCGCAGCGACCTCCACATGGACAGCAGGAACAAGGGATACAGCAGCAGATGCTGGATCAGCCGCGCATCCCAGGGTGCAAATACGCGCTCCATCTTCATGCTCGAGAAACTCGCCTGCATGCTGTTGGCGTACAGCACGTTCGACAGCGCGACGTAGATCCAGAACGCCGTCAGGACGGTGAGTTGCGTGCGGAAGCCGTGTGCGGCTGCGAGCGCTTCGGGTTCCGGCAGTGCACTGTCGTGCCTCGCCGGGACGGTAAACGGCGGCGTGATGCGATCCAACGGTGAGACGCTCATACCCATAGCGTACGCCCAACGGCGCCGGGCGTGCTCAGGTCCCACGAGCAATCGGGGACGAGAGCGTTGTTCCGAGGGACGAGCTCGGGAACGTACCGGCGCGCGCCGCGCACGCCAACGCGCGCCTTCGCATTCACGACGCCGGTCGAACGTTCCCCGCGGTACGAACGCGTCAGCGGCAGGGATCAACACGAGTCGCGCGGGCTTCGCGCGCGGGGCGGGCGGGAGTCTCATAGCCACGCCGCACAACAGCGGCAAGGAGAAACCCATGACCTCAGCCACCTCCCGCATCGGTGATCTGCTGCGCGCCTCGGCAGCGCTGACCGCCTGCCTCATCCTCGGCGCCTCCGCGACTGCCTACGCGGCCCCCGCCGACCCCGCCCCGAGCGCGCGGGTCAACTACCACGATCTGAATCTCGCCACCGAGCAGGGCTCACAGGCGCTCTACGAGCGCATCGTGTTGGCGGCGCGCAAAGTGTGCGCGGTGAGCGATATCCGCATCCTCGCCGAGGTTGCGGCCGGGCAGGTCTGCCAGGCGCAGGCCATCGCGCACGCGGTGCGCGATGTGAATAGCCCGCGACTGGCCGCGGTCTATTCAGCGCACCAGCGACAGGGTTAGCGGCAACGCCGGCCGCGATGCCAGAGGTAGCGATGCAGAGCGGGTGACCCCCTCGCGGGTCACCCGCCTAACCGAGCGCCGCGAGCTCGCTGGCGCTGAGCCTGATACGCGCGGCGGCGACATCCTCCTCGAGGTGCGCCACGGACGAAGTACCGGGGATGGGCAGCATCGCCGGGGATTTGGCCAGCAGCCAGGCGATGGCCGCCTGAAACACGCTCACGCCGTGCGCCTTCGCGAGTGCATCGAGTGCCTTGCTGGCGGCGCTGCTCTCGAGAATATCCGGGGAGCCGCGCGCGATCGGTGCCCACGGAATGAACGCCAGGCCCTCGCGCTCGCAGACCGCAAGCACATCCGCCGAGGTGCGGTCAGCGATGTTGTAACGGTTCTGAACTGAGACGATCGGCGTCACGCGGCGCGCACGCGCGAGCTCCTCGACGGTGACATTCGACACCCCCAGGTGGCGGATCTTGCCGTCCTTCTGCAGGCGTGCCAGCTCCCCGATCGAATCCTCCAGCGGCACCTTCGGATCGATGTGGTGGAACTGGTATAGATCGATGCGCGCAAGCCGGAGGCGCTTGAGGCTTGCCTCGCACGCCTCACGCAAGTGTTGGGGGCGGCCGTCCGGCACCCACGACGAGGGCCCGGGGCGCACCAGCCCGCCCTTGGTCGCGATGACCAGTCCCTGCGGATAAGGGTGCAGTGCCTCGGCGATCAGCCGTTCGCTGACCTCCGGTCCATAGGCATCCGCGGTGTCGACGAAGTCGACACCGAGCTCCACGGCGCGACGCAGCACGCGCCGTGCCTCGCCGGCATCCTTGGGCTCGCCCCATATCCCAGAGCCGGTGATGCGCATGGCGCCGAAGCCCATGCGATTGACCATGAGGTCGCCGCCGATCCTGAGAGTCCCCGCCGCTGCAGCCGGTGGTGCCGGGCGCGACTGCGCGCGCGCCGCCTCACGCGGCGCCACGAGACCCGCCATGCCGATCACACCGCCCACGAGCACCTGCCTGCGCGTCCATCGCTGAGTGTCCATCGCGCAATGCTACAACCGCGCACACTACAACACCATGAATGAGGCAGGTCTGAAAGCACTATGAAGGCGCTGCTCAGACCGCCGAGTCCGAGGTCAAGAGCGTCGCGATACCAACATCGGTGAGGCGAACGGCTCGCGGCGTCGGCGGCGCAATTTGTATGCACTGCAATATGACGAGAGCCGCACTGCTACTTGGTAAGATCCCCGAACGGTCGTGGTGACGCCAAGGGTGCGACGCAATGGTTGACAGCATCATGCCGGTGGGCGATCTCGCGAAGCACGTCGGGGAAGAGATCGGCGCTTCCTCGTGGACGACCCTCGATCAGGCACGTATCGATGAGTTCGCGCACTGTACGGGCGATCACCAGTGGATCCACGTGGATGCCGGGCGCGCCGCGCGCGAGAGCCCCTTCGGCGGCACGATCGCCCACGGGTTTTTGACACTGTCGCTGCTTGCGCCCACGGGGTTCGAGGTGCTGCTGGCACGTATCGCGCCCAAATCGGTCGTCAACTACGGGCTGGACAAGGTGCGCTTCGTCGCGCCGGTGCGCTCGGGCAAGCGCGTGCGCAACCGCATCAAGATCGCGGCGGTCGAGCACAAGGGGGGCGGACGCTACCTGGTCACCATGGAGAACACCATGGAGATCGAGGGTGAATCCAAGCCGGCATTGATCGCGAGCGTGCTCGCCATGTTCATGGCGTGAAGCAGCCCTGCAAACGCTGGACCGGCGGGCAGTCAGGCGCGCATCCGACTCCCGTCAGGATCGAAGACCGCCGCAGACTGGCGCAGGGCCTTGCGCCGCTCGCCGATGATTTCGATCTCGAAACCGGAAGCTTCGCCGGCGAGGGCCGCCGGGATGTAGCCGAGCGCGAGCGATTGACGCACGCTGTGGCCGTACGCTCCGGAGGTCACCCAACCGACGACCTTGCCGTCGTGCCAGACGGGCTCGTCCCCGCTCGCATCCGCATCGCTCGCATCCACCGTGAAGCTCACCAGGCGCCGTGCGCCGCCGCGGTCGCGCTCCTCGAGCGCCGCGGCACGGCCGACGAAGTCGCCCTTCTCGAGGTCCACGAAACGCCCCAGGCCTGCCTCGTAAGGCCCGTAGATCGGCCGGTATTCGCGCGCCCAGGTGCCGAAGCTCTTCTCAATCCGCAGGGTGTTGAGTGCCCGGCCGCCCAAGAGCTTCAACCCCTGCTCCGCGCCCGCGCCCACCAGCAGATCGTAGAGCGCGCGCTGGTATTCGCTGGTCACCCAGATCTCGTAGCCGAGGTCGCCCGTGAAGCTGATGCGCCCGACGAGCGCCGGAATCATGCCGACATCGAGCCGCCGGAACGAGAGGAACGGGAAGGCAGCGTTCGACAGGTCTTCGCGCGTAAGCCCCTGCAGGAGCGAGCGCGAGCGCGGGCCGGCGAGGGACAGGCCGACATACTCCATCGCGCAGGGGCGCACCGTGACTCCCGGCGGGGGTGCATGGCGCTCGAACCAGCGCCGGTAATACTCTTGCGCGGCGTAGGTGCAGATGAGAAACACGCGCTCGGCGGCCAGCCGGCACAGCGTGAAATCCCCGATCAGCTTGCCGCGCTCGTTGAGCATGGGGGTGAGCGCGATGCGGCCCACCTTCGGCACGCGGTTGGCCATCACGTACGACAGCCACTCCTTGGTGCCGGGACCGGTGACCTCGAACTTGCCGTAGTTGGAGATCTCCAGCAGCCCCACCGTCTCGCGCACCGCCCGGCATTCCGCGGCGATATGGGGGTGTGCGTTGGAGCGGTGGAAGGTGATGTCCTCGGTCGCCTCGGCCGCGCTGGGCGCAAACCACAGCGCATGCTCGAGCCCGCAGTAGTCGCCGAACACCGCGTGCTCGGCCTGCAGGCGCTCGTATACGGGCGTGATGCGCAGCGGCCGCGCCGCGCTGAGCTCCTCGTTCGGGAAGCGGATGCGGAAGCGCCGCGAATAGTTCTCGCGCACCTTGGCGTTGGTGTAGGCGAGTGTCGCCCAGTCCCCGTAGCGCGCCACGTCCATCCCCCACACGTCCGCCCCCGGATCGCCCTCGACCATCCACTGCGACAGCGTCAGCCCCACTCCCCCTCCCTGGCTGAAACCGGCCATCACCCCGCACGCTACCCAGAAATTCTTCAGGCCGCGCACCGGTCCCACCAGCGGATTGCCATCGGGCGCGAAGGTGAACGGACCGTTGACGACCTTGCGAATGCCCGCCTCGGCGAGCGCCGGAAAATGCTGGAAACCAACCTCGAGGCTCGGTGCAATCCGCTCGAGATCCTCCGGCAGCAGACTGTGGGTGAAGTCCCACGGCGTCTGCAGCGGGGACCAGGGTACGCCGGCGCGCTCGTAGGTTCCGAGCAGGACCCCGCCGCGCTCCTGGCGGGTGTAGATCTCACCCTCGAAGTCTATGCAGGTCAGGAGCTCCTTTTGCCCCTTCAGGGCGGGCAGATCCTCGGTGATCAGATACTGGTGCTGCATGGCGAGGATCGGTAGCTCCAGCCCCACCATGCGGCCGACCTCGCGCGCCCACAGCCCCCCGGCGTTCACCACGTGCTCCGCGTGCACGTTGCCCGCTTCCGTGATCACGTCCCAGGAGCCGTCGCCGCGCGCTTTGAGGTCGGTGACGCGCGTGTGGCGCACCACCTGCGCCCCGCCGATCTGCGCAGCCTTCGCATAGGCGTGCGTCACGCCGTAGGGGTCCACGTGTCCCTCGATGGGATCCAGCAGCGCGCCGACGAAATGCTTCTTGTCGATGATCGGGAATACGCGTGCCGCCTCGTCGGCCGAGATCAGCTCGAGCTCCATGCCGAGATAGCGGCCGCGCGCCTTCGCCATTTTCAGCCAGTCGAAGCGCTCGCGCGTGCCGGCGAGCATGATGCCGCCCGGCATGTGCAGGCCGCACGACTGCCCGGAGATCTTTTCCAGCTCCTTGTAGAGATTGATGGTGTATTGCTGCAGCCGGGCGACGTTCGGGTCGCCGTTGAGGGTGTGCATGCCGCCGGCCGCATGCCAGGTCGAGCCGCAGGTGAGCTCGCCGCGCTCGATCAGCAGCACATCCTTCCAACCCGCCTTGGTGAGGTGATACAGGACGCTCGCGCCCACCACTCCCCCGCCGATCACCACCACCCTCGCATCGCTCTTCACGGAGCCTCCTCCTGTGTGTCACTCGTTGGACACCGCCAGCTGCACCGGCGGACTCGCGCTCGCCGTCCCCTTACCGAAGCGCTCGATCAGCCAGGAGCGGAACAGCGCGATGGCGGTATCGCCGAGGGCCTCCGGGTGGGTGATGAGGTAGTAGCCGTACCCGTCGTCGAGGGTCACCTCGAAGGGCTTGACCAGACGCCCGGCGCTGATCTCCTCCGCAAACAGGTGGGTGTCGACCAGCGCCAGCCCCACGCCGCCGAGCGCGTACTGCACCGCCAGTACCGCCGTGTCGAACACCAGGCCGCGCTCGATGTTGACGCCGGCGAGGTTGTTGTGGCGCACGAATTGCGACCAGAACTGATGGCGCGGCATATCCGCGATCCTGACATGCACGATCTCGTTTGCCTCGATGAAGGCCGCGAGGTCCCTGCCGCGGTGGGCGGCGGCGATGTTGGGATGGCACAGGATCGACAGACGCACCGGCCACAGCAGATCGGTGACCAGATCGCTCACGGTGGGCCTCGAATACACCACCGCCACGTCCACATCCCCGAGCGGCGGTCCGACCCCGTAGGGGCTGATCAGGTCGATGTCCACTTCCGTGCTCAGGCGGCGGAAGTCGCGCAGGATCGGCACCGCCAGCTGCACTGCAAAGCTCGGCGGCATCTGCACGCGCAGGGTGCGCTGACCGGGCGCGCCCTCGTTGCGGATGTCATCGAGCGCGTACTCGAGCCGGTCGAAGGACTTCACCACCGCCGGCAGCAGATGCTGGCCGGCCTTGGTGAGGGTGAGCGCGTGCGGGCGGCGCTCGAAGAGCTGCACGCCCGTCAGGCGCTCGAGCGCGATGACGTGCCGCGACAGAGCGCTCTGGGAAATCAACAGGGCATTCGCCGCCGCAGTGAAGCTGCCGTGCTTGGCGACCCCTTCAAAGGCGCGCAGCGCGTTCAGCGGCAGCCAGCGCCGGTCGATGCTTCTTCTCTGCATGGCAACGCTCCCCGAAGCGGGCGAGGCCTCGCGGCCTCGTGCACCGACATACTCACCCAGAGTGCAGCGTCGCGCCAAGGGACCCCCGGCTTCCAATGCCTTTTTTCGATGTGGGTAGGCAATTTCTCGGCTTTGCGGTGCTGCGCAACTGTGAAAGTCTGCGGCCTGGACCGAGCGGTCCCCTCCATGAGCGCACGCCCCCTCAAATCCCTGCCCGCCCTTTCCGGGCACAAGATCGCGGCGGTCTCGATCAGCCACCACCGCCTGCCGCTGGCGCCGGCATTCAATGCCAGCTGGGACACCAAGCCACGCGTGCACTTCGACGCCACGATCGTGCGCGTCAGCACGGACACCGGGCTCGTGGGCGTGGGATCGGGCGACCGGATGCTCGGCTTCGAAGGTCACGAGAGCCTGTTCATCGGGCACGATCCGCTTTCACTCGAACGTCACTACCGGGTGCTGTCGAATATCGACTTTCACTACGGCCGCTGCTGGCCCCTGGATCTCGCGTTGTGGGATCTCGCCGGCAAGATCTCGGGCCAACCGTGCTGGAAGCTCTTGGGGGGCCTTTCAAACCGAGTGCGCGCCTATGCCTCATCGGGGACGCTGCGCGATCCGACCGCCCAGGCGGAGGCCGCCGAGCGCTACCTCGCGCAGGGCTTCCCGGCGGTGAAGCTGCGCTTTCACCGCGGCGACTGGCGCGACGATGTGCGGGCGCTCGAAGCGGTGCGGGCGCGCGTGGGCGGCAAGCTCGAGCTGCTGGTGGACTGCAACCAGGGGTGGCGCCTGCCGTGGGACACCCAAGCCCCCTGGAGCTTCAAGGATGCACTCACCGTGGCGCGGGAGCTGGAACGGCTGAACGTCTACTGGATGGAGGAACCGCTGCACCGTGCCGACCGCGCCGGCATGCGCGCGCTGCGCGAGGCGACCGACGTACGCATCGCCGCCGGGGAGATGACCCGGCAGCTGCACGAGCTGCGCGATCTGATCACCGGCGGCTGCGTCGACGTGGTGCAGCCGGACGCCGCGCTGGTCGGCGGCATCACGGGACTCAAGCGCGTGGCCATCCTGGCGCAGGAGCATCACCTCACCTTCACGCCACACACCTGGACCAACGGCATGGGCGTGACCGCCAACGCGCACCTGGTGGCGGGGCTCACCGACGCACCGTTCCTGGAGTTTCCCTTCGATCCGCCCGAGTGGAGCCTCGCGCGGCGCGACTACATGCTGGCCGCACCCCTCACGGCCGACGCGCAGGGCTGGATCAACCTCGCAGAGACACCCGGGATGGGCTACGCGCTCGATGAGGGGCGGCTGCTCGCGACGCGCATCGCTTAAGCCGCGCTGCCGTGCATGGCCGCACCGGCCCCAAGGTGCGCCAGGGGACCCAGGTACTTCTCGTAGTGCCGCCAGCGCCCGGCGGATGCGGTACTGATCTTCTGCCGCACCTGCCACTTGCTCGCCGTGATGATTACCCGCTCGGTCTGGTGAAACTCGAGACAGCGCGCATCGAAAGGCAGCTCGATGAACTCCAGCATGCGCCGCGTCCAGCCCTCGGTGTCCGCCACCAGCGCCTCGTACGGCACCTCCAGCAGCGTCGCGGCGGGCAGCACGCCCCGCCAGTGCGTCATGATGCGCAGGTATTCGCCGTAGTAGTGGGCGAGACTGTCCAGATCGTTGGCGTAGGGGCTGACGTTGAAGAAATTCTGGAAATACACCGACAGGCAGGTGTCGAGCGGGTGGCGCTGCATGTGGATGATCCGTGCCCGTGGCAGCGCCGCGTGAATGAGGCCCGCGTAGAGGAAGTTCGCGGGCATCTTGTCCGTCACCCGCAGGCTCTGCCCCGCCTGGGCGCCCAACTTAGCGAGGTACTCCCCCGCCTGGGGTGCAAGCGCGCTCCCATCCGCGGGCCCGAGCTGGGCGAAGGCGCGGTCCCAGAAGCGCACCTCGCCCGCCCCATAGACGGCCGGATGGGAGGCGAGGATCTGCTCGGTGAGGGAGGTGCCCGAGCGCGGCATGCCGATGATGAATACCGGCCGCTGCGAGTCGCACGCGCCCGGGCGCTCGGCGCGCACGAAGGCGGCATCGCACCGTGTCATGATCCGCTCGACGAGTTCGGTGAGGCGGCCGCGGTCGTAGCCTGAGCCGAGGCGCTTGCTGAGCTCGTTCGCCTGCCGGTAGCTCTCGAACGCGCGGTCGTACTCGCCGACGTCGTCGAAATACTTCCCGAGCGCGTAACGCAGGTGGATTTCTTCGCGGAGCGGCAGGGGCTTGGCCAGCAGGCTCTCGGCGCCCTGCAGCCAGGCGCCGTCGGCGCTCGTCATGCGGCGGTGGGCGGCGATGCTGCCGTAGGCCGGCACGAACTCCGGCGCGACGGAAATGGCGCGCTGGAACAGGTCCTGGGCCTCGGCGAAGCGGCCGCGGTCGGCGCACAGCTCGCCGAGGAGGTTCAGCGCATCGGCACTGGCGGGCGCGACCGCGAGCGCCGCCTGGCAGCTCGCCTCGGCCTGCGCGTACAGGCCCTGCACGCGCAGAGCCGCAGCAAGGCCCAGGTGCGCACTGAGGTGCTGCGGGTTCAGGCAGAGCGCGCTGCGGAAACTCGCGGCGGCATCCGCGGCGCGGCGCGTATCCAGGAGCGCGTAACCGAGATGGCAGTGACCGTCGGCGCTGTTGGGATCGAGCTGCACCGCCTGCTGCAGGAGGGCGAGCGCCTCGCGGCGCTCGCCCAGATCGCGCAGCAGGTTGCCGAGATTGCTCATCGCCTGCGGATACGCAGGCCTGAGCCGCAGCGCCTCGCGGTAGCTGGCCGCGGCTTCCGCGCGCTCACCGCGGCCGGCGAGCAGCAGCCCCAGGTTGTTGTGCGCCATGGCGAGCCGCGGCGCCAGGCTGATGGCGCGGCGGCTGACCTCGAGCGCCTCCTGCAGCTGCCCGAGCTCGCGCAGCGCATTGCCGAGATTGCATAGCACCTGAGCGTCGTCGGGCTTCACCTCGAGCGCCCGGCGGTAACAGCGCACCGCCTCCACCGGCTGCGACAGCACGAGCAGCACGTTGCCGAGGTTGTTGAGCGCCTCCACCCGGCGCGGGTCGGCCTGCAGCGCCCACTGGTAGAGCGTCATCGCCTCCCGCAGCCGTCCGAGCTGGCGCTGCACGTCGGCCGCCTCGCTCAGCACCTCCGGGTCATGCGGCTTGAGGGTCAGCGAGCGGCGCAGGCTCACCAGGGCCGCCTCGAGCTCCCCGCGCGCGTGCAGCTCGGCGCCGAGGTTGGCATGGGCCTCCGCATCCTGAGGCAGCAGCTGCGCCGCCTGGCGCAGCGCCGCGAGCGCATCCTTCTCCTGACGCAGGAGCGCGACGCTCAAGATCTTCCAGAAGATGCCGGCGGCGGGCTGCGTGCGCACCAGCGCCTGCGCCTGCGCTTCCGCCTCCGCGAGATGCCCCTGCTGAACCAGCGCCGCGAGCGCTGCGAGCTGCTGCGGCTCGTTGCGTCCCGTTTTCATCGGCCCGGTTCGTCGCGGTAGCGCGTCAGTGCATCGCCGAGCGCGTCCTTGAGCTCCCCGAGCCAGGGTTCGAAGTGCTTCCACTGCTCGAGCCCGTCGCGGTAGATCGCCTGGCGCACCTGCTCGGAGCTTGCGGTGCGCACGCTGCGCCGGTTCTCGTGGAAGGCGACGCACTGCGGCTCAAATTCCAGCCCGCAGAACGCCAGCAGCCGCCGTACGCTCCCTTCCAGGTCCTCCACCACGTCCTCGTGCAGGACCCGCAGCACTCGCCCGGGCAGCACCGCATCCCAGTGACGCATGAGCTCGAGGTAAGTGCGGTAGTAACGCGCGATGTCCTCGATGCTGTAGGTGAACTCCTGGCCGTTGGCGAACAGCTGCTTGAAGTTGCTGAAGCAGCAGGCCATCGGCTCGCGCCTTGCATCGATGATGCGTGCGTTCGGCAGCATGAGGTGTATCAGACCGACGTGCCGGAAATTGTTCGGCATCTTGTCGATGAAGTACGGTTTGCCGGCGCGGTAGACACGGGTCTCGCCGAGGTAGTTCGCTCCCAGCTGGCGCAAGTCCTCGGCACTCAGGCTCTCCAGGATGCGCGGATAGCGCGGCTCGTCCGCCTCGGGCCCAAAGCCGCGCAGGCGGCTGACGAGCTGCTGCACGTTGGGCAGCTCCTGGGTGCCCTCGACCTGCGAGTGCGAGGCCAGGATCTGCTCGAGGAGCGTCGAGCCCGAGCGCGGCAGCCCGATGATGAAAATCGGGTCGGGGCTCGGATCCCCGTAGCCGGTGCGGGCGGCGAAGAACTCGCGCGTGCAGACCTTGATCTGGTGTTCGGTGTTGCGCTCGATGAGCTCGGCGCGGTAGCGGCATTCGGGGCGCTTGAGCGCATTGCCGAGCCGGTACTGCTCGAAGGACGCGGGGAACTCGCCCGCATCTTCCAGCGCCTTGCCGAGCGCAAAGTGCAGGTGGTAGCGATCGACGAGCCCGGTGGCCGGGGCCGCGATCGCACTGCGCATGCGCGCCAGCTCCTCGCCCGTGAAGCGGTAGGTCTTGAGGTTGGCGAGGCTCCAGTACGCATCCCCGAAATCCGCCCGGCACGAGGCGGCGCGGCGGTAGGACTCGATGGCTGCCTGGGGCTGCCCGAGGGTCTTGAGGGCGTGCGCGATCGACAGGTGCGCCTCGGCATCCTCCCCGTCACCGCGCAGCAGCTCGCGGTAGAGGGCAATCGCGCCCTCATGGTCCCCCAGTCCCACCCGCGCGCTCGCGCGCAGCACCTTCAGGGGTCGGCTGCCCGGATCGTCCGCCATGAGCTTCTCGATCTCGGTGAGTGCTTCCTGGTGGCGGTGCAGCTCGGTGAGGACGAACGCGTACTCGTGGCGCGCCGCCTTGTAGTCGGGCGCGCGCTCGAGCACCGCGGCGAGCAGCACCTGGGCATCGAAGTAGATCTTGTGCGCGATGCCGATGCGCGCCAGCAGCCGCATCGCCTCGATGTGATCGCCGTGCTTGAGGAGGTAGGCCCGGATCAGCGCCTCGGCCGCCTCGAGATCACCGTCGGCGAAGAGACTGGTGCCGAGCACCACGTCCTGCGGCAGCGCGCGCAGCGTCGCCACGTGGCCCGCCGCCAGGGCGGCGTTCGGCGCCTCGCCCTGCATGCGGTACAGGCCTTCGAGCATGCCCCAGCTGCCCGGCAGCGCATGGTTGATGTTGACCGCCTTGAGGAATGCATCGATCGCCGGCTGCGCCTTGCGCAGCGCCACGAAGCAGCGGCCGCGCTCCTCGTAGAGACGGCTGAACTGCGGATGATGCTGCTCGAGGCTGGCCAGGGTTGCGAAGGCCTCGGGTATCTGCCCGCGGAAGCGCTGCGCAATGGCCGCGCACAGCAGCGCCTCGCGGTGGCCGGGCGAGCGCTCGAGCACCGCCTGGGCGGTGGCGAGCACCTCGTCAAAGCGGTGCTGGCGCAAGAGCTCATGGAGCTTGGCGCTGACGGCGCCCGCGTCGGCGGGGGCGTGGCTCGCAGGGACAGGGTCCATAATAAGCGAAGGGGCGGACCAACCGGTCCGCCCCATATTAGCTCAGCCGACCAGGGGCGATCGGCGCTGGGCGCTGCCGCTCAGAACTTCCAGCCGAACTGGGCCATCAGCACCCGCGGACGCAGCGGAACTACCGACTTGATGAACTGGCCGGACGAGATGTTGGTCGGACCGTACTCGTTGGACAGGTTGCTGCCGGTCAGCTGCGCCGTCCAGTTGTCCCGGCTCACGCCGATGGCCGCATCATAGGTCGTGTAGCCCGGGATCTCGTAGCGCAGCAGCGTCGTGGTCGGATTGATGCTGTCCGGCGGCTTATTGCCGTCCGGGAAGCTCGCCGGCTCGTTGCTCTGCGGGCCGATATGGCTGGCGCCGACCCAGGCAAAGGGCTTGTAGACCCCGGCCGCCCAGTCGTAGCGCGCCCGCACGTTGAACATCCACGGCGGTGAGAAGGGTGGCCGCGTGCCGTTCACGCCGTACGGGTTCGTATAGGTGGTTTCCCTGACGACCGTGATGCACTGACCGAGCGGCGTCGGGTTACCCGCCGACACCCGGTTGCTCGGCAGGCACGGACCGGTGTCCTGCTCGGCACTGTTCACCGAGGTCGAGCCGTCCACCGTGAGCCCGTCTGTGAGGCGCGCGACGAACTGGACCTCGAAGCCCTTCACTTTGTAGCTCGGGCCGTTGATGTCGAAGGTCGTATTGCCGAGGTGCACCGGGTCGAAGAGCGGCAGCTGGATGTCAGTCCACTTCATGATGTAGCCAGACAGGTTCACGATGAGGTGGTGATCGAGCCACTCGGACTTGAAGCCGATCTCATTGTTCTTCAGCTGGTCCGAGTCGAATCCGGCCGGCTTGTTGAACTGGCTGGTGTTGAGACCGTTCAGGCTGCCGGGGGCGCCGACGGGCAGCGTACATCTCGGGTCCACCCTGTCCTGCGGCACACCAGGGATCGGGTTGCCGCAATACTTCGCCACCCCCGCCAGCGAGGGCGGCTGACCCAGCAGCGACCTGGTGCGGTTGAAGCCACCCGGACGGAAACCCTCCGAGTAGGTGTAGTAGCCCATCAGGTCCGGGGTGATGTGCCAGGTCAGGTTGCCGCGCAGGCGGTGTCCACTTTCGTTCTTGTCGAGGTTGATGGGGAAGCCGCACAGCCCGGCCGCCGTGCACACGCCGTTGAGGTGATTCACCACGAGTCCCGTGCTCGTGGTCTCGCTGTAGTACTCCGAGCCGTGCTCGAACTCGTCATACTTGTAGAAGCGCGCGCCAGCGGTCAGTGTGAGCACCTTGGGAATCAGGTCCACGTCGATGGAGGCGAACGCGGCTTTCTGCTTGTAGCCGCGCTGGTCGTCCTCACCGAAGGCGGTGTTCGCATTGGTGCGCAAAGACGGATCGGTCGCAAAGGCTCCGGGCACCGGGCCGACCGCGGACAGGCAGTCCGGGCCGCCGGCGAGCGCCCTGGCGAGGTTGGCCGGGTCGCACTGCGGGATGCCGAGGTAGTTGAAATTCATGTCATCGTCGATGACGAACTTCTCGAAGAAGAGCCCGAACAACCCACGCACGCGGTAGTCCGCGCTGGTGCTGAGACGCAGTTCGTGGCTCGTGTGCTGGTTGCTCACCTGATCGCGCCAGTTGCCGACGGCCGTGGAGCACTGCAGCGGATGGCCTGCGAGCTGCGGGAAGTTCCCCGGGTTGAAATAGCCCGCGCCGGTGCCGATGCACGCGTAGTACGAGCCGGAGAAGCTGCGCATGTAGTTGGAGTAGTCTTGCTGCCCGTCGATGTGCCGGACCATGTAGCTGCCGGTGTACACCAGGCTCAACAGGTCGCCCAGCTTGCCGTTCAGCGTCCAGGCCGTGCTCTCGTATTTATCCTTGCTGTAGCCCGGCGCGAAGGCGGCGATCTCGTAGTTGTTCAGCGCGGTGCCATTCGGGCCTTGCGGATAGGCGTAGAAATAGCCGTCCGCCTGCAGGTTCTGGTAGTTCTGCTGCAGCAGGAAGTCCCAGTTGTCACTGAACTTCCACAGCGCCGAGAGTCGTGCGCCCTGATAGTCAACCGGGTTGGTGTGGGTGGCCTGCAGAGGGCCGTTGTTAGCCGTCGGGTTGCCACCCAGATCGTGTGGCGCCGAGCCGGCGATATAGCCGACGGTGGCCGGCACGTTGTCGATGTACCCGCCGCGGCGCTCGGAGAACAGCACCCCGCGCAGCGCGAAGTTGTCGGTGAGCGGCACGTTGAGCACCGCATTGGCCATGGTATTCGGGTCGCCGTGGGTCGTGATGCCGTAGCCGGCATTCGCATCCCCGGAAACGCCGCCGAGCTGCGGCTTGTTGGTGATATAGCGAATGGCACCGGCCTGGGCGCCGCCGCCGAACAGCGTGCCCTGCGGACCTTCGAGTATCTCGACGCGCTCCATATCGATGAGGTAAACGTCGTTGTTGCGCGCCGGGAACTGCATGGACTGCTCATCGAGATACAGAGCGACGTTGGGAAAGGGCGCCGTGGTCGACTGCGACTGGTTGCCGGAGCCGACACCGCCCAGCCCGCGCATGAAGATGTTGCCGGTGCCGGGTCCGTTGCCGCTGAAGCTCACGTTGGGCGTGTACTTCATGAGGTCGTTGAACGACACGACGCCCAGTTGCTTCAGCTGATCGCCGCTGAGCGCCTGGATGGTGATCGGAACATCCTGCAGGTTCTCGGTCCGGCGCTCCGCGGTGACCACCACCTCCGCCAGCTCACCCCCGGTGGCGGTGGCAGCGGCGGTATCGGCCGGCGCTGCAAACACGAGCGTTGTGCCCGGCGCCCACAGTATTGCCGCCACCGCCGCAGAGATCTTCGGATTAGGCTTCATCGTTGCCCCCTGAGGGTTGGTTGTGTAATCCCCACTGGAGCGCATTCCGCCTGCCCAGGCGGGCCCCCGTACGCTTGTATACCACTCGCCCGAAGCGCGCTTGAATAAACACGTCATCAGCGCATTACGCAGCCGCTCCCACCCCAGCTCGCGACGCGGGCAAGCGGAACCGTGCGCAATGGTAGCCTCTCGCACGTTACGCAGCGCTGACAGAAATTGGATACCCCCATCTTAAAAAGGGATCGAGCATCGGCTCATCGACGGCACTCGAGCTCATTGACGCCCCCCTTGGAGCGCGCACGGGGCCTGAAGGCGCGATCCGCGCTGGTGTTGCGCGGAAGCAGCAAGCATGAACGCCGCGGTCGCGCGGGCGGGCACTGGACCCGCTCCAATCCCGGCGGCGGCGATTCTGCGGCGGCGAAGCACATGCTCTACGATCCGTGCGCATGAGCCACGCGCCCCATGTTCTGGCCATCGACCAGGGCACTACTTCGACGCGCGCCATCGTGTTCGACGCGCAAGCCCGCGCCGTCGCCAGCGCGCGCCGCGAGCTCAAGCAGCACTACCCCGCATCCGGATGGGTCGAGCACGATGCGGAGGACATCTGGCGCGACACGCTCGGGGCGATTCGCGAGGTCATCGAACGCACCACCGGTGGCGTGGCCGGCATCGCAGCGCTCGGCATCACCAATCAGCGCGAGACGGCGCTCATCTGGGAGCGCGCCACCGGCAAGCCGATCCATCGCGCCATCGTCTGGCAGGACCGGCGCACGGCGGATGCGTGCGCGGCGCTCAGGGCCGCGGGCGCCGAGCCCCTGGTTCGAAGCAAGACCGGCCTGCTGCTCGATCCGTACTTCTCCGGCACCAAGATCGCGTGGCTCCTCGATCACGTGGCGGGCGCGCGCGAGCGCGCCGAGCGTGGGGAGCTGGCGTTCGGCACCATCGACAGCTTTCTGCTGTGGCGCCTGACGGGTGGGCGCGTGCACGCCACCGACGTCACCAACGCCTCGCGCACGCTGCTCTACGACATTCACGCCCAGAGCTGGGACGAGGAGCTGCTCACCCTCCTGCGCGTGCCGCGCGCACTGCTGCCACAGGTTCGCGACAGCAGCGAGGTCTACGGCGCGACCGAGGCGGCGCTCTTCGGGCGGGCACTGCCGGTAGCCGGTATCGCCGGTGACCAGCAGGCGGCCCTCATCGGACAGGCCTGCTTTACGCCCGGCATGGCGAAATCGACCTACGGCACCGGCTGCTTCCTGCTGCTCAACACCGGCGAGGCGGCGGTCACGTCCGGGAACCGCATGCTCACGACGCCGGCGTATCGTATCGGCGGACGCATCACCTACGCCATGGAAGGATCCATTTTCGTCGCCGGAGCGGCCATCAAGTGGCTGCGCGACGGGCTCAGGGTCATCCGGGATGCGGCCGAAACCGCCGCTGCCGCGGCGCGTGTGCCGGACGATCACGGTGTGTACCTGGTACCGGCATTCGTGGGGCTCGGAGCGCCGTACTGGGAGCCGAACGCCCGCGGGCTGATCTGTGGCCTGACGCTGGATGCCTCGGGCGATCATCTGGTGCGCGCGGCCCTCGAGTCGGTGGCTTTTCAGACCCTCGATCTGACGCAGGCCATGCAGCGCGATGGCGCGCGTCGGGCGCAGGCCATCCGCGTCGATGGGGGCATGGCAGCGAATGACTGGTTCTGCCAGTTCCTCGCGGACGTGCTGGAGGCAAGGGTCGAGCGGCCGGTGCAGCTCGAGACCACCGCACTCGGGGCGGCCTTGCTCGCGGGAGTGGCCACCGGAGTCTGGAGGGACCTCGCGGCGGCTGCCGGCACTTACGCGACCGCGGCGGTCTTCGCGCCGCGGATGCCGGCGGCGTGGCGCGCGGCGCTCATCTCCGGGTGGAGGCATGCGGTGAGCCGGGCGCTGCAGGCGCCGCCGACGCCTGCCTGACCCCATTGATCCTCAGCGCGCCTCGTAGGGAGCACGCTCACGCATCCGCAAAGTCCAGCAGGGTCTCGCGGATCCAGCCCATGAGATGCTCGGTGTAGGCTCGATCCACTACCAGCAAGGTCTCGCGGGCCGTCAGCGATACGGCCAGAACCGGGACGTCGGCCATGCGGCTGCGCCGCGCTTCGCCGGGGCGCGGGATCGATCCGGTGCCGCCCAGGCGGCACAGCAGATCCGCGATCCGCTCGCCCGTGACCCGCAGCACCTGAAGGCCACCGGTGAGGCTCACGAGACAGCCATCGGCGAGGCCCGCGAGCCGCGCCGTGATTTGCACGAGTCGGGCGGGGTCGGCGGCGAGACACAACGCTTCGGTCGGACTGCGCCAGGCGAGGATCAGCTGCCCGTCCGAGGCGGTCAGGGCCTGCCGGGTTTGCGGCAGCGCAAGCTCCGCGACCTCGTGCACCGCTTCGGCGAACTCACCGTCAGACGCAAAGTAGCGCAGTGTCGCGACCTGCAGCGCCTCATCCACGCGCACGCTCAAGCCCGCGACGGCGCCCACGGCGGCGAGGTACTCATCGAGCCGCGATGACTCCTCAGCCATGGACTCGTTTCCCCTCGGGGTCAACGAAGGGTGTCTTCACCACCTGCGCCTCGGTAATTGCCCCGAGATGGTGCACCCTCACCCGCTCGCCGAGGCGCTCAGATCCGCCATTGAGCAGCGCGAGTGCCAGCGGACAGCCGAGCTCCGGACTTACGCAGCTCGAGGTCACCCGCCCTTCCGCCAGTGTGGGGGCCGGCCGGGCGGCGATCTGTGCGCCGACGGCGAGCAGCGTGCGCCCGTCGAGGGACTTGAGCCCGACCAGCTGCGGGCGTTGTGCGTCGCGCGCCGCCGGGCGCGACAGCGACCGCCGGCCCACGAAGTTCACCGGCTTGTGCTCAATGCCCCGCGCGAACCCCACATCCCCCGGGAGCGTCGTGCCGTCGGTGTCGGTGCCGATGTGCAGGTAGCCCTTCTCGATGCGCATGACCTGCAAGGCCTCGATGCCGTAGAGCACCGCGCCGAACTCCGGCGCGCGCTTCCACAGACGCGTGAACAGCGCCTCGGCGTGATCGGCGGGCAGATTCACTTCGTATCCCAGCTCGCCGCTGAAGCTGGCGCGCAGCACCCGCAAGGGCAGCCCTTCCCAGGCGCTCTCGCGCAGCGCCATGTGCTTCATCGTGGCGGGGGCGAGCGCGGCATCGAAACCGCAGGCGGCGAGCCAAGCCCAGGCGCGCGGCCCTGCGACCGTCACGTTCGCCCAGCGCGAGGTCACGGGCGTCACCAGGACCCTGAAATCCACGAACTCGCACTGCAGCCACTCCTCGAAGGCGGCCGCGGTGCGCTCGGCTCCGGCGGTGGTGGTGTTGACCCAGTAGTGCTGTGCACTCA
>Ga0209488_10000511_pt1 | contig 33014 bp, 33 predicted proteins | sample Rivendell_Oct201_8_FD_188349 | JGI IMG/M metagenome (GOLD analysis project Ga0209488, IMG submission 188349) | Vadose zone soil microbial communities from the Eel River Critical Zone Observatory, Northern California, USA -... | ecosystem: Environmental > Terrestrial > Soil > Vadose zone >...
CACGAGCGGCTGCGAGTGCAAGCCCGGCAGGGCGCAGCCATTCAGAAAATGTTTGGCAGCGGGATCGCGAAGCGGATCCCGCGAGGGGTGGTAGCTGTAGCCAAGGGAAACTTTTCGATTTGGCTACCACCCCGGCGCTTCGCGCCACCCCTCCTGTCCCAGGAGGGGAGCCTGAATTTCAAACTGAGACACTACCCTCTGCCTCAATACTTATCTTCGCAATTCCACTACGCACCGTTCATCCGGCACGAATCTGCTGCAGCAGCCCTTCGACGTCCATCTGCTGCCACACTTCGGCAATCTTCCCCGCCTCAATCCGGTACGTCGCGATGGTCTCAAACTGAACCCGAATATTCGTTGCAGGAATCCCCCGGTACGTCCCACGATGCGTGGCGGTATCCAACGCGCGCAGGGTTACGCGATCTCCATCGGCATCGAGCGCCTGAATGGAATGCTTCAGATCCGGAAACGCCGCCACGAACCCCGCCGCGGCTTCACGGACCTGCGAAAGACTCAGCTCGGCTCCATTGAAGTGCGCCACGAAATCCGGCGCGCAAACCAAATCCAGAACCGCAAGATCCCCGGCATCCATCGCGCGCACCAGTTCGCGCACGATCTCCTGATTGCGCTCAATGTCGCTTTGCATTTCGCTGCGCATTCTCTTCGATTCTCGCCTTGACCAGTTTTCGAACCAGCGCTGCGGGCATCGAGTTGTCCGGATGAAAACGGATGGTGCCCGGGCTGGTTTCGTAATTCTTCAATTCATCCTTGTGGGCCTTCACCGTCGCCGAACTCATCGGATAAAACGCCACATGGTTTTGCGCCGCTCCAAATCCCACCAGTATTCTTCCCTCAAAGCGAAACGCGGGCAGGCCGTAGCTGATGCACTCCTCCGCTTTTGGCACCACGGATCGAATGGCGCGGCGGAGCTTCTCCAGTGCCGCGCGTTTGTCACTGCCGAGCGCCGCAAGGTATTCGTCGATCGTCTTTGGTTTGCTATTCACCAATTCCCTGGCTCACTCGAAAGACATGTCCATCGGGATGCCGCACATGCATTTCCCGCACGCCCCATGGCATGTTGGTTGGCGGCCATGTGATGTCGAGGCCTTGATCGAGGCAGCGTTTGTGAACAGAATCGACGTCATCCACCCACATCGACATCCAAACGCCTTTGTCGCCGCTCTCATCGCCACCCGGGCCGAATGTCATCCGGGCGTCGCCTTTGCCGCGTCCACCCTGCCCGCCCTCGCACAGAAATATTTCGCAGTGGCCGGAGCAAACGCCGCCAAACGTTGGTGGACTTCCCCAGTCCCATCCCTTGGACCATCCCAGCTTTTCGAACCATTTGAAGCTTTGCTGGATATTGGAAACGTTCAAAATCGGTGTCAGCCGTTTCGTATTCATTCGTTGATTCTCCAATTCGTCAGTATCGCTCACGCAGGATCTTCATGTGATGTGTCACGTGCCCCGCAGTAATGAATGCGAGGGCCCGCACGGTAAACGGATTGCCGCCGGCAACGCCGCGACGCATCCACGCCTCGGAGGAAAGTCCCTGAAATAAATCCAGAGTGGCACGGCGGACATTCCGAAATTCTTCAACGTGACTGCGCCAGGAACGCGCGTCGGCATGCGCTCCGGCCACTCCGGTATCGCCGTCGAAGCCGGGCAGCGGATCTTTCAGCCCACGGGCGAAGCACATGGTGCGAAACACGAAGGCGCGCTCGGTATCGTTGACATGACTGAGAACCTCTCTCCTGCTCCACTTCCCCGGGGCGTATCGCCTTAACGATTGGTCTTCGGAAACTCCATTCAGAAACGCGAGCGTTTCGTCGAGCTGCTCATTCAGGGTTCGGCAGATATCGGTGCCCACCACCTGATCGATGTAAGTGAAAAAGTATTCCGCCGCTTCCGTGCGATCCGGCACCGTCATCATTGTCACGTGAACCTCCAATCCCCTAGTCTACCCGCAGCCATTGGCCCGGAACGGCTCAAATTCTTGCTATTCAAACCGCGCTGACGATACGATCAACCGACCAAAACCTGAAGCCCGGGAGGAAAACGGCATGATCTTCGAGAAACTCGCAATGCGTCGGGGCCTGGTTGTGGCGGCCATTGTGTTGGTCACTGCGATTACGGCGGAGGCCCATCACTCATTCGCGATGTACGACCACTCGCGGACCCTGACTCTTAAAGGAACTGTGACCAAATTTCAATGGACCAATCCGCACGCTTATCTGGAAATCGACGTGAAAGACGCCAAGGGCGCGGTGAAGCACTACACGCTGGAAGGAACCAGCATCAACATGATGCAGCGGATCGGCTGGCGCTCGAACATGATTAAGTTCGGAGACTCGATCAAAGTGGTCATGTCGCCTGCGATAAGCGGCGACCCGGTCGGCCTGCTGCTGGAGGTGACGCTCGCAAACGGCGAAACCAAGCAGCTCGGCGTGCCTGCGGTCGAGACATTCAAGCGAACTCCCGAGCAGGAGCAAAAACCGTGATGTCCGCGAGAATAACCCGGTTCATCGCGGTTGGAGTTTTCGCCGCCGCATTATCCTCGACGGCGAACGCCCAGGCGCCGCAGACTGGCGCTGGAGTCCCCGACATTACCGGATCCTGGGAACGCGCGCGCGATGCGTCGATACCTGCGCAGACGCAGCCGCCGCTGAAGCCGCAGTATTTGAAAGAGCAGCAGGCGAAAACGCAGGCCGCGCGCGATGCTTCCGCGAAGGGAACGCCATTGGCCGATCGCGCAACGATGTGTCTGCCCGAGGGAATGCCCGCGATGATGGGCGCGACGTTCCCAATTGAGATTTTGCAAAGCAAGGGCCAGGTCACCATTATTGAAGAGGCGTTTACTCAGGTTCGCCGAATCCTGCTGGACCAGCCGCAGAAGGCTGTCGACGATGTCGAGCCGGGATTCTACGGACGCTCGGTCGGGCATTGGGAGGGCGGCACTCTGGTCGTCGATACGGTCGGAGTTCGGGAGAATGTGGTGTTTCAGAATGCGCCGCATTCTGCAGACATGCGGATCAAGGAAAGGATCTCGCTCGGCGCGAACGGGATTTTGCGCGACGAGGTTACGATTGAGGATCCGGCCACGCTGGAGAAGCCCTGGACGTTCACGTTCGGTTACCGGCGGGTACCGAACTACTCGCTGCTGGAATATATCTGCGAAGACAACCGGGAGTACGCCGACGAAAAGGGGCAGCAGAAGATTCGTGTCGACACGCCGGGGAAGTAGATTGCCGATCGCCCCTCCTTGCCAGGAGGGGTAGCTGCGGCGACGAAAAGAAAGTCGCGATAGCCACCTTAATGCCGCAGATGGGGTGGTAGTTCAAGTTTCCAGAACCACCACCCCGTCCGCTTCGCGTCCACCCCTCCTAGCCAGGAGGGGCGATCCCCTAACCCGCCATCGTTTCAATTCGCTTGAATTCCTCGTCGGTCACCGGCATCACCGACAGTCGCGATATGCGGACCAGCGGGAACGTTGCAAATGCCTTGTCGGCTTTGATGGCCGCCAGACTCACCGGCGATTTCAATTTCTTCAGCGGCACCAGGTCGATCGCGACCAGTTTTCCCGATGCATCGGCCGGATCCGGATACGGTGCGCCCGCCGCCCGGCAAATTCCCACCACGGACTTGATGTTCCCGGTGTGGTAATAAAAAACGCGATCTCCCTTTCGCATGCTCCGCAGATGTTGCTGCGCCAGTGGATTTCGGACGCCGGACCACGAGGTGCGTCCATCGCGTACGAGATCGTCGTAGCTATAATGCGTGGGTTCTTCTTTGACCAGCCAGTTCATAAGCCTCCTGAGACTCGTAACATTCTGCCGCACCGTATTTGATTTTGCAGCTTCCAAGTGGTTCCCTGGCAGCAATGTTTCGTCTGCCCCCCCCTTCATTGACACGCCAAAACCCCGCTGCCATACTTCGGCCCATCAAAAGGAGCAGCTCATGAACCGCCTTGCACACCTGATCGCACTGGGATTATTTGTCATTTTGAGTAGCGTCACCTACGCTGCCATCGACGGCCCCGTCAAGCTCGACACCGGCTTGATTTCCGGCACCACCGGAACCAGTCCCGACGTCCGAATCTATCGTGGAATTCCATACGCGGCTCCGCCCGTCGGCGATCTGCGTTGGCGTGCCCCGCAGCCGGCGCCGCACTGGGAAGGCGTGCGCGCCGCCGATAAATTCGGATCTCAGTGCATGCAGGGGCGCGGTGGTTCGGAAGACTGTCTCTATGTCAACGTCTGGACCGCGGCTCCCAACGCCAATGCCGCGCTGCCGGTACTGGTGTGGTCGCATCCCGGCGGATACACCCAAGGCTCCGGCCAATCCGACGGCGAGCCTCTCGCGAAAAAAGGCGTCGTTCTGGTGACGTACAACTATCGCCTTGGACCGTTCGGGTTCTTCTCGCATCCGGAACTCTCAAAGGAATCCGGCCACAATGCATCCGGCAATCAGGCGCTGATGGATATGGCCGAAGTCCTGCGCTGGGTGAAGCGCAACATTGCCGCATTCGGCGGAGATCCGAACAAAGTCACGATCGTGGGAGACTCCGCGGGCGCTTCCATGGACGCGGGCATGGTGGGATCGCCTCAAGCCAAAGGACTGTTCATCCGTTCGATCTCGGAGAGCGGCGCCTGGATGGGCCTCGGCATGAGCACGATGACTCCACTCGCACGAGCGGAACAGTCGGGCGTGCAGCTGGGCAACACGCTGGGCGCCCCAACGCTCGCGGAGCTTCGAAAGAAATCCGCCGCGGAGATTCAGGCGATGGGACGCGGCTCCGGCATGATTATCGACGGCTACATGATTCCGGAGGATCTGTCGCTGACGTTCGCCGATGGACGGCAGAATCCGGTCGACATTCTCGTGGGCTCCAATCGGGACGAAGGCACGTTCTTCGATCGATTCACGACCTCGGCGCAGTTCATCACGTCTGCCAAACAGACCTGGGGAGATCTCGCCGACGCGTACTTAAAGCTGTATCCCGCCGGCACCGAAGACGAAGGCCATGCCTCGTCGCTGGCCACGTTCCGCGACACGCTCGCCTGGCATCAACGCACGTTTGCCCGCCTGCAGGAAAAACTTTCGAACGACAAAAAGCTCAATCTCCATGTATGGGTGTACTACTTCACGCACGACCCGACTCCCAATACCGCGAATTCACGCGGCGCCACGCATGGCGCGGAAGCGACGTACGTGTTCAACACGCCCGGACGCACGTGGACCGAAGCGGACAAGACTCTAGGAGATCAGGTCTCGTCATACTGGGTCAACTTCGCCGCCAGCGGGAATCCCAATGGCAAAGGGCTTCCCGCTTGGACGGAGTATCACGCCGGCTCCGCCAACTTACCGATTGTGATCGGTGAAAGACCCGAGCTTCAGCCCGACGCGGCGCGGATCTCCCTGTTCGACCAGCGCTACACCATTTTGAAAGGCAGGATCGCGAAATGATCAAACGCGCACTTCTGATCGTCGTACTCGCCGCCGGATTGCTTCAGGCGCAGGAGGCGTTCGATCGAATCCTTCACTCCGAAAAGGAGCCGCAGAACTGGCTCACGTATTCCGGATCGGTGAATGGACAGCGCTACAGTCCGCTGACCCAGATCACGCCAGGCAACGCGAAGAACCTGGAGCTGCAGTGGATCTGGCAGGCGAAGTCGCTGGAGAAGTACGAAGCGACGGCGCTGGTGGTCGACGGTGTGTTGTACACGGTGACGGGCGCGTCTCCTTCCACTCCGACGACCAATGATGTGGTCGCGATGGATGCCGCCACGGGCCGGCTTTACTGGACCTACACCTACACGAATGCCACGTTCAACGCCTGCTGCGGCCGCGTCATCCGTGGCCTCGCCATTCTGGGCGACACGCTGTACATGGGAACGCTCGATGCGCATCTTCTCGCAATCGACGCAAAGACGGGCAAGCTGATCTGGAACTCCACCGTGGCCGATGCCGCTGCCCGTTACTCGATCACGCACGCGCCGCTGGTGGTGCACGACAAAGTGATTGTCGGAACGGCCGGCGGCGACGGACCGATTCGTGGACTGCTCGCGGCATTCGACGCCAGGACTGGAAAGGAAGTCTGGCGGGTGAACACGATTCCAGGAGCCGGTGAGCCGGGGAATGAAACCTGGGGCGGCGACGCGTGGAAAACCGGCGGGGCGGGAATCTGGAACACGGGAGCCTACGATCCGGAAACAAATCTCACATTCTGGGGAACGGGAAATCCCTCCGGAGGTTCCGACTGGACCGGTGTGACTCGTCCCGGCGACAACCTTTACAGCGACAGCGTGCTCGCGCTCGATGCGGACACCGGCAAGATGAAGTGGTATTACCAGTTCACGCCGCACGATGAAATGGATTACGACTCGACGCAGGTGCCGGTACTCGCCGATATTGAATTCCAAGGCAAGTTGCGCAAGGTCATGCTGTGGGCGAATCGCAATGGACTCTGGTACGTGCTCGATCGCACGTCCGGCGAGTTTCTGATGGGCAAACCGTTCACGACCGTGAACTGGATGGACGGCTTCGACACGAAAGGCCGCCCGCATCGCGTGGCCGGAAAGGTTCCCGGGCCGAATGCGCCGGTGATCATGCCCACGGTTCTCGGCGGAACGAACTGGTATCCGCCGTCGTACAGTCCGAAGACCGGCCTCTTTTACATTCCGGCCTGGGAGAATACCGGCACGATCGCGACCGGGAATTTTCCGCAGGCGACCGGCGATACGCCAATGGCGGCGCCGACCCTCGCCACGAATAAGAAAACGGAGACCGAAGGGTTTGGCGTCGTGCGCGCGTTTGATCCCAGAACCGGAAACAAGAAATGGGAATACAAGATGAGCGACATCACGTGGGCCGGAGTGTTGAGCACGGCCGGAGACATGGTGTTCAGCGGCGGTCGTGAAGGATACTTCTTTGGGCTCGATGCACGGAACGGCGAGCTGCTGTGGAAGCTGAACCTCGGAGGCCAGGTAAACAGCGGGCCGATGAGCTATGCGGTCAACGGCCGGCAGTTCGTCACGGTCGCAGCCGGGAATTCCCTGTACGCGTTCGCCCTCCGTCAATAATTCCAGGGACGCGCACCGGAATTCGTCCCGAATTCCGGTGCGCGTCCCTGGAATTCCCCCTGTTTTTCAGTGGAGGTGAATATGGTCAAGAGGCATGCACAATTCGTTGTGTTGATGATCTTGCTGGCCGTGCTTCCGGCGACAAGCCTTACGCAGGACACCAACACCGTTCTCAACAACGTCATAAAAGCGATGAATTCGCAAAACCTGAAAACGATCCGGTTCACCGGCTCCGGCTCCAGCTACACGGCCGGGAAAGAAGTGGCATGGGTGAAGTCCTACATTCGGGACATCGATCTCAATACGCCGTCGGCGCGCATCCAGATCGTGCGGGCCACAGGCGCACCGCCGGTCGACCAAACCGAGAATCAGAGCATCGGCACCAGTGCGGCATGGTCCAAACAATACGAACTCTGGACAAATCCCTACTCATTCGTGAAAGCGGCAATGGCCAACAAGGCCACGACCACCATTCAGACGGTCTTCGCCCGGAAGTTCACGGTGGTGACTTTCATGCTGGAGAACAAATACAAGTTGAGCGGATTCATCAACGATCAAAACCTGATTGAAAAGATCCAGGCGTGGATCGATCCGAACGACACTCTGGTCGAAACGACATTCCGGGATTACAAGGAATTCAACGGACTCCAGTGCCCCACGATGATCATTGAAACGCAGGCGGGTGAGATGGCGCTGCTGGTGGTCGTCAACGACGTGAAGCCGAACGCGCCTATCAATTAATTCCGGTGCCTGTCCCTGGAATTCAGAATATGCTCCCGGGCATGAAGGGATTCTTGTCTCGCATTGGTGCGATCTACCTGCTGTCGGTTCCCGGAGCGTTCCTGTTCAGGATATTGAACGACCGCTCTATTGCCAGAATGAACGGCGACCCTGCGGCGTATGTCGCGCGACAAAAGGAACTGCTCATGCGCTCCGGTCCCGGGACGCACTTTTTCTTGTTGGCCATCCTGGGGATGTCGCTGGTCGCGATTGTCGAGGTTGTCGCCTGGGTCATTCGAGGCGGTTGGCGTGAATCCTTCGCGCACGGGAACTCAGGATCTGATCGGCGATGACTCCGATTAGAATCACAGCTCCCATCACCGCGAAATCCAGCGAGCCTGGAATATCCAGCAGGTTCACGAGATTCCGCAGCACCTGCAGCAGCGCCGTGCCGATCACGATCCCCGCAATCGAACCTTCGCCGCCCCGCAGGCTGCACCCCCCGAGAACCGCGGCCGCAATCGCATACAGCTCGTAGAAATTCCCATGCGATGACGGCGACACCGAATTCGTATAGAACGCAATCAGGATGGAAGCGACTCCGGCCAGTCCCCCCGAGATCACGTACGCTCCATGGACGACTCGTTGCGAATTGATGCCGGAATATCGCGCGGCCTCTGCGTTGCGCCCCACGGCAAACAACTTCCGGCCATAGACCGAACGGTGCAGCATGACCCACATCACGGTGCCGACGATCATGAGCAGCACAAATGGATTCGGCATTCCAAATAAGCTTCCCGTCGACAGATCGATCAACCAGTGAAACCCTTCCCCGCTGCCAAATCCCTTGCTGGTATCCACCGCGATGTATCGTGCCAGGCCGCGATAGAGCAGCAAACCGCACAACGTCACGATAAAAGGCTGCAGGCGCAGGCGAGTGATGAGGAACCCGTGAATCCAGCCCAGGCCCGAACCGAGAATCAGTATCGCCGCAACGGTGAGGCCTGCGGGCCAATGCCACTCCGTCAGCATCATCGAAAGCAGGACTCCCAGCAGCGCAAACATCGAACCGACCGACAGATCGATGCCGCCGGTGATCACCACGATCCCGACGCCGATGCTGAAGATGCCGTAGGTCCCGATCAATCGGCTGGTGTTTTGAACATTCGCGGCGCTGAGAAACTGCGGATTCATGAACGCAACGATCGCGCAGAGGACCACGAGGAGAACCAGGATGCTGAGTTCCTTTCGACGCATGGAATTCTTCAGGCCACCGCCAGCCGCATGATGGCTTCCTGAGTGCAGTCGGCCCGATCGAGTACACCGCTGACGCGCCCTTCATGCATCACCGCGACGCGATCGCTGTTTCCAAGGATCTCTTCCATATCGCTGCTGATCATCAGAATGGCGACACCGCGGTCCGCCAGCTGCCGCATGAGCTGATAAATTTCGGCCTTTGCACCGACGTCGATGCCGCGCGTCGGCTCGTCAAACAGAATCACGCGCGGATTCATCGACAGCCATTTGGCCAGAACCACTTTTTGTTGATTGCCTCCGCTGAGGTTCGATGCCGTGGCTTCGACCGACGGTGTTTTGATTTTCAGATCGGCGCACATTTTCTTCGACACGGCCTCTTCGGACGTGCGCTGAACAAAGCCGGCAGTCGAATACCGTTCCAGTGCCGGCAGCGTGATGTTTTCCCGGACCGTCATCGCGGTAATCAAACCGAAATTGCGGCGGTCTTCCGGAATCAAATAAATTCCGCGGCGGATGGCATCCTGCGGCGAGTGGATGGCAATGGTTTCGCCCTCGACCACAACGCTTCCGGCCAACGGAGGCTCCACGCCAAATACGGCGGCGGCAAGTTCCGATCGGCCCGCCCCGACCAGACCCGCCAAACCGAGGATCTCGCCGCGCCGCACCGACAGAGACACATCGCACTTCGGGTAGCGTCGCGTCCGCATCTGCTTCACTTCGAAACAGACTTCCGTTGCGGAGGTTTCATGGTGCGAATAGAAGCTGGTCAGGTCGCGGCCGACCATCATGCGGACCATCTGGTCGTGATGGATTTCTCCGCGCGACAGCGCTCCGGCATTCCTGCCATCGCGCAATACGACGACGCGGTCGGCAAGCTCTTCGACCTCATTCAGGCGGTGCGATATATAGATGATGCTCACGCCTTCTGTGCGCAGATCCTTCACGACCTTGAACAGTTGCTCGGTTTCGGTCAGCGTCAGGCTGGAGGTGGGCTCGTCCATGATCAGGATATTTGCATTCAACGATATAGCCCGGGCGATCTCGACCATCTGTTGATGGGCGGTGGACAGTTCGCTGAGCAAGGTTCGCGGGGAAAGGCGCAGGCCGAGCCGCGAAAGAACCGCCGTCGTATCGGCCTCGATCTTTCGGCGGTCGATGAGACGAAGCGGCCCCGCGCGAGTGGGCTCGCGACCGAGAAATACGTTTGCCGCAATGTCGAGCGAATCGATGATTTCCAGTTCCTGGTGGATGATGCCGATGCCATGGTGTGCCGCCTCGCGCGGCGAACGGATCAAAACCGGGAGGTTGTTGATGTGGATGGAGCCCGAGTCCGGCTGGTGAATGCCGGCGAGGATTTTCATCAGCGTCGATTTGCCTGCGCCGTTTTCGCCGACAAGGGCGACGACTTCGCCGCGGGCCACTTCGAGATCGACCGAATCCAGAGCAGTGACTCCGGGGAAGCGTTTGGAGATCCCCGACATTTGGAGAAGGTTCATATGAGATTCCGAATCCCTCTCCCTAAGGGAGAGGGTGGCCGAAGGCCGGGTGAGGGGATCAATCGCGGCCAATCCGGATTCCCTCATCCGCCGCTTCGCGGCACCTTCTCCCTGAGGGAGAAGGATTCGCCCGAAAATTTCTCTCTAATTTGCGACGCGCTGTTGCGATCGGTTCCTAAGTTCCCGGCTCTACCCGCCAATCTTCAGCTTTTCGATCCGATCCGAGTAGTCGTTCACATTGGCTTTGGTCACCGCCAGAGTCGGGATAATGCGCAGTTTGTTTGGTGGAATACTGCTCTTATCGCCGGCCAGGATCTTGCTCATCAAATGAATCGCCTGATAGCCAAACTCATACGGCTGCTGCACGATGGTGCCGTACACCGAACCACCCATAATCGCAGCCACCGTCGCGGGATCATCGTCGAAGCACACCACCTGGATCTTGCCCACCTTCTTGGCTTCCTTCAGCGCGCTGATGATCGCCGGTCCGTTGTATCCCCAGAGTCCGATCAACGCCGCGACATCGGGATACTTCACGATGGTATCCGCCGCGTTGGCTTTCGCCCGAACCTGGTCCGCATCATCGGTCTTCACATCGAGAACCTGAATCTTCGTTCCCGATATTGCCTGCAGGATGCCTTCATAGCGCTCCTTCGCATTCTGCGCATCCTTCTTTCCGACGAAGAGCATGATCTTCCCGCCGTCAGGCAGCGCCTGCTTGATCAGTTCGCCAGCCTGCCGTCCCGCGGCGATGTTGTCGGTGCCGATGTACGCCATGCGATTGCTCGCCGGCGCGTCGCTGTCCTGCGTGATCACGACGCCCTTCTGCGCGATATCGTTGATCATCTGCGTCTGATTGGCTGGATCCACCGGGCTGATTGCGATTCCGGTAACGCCCTTCGTCAACAGGTCATCGACGATCCGCCGCTGATCCGCTGCAGTGCCGTCGGCAATTTGAAACTCGACATCCACGTTGTCGAGTTCCTTGTCGGCGGCCTCGGTTCCCTTCCGCGCCATCGTCCAGAAATCGGCCGGCGTGTTGGTGACGAATGCCAGCTTCACTTTCTTCGATTCCGTCTTGTTGCCACAGGAAGCCACGGCCAGTATCACAGCGGCGACGACGGTGAATTTCCAGATTGATTGGCGTCTCATTCGCTTTCTCCGAAGTGCAGAAGTTCAAGTTTTGGAACCAGCAGGTGGATCAATGCCAGGGAAACCAGATACATGGTCCCCGCAATGACGAAAAGCGGACCATACCATTTGCCCGAGAAGTCCAGCCACATGCCGACTGCCGGCTGCACGATCATGCCGCCGATGGCTCCTGCCAGACCGCCGATCCCGACAACGGAACCGACGGCTCGCCTTGGAAAAGCATCCGACGCCATCGTGAAAATATTCGCAGACCATCCCTGATGGGCGGCCGCGGCCAATCCAATCAGAATCACGGCGGGCCAAAGAGACTTCACGTAGTACACGTACATCACCGGCAGTGCCAGTGTTCCGCAGATCAGCATTGCCATCTTGCGTGAACGATTCGGCGTCCATCCGCGAGAGATCATGCCGGAGAACAGCCAGCCTCCGCCAATGGATCCCACATCCGCCATCACATAAATGACGATCAGCGGCAAACCGATGTTGGTGAGATTCACGTGGTACGCGCTGTTGAAGAATCCCGGAATCCAGGTCAGGTAGAACCACCATACGGGATCCGTGAGGAATTTCCCCACGATGAAGGCTCTTGCGGCGCCGTGCTTCAGAATCCTCGCCGTGGGAATTTTTTCGACGACTTCTTTCGAACTGCCAGACTGGATGAGCGTCAGTTCGGATTTCGAAACCCAGGGATGTTCCGAGGGTTTGCGAAACCACAGCAGCCACGGCACCACCCAGAGAATGCCGAGACCTCCGGTCACCAGAAATGCTGCACGCCAGCCGAAGCGCAGTGTCAGCGCCGGCACCGCAAGCGCAGCGACAATGACGCCCACATTTGAGCCGCTATTGAATATGCCCGTCGCGAACGATCGTTCCTTCTGGGGAAACCAGTCGGCGACCGTTCGAACGGCCGTGGGGAAATTTCCGGCTTCACCCGCGCCAAGACCGAATCGCGCCACTGCAAATGACCAGAATCCCGAAGCAAGCGCGTGAGAAACCGATGCAAGACTCCACACCGCAACGGCAATCGTGTATCCCAGGCGGGTGCCAATGCGATCGATGACGCGGCCGGCGAACGGCATGACCAGGGCATACGCGGCCTGAAATCCGAAAACGATCCAGCCATAGTTGGTCTCGTTCCATCCGAACTCGGCTTGAAGCGTTGGCTTGAGGATGCTGAGAACCTGGCGGTCGACGTAATTGACCGTCGTGGCAAAGAACAACAGACCGCAGATCATCCACCGGACGTTGCTCGAACTGCCGACTGCGGACTCCGTTCGCACTTCAGTCCGCACGTTGAATCCAGTTCTCGAAATTCGTACGGAAGAGGCGGTTCACATCGCGCTGAACGTCATCGCGTGAGACGTTGCGTCCGTCCGCGATCAGCAATTTGTATGACCGCGCGAGAATCGGGCCGATGGTTCGCCGTGTGTTGCGCCATTTGTAAATGACCTGCTCGAGGATTCGGGCATCGGAATGTTGCGGAATGAAGCTCGTGCCCAACATTTCCAGTCGCTCCCGCGTCATCTCTTCCACGATGGAGGGATTGTTCAGGAACCACCAGCATCCGAATGGAAGCAGGTTGCGAAACTTGCGGGCGATCACGCAGAGTTCGTGCTGGTTTTCGCGGCTGAGCATGCTGATGAGGAATCGATTCTCCGGAAACTCGAGCGCGATGTTCTGAACCGCGTGCATGTCGGCGCGGCCAACACCGTCGCCGGCGAGACGCAGCGCCGGATTGATGAGGCGGCGAACGCCGATCATCAGCGACATCGGAAGGCCGAACTCGCGGCAGGCGGGAAGGACCGCTTCGCGAAACAGTCTCGTGCGGATATCGTCGACGGGAAACAGGAACGTGTCTTCCAGCGACACAGCCATGTAGACCGGCTTCATTCTCTCGACCCAGTCCGCAAAGAATCGCCTCAATTCTCTCATGGTCTGGCCGCCGGCATTCGCATCGACGCCGTAGCCCTGAGCGGCTAGCGCGTCGTGATGCGCCGACCATTGATTGAGAATGCGATCGATACGTAACACCGCCGGGAAATGCGGATCCGTCTCGATGCCGCGGGTCCAGCGCACGGCTTCCTCCGGGTCGAGCGGATCGTTGGTCATCACGGCGTGCGTGATCCCGGCAAGACGAAACACGCGAGGGACGTATTCGTCGAGCGTCTGTTTGCGAAAATAGGCGCGCAAGGGTTCCAGCGTGTTCGAAGCCGTGTCGAGTTTCAGCGCGTCGAGAACCGCGATGACTCCGCGTGACGCTTCCGAGAGCGGGGTGTTGTCGACAAAGAGCGTCTTCCAGACCAGATCGGCGCGCTGGCTTTTCGACAGCGTCCAGTACTGTTCCGGCGTGATCGGCGAGAAGCGGAAAAGCTCGGCCTCGAGATAGTGATAGGTGAGAAGTTCGTCGATGCCCCAGAGCCCAAGGCTGCCGAGCGCGGGGGTGAACAGGTGCGTGTGGATATCGATGAAGGAGGTGCCGGCAAGGACATCGCCCACGATCGAATCCATCTGGCTTATGGCAATTGAAGGCTGGGTCGTCATGTGAAGCGGCAACAATATAGCACACGAGATCGGGGCGGGGCGGGGGGCGGGATCCGAGCGAATCCCTCTCCCTCAGGGAGAGGGTGCCGACCATCGACAGATGGTCGGCGGGTGAGGGAATCAATCAAGCTCAAATCCGGATTCCCTCATCCGCCGCTTCGCGGCACCTTCTCCCTGAGGGAGAAGGGTTCGCTTGAAATCTCGCGTCAGCTAAGTGGTTCAAACTAACGTACCCCGTCCCTCCGCCCTCATTATCTGGTAAGCTTTCGGTTCGCTATCTCTCTTGAGTTAGCCGTTATTGACGTGAGACGAAAACCAAACGGACTGGATCCACTATTCTTGCTGGCGGAACGCCAGGCTGCCGATTATGCGCGGTTTCCCCAACAGGCAGCTTCGGATAAAGCTGTACTTCGTGGGGTTTTGACGGCCGAAGCGATCGAACGGCGAGTGAGAGATCTCCAACGACTCGACGTCGACAGCTATGTCGCCGCTGCAGTTCTCCCATCCGAAGACCCGAACCGGGTCGGCGCACGTTGGGTCATCCGCCGTCTCGGCGGGGCCGTCCTCAACGATGCCGACATGGGGCCGCTCTACGCGGCCGAAATGATTCTGGACTTCGGCGATGGCGTTCATCGGCGGGTCGGCATTCTCGCCCAGGAACGGAAGCGCAACAGTGGTGTCTGGATGCCCGAACACCACCTGCGTGCCGTGGAAATCATCCGCGAATACGCCAGCCGCGCCATTCCCATCGTCACCTTCATGGACACGCCGGGCGCCGACGCCGGCGAAACCGCGAACCGTCACAACCAGGCCCACTGCATTTCCCTGCTGATCGCGGAAATGGCACAGATGCCCGTCCCTACCGTCGGAATCATTCTTGGCAACGGCTACAGCGGCGGCGCCATTCCGCTGGCCACCACCAACATTCTGTTGTGCGTTCGCGACGGCGTCTTCAATACGATTCAGCCTCGCGGCCTTGCCGGCATTGCGCGTAAATACGACCTGTCGTGGCAGGAATGCGCCAAGTATGTCGGCGTGAGCAGCTACGAGCTCTGTCATGCGGGTCTGCTCGATGGAGTGATTGATTTCGTTCCTGGAGAAGACTTCAACATTCCCAAACTTCTCGATGCGATTGGCAGCGCCATTCAAACCGTGGAGTGGTCGGCCGAGCGCTACGTGTCGTCGACGCCGGAAGTCTTCGAGCATTATCGCCGCAGCGTCTTTCGCTATCTGGATCCGTCGCAACCGCTTCGCAAGCTTCAACACTCGCCGCTGTCGCTGCTGAACAATCCGACAGAGCAGCCCAACATCTTCGGCGTGACACTGCGCCACCTTCGTTACCTGGGATTGCGACGACGCATCCAGTCAACCACTCAGGAGCAATACGGACGCCTCAGCGCCGCCGACGTTCCCCGCGGCGAACTCCGGCGACGGACCGCGATGGAGAATCGCCGGATATTCCAGAACTGGCTGCAGGCGCCGCTGGAAGTCCGCTACGACGACGAACTCTCCGGCGCCTGGAAGAACTACGTGCGCCGCCGGCGCGAACTTTCCGCCGAACGCGGCACTATCGGACGCATTTTCCTCGGCGATCAGGACGCCAATTTCCATGAAGCCGTCGACAACCTTCTGCTGATGGTGGGATTTCACCTGATGAATCAATGGAAAGGCGCGGCTCAGGGAAACTTCATTGCACTGGCCGAGTATCTGGGGAAGACCGAAACCAAGGACCTTGCCGATTCGAGCAACTTCACGGTGCTCGACATCATGCGGCGCAGCGAACTGATCAATCCATTCATCGAAGAATGCGAAAACTTCCTGCTCTTCGACATGGTGTACGACAACCTCATCAACGGTATGCGCATGATTGCCCGCGAGGTGAAGGACACCAACGCCATCAGCCTGGAATCGGTGAAGCATCTTTTCGAAGCATCACTCCAGCGCGCGTCCATGGAACTGTCCAGACGCCGGCCTGCCGCAGGCGACAGCGAAGCGCATCAGGCCGAAGTCAACCGCCGGTTCATGGCATGGATCGGCATTCTCGCCCGCCATGACAGGCGCGATTACCTCCTGAAGAAAATGGAGGAGTGGAAAAAGTTCGTCTATCCGCGCGTCAGCGAACCACTCTTTGCGATCATCACGTTTTACTTTGCGCACCTGCTTCCCGCGTACTTCGCCACGCTCACGCCGGGCCGCACAAAGAACGTCTACGATGGAAGAATCCGACCCAAGAATATCGGCATGCGGGATTTCTGGAATCGCCTAACCCTGGCTTATCAGGACATTCTGATTCATACCGAACTGGAGCGGCTGAAGAAAGCGAGTGTCGTCACCACCAAGGCTCTGATCGAACGCTTCTTCACGGATTTCGTGGAAATGGATTCGCGCCTGATGACGTCCGACCCGTTCCGTTTCCCCGGATTCCGCGGCTCGATCGAAGAAGCCATTTCCAACGGCATTCCGCCATGTGGTGCCATCACCGGCATTGCGCGGTTGAAGTCAGGCGGAACGAGCCGGCATGTCGGAGTGGTGCTGTCGAATCTCGAATTCCAGGCGGGTGCGTTCGACATGGCGGCGTGTGAAAAATTCTGCAAGCTGCTGGTGGAGTGCGCGCGACGCGAACTGCCCATCATCGCATTCATATCGTCGGGCGGCATGCAAACCAAGGAAGGCGCCGGCGCTCTCTTCCCCATGGCTATTCTCAACGACCGCATCACGCGGTTTGTCCGCGAAACGGGAGAGCCCGTGCTTTGTTTCGGTTTTGGCGACTGCACGGGCGGCGCGCAGGCCAGCTTCGTAACGCATCCGCTCGTACAGACCTACTACTTCTCCGGTTGCAACATGCCGTTCGCCGGACAGATCGTCGTGACTGAACATCTGCCGTACATCGCCACGCTTTCGAATTATCTGAGCCGCGAGCCTGGAGCCATGCAGGGCATGGTGAAACATCCGTTTCACGAAAATCTCGATGAAGTGCTTCGCGCCATCGATCCAATGGTTCCGATTCCGCGCGAAACCGTGCAGGAAGTGATCGAGCGCGTTCTGCGTCTGGAACTCGACGTGGTGGAAGCGATCTCGCCCGCTCAGGGTCAGACATCGGGTTCCATGAGCGTCGGCCCCTATACTCGCGTGCTTGTGCATGCCCGAGGCTGCGCCGCGGACAAGATCGTTCGCAAGGCACAGGAAGGCGGTTATTCCGTTGTCCTGGTGCAGTCCGACGCCGACATGGAATCGCCCGCGGCCGGCCAGCTTCGCAAAGGACGAGACCAGCTGGTGTGCATCGGAGGAAATACTCCGGCGGAAAGCTATCTCAATGCACTGAGCATCGTTCGCGTTGCTGAACGCACGGGTTCACAGGCGCTCCATCCCGGCATTGGCTTCCTTTCGGAAAGCGCGGCGTTTGCGCGAATCTGCCGCGGACACGGCATCAACTTCATCGGGCCTCCGGCGGAAAGCATGGATTTGATGGGGCACAAGTCTAACGCGATCCACACCGCGTCCAAGCTGGGCATCCCGACAGTTCCCGGCAGCAACGGCATCGTTACCCATCCGGAAGCTGCAGCATCCCTTGCCGAGCAAATCGGCTATCCCGTCATCATCAAAGCCGTTCATGGTGGAGGCGGTAAGGGAATCGCCGTGGTCGAGAAGGCCGAGGAATTCGCTGAAACGTTTCAGCGCATCTCCGCGGAAGCCCGCAGCGCCTTCGGAAACGGCGACGTCTACCTCGAATGTTTCATCAAGTCGCTGCGCCATGTCGAAGTGCAGATACTCCGTGACGCCTTCAGCCATACCAAAGTTCTGGGATTGCGCGATTGTTCGGTTCAACGCAATAACCAAAAGGTCATCGAAGAGTCCGGGTCGACCATGCTGCCGCCAGAACTGGAGAAGGCAGTATTGGGATACGCGGCAACGATCGCCGATTCGATCAATTACATCGGCGCGGGGACCGTCGAGTTCATTTTCGATCTCGTGAGGAACGAGGTGTATTTCATGGAAATGAATACGCGGCTTCAGGTCGAGCATCCCGTCACGGAAGCGGTGACCGGCATCGATATTGTGATGGCGCAATTCCGCATCGCCGCTGGAGAATCGATCGATTCGCTGGAACCGAAATGGAATGGCTACTCCATGGAGCTCCGCATCAACGCCGAAAAGCCCACCACCGGCGCGGATGGAACGCTTTCCTTCGTGCCCTGCCCGGGCGAAGTCACCAGGTTTCATTTTCCTGAAGCGCCCGGCATCAGCCTGATCCGCGCGGTGGACCAGGGCCGCATGGTGACGCCGTACTACGACGGCATGATCGTCCAGCTGATCGCCCATGCCGCCGATCGCAAGAAGACGATCCGAATGCTGCGTTCGTACCTCGACACGGTGGAGATCCAGGGGATCTGCACCAACATTCCTCTCCTGAAACGAATTCTCGACGACAAGGTGTTCAACAAGGGAATCTACGACACGACTTACCTGAAGGAATTCACCGCGCGTCTCGACACGGCTTCGCTGACCAAGGAAATTGAAGACGCCGCCGGACTGGGTTCGCGAGGGCTGGACATGGAGGCGCTGCGCATCACCGGAACCAACGAACTCCGGCTGCCGGCGCCGTCTGCAGGTGTGTTCTATCGCACTCCGTCTCCGGGAGAACCCGAATTTGTGAGGCCGGGCGATGTGATCGATGTGTACCGCACGCTGTGCCTTCTCGAAGCCATGAAAACCTTCAGCACGTTGAGCCTGGCAACATTCCGTGCGGACGATACGCCGCTGTTCCCTGCCGGAAATTATTTTGAAGTCGTACGTGTCGTTCCGGAAAACGGGCAGGCCGTCAACCGCGACGATCTGCTGTTTGTGATCCGGCCCGCAGCCGACGGCGCAGTCCCCAGCAACAGCAAGCGAGAGGAATAGTCCGCCTTTGCCGCCAATCGTCAACGCCAACGGAATCTCGAAGAAGTTTGGGATCACTCCACTTTTCCAGAATATTTCCTTCACCGTGTCCGAAGGCGATCGCATCGGCCTGATCGGACCCAACGGTTCGGGGAAGTCGACGCTGCTGGGAATCATCTCGGGCCTCATCGAACCTGACAGCGGCGATCTCGCCATTCGAAAACGAACGCGGATGAGTCACGTGGCACAGAACTCCGAGTTCCGTACCGGCGAAACCCTCGGTTCGGTGGTTGAGAAAGCTCTCGTTCTCTCCGGAGTTCACGATTCGGAACACTCGGCACACAGTGCGGAGATCCTGGGACGCGCCGGCTTTACCGATCTATCGATTCAAGCCGCATCGCTGTCCGGTGGATGGAAGAAACGTCTGGCCATCGTGGAGGCATTGGTTCAATCGCCGGAAATCCTCCTGCTGGATGAACCGACCAATCACCTCGATCTCGCCGGAATCCAATGGCTCGAATCCGTTCTTCAGAGTGCGTCCTTTGCCTGCGTCATCGTGAGCCATGATCGATATCTTCTGGAAAATGTCGCGAAGGAAGTCATTGAGCTTCACCGCATCTATGCGGACGGACTACTGCGCGTCTCGGGAAACTACAGCACGTTTCTGGAGGCCAAGGAAGCCAGCCTTCATGCGCTGGGAAAGTATCAGGACTCGCTCGCCAACCGCGTGCATTCGGAAATCGAATGGCTGCGACGTGGCGCGAAGGCTCGCACTTCAAAGTCCAAGGCACGCATCGACAAGGCGCAGGACATGATCGGCGAACTCGCGGATTTGAAAGTCCGCAGCCGTTCGGCGAAAGCGGAAATCGACTTTTCGGCCACCGATCGAAAGACCAAGCAACTGATTGAACTGGACAAGGTATCCGTCGCCCTGGGCGGCCGAACGTTGTTTGAGAATCTGGAATTCACGGTGAAATCAAAGATGCGGGTTGGGCTGGTGGGTCCCAATGGAAGCGGCAAGACAACCCTTCTGCGTCTGCTGCGCGGAGAGGTCGAGCCCTCCAGCGGTACGATTCGCCGCGCGGATCAGCTGCGCATCGTCTACTTCGATCAGAATCGTGAGCTGGATCCGGCCGTTACGCTACGCCGCGCGCTCGCTCCGGACAGCGACTCGGTGGTGTATCAGGATCGTGTCATTCATGTCGCCGCCTGGGCGGATCGATTCCTGTTTGCCAATGAAGCGTTGAACCAACCCGTCGGCCGGCTTTCCGGCGGCGAACGGGCGCGGGTGCTGATTGCGCAGCTGATGCTTCAGCCCGCGGACATCCTGCTGCTGGATGAACCCACCAACGATCTGGATATCCCGACTCTGGAAATTCTCGAAGAGAGTCTCATGGAATACAGCGGTGCGCTGGTGCTGGTGACGCACGACCGGTATATGCTGGATCGCGTTTCGACGATCGTGCTGGGACTCGATGGAATCGGCGGAATGGAACTTTTCGCCGATTACACGCAGTGGGATGCCTGGCAACGAAAGCAGCTGGCAATGGAGAAAGCTGCGGCGCCAACATCAGCGACACGAGCGAAGGCGGCGGCGAAGAAGAAGCTGTCGTATTCTGAAGCGAGGGAGCTGGGATCCATCGAGCAACGGATCGCGGAAGCCGAGGCTCAACTCCGAATGAAACGCGACGCTCTGGAAGATCCCTCAATTGTCAGCGACGGACCTCGCCTGATGGCGGCATATAACCAGATCACGCAGGCGCAGAACGACGTGGATCAACTGTTCGCGCGCTGGGCGGAGCTGGAGAAGAAAAGCGGCGGGCAGAACTCAGCGGATTAGTTTTCGGAAGCAAGCCTATGCCAAACCCGAGAAAAGAATTCCATTCCGACAAATCGCTTCCCGTTGCATGGGTGCTTTTTCTTTCGGCCGGAATCTTTCTCGCGCTGCTGACGCCTCTTGGCGAAGGTCTCGATGAGCCGTGGCATTTTGCCTACGTTCAGCATGTGGCGCAGCGCCACTCGGTCCCACTCGGGAATTCCGAATTTGTTTCGACGGAGGTCGAGCGTTTTCTGCGCAACCAGCCCGGTAGCTGGGCACTGCATACAAATTTCCCGATTGTTCAAACCTACGAGGACTATTGGTCGCAGCCGGCGGCGGATCGCGCAAGGATGGACCGTACCGTCCGGGACCTCCGATTCTCCGGAACGTTTGTAGAAGCCAACGAGGGCCTTGCCTGGCAGTACGAAAACCATCAGCCTCCGCTTTATTACGTTCTGACCGCTCCGCTGTTTTCGGCTTTGTCTCAACTATTCTCGTTTACGACCACGTTCCTGTTGATTCGAATCTGGACGGTTCTGCTGGCATCGCTGGTCGTGCCTGCCATGTGGGCTCTCACGCGGCTGGTATTTGACGACCGGGGAACGCGGGGACGCGCATTGCTGGCGGCGATCGTGTTTCCGGGACTCTATCCGGGAGTCGTGCGTGTGTCGAACGATGCGCTGACGGCCGCTCTGGCATGCTGGTTGTTTGCGGCGCTGGTCGCGTATCTGAAAACCGACAAACCGCGATACCTGATCGCCGTTGCGGTGCTGATGGTGTGCGGACTGTGGACCAAGGCATTTTTCATTCCCATTCTTGGAGGAACGGTACTCACGTTTCTGTCTTTTCGAAAAATCCGGCCGGCGATCGTTGTCGCGGCGGCGGCCTTGCTGGGTTTGCCCTGGTACCTGTTGAACTATCACCACTCCGGCGCGATGACGGGGCTGCCGGAAACCGTCCTCGATCACATCACGTTGTCGATGTCGGCGCGTGCGCTATGGAAGATGGACTGGATCAACCTCGCGAAGGTTCTGCGCTCGTCGCACATCTGGATTGGGAACTGGTCGCTGCTTGGAGTACGGCGATGGTGGTATCAGGGAATTTCCTGGATGTTCATTGTGGGGTTGCTTGGATTTGCCCGCAGGCCCGCGACGTTGCTGAATCGGACGCTGCGGCCGCTGATTCTGATTTACCTGACAATCATCGCCGCACTGATTTACTTCGCCACTCAGGTGTTCATCCACAAAGGAATCTCGGCGGCCGAGGGTTGGTACCTCACGTCGTTTATTCCGATTGAAGTGATCCTCTGTGTTGCGGGAGCACAGGTATTGCTTGGCGAACGCGCTCGCTGGCTGGTGGCTCTGCTGGCATGGACCTGCCTGGCGCTGGTCGTATACAGCGCCTTGTTTGTCGCATTGCCGTATTATGCCGGTTTCACGCATCACTCCGCATCCGGCAGCGTCACGACGTTTCATCCGTCGCTTTCGGATTTCCCGTTGATGACATCGCGTCTGCTACGTTTTCAACCGGGCTTGCCGCGAGTACTTCCATGGATTCTGATCCTGACGTTCACGGTGATGGGCAGCCTTCGCATCTTGAAGCCGGATCCATGATTCGCATCGCGGCGGGTCCATTCTGGATGGGGTCCGAGAATCATTACTCCTGGGAAAGCCCGAAGCATCGCGTGTTCGTCGATGCTTTCGAAATTGCGCCGACGTCGGTGACGCGGCGCGAATATGCCGAGTTTCTACGCATGATCGGGCATGAGGCACCGCGCGACTGGCAGGAGGCGGAATTTGCGGATCCGGATCAACCCGTCGTCGGCGTGAACTGGTTTGACGCGGTGCGCTACTGCGAGTGGCTGAGCGAAGCGAAAGGAGAAAGCTACCGATTGCCAACCGAAGCCGAGTGGGAAAAAGCTTGCCGCGGAGGAAGAACGGACGCGGAGTATGCGTGGGGCGATGAGCCGGCAGAATCGCTCGAATACTTCCAGGGATTATGGCCGGGTCCGAGGCCGGTCGCGACGTGGCGCGCGAATGATTTCGGGATTCACAACATGGGAGACAACGTCCATGAGTGGTGCCTGGACTGGTTTGCTGTGAATTATTACTCGCTGTCGCCGGAAGCAAATCCCAGCGGACCGCGCGAAGGAACGCGGCGTGTCTCTCGCGGCGGCTCCTGGCGGCATCAGATCAAGGGGTCGCGCGCCGCACATCGCAGCAGCCTTCCTCCGCAATTTCGATACACCGACTACGGATTCCGCGTCGTGCGGGCGGTGAATGAGGTCACGCAAAGCGTATCCAAATAGCTGTAGGCGCGGTCTATGACCGCGCGATATCCATCGTCAAAAGTCAGCTCGAAATCAGGATCGTGCGCGGTCATTTCTTGATGGCTGCGCGAAACTCCCAAAGGTTTCGCGCTGTCGCGCTCACGCTTCGCGCGGGCTTGCATTCGCTCCGCTCATGGACCGCGCCTACAGTTCGATCAGTGATAGGATTCTTTGCGGAGAACCCGCCAATGACAACACGGAGAATCGCTCTCGTCATTCTCACCTTGCTCATTTCATCTAATCGCATCCTCGCCAGCGGCAGCGTCGGCATCTATGCCATCGTAGATAAGGTTGTATTCGAACCCAACGACAAACCTCCCGAACGTATCAAAGTGTGGGGCGTGTTTTCTTTTGCCGGTCCACCGGGTCTTCCCATGGACGCTCCCTTCCGCGGCTACATGTATTTCAAGCTTCCGGCGGACCAAACGCGGACCGCCGCATTAAAGGAATGGATGGACCTTCGGACGGTAGCGGGCACCGGGCAGCCGATCGCGTTTGGGAAATGGGATGTTTCCTATTACGGCATCGTCCCCGGACAGCCAGCCGTCAATGCCTATGCACTGCGGGCTCCCAATCCCAAACAGATCGAAGTCCTGCTCGCCCACAAAGACGCCGACAGCGGTGTCGTGCCAATAACGTATTCGACGAACGCGGGGATTGTGTCTCTGAGCTCCAACAATGACGCGAAGATGGTCGCGCAGCTCAGGAACGCACTGAAGCACTAGCGGTATGGAAATCAGTTGAACGGCAAAGTACGGCCATCCGCAAGCTCAATGGTCTTACCCCACGCTTCGTTCATCGGAGGACTACTTTTGCGACCGCGATACCCCGAAACAACGACGGGATCATGAGACTGCACCAGTTGCTGCAGCATCGCCAATGTCCAGCCGTTCTCTTTTACAGCGCTGATCGCGCCTCCCTCGACATGCCATAACTGAATCGAATCGGATTTATCGCGAACGGCAAGCCGAAGAAACACGTGTGGGTTGCTCCACTCGACGTCGACGATTTCTCCTTTCAGGGTGAGAGTCGCCGTAATGTTGTACTCCGCGGAAAAGCTGTGGTGCGCAATCGCAGGTGATGCAACGAACAAAAGAAGGATCATGCCGATTCGCATGAAGCGCGAGCAACGATTCAACGTGTTGCCTCTATAACCGCCCTCACACTGCCACGTGAGGTGACTTCCCCCGTCACTCCGTTGTAGTCGGCTTCGTCGGCACGAATGACCAGGTTCTCTTTTTCCGTTGTGAATATTCGAATCTCCGCACTGCCACTCAGGTGAATCATTGTTCCTTCCTGAGTGATGTGTTTTGCGGACATCCGGAGGGCTTTGGGGTAGCCGCTCACTGCTTGCTTGATCGCCATTTCCTGTCGAGCGGAGGAGCTGTCCTGCAGCGCGAACACCGAGCCGGCCAGCAGGAACAGCGACACCGCAACTAAGACTGGAATATGTCTTCTCATGGTCTCACAACCTTTCCCGCTGAACCATATCACGAACAAACCTTTCGCGGAATTCGGGGAAGGTCTGCTATAAGCGACGTTAACAAGGAGATGCCTATGAATTGGTACGTGGAGGCTTTCAGGAAGTACGCACAGTTCAGCGGGCGCGCCCGCCGGATGGAATTCTGGATGTTCACTCTGATCAATCTGCTCGTCATTGTCGGGTTGTTGGTTTTTTCAGACAAGCTGCGATTGGCCAGTATTCTTCTCGCCATCTACTGCTTCGGCATGGTGATTCCCAACCTCGCGCTGACCGTGCGGAGACTGCACGATACAGGGCGCAGCGGCTGGTGGATACTCATCGGCATTGTGCCGTTGATCGGAGCCATCGCCATGCTCATCTTTGAGGTGCTCCCTGGAGATGTGGGAGATAACGCGTATGGCCCCGACCCAAAGGCGGCTTGACTCATGCGATTGCTGAACGGCCTTACCAGAGATTCACGACGCTCTCACCCGGATGATCCAGTGCGAGCATCGCCAGCATGTAGTCCTTCGCGTGCCGCGTCATCAGGAAATTCTGCCGAACGTGCTGATATCCGTTCTCGCCCATGCGTTCCCGGAGCCGCCGATCGCGCAGCAATTGAGAGATCCGGTTTGCCGCACCTTCGGGCGAGAACACCAGGAAACCCGTCACCCCATCGATAATCTGCAGTTTGATTCCTCCCACCGCCCCGCCAATCACGGGTTTCTTCTTCCATGAAGCTTCGCTTACCGTGAGGCCGAAACCTTCGCGAATGGACTTCTGCATCACGATCGTGGAACCACGCACGAGCGCGTTGATCTCCAGATCGCTGGACGGCGGCAGCAGCAGCACATGAATGTCGTTGTCTTCGGCAGCGGCAGCGTGAACCTCACTTAATACGGCTTCTCCTTCCGGATCGTCCGGTGCGCTTCCACCGGCGAGAACCAGCTGGCAGTCCTGTCTCCGTCTCACCAGTCGATAGGCCTCGATAACGCCGAGCGGATCCTTCAGCCGATCGAACCTGGAAATCTGAGTCAGAATGGGCCGTCTGGAATCGATACCGTACTTCTCAAGAACCTGTTCGATGCAGTGCTTCTCGAGAGGTTTGTTTTTATCGGAGAGCGGATCAATGGAGGCAGCGATGCGAAACTGCGGTATCGGCAACTGCTGCGCAAAATCGGGCATCGAAAAAATGGCGGCATCGTACTGCTGTACGTACGTGCGAATGAAATTCCACACCTGCATTTGCGGCTGGGAGACATCGATATGGCAGCGCCACAGCCACCGTTTGCCGACTTCCTTTCGGAATGCGATCAGGCCTGCCGGCTGGGGATCGTGAATGAGAACCACATCCCCGGTAATCTGCATGATCTTCAGATTCATTTCCGTGGTCGCTCGATATATCTCGAGCATCTCGTCGGTAATGATTTCCGGCTTTCCATGCAGAGCGTTATGAAGCGCCTTGGTCACGTTGAAGAATGCCTGGTCTCCTTTGATGACATCCCAGGTCGATGAAACGCCCAGTTCCTGAAGCATCAACACCAGACGTGTCAGGATTTCCGCCACACCACCGCCCACCGCCGTGGAGTTGATGTTCTGCAGACTGCGGCCGTTGACGCGATCGGCAATTGTTCGGAGTTCGTCGATGACACCCTTCCCTACAATTTCCTGATAGTCGAGCAGCGATGCGTTCATCTTATTTCCTCAGGTGGCCCCTGCCCAGCTTCGCGATCGACATCTTCAGTTCATCGAGCGTCATCGCATACGGATTGAGCTTGTCGATCTTCTTCGCAATAGACGACTCCCCCGCCGCCGTCAGCCATTGTGAAAAATCGTTGGTCGTCTTCTCGAGGCGGAGCCGTGCCTCAAAGCAATGGAAGTGGATGCAGGCGTTGGACACTTTCGGAATCTGCTCGAAGAATTCTGCCGGGTCCCTGGCGGCGGGACCGGCCGTCATGATGAAACTTTTCGCCTCGCAGAAGTGGAATTCATCTCCCGTCCGGCATTCCCGATTCATATTTGGCGAGCGCTCCAGGTGTTTCCGCAGTGTCGCGATGATGGATTCGCGGAGTTCCCGAATGGAAGTGATGGCCAGCAAATCGATGGCGGCAAGCTGTTCGGCGAGCCTTTCTTCCTGAAGCGAATGAGAAGCCCAGTTGGCGAAATCGTTGTAGAACCTTGGTTTCACAAAGTGCTGAACCAGGTACAGGTAATGGGTGTGATAGAAAATGCACGAACCGGAGACCTGAGTCAGTTGATCGAGGAGCTCCGGAAGATTCCGGGCTCTGCGGCCGGTGAGAACCACCAGCCGCGCCTCCGTACGAAATACGAAGGGCTCGACACTCATTAGTTCCTTCTATAGGCGATCCATTGCAGGAACGCGAAAACCTCCACCGGATCGTTCAAATGAAACATGGCGGCGCTTTCGGCTGCGTCGCCGACACGCACCGTGATGCCTTCGGGCAAAGCCCGGAATGCATCTTCATCCGTGTTGTCATCGCCGATATAAATGGAGTACTGCGGGGGTATGCCACAGCATTCGTTGATCCAGTTCACCGCGGAACCCTTGTTCCAGCTGGTGGATGGAAGAATGTCGACCGAGTCCGTCCCTGAACGAAGCCACAGGTGTGGATGGTATTGTTCCACCAGATCCTCGATCGTCGACAACACTGCGGGGATATCGCCTTCGAAGACTTTGCGATAGTGAACCGTGGTGCTCAAGCGCTTGTATTCAATCTGTACGCCGCGAATGACAAAAAGCGCAGTGCGAAGCCTGTCGGTAATGTCCATCAGTTCGTCGCGTCTGGAAAGAGCAACCGGGTCGACGAATCGAACATACCGCCCCATGATCTCCATGCCGTGATTGCCGGCGTAGGTGACGCCGTCAAGACCGACCCTGGCAACGACATCATCGAGCGAACGTCCGCTAATCACGTGGAGCGCAATGGTTCTGGAACCCAGAATGTCCTGCAGGACATTTCGCGTGGGCGTGTTCAGTTTCACTTTCTCGGGATTTCGAATCAACGGGGTGAGCGTCCCGTCAAAATCGAGAAACAGCGACACGGTCGAGGCCGGCTCGATCCGGTTGCGTATTTCAGTTAGCGACTCTCTCAACAAATGCTGCATCGGTATTTCCTGTATTTCCTGAGCTTGAGAATTCAAATTTCAGCAGCGCTGAAATGATTTTCCCAATCCATCGGTAGACGTTATTTTCCTCAACGATCGTCCGCATTTTGTGCATCCGTTTTCGGCGCTCCTCAGGTGTCATTTGAAGGGCTGTTCGGATTGCTTCGGAAAGTTGCTCCTCATTGAACGGATTGACCACGAGCGCATCGGTCAATTCACGGGACGCGCCGGCGAAGTCGCTGAGGATCAGGACTCCGTCGTCATCCCATCGGCTGGCCACGAATTCCTTGGCCACCAGGTTCATTCCATCGTGAAGCGAGCTGACGAGACAGAATTTTGCCAGTCGGTGCAGTGCAGTAAGGCGGGCTTGAGTGAATCGTTGGGTGAGCAGGATGATGGGGCGCCAAGGCTGCGCCCCCCACTTCCAGTTGATCTCGTCGGCAAGCGCTCCAATTTCCTCTTCCAGGGCCTGGTATTCGCGGATTCGCGAACGGCTGGGTACGGCCACCTGCACAAACACGAAGCGGCCGCAGTACTCCGGATACTTCGTCAATAGCCGGTCAATGGCACGGAATCGTTCGGGAATTCCCTTGGTATAGTCGATGCGATCGACTCCAACGCCCACCATTTCACTGCGCAGCCCGAGGCCTCGATACCATCGCGCCATGTCGACGCCGATCGCGGCCGATTTGGCGACCGCCGTATGGGCTTCGAAGTCGATGCTGATCGGAAATGGCCGCACCGACGTGGTCTTGCCGTTGCGCTGGATTTCAAATCGCTCACGATCCGCTTTCGCTTCCAGCGTGCAGTCGACGGTGTCCATGAAGTTCTGGCAATGGGTCCGCAGGTGAAATCCCAGCAGGTCATTGCCCAGCATTCCGTCGATCAATTCTTCCTTCCACGGGAAACCGCGGAACACTTCGGGGTTGGGCCAGGGGATGTGCCAGAAGTGCGCAATGATCAGGTTCGGATTCTTGTCTTTCAGGATTCGCGGCAGCAACCCGAAATGAAAATCCTGAATGAACACGAAGGTGGGCGAATCGCCTGCCTCCTCCAGAACCGCGCGCGCAAAAATCTCGTTGACCTCGCGGTAGGCCCTCCAGTCTTCGGGGTCGAATATCGGTCGCTTGAACACCACATGGCAGAGCGGCCACAGTCCCTGGTTGGCAAGGCCATAGTAATAGCGCATTTCCTGCTCTTTGGTGAGCCACACGCGCCGCAACTTGAAGCTCGGATTCTCCGGGGGCACCAGGACACAGTTGTTCCGGTTCACCATTTCGCGGTCGGCGTCGCCGCTTCCGTGAGCGATCCAGGTTCCGCCGCACGTGCGCATGATGGGGTCGAGCGCAAGCGCGAGTCCGCTTGCGGGCTGGTCGCATTCGATTTGGTCGGCAGCGTATCGATGAATGTACGGTTCGCGATTCGAGACCAGGATCAATCGATAGTCTTTAAGCTTGGAATCGATTAATTCCAGCAGTCCTCGTTTCGTCCACATAGGCCCCTCCCATCCCGGGTATGCCTCTAACGTTTGGTTATAGTCTGGAACGTCAATCTCTTGGCAACCGGAGTGCCATTCGAGAATGGGAGAGAATTGAGGAGTTTAGTCGCAGGGAAATACGGTGCGCCCGAATATTTCAGGGAAAACCGGGGAGATTCTCCCTGGTTCGGGTCCGCGCTCCGTTTTGGACAGCCTCACGGATTGCAGAGCGCAACCGGACTAGGGGTGGACCTGTTCGTATCACCGGAGATAATATCCTTTTGGAATATCACCATATGAGGTCTTTCTTTTTCGTCTCTTTGATCATCCTGCTGGCATCGCTGACGAGCGCAGCCGACGATAAGGTCGACGGCTTCGTCGCCCGGATCTACAAGAACGGCCGGAAGGAAAAGATGCCGTACCGGCTGTTCATTCCTGCCAACTACGACAAGAGTAAAAAGTATCCGATTGTCATCTGGCTGCATGGAGCCGGAGGGGCGGGAGACGATAACCTTCGCAATATTTCCGAGGATCAGATCCCGGGCACGCGGATATGGACGAAACCGGAGAACCAGGCGCGGCATCCGGGATTTGTGCTCGTGCCACAGTCTCCCGGAGGCTGGGCCACCAGCAGTGCAACGGAGCTGACCGCGGAAGAGCGGCTGGTGCTCGAGATTCTGAATGGACTCAAAACGGAGTTCAGTCTCGATCCCAAACGAATCTACATTGCCGGACAATCCAATGGCGGTTTCGGGACCTGGGACATGATTTCAAAACGTCCCGATCTGTTTGCGGCGGCGATTCCGCTGTGTGGCGGTGGAAATCCGGCGTTTGCGCGAAGTCTGCTGTTTATGCCGATATGGGCATTTCATGGCGACAAGGACGATGTCATTCCGGTCGCAGAATCGCGAAACATGATTGAAGCGATCAAACGCCTGGGCGGGGTCCCGCGATATACGGAGTACAAAGGCGCGGACCACGATGTATGGACTCCGGCTTTCAAGGAACCGGGTCTCGTCGACTGGCTTTTTGCGCAGCATAAGTGAGGGAGTCAAGATTTGCGAATACGGATTCCCTCATCCGCCGCTTCCGATCAACCTCTCTCACATCACTCTTTGGCGCGCTCATTCTTAGCTTCAATGACTCTTTGTTGAATCTCCGGAGAATCCGAATGAATCGCCAGAGCTTCAAGGGCAGCCCCCGCATGACGCGGCGAGCCCTCCTTCACCAGCGAAAGCAGGAATTCCAACGCCGACTCTTCGCGCGATGCGCTGATGGCGCGAAGAAGGATGGACCGGAAATCGTGGTCTATCGTTTCATTCCATGCAGCGATGAGATTCTGTACCGCCTGAGCCTGACGGGAACTCCCCATTGCCAGCGCGGCCTCGTCACGAACCTCCACATCGTTGGATTTCAGAAACCCCGAGACGAACACAAGGCCCGGCTTAGGCTCCAATCCCAGAAGCGCATCGAAGACGCGGCCCGTAACCGCTGGCCGTCGATCTCCGAGCCTTGCTTTCAGGCGCAGGATCAACGGCGATTCATCGCCATTCATCTGTTCGATGGCACGAACGGCGTCGAGCCGCACGGGATCGAGAGAATCGGCAAGAGCGTCGACCAGATACCGCAGCACTTCATTCCGCCGGAGATCCGAACATTGCGGCAGTGCAAGAATGCAATTGGACCGTAACTGCGCCGCCGCATCTTCCTGTCCACCCCAGACCGGTTCCATCTGCACATGAGAGGCGCCTCGAACATAAGAAGGAGATTCGCAGTAGTCGAGAACCGTCAAAGCTTTCACAATGGATGTCTTGCCCCAGCATTTCGGATCGGTCTTGACCGGGTCTTCAAAAAGCCTCGCATATGCCGCCAGCAATTCCGGAATCAACTCGACGACGTGAAGATCTCCGATGACTTTCGCGGCCTCCGCAACGACAAGGTTCGCACGATCCCGCAGCGATTTCTCAAGGATGGGTCTGGACGCGGCAGCGGATGGGGCGTTGCGCAATTGTCGTATCCGATCGATTTGTTCTTCAAGTTTCCGGCTGGCCATAAGGAAGGCTACACGGCGGCGGGTTCAACCAGAGCCGCCACCGATCCCCGGCTGTTCGGCATGCGCCAGTCCGGCCCGTAGGCGTGGACACCATCGCGTTTGCGTTCGGCTTCTTCCAACCCGCAGGTCAGCACGATGCTGCTGCCGGTAGTATCCGCCTCGATGGTGTGCGAAATTGCCGCGGCGCTGGATAAGCCAAACACACGCTCGAGCATCTCGATGACGTATTCATAGGAATGCTCGTCGTCATTCAAAATAATCACGTGGTATAGCTTTTCACGTTCGATTTTGGTGACATTGGCGGTGTCCGGCGTGGCCACGGTCTTCACTGCGATTGGCTCCTCATCTGGATTCGTTTATCCTACACGACCATGCAAAAATCAAAGTTTGATTTACAGACCCCGGCGCTGTTGGTGGACCTCGATCGGATGGAAGCCAATATCCGGAAAATGCAGCGGGCAGTCTCCGGTTCGGGAAAGCAGCTGCGGCCTCACGCCAAGGCACACAAGTGCATCGAGATCTCGCGCAGACAGATGCAGGCCGGCGCCGTGGGAGTGTGCGTGGCAACGATCTCGGAAATGTCGTGGATGGCCGCGGCCGGAATCGGCGTGCTGTTGACGACACCGGTGGCGTCCCGCGTCAAGACCGCCCGAGTAGCGGCATTGACGTATACGGGCGCGGACATCCGCGTGGTTGTCGATCATGTGGATCAGGCGTGGTTGTATCAGGAATCCGCGGAGCGGGCAGGAACAGTAATCAAGGTCCTGGTGGACCTCGACGTCGGAGACCATCGCACCGGAATTCCGTGCGACGAACGCGCCATTGCTCTGGCCCGCCAGGTTGCGACCTTTCCAAACCTCGAGTTCGCCGGCCTTCAGGCGTATTCGGTCAGCGGTTCGCACACGGAAGGGCATGCCGCGCGGCGCGAACACTCGATGCGCGCGATCGGCCAGGCGATTGCCGTGCAAAAGGAGCTTCTTGCAGCTGGCTTCGATGCGCGCACTCTGACCGGAGCGTCTACCGGCACTTGGGACATCGATACGACGATTCCGGAAGTCACTGAAATTCAGGCCGGCTCCTATCCGTTGATGGATGTGGCGTACCGGCGAATTCTCGGAGACAGTTTCGAGTCCGCAATGACGGTACTGACCACGGTCATCAGTTGCAGCCATCCGGATCGGGTCACCGTCGACGCCGGATATAAATCGTTCGCGACGGACCGGCCGTTCGGACCGGAAGCGGTGGGTCTCAACGGCGTGCGCTGGCAATGGGGAGGAGACGAACACGGCATTCTGCTGCTTGAGAATTCATCGCATACGATACGGCTTGGAAACACGATCGAGTTCATCCCTCCGCATTGCGATCCGACGGTGAACCTCTACGATCGTATTTACGCAACGCGAGGCGATCGCGTGGAAGACATCTGGCCGCTCAAGAACGCCGCAATGTAGGTAAAAACCGCTGAAGGCGCGGTCGATGACGCGAGCGCGCACAATCCGTCAATCCAACTCATTGGTAATATCTCAGTTTGAAATTCAGGCTCCCCTGCTATGTAGATTTCGGTCAAGGACAATCTCCGTTTGTTGTTTCAAACAATGACACCGCCGCAAGCAAGAGGATAG
>Ga0209488_10000512_pt1 | contig 32949 bp, 25 predicted proteins | sample Rivendell_Oct201_8_FD_188349 | JGI IMG/M metagenome (GOLD analysis project Ga0209488, IMG submission 188349) | Vadose zone soil microbial communities from the Eel River Critical Zone Observatory, Northern California, USA -... | ecosystem: Environmental > Terrestrial > Soil > Vadose zone >...
TTCAGCATCAACCGCGGCGAGAGCGTGGGCCTCGTCGGCGAATCCGGCTGCGGCAAGTCGACAACCTCGACCATGATCATGCGGCTCATCGACCAGACCGATGGCGCCATCGTGTTCAATGGCGAGGACATCGGCGCGATCCCGGCCAAGCGGTTCGCGCGCCTGCCGCAGCGCAAACGCATCCAGATGGTGTTCCAGGATCCGACCGACAGCCTCAACCCCCGCTTTACGGCAGCGCGGGCGATCGCCGACCCGATCCTGCGCCTGGGCGACATCAAGGGGCGCAACGCCGTGCGCACGCGCTGCGAGGAGCTTGCCCGCCGGGTCGGGCTTCCGATCGATCTGCTCGACCGCTTTCCGCATCAGCTCTCCGGCGGCCAAAAGGCGCGCGTCGGCATCGCGCGCGCGATCGCGCTCGATCCCGATCTCGTCATTCTCGACGAGCCCACCGCCGCGCTTGATGTCTCGGTCCAGGCCGTGGTGCTCAATCTGCTGCAGGAGCTCAAAGAGTCGCTCGGCATGAGCTACCTGTTCGTGTCCCACGACCTCAATGTCGTGCGGCTCCTGTGCGACCGCGTGATCGTGATGCAGGCCGGCCGGATCGTGGAGCAGGGACCGACCGAGCAGGTGCTTTTTGCGCCGGCAGCGGACTATACGCGCGAGCTTCTGACCGCTATTCCTCATCCAAACTTTCACGCTTGATGGGGACCCCATGACGACCAAGCCCGACGCCCTCGACGGCCTCATCGAGGCCGCAGCGCAAGCGCTTGACCTGCCGCTCGAGCCTGCCTGGCAGCCAGCGATCAAGGCCAACCTCGCGGTGACCTTGCGGCAGGCCGCGCTGGTGACCGACTTCCCGCTGCCGGACGACACCGAGCCGGCGCCGGTCTTTCAGGCCTGACGCCGCGCAATGACGCTCAATCCCATCACGGCATCCGCGGCCGAGATCGCAGGCGCTGTGCGCGCCGGCTCGATCACCGCCAGCCAGGTCACCGAAGCCGTCCTTGCCGCCATCCGGACGCGCGGCCAAACCCTCAATGCATTCACGGCGGTGACGGAGGAGCGCGCCCGCGCCAAGGCGGCGGCACTCGACGCACGGCGCGCGCAAGGCGGCGCACTTGGCCCGCTTGCGGGCGTTCCGTTCGCGGTCAAGAACCTGTTCGACGTTGCCGGCTTGCCGACGCTGGCCGGCTCGAAGATCAATCGCGAGCATGCGCCGGCCACCCGCGACGCCGCCCTGATCGAGCGGCTGGAAGCGGCGGGTGCCATTCTCGTCGGCGCGCTCAACATGGGCGAATACGCCTATGACTTCACCGGCGAGAATGTGCACGACGGCCCCTCGCGCAATCCGCACGATACGCTCCGCATGACCGGCGGCTCCTCCGGCGGCTCCGGCAGCGCGGTCGCCGGCCGGCTCGTTCCGCTCGCGCTCGGCTCCGACACCAACGGCTCGATCCGCGTGCCCGCCTCGCTCTGCGGCATTTTCGGGCTCAAGCCAACCTACGGCCGCCTGTCGCGGGCGCGAACCTTTCCGTTCGTCACAAGCCTCGATCACGTCGGGCCGTTCGCGCGCACGGTCGCCGACCTCGCGCTCGCTTACGACGCCATGCAGGGCCATGACCCGGACGATCCGGTCTGCGCGCAGCGGCCGGCCGCGCCCACCTTGCCCCGTATCGATGACGGCATCGATGGCTTGAAGATCGCGGTCGCGGGCGGCTATTTCCGCAAGGGCGCTGCGCCTGAGGCGCTGACGGCGCTCCAGCGCGTGGCGGCGGCGCTCGCTGCCACACGCGAGATCGAAATCCCGGAAGCCGCACGCGCGCGGGCCGCCGCCTATGTGATCACCGCGACCGAGGGCGCGGCGCTTCATCTCGATCGGCTGCGCACGCGTGCGCATGATTTTGATCCCGCCGTGCGCGATCGCCTGATCGCCGGCGCCATGGTGCCGGCGACTCTCGTCAACAAGGCGCAGAAGTTCCGGCGCTGGTACCGTGCCCGCATGCTGGAGCTCTTCACGGACGTCGATGTCATTCTGGCGCCCGCGACGCCGTGCACTGCGCCCCTGATCGGACAGCAGACCTTCGTGCTCGACGGCGTCGAGCTGCCGGTCCGAGCCAATCTCGGGATCTATACCCAACCCATTTCCTTCATCGGCCTGCCGGTCGTTGCCGTGCCGGTGCCGCTGAAACCCTTGCCGATTGGCGTGCAGATCATCGCGGCGCCCTGGCGCGAGGACGCGGCCCTCAAGGTTGCTCGTGCACTCGAGCGCGCCGGCGTTGCGATCGCGCCTACCCCTGAGATCTAACGCGAGGCCAGCATGGAGATCGATCTGCCCGAGGTGGTCGCGGAGGTGACGGCGGCGTTCGAGCGCTACGAAAAGGCACTGGTCTCAAACGACGTCGCAGGGCTTGACTCGATCTTTCGCAATGATCCACGCGTCATCCGCTATGGCGGTGGCGAAAATCTGTACGGCTATCAGGAGATCGCGGCCTTTCGGGCAGCGCGCTCGCCGGCCGGGCTCGCCCGCACACTGTCGAAGACCGTCATCACCACCTATGGCCGCGATGTTGCGGTGGCGTCGACCCTGTTTCACCGCCCAAGCATGCGCGGCAAGGTCGGCCGGCAGATGCAGACCTGGATGCGCGGTCCGGAAGGCTGGCGCGTCGTCGCCGCACATGTCAGCGTCATTGACGAGCCGACTGCATGAAGGCGCGCCAGCCGCCGAAGCTCGAAATGTCGCGTGCGCCCACGATGCCCTGCGCCTCCACGAGAAACCCCTGAACCGCACGGCCGTCTGCCAACATGATCGTGCCAATCGACAACGGTGGCGGCACAGCCGCAACAAAACGGCCGAAGCCTTCAGCCGACAGCGCCCAGATTTCGAGCTCGATTGCCACGCCCTGCCCTGCCGGCACGCGGATCAGGCCGGGCTTCGGCGGCGTGGTTTTCGGCAGCGCGTAGAGCCGGTAGTCATGACCAGTCGTCGTCACTTCAAGAAGCCGTCCGCCAAGCGCCTTGAGCTCGCCATTGAGCGGCATGCCGGAGAGATGCGCGCCCACGACCGCGATCGCGATCTCGCCGTTGTTCGGCGCAGACGGCAATGGCGTGAGCGGCGGCAGCGGCTTGCCCAGCGCGCCGAGCGGCAGGCCGGTATCGGCGTGGAACACCCGGCCGATCGAGGCCAGCATGGCATCGTGGCCTGCGGATGCCAGCAACGTCACGCCCGATGGCGCGCCATCCGGCCGCATCGCGGCTGGCAGCGCCAGGCCGCAGAGATCAAGCAGATTGACGAAATTGGTGTAGGTGCCGAGCCGGCTATTGAGCTCGATCGGATTGGCCAGCACCTGCTCGATCGTATACACGGTCGGCGCGGTCGGCAGCATGAGCACATCGATCGAACGGAACACATGCTCGCGCACGCGCTGTAGCGCCTTGAGCCGGTAGAACGCCGCGAAGGCATCCACGGCCGTCGGGCGCACACCCTCGAGCACGATCCCGCGCGTAACCGGATGCATGGACTCATGCGCCGATGCGATGAGCGAGCGCGCCGTGATGTAGCGCTCCGCCACCCAAGGCCCCTCGTACAATAGTCGCGCCGTCTCGTAGAACGGCTCGATATCGATCTCGACCACGGTGGCGCCAAGTCCGACCATGCGGGCGATCGCCGCCTCATAGGCCGCGGCCGCAATGCGATCGCCGAAGAAGATGCGCTGGCCGGCGAGCGGCACGCCGAGCCGCAACGCCTGCGGCATGGCGCCCATATCTGCGAGCGGCCGCGCCTGCGAGAATGGATCGGCGGGATCAGGACCGGCCATCGCCCGCAGTGCCGCAAACGCGTCGTCCACCGTGAGCGCGAACACCGATACGCAATCAAGCGTGCGGCAGGCCGGCACTATCCCCGTGGTCGAAATGAGACCGAGGCTCGGCTTGAGTCCGACGATGTTGTTGAGGCCAGCCGGCACGCGCCCGGAGCCGGCCGTATCGGTGCCGAGCGCCAGCGGCACGAGCCCGGCCGCGACCGCGACCGCCGAGCCCGAGCTTGACCCGCCTGGGATCAGCTTTGGATCGAACAGATTGCGCGGCGTCCCGTAGGGCGAGCGGACGCCCACAAGTCCGGTCGCGAACTGATCGAGATTGGTCTTGCCGATGATGATCGCGCCGGCCTGGCGCAGGCGGGCCACCGAACCCGCATCGGCGCTCGCCCGATAGCTGAAAGCCGGACAGGCTGCCGTGGTCGCCATGCCCGCGACGTCGATGTTGTCCTTGACCGCGACCGGAATACCGAAGAGCGGCAGCTCGCGCCGGCCGCCGTCAGCGAGCGTGCATGCCTCCGCCCGCGCCTGTGCTTCCTCGCGCAGCGCAATAAAGATGGCGGGATCGGCATGCGCTCTGATCCGGGCGTAGCTGCGCGCGACCATTTGCTCTGGCGTCGTGCGGCCGGCGCGGTGGGCGGCGAGAATGTCGGCAACGGTCTCGGGCACCCACAGGCTCCGTGTCGGGGTGGACCGGCGCCCGGCGCGCCCTCCTTCCGCTGTCTGACACTTTTGGCGATCGCGCAAGAGAAATGCGCGCAATCAACCCGATCGCAATCTATCGCCGGCTGGGCGCAGCGCTCTCCGGGCCCCCAGAGCAGCATGGTGCCGTGCGCAGCCGGCCATAGGCCGCCATGAGGCGTGAGCCGAGATCGGCGGTCGCGTCCATGTAGTTGAGCAGAACGTCGGAGCTGCAGGCGCGCCACTCAGCGACCTGGTGCGGCATCAGCTCCACGATCTTCATGCCCTTCTCCCGCGCAAAGGCATAGGCGTCGAGGTCGTTTTGAGCGGCCTTCTCCCGAATCTTGGGCTCAAGAGACCGCGCCACCTCCATGATGACTGACCGGTGCGCCGGCGCCAGTGCCTGCCAGTTCTTCTCGTTCATGAACAGCAGGAATTCGAGCGGTGAATGCGCGGTTCGCGTAATCGTGTCAGAGACCCGCCATAGATCGCGGCTCATGACCACGCTGAATCCGGCCATCGCCATGTCGATCTTGCCATCCTTCAAGGCATCATGCATTGCGGCGGAGGAGAGCAGCGCCGGCTTGCCGCCGCAGAGCCTCACGAACTTCGCCATCGAGTCGCTGAACACGCGGATGCTCTTGTCCTTGATCTGCTGTGGGGCAGCGACGTCTCGCCCCTTGGAGAAAAAGACCTGATTGCCGACCGGCTGCCACCAGAGAACGCGCACGCCCATTGTCTCGAGTAGAGCTTTGTCGAGCAATACCCGCAACTCGCCGTTGGCCCCGAAGGCCGCATTGGTGAGAGCATCGAAATTGAACAAGAACGGCTGGTCGAGGATCTCGATCGCGGGGATCTTATCGGCAAACTGATTGAACCCGGCGACCCCAAGTTCCATCGCCCCGGAGGTGACCGCGCCCACGATCTGAGTGTCGTTGTAGGGCTTGCCGTTGTCGAAGATCTCGATCGTGACAGCCTTGCGGGTCCGCTCCTCGACCTCCTTCTTGAATTGAGCAAGGCTCTGACCGAAGAACAGCTCGGTCACCGGCACCTGCAGCGCCGCCTTCAGCTTCACCTGCTGGCCATTGGCAACACACGACAACGACAACAGACAACCAATCGCCACAGCCAGAATACGTACCGCACTCATCCCACACGCCCTCAAGTGTTTGATCGTCCGAACTCTGTCGCTCTTATCCGCTGAAGCCTGGAGAAGCCGCACTGGTCACGCCAAGCGGAGACGGACGCGTCCGTCCGTCGCCTCGCGCTGTGTTCCGTACCGTGTTTTTTGATACGTGAAACCCCACCACCGTCGCATTTTGATCCTGCTGTGCAAATCGTGGCGGGAGCGTGGCACGAATAAGTCGCGCCACGCGCCGACATCCTGACATAATGCGGGCTGGCGATGGTACCGTCGCGCTGATCAGCCGTGCGAAACGACTTCCGGCAGATCGCATGCTTGCAGGACGCATGCGTGCAGAATGCATGCCTGCAAGAGCAGACCCGACTGCGTCGATTTTAGTTGCTGGCACGCGTGCGCGTTGTCCGCTAAGCTTCGCACGATACTTGGTCAGTGGCGCAGGGCGGAAGAGGGCTGGCTGCTTTGACGACGCGCGGTCGTTTTGTCCTCCCCCGGCGTCTTGGCTAAGCTTCGTTTTGGCTAAAGCCTCGTCCGAATCTAAGCAACGGCCAGCCCGCGGCGCATTACACAGCGCCACCTGCACCGTTCACATCTGGCAGTCGCGCCGAAATGATTTAATGCTGGATGACAAAGCGTCTTTGAGGATTCAACGTGTCAACTGCGTCCGCGTCCAGCACACTTTCTCCGATCAAGGCGCCGGCTCAGGCTCCGCAACTCAATCGTCAGGCGATCGGTGACAAGCTCGAGACCCTGCGGTCGGAGCTGATCCGGTGCGGAGGCGAGCTGCGGACGATGCAGGGACTGCTGCAGGGCAGCTCCTTCGTCGATGACACACTGCGCCTGCTCGATCGCCTCTCCTGCCGCATCGGCGTCATCGGGCAAGTCAAGGCCGGCAAGAGCAGCCTGATCAACGCGCTCATGGGCAAGCCGGGCCTGCTGCCGACCGACGTCAATCCGTGGACCACGGCCGTGACCCGCATCCATTTCGGCCTCGCCGACGCGCCTCCCAACGTCGCCGCCGAATTCCGCTTCTTCGCACCCGACGAGTGGGAGCAGCTCTCCAACGGCAGCGGACAGATCCGTGAGCTCACGCAGAGCCTGGTGCCAGGCTTCAAGGTCGAGCTCCTGCAGAAGCACGTCGAAGAGATGCGCCGTCGCACGACGTTGCGATTGGGTTCTGCTCTTGATGAGCTCCTCGGCAAGAAGCACGTTTATTCCCTGCTCTCGCCCGAGGATCTCGAACGTTACATCTGCGCGAGCCTTCCCGACAACGCGAGCGAGCAGAAAGGGGTCTATTCAGACATCATCAAGACCGCCGATCTCTACTTTGGCAAAAGCGAGTTCAGCTTCCCGACCACCATCATCGACACACCGGGGACCAACGACCCCTATCTGGTCCGCGACGAGATCGCCCGGCGCACGCTCGAGAGCGCGCATATCCACATCGTGGTGCTCACACCGCAGCAGGCCCTGTCGACCGCCGATGTCGCCTTGCTCCGCATTCTGCGCGGGCTGAGCAAGGATCGCATCGTGGTGTTCCTCAACAGGATCGACCAGGTCGGTGACCTCGTCCGTGACGTCCCGATTATCGTGCGACATGTCAGAGAGGGTCTGCGTCGTGAGCTTCCGGGTTCGGAGTTTCCGGTCGTGGCCGGCAGCGCGTTCTGGGCCGACCTCGCCTTGCGCGGCCTGGATGGCGAGACCGAGCGTGCGTGGTCCGCCAAAGCGCAGGCCTATGCGCAGCATCTCGCGCAACAGAGCGGCTCCAAGGCAAGCCATGGCGCAGACGACAAGGCGCAGCGCGTCCAGGGCCTGCTCATGTGCTCTGGCCTCCCCGCGCTATTCGAGGCGCTGGCCCAGCTGACACCCGAAAGTCATATCGGCCGCGTCATGTCGCGCGTGTCGCGATCGTTCTGCGATCTGGCCCGGGTTGGCGAAAACACCGCTCGGCACGAGCTTGCCGAGCTCTCGGGAGACGCGACGCCGGTCGGCAGCGATGACGAGCTGAGGGCGACTGAGACCGAGGTCAAGGCCGCGCTCGCCACCCTGAAGGAGCGCGGCAGCCATCTGGTCGATGACCACAGTACCCAGATTGTCGAGACCTTGCGCGCAACGATGGGCAGCTTTTCCGATGCGGAATGCGCGAAGCTGCGCGCCGCCATTGCCGAAGGGCCTAGCAGCAGCTCGGTCTGGACCTGCGATCTCGCCGTGATGCGCCAGCAGCTCGAAGAGGCGCTGGTGCTGGCCTATCGCGAGGCCGAAGGCGAGATGCTCAAGGTTGAGCATGAGACGCTGCTGCAACTGCAACAGATGCTGACGCGCTACAATTCCAAATGGACAAAACCGGAAGCCGCCAGCGCTTCGATCGGCATGGAGCTACCGACCATCGGCACGCCAAGCATCATTCTCGAGCTCGACGAGCCGTGGTGGCGGCGCTGGTGGAGACCAGGCCGCACCGGCGAGCGGCGCGCCGCAGCGCTTGCTCGCCTGATCGAAAGCGAATGTTCCGCGATTGCAGGCACGCTCACGCAAGCCGCCCGCACCCAGCTCGAGGCCCGGCGTTCCTCCGCGCTGCAAGAAGCCAATCTGGTCTATGCCGGCCTGATCGATGCCCTCCAGGAGCAGAAGCGAGCCCGGATCGAGCGCGAGAACGCCGCTCGCGCGAGTGAGGATCTGCTGCGCGACTCTCCTGAGTTGCAAAGGCAACGAGAGTCTCAGATTGCTGAGCTGAAAAAGCAGGTCACTGATATGGGCTTGCTGGCTGATCGCCTGGAGCGCGTTGATCACGACGTGCGCGGCGCACGTTGATAGGCAACTGTCACATTGTTTTTTTTGTTTCTCGATCCAGCTTCGACAAAGCACGTGACTCACGTTGCATTCATCTAAAAAAACAATCTCGAATACGCCGCGATCAATTCCGTTGAGTGCGAAATGCGTCATAACCCAATTTTGCCGTATTCCTCACTCAGCGATGCTATCGACAAAATAAAAATGGCGAAGACTTCCAACGTATGTATCTTCAGCTGGCAATTCTTCAGCTGTTCAATCTTCGGGTGGCAATTCTTTCGCTAGGCATCGTGTTGAACTGGAATAACAGCTTTAGAGTTTGTCACTTGACGGGGGGATGCCACGATGCGGGCCATCTCGGACGATAGTAGCTTCCGACGCCACTTTCTGTTTGTCGTTGTTGTGCTTGCCTCCATCGGTGTGATGCGACCGCTCGCATCGCAGGCGCAGACTTGCGGCACCGATTACACAATCAAGGAAGGCGAAACGCTCGCTCAGATCGCCGCACGCGTGTACGGCAATCCGGCGCAGTGGACGATCATTTTCTACGCCAACCAGGATCGTCTCGGCACCAACGTCTCCTTGCTGGTCCCCGGATTTACGCTGCGGATACCCTGCGTCGGCGGCGGGCAGCAGGCCCAGCCGCTGCCGCCGATTGCCACGACACCGGCGCAGACGCAGGCGCCAAGCGAGGCGTCCATCATCATCTCGACGCTGGTGCGGCGCATCGAGTTTCTCACGGCCGACGGCTTCGCGCCCTTCACCGGACGATCGCTTGAAGGCGGCGGCATGCTGACCCAGGTGATCGCTGCCGCGATGGGGCTCGTCAAAGATGAGGCCAAGGGCCGCTTCGACTATGGCGTGTCGTGGGTCAATGACTGGTCGGCCCACCTCAATCCGCTGTTGCTGACGCGTGCGTTCGACGTCGGCTTTCCCTGGGCGCGCCCGAATTGCGACGGCGTCAATCTCGAGCCGACCTCACAGTTCCGCTGCCAGCGCTTTTTCTTCTCCGAGCCGCTCTACGAAGTGATCACCGGACTGTTCGTGCAGGCGGGCTCGCGCTTCAAGTCGCTCCGCAATGAAGAGATCGCCGGCGCGACGCTGTGCGTTCCCGCCGGGCAACCGGTGCACGAGCTCGACGACCACGGGCGGGGCTGGGTGCGCGACAATAAGATCGTCCTGATGCGGCCGCCGACGGTCGATGAGTGCTTCCGCCTGCTCGACGCCGCGACCGTCGATGGCGTGGTCGAGTCGGAGCTGGCCGGGCGCGCGAGCATCACCTCGCTCGGGCTTGCCGACAAGGTGCGTATGATCGAGCAGCCGGTTGCGCTCACGACCTTTCATGTCCTGGTTTCCAAGTCGCATCCGCATGCGCGCACCATCCTGTATTATGTGAACAGCTCGCTCGAGAAGCTGCGCGAAAGCGGCGAGTATGACCGCCTCGTCGAGCGTCACCTGGCGCGCTTCTGGGAGGCTCAGGGCGTACCGAATCCGGCGATCAGCGTCACGCCGGCTGCCGCACCCGTATCAGCGGTCCCCAGGCGAGAGGCCGCGCCAGCGCCGGCCGCTGCCCCCAAGGGAAGAGCCGACGCTACAAAGAAGTAACGGAGTGACGCATCCGGCAGCACGCATGCCGGTCGCGCTGCGTTCAGGTTCTTTTGAACAACAGATCGGAGCGAAAGCGACTTCAGCCATCGCCCGCGTCGCGTTCCTTTGATATTTGCTGGCAGCTTGCCAACTTAACCTCTAAACCGGTGCCCCAGAACTGGTACCCGTCGTGTCGGACCACCTACTCACCGGCCGGATCCTCGCCGAGCTGACGCTCGCACGAAACATGCTGGAGAGGGCCATTCCGCCCGGCTCAAGGCTGTTTCCGGCCGTGCGCGCGCTACGGCGCACACAGCAGCGCCTGGATCGGCCGCTACGCCTCGCCATCTGCGGAGAGTCCAACTCGGGCAAGTCCTCGCTCGCTAACCTCCTGGGCCGGATCGAGAGCCTGCCAACAGCCGCCATCGCGAACACGCGCATTCCGACGCTCATCTACTACGCTCACGAGCCGCAGATCTGGGTCGTTCACGGCGCCCCCGGCCAGCGGGCGCGGGTCAGCGCCGATCCCAAGGCGCTGCCGCGATCGATCTTTCGTCTCGAGGTCGGGCTGCCCTCACCGCGACTGCGTGCGGTCGAAATTCTCGACTGCCCCGGGCTGGCCGATCCGGACCAGATCGATCTTGCAACTCACGCCGTCGATGCGGCCCTGTGGTGCACTGTCGGCATTCAGGCCTGGAAGGAAAGCGAGCGGGTGGCGTGGAGCCAGTTGCCTGCACGGCTGCGCTCTTGCGGGCTTCTGGTCGCAACCCACGCCGATCTGCTGTCCGACGACCGGGATCGCGACAAGCTATTGACGCGCCTGCGACGTGAATGCGGCTCCATGTTCCGCGACATGATCCTGGTCGCAACGGTCGACGCACTTGCTCTGGTGCAGGACGCCTCGCGGGCCCCTGACGCTTGGCATGCCACCGGGGCTGACATGCTCGAAACGGCACTGTCCGCGCTCGTGGGCGACGCGCGCAACCAGCGCGCAAACTCAGCCCTTCGGGTCACCGGGCGGATCGCGCATCATGCCCTGTCATCAATTGGCGCTAGAGCGAGATGAGCTCTTGGTTTCGCTCGTCCCCGCGGAAGCGGACCCAGCTCTTTGGCCGAGTTCTCGGCCCTGGATTCCCGCTCGCGCGGGAATGAGCGGAGATTAGTTCAATGGCGGTGCAATTCATCCCGCTCCAGGGGCCTTCAGGGCGCGCTCGCATTTCCATTCCACAGCCGCATGAGGTGACTGCGGACGATAGCCGCATAGGCGTCCGTCTCCTTGAGCTCCTTCAAGCCGCGGTTCACGGCGCTGATGAGCTCGGATGCCTGCACGCGCTCTCGGGCGGCAACCACGTGCACGCCGCGGATCCCGAGGGGGCGCTCCAGCATCCTGAAATCACGCGACAATCCGAGCCGGTCGAGCACAAAGCGGCCCTCGAGATCGCTCGCCACAAACGCATCGGCCTCCTGCGTCTGCACGGCGCTCGCACAATCCAGGAGCGTCGGCTTGCGAACCGCGGTCACCCGCTTCTGCGAAATCCAATCGCGACCCTGGCCGTTCAGCGGCGACACATCCTGGTCGCCGGAAATGCAGATGCTCTTGCCCAGGATGCTCTCGTCGGTAGCGAATGTGAATTTGCTGTCGGCGCGCGTGAACAGGCCGATGACAACCTCAAGGATCGGATCGGAATAGAGCGCATTGTCACACAAGACCGCTGAGGCCTGCACCAGATCACTGGGCCGCTCGCAATCCGCGCCATCCCACGGCAAGGAGATGTCGATGGTGTCATCGCTCAGCAGCGCCTTCACCGGCGCCGCCGTCGCCCACCGCAGCTCGATTTCCGGGCGTCCAAGCCTCGCCTTGCTCAAGCTGCTGCGCAGCAATTCCGGGATCAGCCCGCCCGCGGGCAGCTGCGGCTCGGCCAGCGGCGCCCGCCCCATCGCCAAGACCGTGATCTTGGGTGGCGCCGCAACGGCACCCGTCGAGGCATCTCCAACAGGCGGAAGCATCGCCTGCGGCCGCTCGGCGAGGGCGAGCTGAGCAAGCTGCTCCTTTGATAGCCCTCGCGCCGGTTGCACGGCGCTGTAGCGCGACCAGCCTGCGATCTGCGCGTTGATATCGGCCTGCCGCCAGACCGAGCTTGCATTCCGCCGCAGCCGCGGCAGCGCAGCGAACAGCCTGGTCGAGAAGCTCGACACATCGGCAAAGCGCGCCTGCGTCGAGGTCCAGTTATAGACCGCGAGCAAGGTCGAGACCGCGACTGTCTCTGTGTTTTCCGCAACAGCAACGCCCGGAAGCTCCTGCGGCTCGATCACGGCAGGCCGATAGGTAGCCCGCAGCGGCGGCATGAGGCCAATCGGCATGACCTGAAGATCGCGTCGCGCCTGCGCACTCAAGCGCGCTCTCGCCAGCTCATCGCCCAACAGCAAGATACCATCGAAGCTCCCGACGTCGAAACCATCGAGGTCGACGCCGGCGTGCAGCACCACGTCGATGCCAAGCAGATTGAACAGCGTCATCGCTGTCGTGTGGCTGCCCGCTCCGCGCGACGGAACCGCGAGCTTGCGCCCGCGCAGATCGTTGATCGTCTTGAATTCCTTGCGCGCCAGCAGATACACTTTCTGGCTGTAAATGTGAGTGACATAGCGAATCTGCTTTTGAGCATTCGGGTATTGGCGCGTCTGCTCGAGAAACGGGAAGATGTCGCTGTTCAGGACGGCGAAATCGACGCCCTTCAGTTGCAAAAGATCACGCACATTCGCCACGGCGCCATGTCCGGCAATCGGGAGGACTCGAATATTGCCGATCTCCTTTGCGAGCTCGTTGATCGCCCGCGTTGCGCCGCTGTTGGGCTCCGCAATACCATCTGTGAGGACAGTGACTGTCCCTCGGGCTGTTGCGGGCGCCTTCTGCTGCTGCTCGGCATCAGCCGGCAACGCCAGCGCGAGCAGCAAGGTCGCAAAGGCAATCAGTCGCCGCGACATGCAACGCGAAATGGACAACCGTTGAGCGAAGATCAACACCTGGTCCCGTCGGCGACGGGGCTTGCGCAAAGCCTAAGCTTTGCGAAGCCTCATCCCCCCTTGTTGGCGCACCCTTTATTCTGATTGTCTAACTTGCCAACCTTTATGGCGCCGCCGTGGCGCCAGCAAAGCCGTGCGCACGCGCCCGAACACATGCGCGCGAGGCTCCTGCCGCAACATCATCAGTACAACAACCGCTTTGAGAGGGCATCATGGCAAGGCACGGAGGAGTGGCTCGACCGCGCCGCTTCCTGCCAGACATCAGCGCATCGAGCCGATGATGCGCTCAACCGACACGCTGTTCGGCACCAGCCCCTGCTTCACAGCGGCGGCGTGCCATATCCGATACCAGCGCGTTGCCTGCTCGACGTCGGCCGCGCCATCAGCGCTCGGGAGGGTTACGAGAAAATTGGGGTCATAAGATCGCGCCAGCATCCACGCCACGTCCGCAGCATCGGCCGATGCCAAGCCGAGCAGCTGCTTGCGCGCGGCCTGCACCTGCCCCCTCGACAAGAGATCTTGCGCAGCGTCGACGCCGGCCCGCGAGGGCCGGGCCGCCGGCAGCGGCTGTTTGGGAGACGCATCACGCTCTGAAATTTTGGCAGACACTTCACGCTCTGCAATTGCGCGGCCTGCAGGCGTCACATCCGGAGTTGCCGCCGCGGACAGCTCACCGCGATCGCCGGGCGACACGATGAGCCAGACCAGGCCCAGCAGGATCACCACTGTGCCGGCAATGCCAAGCCCAATGGCGGCAGGCGCTCGCCGCTTGGCCACAGATTCGTGAATGCCGGGCTCGTATCTGACCGACGCGCGAGCGCCGGACGCAGGAGAGCCTGCTTTGTGGGCGCTCGTCGCATGTCCGTTGAGCACAGCGCCGTTGCTCACTTCAGCAGGTGGCTGCGTGCCGTCAGGATCCGCGGCAAACGTCTGCAGACGCTCCAGAACGGCCCTGACCTCGCCGAGCTTTGGATCTGACAGGGAGCGTTCCATGGGTGTCTGACAACCCTTTGCCTACATCGATATTTTCACTCGGGATTCTGTCAACTGGGTGGCGATATGACGACGATCGTTCTGAAAGACGCAAGCGCGGTAAATGCGTGGTTTCATTGGCCATTACCAAAATAAATGCGGACTTCTGCGCAGAAATAGTCGGCCGATCCCCACACGCTACCACAGTCTGCGCGTTGCGAGGACCTTAAAGCCGATTTTCTGGATCATGCTCTACGGAGCATGCTCGAGCGCCATCGCGGGCTCTGCCCGTGCATCAAGATAGGATGCAAGATGGCCCGAGAGCTCGCGGGCGTCATCGCCCGCACCGTCGATCAAGGTAGACTTTCGCCGCCGCATGAACGGAGCGCCCATCAAGTAGAGGCCGGGCGAGGATGTGATCCCGCCGTCGTGACGGATCATCCCCTTGTGGTCGACCACCGGCACTTCGAGCCATGTGTAGTCGGGACGATAGCCGGTCGCCCAGATGATGGTGCGAATGTTACTTTTGGCAAGACTCATCATCAGTGGCGGCTCATCCGGCACCCGCGTGGGCGGCAGGCGGTGCGGCGGCTCGACCTCGCCGTCGAGGTCATGGTCGCGTCCCCACTCATCAATGGTATCGAGCAATCGCCCCATCTTGAGATCGGACATTGCGCACATGTTGCGCAGCGAGCCGGCAAATTGCGCCTTGCCATCGACGAGCCCGACGAAGCGGCCGACCAGCGTCACGCCAAGATCGCTAAGCGCATTGAGATCGAGCGTCGAGCGATCAGAGGTGCCGGCGAGTTGCAATGACGGCACCTTGCGTGCCCTAGCGATGTCGTCGATCTCGTCATAGCGCTCATCAAGCACGCCGGCCACGTCCATCCACCACTCGAGGTCGCGGCCGCGATAGAGACGCGGAGCGCGAATGTGCTCGCCCACTGCGAGAGTCACCGGCCGGCCCGAGCGTTGGATCTCGCAGGCGATCTGGGTGCCGCTCGCCGATGCGCCCGCGACCAGCACGCCGCCGTCGGCAAGCTGATCGGCGTTGCGATATTGCTGCGGGGTCAGGCACACGATCGACTGCGGCACCAGACTGGCAAAGGCCGGCACGCGGGCGATGTTGCACGCGCCGGACGCCAGCACGACGGCTTTGCATTGCCAGTCGCCGCGATCCGTGCGCACGACATAGCCGCTGTCACCACGGCGCACCGACGTCACTCTCGTATGGGTCCGCACCGGAGCCGCAATCGCGTTTGCATAGTCCTCGATGAAGCTGATGACCTCCGGCATGGTCCGATACGCATCAGGATTGTCGCCCTGATAGCGGAAGCCCGGCAGCCGGCTCTGCCAGTTCGGTGTCAACAGACGGAGCGAATCCCAGCGCTCGCTGCGCCACGTATGCGCCACCTCACCGCGCTCCAAAACCACATGGTCGATCGAGCGCTCGGCAAGGCAACGGCTCATGGCGAGGCCGGCGTGCCCGGCCCCGATGATGATGGTGGTGACGGTACGAATGGATCTCACTCCGATAATGCGCCGAACCAATAACGCGCCAACTCTATAACGCTGGCGAGGTCGCGCACAGGCCGGTCAACCGGCCTGCGCTGACCTCGACGAAAAGCTCGACGTCGCCGGCGCGTCGTTCAAACGACCGCGCTGGTGATGCGCGAAGCCTCTACAGCACCTTCACCGTGACATTGGTCGGATTGGTGATGATGTCATACACGGCCGAGCGCTTCTGCGATTGCGCCACCAGCGCCTCGATATCCTCGCGCTTGGCATCGGCATCGATCTTGTAAGTCACGTTGATGCCGCCGAAGCCGTTGCGAACATCGCTGTCGATGCCCAGGATGCCCTGGATATCCATGTTCCCTTCAATCGTCGCGACGACCGAGCGCAGCTGAATGCCGCGATGCTGGGCGATGGCGGCAACGCCGGCCGTGAGGCAGCTCGCCAGCCCGACCAGAACGTATTCGACCGGCGTCGCGCCTTTGTCCTCGGACGCAAACACCTCGGGGTGGTCGGCATCGAACTTAAACGTTGTTTTGCGGCGCTGCTCCTCGCCGAGGCCGAAGAAGCCCTCGACCGTCGAGTGGCTGTGGGTGCCGTTCCTCCACTCGCAGGCCGCACGCCATTTGAACTTCGCGGCTTGCGGGGCATCCGTGAGGGCCTCGCGGGCGGCGATCAATGCCGCGACGTTTACGCCATTATTCACTGCGATATTCGTGTCAGCCATAGCTATCTCCATAACTATTCTCGGTGAGTGAAAACCCGCGCAAGACCGATCGAGGTCGGTCCTTTCTTATGCTGGGCCTTAGTGTCGCGAACCAGCCTATCGGTTCAAAAAGCAAAGGAAATAAACTTCAGCATCCGAAACACCCCCAAATGGAGGACCCGCGACAACAGGTCGCGCGCTAGTGCCCCGTTTCCGAAGTTCGTGATACACCTCAGCACACTCTAGAACGAACTTCGGAAACAAAGGGGCACTAGCAACTCAATGATCCTAGTGCCGCTTTTCGATTTGAAGTTCCTACCAGAGTTTGCTGCAGGTGGTGTAGGAACTTCAAATCGGCGGCACTAGCGCTCGCCGAGACGCAAGGTGGCGCGCAGCATCGCGACCTCGCGCGCAAATTCGACCTCCACGGTCTGCCCGGGCTGCAGGTCCCGCAGCGCATCGGCCAAGGCGCGAAGATTAGGTGTCTTGGTGCCGCCCAGAACCAGGAGCCGGTCGCCGGTCTTGAGCCCGGCCTGCTCGGCGCCGGACCCTGGCTGCACGCTGCTCACCCGTACACCTTCACCCTGGTAGGTCATGTCGGGCACAATGCCGGTCGCGACCCGGCGCGGCGCGCCGGGCGCCCGCCCGGCTGGCGGCTGCGCTGCGGCTGCGCCGCCCATAAAAGTCAGCGGCTCAGGCCGCACCGCCAGATAATCAACGGCCTCCTTCATCACAGCGGCCACCTTGCCCAGTCCCGTCTCGTCGATCTTGTCCGGCGTATCCGACGGGCGATGATAGTCGCTGGCCTGGGACGCAAACACCTGCACGGCCGGAACGCCAGCTTCGACAAACGCGGTGTGATCGGAAGCGTTGATCTCCTGCGCGACCGATTGCACCGGCACGCCGGTCACCGCCCCCGCACCCATGAAGATGAATGGCAACTCGCGCGCCGACCCGGCGCCGAAGACCGTCACCTTGCCATCAGCAAGGCGTCCGACCATGTCCAAATTCAGGTTGGCGATAACGCCTGATAACGGATACGCAGCCCGCGGCGCTTGCGCGGTCCTGACATAGTGCCGCGCGCCCTGGAGCCCCGCCTCCTCGGCGGCGAACGCCGCGAAGATGACACTGCGCTCGGGCCGTGCATTCGCCATCAGCCGCGCCAGCTCCAGCATCACGGCGACGCCGGACGCGTTGTCGTCCGCACCTGGATGCAATTGCCCCTTGGCGCCGGCGCGTCCATCTGGCCAGCCGAACCCCAGATGGTCGTAATGCGCGGAAATCACCAGCGCCTGACCATTCAAGGCGGGGTTGGTGCCTGGCAAGACTCCGATCACGTTCTTCGTCGGCACCGGCGCGCCATTCTCGCCGGTCATGCTGAAGGGCTGGAAGTAGCGATCATCGCTCGGTGCGCTGGCAGAGAGGGGCACCAGGCCGAGACGCTCGAAGCGTTCGGCGACATAGCGCGCCGCCGCATCGAGACCGCGGCTGCCGGCGCCGCGCCCTTCGCGCTCAGGCGCCGCCAGCCAGTCGATATCGGCCTTCATGCGGGCGGTGTCGAACAGCGGCTTGATCTCGGCGAGCGCCTTGCGCGGCGTGAGCTTGATCGGCTGCGCCTGGGGCGTGAGGTTGCGCGCGAGCGGCGTGTCGCCGATCGGCCATTCGCCGGTCGCCTCGTTGGTGGCGTCGTCGCCGGCAAAGACCAGCCAGGAATATTTGCCGTAGTGGGGAAGCTTGCGGGCGAGCGCCTCGGCCGCAGCCTCGCTCGACGCGGTGAGCGCAATCACCACCGAATCCGGATTGGCGGGATGGCGCGCCACCGCGATCAGGCTGCGTCCGGCCGCATCATGGGCGGTGCTGCTGGTGCGCAGCCCCGCTGCATCGAGTGATGCGCCGTAGGGCTTGAGCGCATCCGCCACGACCGGCGCGAACTTATTGCGCTCGCCAAACAGCCACACCGCCCGATCGCTTGGTAGCGTGTTGATCTCGCTGTCCATGACGGTCTCGACCCCGTCGCGGGCCCAGGCCTTGGCCAGACCGGCATAACGGGACGCGCTTTGCGCGCTCAGCACGATCAGCACTTTCTTCGCGCCCAATGCCTTCGACAATGACGGCGGGATCTCGAGCGGGCTCAGGCGCCGGTAGAGCTGGAACTGCGGATCGATCTCGACGCGGCGCGCGGGGCCTTTCAGATCAAAGCTCGCCTCGACGCGCGCCTTGTCGGCCGGCATCGACAGCGTTTTGGTTTCGACGCCCTGATTGGTCTCGATGACGACGGGAACATCGAGCGCAAACGGACGCCCGGCCTGCACCTGCGAAAGCGCGATGGTGAGGCGCGCGCCCTGCACCGTCGCCTGCTCAAGTTTGAGCTCCGGCGTCCCAACGTCCTTGATCCACTGATCGAAATACGAGCGCAGATCGAGACCCGACACCGCCTCGAAGCTCTTGCGGATGTCGTCAAACGACGCCGGGCGGAAGCGGTTGTCACGATAGAACTGCTGCAATGCCTTGGTGAACTGCGTGTCGCCCACCTTCTCGCGCAGCATGTTGAACACCATGGCGGTCTTGCCATAGCCGATCGCCTCGGTGACGGCGTTGTAGCGGCTCCGAAAGCGCGTCAACGGGAAGTCATTCTCGGGCGTGACGTAGTCGGTCACCCGCTGCAGGATGGCGCGCCGATGCTCCGCCCCCTGCCCACGCTGCTCGGCGATCAGATGGTCGGCGAGATAGGCGGTCAGACCCTCGCACCAGTTGCCACCACTGTCGACAAAGACGCCATTGCCCCACCAGTTGTGCAACAGCTCGTGCGGATAGGACGAATGCAGAATGAACGGGAACCGAATGACCTGCTCGCCCAGCAGCGTGAACGAGGGCATGCCGTAGCCGGTCTCCCAGAAGTTCTCGACCAGGGCGAACTTGGAATAGGGATAGGGGCCGAGCAGGCCGCGATACATCTCCAGATATTGCGCGGTTGCATCGAGATAACGGTCTGCCAGCGCCTTGTCCGGCTTGCGCAGGAACGCCATCGCCTTAACGGCGCCCGCATCACGCGAATATTCGGTGAAGGGCGCCGCAATGAGATGGACCTCCTCGGTCGGCGTCGTGACCGACCAGCGCTCCGAGACCCCGGCGGGTGATCTCTCGCTTGCGGTGCGCTCGCCCTGGCTGACCGATCGCCAGCCCGCCGGCACCTCCACCGCGAGCGTATAGGTCACCAACGCATCGTCGACCCGCGGCACCCAATAGGTCGAGCCGGCAAGATAAACGCCGCGCGCCTCGATCAGGCCGGGCGACTGGCTGAACGACCGCGCATATTCGCCACCGGACTGGCGGACGGAAAAGTTGATGGCGCCCTCGTATTGCAGATCAAGAGTCAGGTCCTGACCGGAATTGGCGCCTTCGACGCGATAGACGTTGACCGGCACGCCGGGCGCGTCGCGGTCCATGCCCGTATCGGCGCCCTGCACCCGCGACCGCGTCGTGACGAGGGGTGGCCCGCCAGGTGCCGCCTGCACGCTGAGATCAGCGTTGAGGGAAATGGTCGCGGCGGCGACGGCGGCGGGAATGCGGATGCGGTCGCGCACCTTGAGGCGGTGATTGGGCGGATCGAGCGTCACCACGAGGTCGTGGTGGATCACCGGCGCGGGCTGCGCCAGCACGGCGGGGCTCGTCGCCGCAGCAACGACAACCAGCAGCAAAACGAGCACGGCATTGGCAAGTGTCTGTCGCATGAAATCTTGTCCGGTCATGAGAGCCCCCTCCCTACCCTCCCCCGCGTGCGGGGGAGGGAGGGTTGGGGGTCTGCTTCGGGCCGATGTTCAGCGAGGAGATGTCCATCACGTAAGTATAAAGCCCCGCCATGAAGCCCGGCCCTTCGGAGCGCGCGAACAGCATCTTGGTGCCATCGGGCGAGATCGACGGGAAGCCATCGAAGCTGTCGTTAAAGGTCAGTCGTACCGGCTCGCCGCCCTCGAGATCGCCGAGAAAGATTTCCCAGTTCGATGGATTGTCGAGGAGTGGACGCACGAACACATAGTGCCGTCCGTCCGGCGCCGGATATGGCGCCCAGTTCATCCAGTCATCGTGGGTGCGCTGGATGCGCTCGCCGGTCTCGGTGTTGATGGTGAAGATCGTCATCGGGGTCGGGCGCTTGGTGCCGTAGATCGCGCGGCTCCAGGCGCGGGTGGTGATGGTCTTCGAGTCCGGCAGGAAGAACGGCGCGCCCTCCTGCCAATCCGGCGTATCGGTGAGCTTCTTCTCGCCGCTGCCGTCGATGTTCATCATGTAGAGATCGAGCGCGCCCTCAACCTGGCGGGTGAACACGATCTTCTGGCCATCGGGCGAGATCGACACCTCGGCTTCGTAGTACATGTTGTTGGTGAGGCGCTTGCGACTGCCGCCGTCGATATCCGCGATGTAGAGCTCGGCACCCTGCGGGTAGTTGTTCTGGTCCGACCAGTTGCCGATCGGCATGTCCATGTGGTCACGCGTCGACGTGAAGATCACCCGTTTGCCATCGGGAAAGAAGTAGGAGCAGGCGTCCTGCCCACGGTCATTGATGCGCCACTTGGTCTTGCCGTCGTCGGAAAAGATCCAGGTCAGCGCGCCGGAATTGCGTCCGGGCGTGCGCAGCGCGTCGGGGTCCTGGGTCTGCGCGATGACGTGATAGTTGTCGGGCGCGTAATAGGCCTCGGCCGACGACGGCACGTTCGGAATGCGCCAGGTCGGCAGCTCTTGCGGCGAGGCCTTCTTCGGAGTGACGACAGAAGAGTCTGTGCGGCCACCCAGAACTCTGAGCCCAGGCGGGCTGGCGTCCGCTGGCTGCGTCGGACCGGGCTCGGCGGGTTGCGCCTGCGCCCGCGCGGCCACCGCGCACGAGATCAACGCGTACGAGATCAACATGAGAGATATCGACAGACGTCTAGCCATATGTTCTTGCCGCCTACGTGTTCCTGAGAATGATTCCAGCCTTTGCTGCGGCCGAGTCTAACACGGCGCGCCGAGGTCGGGGACCTCCCCGGCACCGTCACAAGGCGCGCAGCGGCTCACGATTTAGTTAATTGCAGCGGGAGTTTTGAGGCATTCCAGGCTCAACTGGCTGGCGCGGAGCTCTCGAAGGTCTGCTGGTTGGCATGCAGGGAGGTGGCGCGATCCTTCCGCATCATGTGATAGCCGAAATAGATGAACGCCAGGCCGATGAATTCCGTGATGTACAGGATCTCGACATAGCCGAAGCGCGTGAAGGTGCCGCCGATGCCCGGAAGCAGCGCGCCGATGGCGATGTAAATGTTGCCGAGGAAGCGGGTTCGGCCGGTTTCGACGGCAAAATACTGGATCGCCGAGTAGACGGCACCACCGAACAGGAACACAAAGGCATAGAGATTGAGAAGCGGCGAGAACGCCCTCACCCACTGCCAGCTGAAGACCTTACCGGTGAGGCGATAATCAAAGCCCTCCGGAACTTCGATCGGCGAAAGCAGGACGCAGACGGCGGCAACCACGATGACCGTCGAGCATAGCAGCGCCGAGATATCGGCGAACCGCTTGTTCATCAGGAGATAAATCGTCCCCTGCGCCAGCGGATATCCGCCCAGCAACGCGCCGACGATATACCAGATCTTGGTGTTCCATTCGCTCCAGCCGAAGATCGCATTGATGCTTTCGGTGAGCGTGCCGGCCCCGAAGGTGGCCACGCCCAGCGTCCACCACAGCAGGTATGGCGATTTTCTGGCGAGATAGTGCGGTATGATCCGGCTGAGAAAGAACAGCGAAAAAATCGTGGTTAGAACGGGTATATAGTTGACCATATCAGCTCGCCCGGCTCGCGGCCTGCCTCTCGAACGGCATTCTCTTTTTTACACCCGGGGCGACGCTGAGATCAATGACATCCTCCCGATATGATCCAGTCGCGGCCACAAGCCGCATCGCGACCACGAGAGGGCCAGGGCTCAGACCACGGGCTCGAGCGTCAAAAAATAGGTCCGCAACAGATAAAACGACGCCAGGGCGCCGAGAAGCGACAGCAGGATGCAGGTTCCAATCGGCACGCCGGCCTGCAACAGGCCTGCCGCAACCAGCAGGGCGCTGGCACCACCGAGGTCCCAACCGGCTTCCGAGGCGATGTGGAAGCGCAGCGTACAGGGCGAGCGCTTGGCCTGATTGTAGATCGCGGTGCCGAGCACCGGCACATAGAGGCAGGCAACCAGCGCACCGCTCGCATTCGCCAGCACCGCAAGCGGCGCATTGCCGACGCTGATTGCCCGTAGCGTCGTGGTCACGGCCATCACGACGAGCGCCACAATGGCTGCACGCGTGCCGTGTCCGGCGTCGATGAGGCGTCCCAGCAGCAACCCGCCGACAGCGCCGGCGAACGCTGCCAGCGCCATCGCGCCGCCGAACGCCGAGAAGCTTTCGCCCAGCGACAGGAACAGCGCGATCTGCCAGACGAAGACACAGCCGCCCGCGAAGAAAGCATCAGCCGCAAACAGCAGGATGCCGGGCATGACCGTTCCGAGCGTGCCCGATGTTTGCTGGGCCACTTTGACGTTCGGGGTCCACACAATCGGCAGCGCGGCGAGCAGCATCACGGCGGCGGCCGAGCCGAAGGCAATGCGCGGTCCAAGCGCGGTCAAGGCCCAGCCGGTTGCAAGCGGCCCGATCATGCCGACCACGGCCGCGGCCGCTTCGCGCGCACCCACCTGATGCCCGCGATGCTCGGCATCACCCAAGGCGGCAAAGTAGGCGTGATAGGTCGTCCAATAGAGCGTGTCGCCGATCGAGGAGACCACGCACAGAACAAACAGGCCCACGCCGATGCCATCGACCTCCGCCAACAGTGGATATTGCAGGCTGGTTGCGATCGTGCCGGCAATCAGCAGCGGTTTCACGCCGAAGCGCTTGGCAAAGATGAGCACGCTCGGGCGGATGACGAGGCGGCCGAGCAGGATCGCCGCGATCGACAGGAGCACGATTGGTGCCGGCACGCCTGACTTGAGCAGAAACACGCCGAAGAACGCGCTGCTGCCGCTCAACGCAAATGAATGCAGCCCGTAGTGCAGATTGAGGAGGTTGACCGTGTTGTTGCGGAAATAAGCCATTCGCGACTGTCGAGAACCCTTGCGGTGGAAAAGGCGCAGCCGGGCGGCGGCTGCAGCCGAATCGTCCGATCGAATACCGCTTAACATCTCGACACAGCGCGCGGCAAAAAAGCCGGTCACCACCGCAGACGGTCGCGCATGAGCTCGTGATGGCGGAGCTTGAAGCGGATGTTTCGCTCCATGGCTTCGCCCCAGGTCATCAAGATGAGGCCAATCGTCATGCCAGCGAGCAACGCGACCATCCAGGTCGGCCGATCGAGCACGAACCGCCAGAATGGTTCAATGACCGCCCACGGCGATGGCGGCGGCTCGATACCAATACTCTGCAATGTCTCGCGCAGCGGCTCGCCCAGGACGACCGCATCAGGCCATGCGCCGGTCTTGATCCGTGTGAGCACGTACGCCACCACGCCCGTTCCCGCACCGGCGAGCGTGAACAGCAGCGTCACTTTTCCAATCCACGCCAAAAGACTGGCGATCATTTGGCGAATGCGAAACATCGCTGAGATATCAGAGGGTTATAGTTTTTGGAAACGTTTCAAGTCCGCAAACCCGGCACCAGAGCCTTGCAGGCATTCACGGCGAACGCATGGTGGGCCATCTGGCCACCGACAATGTATCCCCAAAGATAAGCGACCCGTCTCAATGTCCCAAGGCTCAATGTCCCAAGGCTCAATGCGCCAAGGCTCAATGCGCCAAGCCCGATACTGAATTGCTTTTTGCCCCGTATGGCACCTCTCAGCGATGGCAGCGAGGTTGATGTCTGCCTCTCGAATCAGCCGCGTTGGACTCGGTCGGCGCAAGAATAGGTTGACCGGTAGCTAAGGCGATGATTCCCGCCTGGCCTCGAGGACCTACGTTTTCTCTTTCTTGTTGTCCCCTCTGGGCTGCACCTGCTGCTGCTGTTGGACCGGCCGCGTGGTCTCAAATCGTTCCGCGAGCCGCATCCATCGGGAGGCCAAGTCGATCAAAATGGCCCTGTTCTCCGGACTCGCCATTTGACGGGCGCGGACGAGGTAGCGCCGTGCGTTTCGGCGATACTCTTTCGCGTTCATCAATGCAGCCCTTCGATAAGTTTCCCCGCAATTCACAAATGACGATCGGCCATAAAGGGTTCCGCGAATTGAGATCAATCTCCGCACGTTTTTCCGCTTGAGTTAACGCTTCTATTTCAATGATTTGACCCGGACTAGATTATTACCTCCCGGAGTTGGCGGGAACTCCGGTCTGTTCTATGGAGCTGTCGGAGGGGATTGTGTCCGGATCACGCTCGCAACCGTCGATCGTGTCCACGACAAGCGGTCCTTCAAATTCGCTGCAAGTCCGGATTGGAGCCTCGTCGGAGGATCCGGTCATTGACCCCGTATCATCGTCCATGGCGCAGCCTCGACCATTGACATCGTTAACGCTCTCGCATCGTTGCCGATGCGTTCCGGTCAATAGTACGTATATGTGTGACAGAATCGTGCGCAGTGATCTGGGCCGAGCAGCAGGCACTGCCCGCCAGCTCATGGCGCCGTCTCCCTTGGTCGCGAATATGGCTGCTTCGCCACTCACCAGACAGGTTTATCGCGAGCACGTGGAGCGGTTCGGCGAGCCGGATGACGCGGTCACTTATGATGACGACGAACAATCTTACGGACAGCCGACCCGCATCAGCATCGTCATTTGGCGCCGGTGCGCCGAGGTCGATGTCACGACCTTCTCGACCATCGGCATGGCCGCATTCCCGATGCCTGGCGCCGGCCATCGCGCCGAGCTGCACTTCACGATCCGGCGTGACGTCGATCGTGCAACCGTTGGCGCCGTATCGAAGTTCCTGGCGAACCTTGCGATCCATCCGTTTGTCAACGGCACATTCTTCGACTGGTGGCACAAGCTGCAGTCCCCGCGTCAAATCCCACTCTTCAGAGACGCAACCGCCGTCCTCTTCCACCCCCGGTTCGTCAAAGCCGGCTGGGACACGATCAAGTTCAACGGCGTGCTGGTGAAGATCCTCAACGTGGTTCCGATCACGGCGGATGAGTACGGCATCGACCAGGTGCCGGACCTGATCGATCATTGGCGCAGAATTGATCTCGATCTGTTCGCGCCACGCTAGCTTATTCGCCGCGATCGATGCGCGCGCAGGCATCATCACGGCTCGTTGTTGCCGCCGACCGCGATAACAGCGCTTGGGAACGCGGGTTCACGTCCGGCGTTGTTGCGGATGGGATGCGCGCCCCAATCCCGAGGACAAACAAACATGAGAGCATCCATTTTCGTTGCCGGTATGATGGCCTTTGGCGTCGTGAGCGCCTCCCCTGCCGATGCGGCCGAGATCAAGGTCTTGAGCGCCGGCGCGTACAAATCCATTGTCGTCGCGGTTCAGCCGGAATTCGAGAAGCAGACCGGCCATACGCTCGCCATCGACAACGATACGGTCGGAGGGCTGGCGAAGCGCATCGAGGATGGCGAGGCCTTTGACGTGGTCATCGTGTCGCCTGGCGCCGTCGACGAACTGATCAAGAAGGGCAAGGCTGCAAGCGGCACGCGGCAGACGCTCGCGCGGGTCGGCATCGGCGTGATGGTGAAGGCCGGCGCCGCCAAGCCCGATATTGCGACCGTCGATGCCTTCAGGAAGGCGGTGCTGGACGCAAAAACGGTCGCCTACATCGACCCGGCGAGCGGCGGGTCGAGTGGCATCTATCTCGCGAGCCTGTTCGAGAAGCTCGGGATCGCCAATGCGGTGAAGCCAAAGGCCAAGCTCAAGCAGGGCGGCTATGTTGCCGACCTCATCGTCAGCGGCGAAGCCGAGCTCGGCATTCACCAGATCAGCGAGATCCTGCCGGTGAAAGGCGTCACCTTGGTCGGACCGCTGCCAGCCGAGATCCAGAACTACACCACCTATGCGGCCGGCCTGAGCGCCAGCGCGCGCGATGTCGCGGCCGCCAAGGCCCTGGTCCAGGCGCTCGCCGGACCCATGGCCACACCCGTGCTCAAGGCCAAGGGCATGGAAGGCCCGGCGTCCTGAGGCGCCGCGCTAGGAAGCGGACGTCGCCTATGCTCGTTACCGCCGCGTCCCTCCACCTCGTCGAACCGGCGCGCTGCGTGCAGACGTTGCGGCATGTGAGAAGACAAACACTGAAACAGCCTTGACCTCCTCGGGCTTCAGCACGCCCTCGAAGGCCGGCATCGTTCCGTGCCGCCCCTTGACCAGCGACTCGCGGATCGACGTGCGATCGAAGCCATAGAGATAGAGGTTCTTTCTGGTGAGATTGCTCGACCCGAACGTATCGATGCCGCTGCCATCGGCGCCGTGGCAATCGACGCAGTTGCCCTTCGCGTTGTTGTTGAACAGCGCCTTGCCGCGCGCCGCTTTGAGCCGATCGAAGCGCTGCCCGCTGATCTGGAGCACGTATTCGACCACGTCATCGATTTCTGTCGGTGTCAGGAACTCCTTGTCGCCGAAATCCTTGGTGTCCTCTTCGTTGCGGTACTTCGGATCGTAGGCCAGCATACTGACTTCCGCACCGCGGGCATTGGGATGCCCGGAGCGGATGCCATAGCGCACGGTCCACTCGACGTCCGACGGAAACTTGGCCACGCCTCCGGACTGGTAGTCGTCCCCGGAGAAGCGCCATTCGGCGTCGGTCAGGTCAGGCGTGTGCTGATCGGCAACGCCCTTGAGATCGGCGCCATGACACGAGGCACAGCTCTTGTCGTAGACGGAGCGTCCGAGCACCATCGCGGTCTTGTTGAGCCGCAGCGATTTGACAATGTCGTTGATCGCCACGGACGCGAGCTCTTCCGGCCGAGCCGTGAACTCTCCATAGTCCTCTTCCAAGTCCGCGGGCTCAGCTGCGGCGGGATTTATTGCGGCGCCGCAAAGGTACGCGCTGATTGCGAGCAATGCCGTCGACACGAGGCGACGAGCTGCAATACGCGGCGATGACGGACATTGCCGATGCGAGAATGGCAGACGCGAGCGACCGAGCATTCTTTACTTCCTCCCAAGCTTTGACAGCATCGCGAGCTGAGAATGCCACGCCACGTGGATCACCAGCTATTTTTAGGTCGTCGACGCTGTCATATATTCAACCATTGGAGCGACCGACAAGGCCAACGCTCCTGTGCGGCGATCACTCAAGCGGCGAGCCTGGTTGCATCGCCCTTCTCTCTCCGCAACGGCCGGCCCAGCGGGTTCGCTGGTCGTTCCCTGAGGCGATCGTCCCTTCCCTCACAAGAACGTTGCCGTCGGCGGTCTGAGACGACCAGATGCGGATTCTCTCGCTGTCTTTCATGATGACCATGTCGAGCACGACGCTGTCGTCGGTCGTCAGGACTTGACGCAGCGAAAGCTTGTCAGGCGCAACGCGCTTGGCATCGACGATACGATAGACCATGCCATCGTAATCCGGCCCGAAATCATTGAGGACCCAGGCCATGCCCACGGAGGTGAGCGAAAACAGCGAGTGCTCGTTCAGAGGACTGGCGGGTCGGGTGCATTCAACCGCCCACCGTCCCAGCAAGTCGAAATCCCGGAGCGCTCTTGTGGCGGGCTGCGCATTGGCGAAGCTGATAGCGGCAGCGCTGATCAAGAGCAACGATTGAACCAAACAGAACAAGAACCTTCGCATGATGCCCACTCTGCGATTTGCGCGACAGCAGCTGGGAATCCGCCGCCGTCGCTCCCCATGATGCCAGCCTCGCTGCTGGCTGGCTACCAACCTGCGCATTAATGTGCCGTAAAATCCGGCTCCGGATTGGACGGCTCTCTCTCGTTACAGTTGCTGCACCACCATGTCCTTAGTTTCATCTTTAGTTGCTCGCCAGCGGTTCCAAGCCTCTCGCCGCCGCCCAACGCTCGGCAATGCGTTCAAGAGAAAAATAGATGCTCGGAAGAACCAGCAACGTGAGAAAGGTCGCGAGGATCATGCCGCCGATGACCACGGTCGCGACCCCACGTTGCACGTCGCTGCCGACGCCGGTCGCCAGCGCCGCCGGAATCATTCCGACCGTCGCGACCGTTGCGGTCATCAGCACCGGCCGGAAGCGCTCGGACGCGCCGATCAGGATCGCGTCGCGCAATGACACGCCAGTGTCGCGCACACGATTGAGATTCGCCACCATGATGATGCCGTTTTGGACGGCCACGCCGAACAGCGCAATGAAGCCGACCGCCGTTGCGACATTGAGCGTCTCGCCCGTGACGACGAGCGCGAGCAGACCACCCAACGCGGCGAGCGGCACGATGCCGAGGATCAGCAGAGCCTGCCGCAGCTTGCCGAATTCGGTGTAGAGCAACAGTGTCATCAGGGCGAGGACCAGCCCGAGGATCAGCGTGAACCGGCGCTGCGCCCGCTCCTGGTTCTCGAACTGCCCGCCATATTCCAGGCGATACTTGGACTGGTCGAATTGGACCGATTGCGCGATCCTCTCCTTGACCTCGGCCAGATATGAGACCAGGTCGCGGTCCGCGAGATCAATCCGGATCGTCAAATTTCGACGATTGTTCCAACGCGTGATGGTGCCTTCGCCGTTGCGCTGGGTGATGGTGGCGACCTGAGACAGCGGAATCTGCGTCCCGCTGGCGCTCGTGAGCGTCAGATTACCCAGCGCCCCCGGATCATAGCGCGTATCCAAGGGAAACCGCACAGTCAGATCGTAAACGCGGTCTCCGACATAGACCTGGGTGACGGCGGCGCCGCCAATCCCGGTCTGAACCAGATTGGTGATATCCGAGACGTTGATTCCGTAGCGAGCCGCCGCGGCACGATCGGTTTCAATCGCGATCTGCGGGAGCGGCGGCTCCTGAAAGATGGACGCCTCCGCCGTGCCCTTGGTGTTGCGCAGGAGATCGACGATTTCGCCGGCGATCCTGCGGTCCTCCGCAAAATCGTCCCCCAGGATCCGGATCACCAGCGCGCTGTGCGCGCCACTCACCAGGTCGAACACCATGTCGCTGATCGGCTGGTTGATCCCGACATTGAAGCTTGGAAGCTGCTGCAGCCGCGCATTCAGCTTGCGCACGAAATCCTTCTTGGTCTCGCCCTTGGGCCAGGTCTCATAAGGCGTCAGCGTGATGGGAGCCTCGATATGCGAGGGCGTCCAGGCATCGACGGCCGCGTCCTCGCGGCCCAGCTGGGTGACGATGGTTTGAACTTCGGGGAATTCCCGCACGGCGCGCCGCAATTCGCTCGCCATGTCGCTTGCGGCCTCGAGTGAAAGGCCGCTCGGCAACTGCACCTGAAGCCAGAGGCCGCCCTCATCCAGATCCGGCAAGTAATCGCGACCTACGCGGAGGCCGAGAACCACAACGGCCACAACCGCGATTCCCGCCGCCGCATAGGATAGCGCCGGCCAATCCAGTAGCCGCCCCAGTGTGGCGCGATAAGCGCGTCCGAGCGATTCGAGCGGCCTGTTGCGAAACGCTCGGCGGGGCTTGCGGAACGCCAGGTAGGCAAGGCCAGGAATAAGCGCCAGCGTGACAACGAGCGCTCCAAAGAGCGCAAAGCCCACCGTAAAGGCCATGGGGGTGAACAGCGCCGCCTCGCCGCGCTGCAGCGTGAACAGCGGGAAATAGGCGGTGATGATGATCAGGGTCGCAAAAAAGATTGGCCGTGCCACCTGGCTTGTCGCGGACCTGATGTCGTCCTCGGTCAACGCTTCGTTCGGCTTCTCCTCCCGGCGGCGCAGAATGTTCTCGGTCACCACGATGGCGCCATCGACGATCACGCCAAAATCGAGAGCGCCGAGCGAGAGCATACTCGCCGACATATGCGAGGCGTTCATCAGGACAAAGATTGAAACGACCGCCAGCGGAATGGTCACCGCCACGACCAGCGCGCTGCGCGGGCTCCCGAGGAAGAGCATCAGCACGACAATCACCAGGCCAATGCCCTCGATCACGGTGCGGCCGATTTTGCTCACGGTCGCAGAGACAAGATCACTGCGGTCAATGATGGGGACGATGTGCACGTCCTGCGGCTCGAGCTGCGTGCGCAGCTCCTCCACCTTGGCGTGGAGGCCCGCGATGACGTCGGACACGTTCGTGTATTTGAGCCCCATGACGATCCCTTCGAGCGACGCGGGGTTCTCGTTCTTGCCCAGGATTCCTTCGGGCTCCTGATGGGTATAGTTCAGGCTGCCGAGATCGCGGACCAGGATCGGCATGCTGTTGCGCTGGGCCACGACGACGTTGCCGAGATCATCGAGCGTGCGCACAAGGCCAACGCCGCGAACGATGAAGGTCTGATCGCCGCGCGCAACCCGCCCGCCGCCGGCATTGGCCGAGTTGTTGTTGATCGCATTGATGACGTCGTTGATCCCGAGCCCGTAACGAAGGAGCTCGGTCGGATCGAGATCGAGCCTGAACTGCCGGCTAAAGCCACCGAAATTGTCGACGCCCGCAACACCCTGCACCTGCTGCAGCGCCGGCATGACCACCCAACGCTGGAACTCGGACAGCTCCATCAGATTCTTGGTGTCGGATTCGAGCGTATAGCGATAGATCTCGAGCTCCGGCGCGGTGACGTTGTCGAGGCCGGGAGATGCGCCGGAAGGCAACGTCACGTCACCAATGCGCTCGCGCACGCGCTGTCGCTGCCAATAGTCCTCGGCGCCATCGCGAAACAACAGATTGATCTGCGACAGCGCGAACGTGCTGATCGAGCGCATGCTGACCAGCCCCGGCGTGCCGTTGAGCGCCCGCTCCAGTGGGATGGTGATCTGCTGCTCGATCTCCTCGGCAGCCAGCCCAGGCACCTGCGTCGTCACCTGGACAGAGACAGGACTGAGCAGCGGGTAGGCATCGATCGCCAGTTGCGTCCACGAATAGATGCCGAAAATGCAGGCGAAAATCGCAATCAGCCGTACGACCAGACGCTTCCTGAAACAGAGTGCGACGAACTGGTCAATCATTGAGGCGCACGGCTCCCTTGACCACGATGCGCTCGCCGGCCTTGAGGCCGGCTTTGACTGCCGCGGTCGGTCCCTCCTGATAGGCGACGTCGACATCGCGGCGCTCGAACGCCCACTCCGCGACCTCGACGAACACGCTGGTCTTGTCGTTGGTCATGAGCAGCGCCGAGGTCGGCACAGTCACCCGCGACACCGGAGGCGCAACGAAAGTCGTGTTCGCAAACATATTGGGCTTCATCATCCTGTCAGGATTATCAAAGGCGATGCGGACCTTGTTGCGCCGGGTATCAGGCTCGATCACGTCGCTGACAAACAGGACCTTGCCGCTGAACACCTTGTCCGGATAGGCGGGGAACGTCACGTTGACGGTCTGGCCGGTAAAGACAAACGAGATATCCTTCTCTGGTACATTGGCCGTGACCCAGATCGTCTCCAGGTTGGCGATCGTCATGGCCGCGGCGGTCATATCGTTGAGGAACGCACCGGGAGCGATCTGCAGATCGATCAGGCTGCCGGCGACCGGCGCCTTGATGGTGAGAAGCCGGCTCTTGGCCATCTGCTCGGCCGAGACACCAATCGACCGCAGCCGCGTTTGAGCGCGGTCCAGCTCCGAAAGGGCCTGCGCGTAGTCGCTCTCGGCTTGCTCGCGCTCCTTGATCGCTCCGCCGCCAATCTTCTGAAGTCCCATTTGTCGATCGAGAGACTTCTTGGTCAACGTAACGGAGGATTGTGCCTTCTCCCCATCCGAATAGGCTTGCGCCAGGTCGCCGGAGTCGATCACGGCGAGGTCCTGTCCCTCAACGACACGCTCTCCCAACTGGACCTTGAGCTCAACGACGCGTCCGGTGACGGGAGGCAGCACCTTCACGGTACGGGCCGGATCGGACTCCACCATCGCCGGCAGCACTAACGAGCGGGACACTTCTTTCGAGGCTACATCAGCCACCGCCAGCTGCGAGCGCAACAGCGACTCCGGCGGCACGATGATCCGATTGCCTATACGCGAGAACGGAGCTTGCGCACGAGGCACTGCTTGCGCGCTGGACTGCAGACCTCCCTTGAGACTTCCGTCGGGCGCGATCAGCAATCGATCGGCCGCAATACCGAGTGCCAAACCGGTCAGCAGCAGCAACAGTGTGCGCGCCGTGCGAACCGACGGTGCTTGAGCAAAAACCTTCACCGGAACTGCTTCGTTCACGGACAGACCCACTGACTGAGCGTTTCCCCTCCGAATTCTTAGCCAGCACTCCGCTCTGCCGCAAGGAAATTGCCTGAATCCAACGCGCCCGCAAATAGGGTGGCCCCCTATCCTATCGGCCTAAGAAACCTTCAGCGGCGGAGACGACGGGTGACCCGTCCAGGAATTTGACTTTGCTCGGAGACCAGGCGCCACCCGGTGCGCCGCTTCGCAGGGGATCGACGCTCATTCGAAGCTGATCGCCAGGCTTGACGGATTTCGCTGACCAGCCGGACCAACGCAAGCTGTTGGCGCTCTGGCCTTCCAGCTGCCAAACAACCGGGCGGGCATTCTCCCCTTTGATCTGCAAAACGATGAAGGTATGGGGATTGAGAAATCTGAACTCCTGGACAGTCCCGATCAACTCAACCGGATGTGCCTGGTCAAAGATCGCGAAGGAATGATGCGCGCCGGCGGTCGAACCAAGAGATAGAAATACCGTACCGGCCAATAGGACTTCTAGGCACCGGACGCCTGGGCACCAGGACAGC
>Ga0209488_10000513_pt1 | contig 32942 bp, 27 predicted proteins | sample Rivendell_Oct201_8_FD_188349 | JGI IMG/M metagenome (GOLD analysis project Ga0209488, IMG submission 188349) | Vadose zone soil microbial communities from the Eel River Critical Zone Observatory, Northern California, USA -... | ecosystem: Environmental > Terrestrial > Soil > Vadose zone >...
ATTTTTCTCCATGATCGTTCCCCTGGCCGTCTTCCTCAGCCTGCAGCGTTATTTCGTCCGCGGCATCCTTGCCGGTTCTGTGAAGGGATAAAGAAAAGAAATGGCTTCAGTCACGTACGACCATGTCGTCAAGCGCTACACCGCGGACCTGACCGTCGTCAAGGACTTCAACGTCGAGATCAAGGACAAGGAGTTCATGGTCCTGGTCGGCCCATCGGGCTGCGGCAAGTCGACCGCGCTGCGCATGCTGGCCGGCCTGGAGGCGATCACCGAGGGCCAGATCCGGATCGGCGACCGGGTGGTCAACAACGTGGCCGCCAAGGACCGCGACATCGCGATGGTGTTCCAGTCCTACGCGCTCTACCCGCACATGAGCGTGTACGACAACATGGCCTTCCCCTTGCAGATGCAGCACATGAAGAAGGACGAGATCGACAAGCGGGTCAAGAACGCCTCCCGCATCCTCGGCCTGGACAACTTCTTGAAGCGCAAGCCGCGCGCGCTGTCCGGCGGCCAGCGCCAGCGCGTCGCTTTGGGCCGCGCCATCGTGCGCAGCCCCAAGGTCTTCCTGCTCGACGAGCCGCTCTCCAACCTCGACGCCAAGCTGCGCGGCCAGACCCGCATCGAGCTGCAGAAGCTGCACCGCGACCTGGAGACGACCTTCATCTACGTCACCCACGACCAGGTCGAGGCGATGACGATGGGCGACCGGATCGCGATCATGAACGCGGGCATCCTGCAGCAGGTGGGCACGCCGGGCGACATCTACGACCACCCGGCCAACCTCTTCGTCGCCGGCTTCATCGGCAGCCCGACCATGAACTTCGTCCCCGCCACGACGCAGAACGGCAGCGCCAAGGCCTCGGGCTTCGAGGTCAAGCTGCCCAAGCCGGTCTCGGCGGCCAAGGGCACGCTGGGCTTCCGGCCGGAGGCGGTCACCGACCGCATCGTCGAGGGCGCGCCCGCGATGGAGATGAAGGTCGACGTGGTCGAGCGGCTGGGCTCGGACCAGTTCCTCTACGGCCAGGTCGGCAGCGACCAGGTCACCGCCCGCGTCGACCCGCGCATGGCGGTGCAGCCGGGCGACAAGGTCCGCCTGGGCCTGGACATCCGAAGCCTGCACTTCTTCGACGCGGAGAGCGAAAAAGCCCTTCTGTAGCCCTGCTCTAAGCTAGGGCGGTTTTGGAGCGGATCCGGGCCCTCGAGGACTTCGACGCTGCCCGATTCCGCGCCTTCACGCGCGCGATTCGGTCCATCCTGACCCGGCGCGCGCGCAGGCTTCAGTCGATCGAGCCGGTGCTCGAGGCGGCCGGCCTCGAGGGCAGAGCCTACGGCGGGGTGCAGGAAATCCCACTGGATCGGGTCGTGGGTTCGGCCGCGCCGCCATCAAAGACCGGCGACTTCGACCCAGGCTTCTTGCCCGTCAACCGAAGGATGCGGGACCGGTGGACGCGCATCTACCAGGCGATGGTCGAAGGCGATGAGCTGCCGCCCATCGATGTCTACAAGGTGGGCGACAACTACTACGTGATCGACGGGCACCATCGTGTCTCAGTCGCGCGAAGCCTCGGCCGCGCCACGATCAACGCGCGCGTAGTCGAGGTCCAGACTCGAGCGCCGCTGACCTCGAAGATCGACGCCGGCGCCCTGCTGCGCGCCGCGGAGTACGCAGCCTTTCTCGAGACGACACAGCTGCATCGGCTGCGGCCGGACGCAAGGCTCGAGTGCAGCCGCCTCGGACGCTACGACGAGATCCTGAAGCACATCCTCGGCCACGGCTACTTTCTCTCAATCGAGCAAGGCCGCGATGTGCCGCTGCCCGAGGCTGCGGCCAGCTGGTACGACAACGTCTACAAGCCAGTGGCAGAGGCGATCAGGAAGCATCGGGTGCTCGAACAGCTGCCGGGTTGGACCGAAGCCGACCTCTATGTGGAGATCACGCGCCGCTGGCTGGAGCTGAGCCAGGGCGGCGAGGTCGCGGGGCCGGACCCGGCGGTGAAGGCGCTGCTCGACGAGCACGCGAACAACTGGTGGAGGAAACGACACGCGATCCGAATCACCGACCGAAGGCATCAGAGAGATGCCGAGGGGGAGGCTTGATCGGCATCATCTTCGGCCCGCCCGGTAGCGGCAAGGGAACCCAGGCGTCTCAGATTGAAAAGGAGTTCCACCTCGTCCACCTTTCGACCGGTGACATCTTGCGTTCCGAGGTCAAGCGCGGCAGCGAGATCGGCAAGGAGGTGGCTCGCATCATGGCCGCCGGCGACCTCGTGCCGGACGACGTCATCGTCCGCATCGTCCGCAAGCGCCTACCAGAATCGGAGGTCGGCGAGGGCGTGCTTCTCGATGGGTTCCCGCGGACGCTGGAGCAGGCGCGCGCGCTCGACGAGATGCTGGCCTCCGAGGGCCACCAGGTCGATTTCGTGATCGCTCTCCAGGTGCCGGAGGACGTTTTGGTCGAACGGATCCTCCACCGGGCTGCGATCGAGGGGCGGCCCGACGATACGAGGGAGGCGATTGCCGAGCGTATGCACGAATACCACAAGCTCACGGAGGCGGTGCTGGACTACTACCGCCGGCGCGGGGTTCGGGTGATCGAGGTAGACGGCATGGGAGACCCCGACGCGGTTTTCGAGCGCATCCGGATGGCCATCGGAATATCCTCTCGGTAGCTGGGTAGAGGTGGCAAGGAAAGCCCGAGAGTCAGACCTGGGACCGGCCATGAAGCCGGCCGTGAACGGCGATCGCGCGCGGCAGCCGGATCCTGACCGGCAAGCCGGCCCACAAGCCGCACACCCTCGAATTGCGAGCGCATTCCCGCCGATCGCCGACTACGCGTTCCTTTCTGACTGCGAGGTCAACTGCCTCGTCGCTCCGAGCGGTCGCGTCGAGTGGATGTGCCTGCCCCGGCCCGACAGCCCGAGCGTATTCGCTGCCCTGCTGGACCGGGCGGCGGGCAGCTTCCGGTTCGGTCCGACAGGGGCGCAGGTGCCGGCCGGGCGACGTTACCTGCCAGGGACGCTCGTGCTGGAAACCACCTGGAGGACGCGGACCGGATGGCTGATCGTGCGCGACGCGCTCTGCATCGGTCCCTGGTATCACAGCCAGCGCCGCTCGGGCACCAACCGCCGGCCGCCTACGGACTATGAGGCCGAGCACATCCTCCTGCGCACCGCACGCTGCGTGGTCGGCGATGTCGAGCTCAGCCTCGACTGTCACCCGGTCTTCGATTACGGCAGGACCTCCGCCAGGTGGGAGTACGCGGGTTCGGGCTACGGCGAGGCGATCGCGAGCGGAAGCGAGACGGAGGTACCTCTGCGCCTGGTCACGGACCTGCGCGTCGGATTTGAGGGACCCGGCGCCCACGCAACGAAGACCTTGCGCCAGGGCGAGCGCGCTTACGTCGCGATGGTCTGGGCGCGCTCGCGCCACTCGACTTCGAAGGAGCACTGGGAGGAGCACCCCGCGCCATCAACGGCTGAGGAGGCGTTCGAGCGCGTCGAGCGGACCGCCGACTACTGGCGCGAGTGGATCAATCGTGGTGAGTTCCCCGAGCATCCGTGGCAGAGCTACCTCCAGCGCAGCGCGCTGACGCTGAAGGGGCTCACGTACAGCCCGACCGGCGCACTGCTGGCCGCCCCGACCACCTCGCTGCCGGAAACCATCGGGGGAGAGCGCAACTGGGATTACCGGTACACCTGGATCCGGGATGGGACCTTCATGCTGTGGGGTCTTTACACGCTGGGCTTTGACCGCGAGGCGAACGACTTCTTCTACTTCATCGCCGACGTGGCCGCTGGAAAGAAGGACCTGCAGATCATGTACGGCATCGGGGGAGAGCCCGAGCTGAGCGAGAAGACGCTCGATCACCTCAGCGGCTACGACAGCTCGCGGCCCGTGCGAATCGGGAACGCCGCCTACCAGCAGGTGCAGCACGACGTCTGGGGGGCGGTGCTCGACTCGGTGTACCTGCACACCAAGTCGCGCGACTACTTGCCTGAGGTCGTGTGGCCGATCCTCAAGCGCGCGGTGGAATGCGCGATCGAGAGCTGGCGAAAGCCTGATCGGGGAATCTGGGAGGTGCGCGGTGAGCCGCAGCACTTCACGTCCTCGAAGCTCATGTGCTGGGTCGCGTGCGACCGCGGGGCGCGCCTGGCCGAGATGCACGGCGACGTCGAGCTGGCGAGGTCATGGCAGGCGATGGCCGACGAGATCAAGTCAGACCTGTGCGAGCACGGCGTGGACAAAAGAGGCGTCTTCGTCCAGCACTACGGCACTGACGCGCTGGACGCGTCTGTCCTCCTGATCCCGCTCGTCCGCTTCCTGCCGCCGGATGACCCTCGCGTCCGCGCCACCGTGCTGGCGATCGCCGACGAGCTGACCGTCGACGGCATGGTGCTGCGTTACCGAACTGACGAGACTGACGACGGGCTCTCGGGGGAGGAGGGAACGTTCACGATCTGCTCGTTCTGGCTCGTCTCGGCTCTATGCGAGATAGGCGAGCTCGACCGTGCCCGCGAGCTCTGCGAAAAGCTGCTTTCGTACGCCAGCCCACTGCAGCTCTACGCGGAGGAGATCGACCCTCGCAGCGGCCGGCACCTCGGCAACTTCCCGCAAGCGTTCTCCCACCTGGCGCTGATCAACGCCGTGATGCACGTCATCCACGCGGAGATGGGCACGCCAGGAAGATTCGGCCCCGGAGCAACAACCCCGCAGCCTTAACCGGGCTGTTTCCGCGCGGAAACAACCTCTAGCCGCACCGCGACACGCGCTTTCCGCGCGGAAATCGTCAGGCTGTGCGAACATTAGTTCGTCGTGGATCTGAACACGGCCGACCCCGAAACCCTCGTCGTCGACCTCAACTGCGCCTTCGCCTCGATCGAGCAGCAGCACGACCCCAGCCTCCGCGGCAAGCCCCTGGCCATCGCCGCCTACAACACCGACGCCGCCACCATCGTCTCCTCCTCGAGGGAGGCCCGGGACCTCGGCATCAAGACCGGCATGAAAGTCTTCGAGGCCAAAGCAATCCACCGTGGGATAGCGGTCATGGAGCCCAACCCGCCCCGCTACCGCGCGGTCTCCGACCAACTGATCGAGATCATGACCCGCCACACCCCCGATGTCCTGCGCATGTCGATCGACGAAGCCTCGATGAACCTCGCCGGCACGCCCAACCTGAAGAAGCTGGGCCCGGAAGGAGTTGCCAAGGCGATCAAAGCGTCTCTCCGAAAGGAGGTGGGGGAGTGCATCACCAGCTCGATCGGAATCTCGACCTCGATCTGGATGGCGAAGCAGGCTTCCAACCTCAACAAGCGCGACGGCCTGGAGCGGATCGATCACACGAACCTTGTAGCGGTCTTCGGTCGCCTCCAGCTGACCGACCTGTCCGGCATCGCCGAGGCTTCCGCTCGCCGCCTGCTCCTGGCCGGAATCCACACGCCGCTCGAGTTCTTGCACGCCACCGTCGACCAGTTGAGTCGGGCGGGCATGCAGCCGCCCGTGGCTCGCGGCTGGCTGCACCGCATGCGCGGCTTTGAAGGCGGCCACTTCGAGGGCCCTCCCCGCAAGAGCTACAGCCACTCGCATGTGCTGGCGCGCTCGACCAGCTCGCAGCAAGAGCTCGAAGAGCTGCTGATGCGCCTATCCGAGATGGTCGGCCGCCGGCTGCGTGCCGCCGGCCGGCGCGGCACGGTTGTCTCCATCGGCGTCGTTTATCGCCCGGACGTCGACCGCCTTTCGAAGCAGCAGAAGCTTGCGCAGCCGGTCGGGACCGGTGAGGAGATCTATCAAGCGGCGCGCGCCCTGCTGGCCGCTCGCGACGTCCGGCGCGCTGTCGGCACCCTTGGCGTGGGCGTGTCCGGCCTGGTCGACGACGAGGCGGGGCAGCTTGATCTTTTCGCGGCCTCCACTCCAGCTCGCAGCCAGAAGCTGGAGACCGCGATGGACGCGATCCGGGATCGATTCGGCGAGGACGCCGTGCAGCGAGCTCGTCTGCTCGGCCGCGCGCCGGTGGTTCGCGATCGCATCGCGTTCGGCAACACCGGCCACCCGGAGGACTAGTTGATGACGACTCCAGCCACGGCGCCGAGCGAGCGGAGCAGCGGCCGCGCGAGACCCGCGTGCCGCGCGGGCTCCTGGCTCACAGCGCCTGGCAACGTTTGCGCGAATGCGTCGACGACCGCGGCGTCCCACTGCGTGCCGCGACCCCGAAGCAGCTCTCCGAGCGCCACTTCGGCGTCGAGGGCGGCGCGGTAAGGCCGGTCTGAGGTCATCGCGTCCCATGAGTCGGCGACCGCGATGATGCGCGCGCCAAGCGGAATCTCGTCACCGCTCAGACCGCGCGGGTAGCCGCGCCCATCCATCCGCTCGTGGTGCGCCAGCACCAGCTCACGGCCCCGTCTGTATTCGGGGAACTTCTCGAGGACCTCGACGCCGGTCTGAGGGTGCTTCTTCATGAGCTCGAACTCGGCATCCGTCAGCCGGCCCTGCTTGTGCAGCACCGCATCGGGCACGGAGATCTTGCCCAGGTCGTGGACTCTGGCCGCGAGCCGGATCAGCGCAACCTCACGATCTGGAAGCCCGAGCTTCTTTGCGGTGCGCACGGCGTGGTCGGCGACGCTCTCCGAATGCTTGAACGTATAGGGATCGCGGCGGTCGACGATGTCCGCCATCGACTCCACGGCCGCCACGGTCTGCTCCCGGAGCTGCACTGACCGCTTGAGAGCCATCTGCACGCCGGCGATAGGACCCATCATCACCAGCGCCAGCCACGGCCTGCCGTTCGACAGCACCGCCAGCAGGTAACCCGCCACGTAGGTGGCCGCCGTCTGCTTGAGCTCGGAACCGGCCGTCTCCACCCAGATCTGGATTGGGTTCCGAGCCGTCAGTCCACCCACTGCCACGACAACCAGCGAAGCGCTCACGACGTACATGGCGCAGGCTGCCAGGGCCGCCGCGATGAGCTGCCCAAAGAATGGTTCGAGTCCGTGGAAAACGATGACCGCGGCCACTGCGGCGATCATCAGCTGCGAGGCATTGAAAACCAGGTCGACCGGCTCCCGGCGCCTCGACCGGGAGAGAGGGTTTCGCCTCAGGCAAAGAATTCCGTCGCCCAGGATCCTGCTCAATCCGACCAGAGCCACGGCGGTGGCGGGTGGAAACAGGATCACCAGGGCAAGGTCGATCGCCGGCGAGGCGTCGGTCTTGTAGCGCGGGGAAACCATGACCGGGAAATTTGCCGCTGCCGCGCCGAGCGCCACCAGCAAGACCATCAGCAGCGGATCGCCCGAGCCTGCCTGGGGCAGGCCGAGCATCAGCAGGGCGAGCGCGACCGCGGGCGCCGCCATACCCAGGAAGTAACCGCGAACCAACGGCGTCATGCCGCTTACGCCTAAATGCCGATTACGGCGCCCCAGGTCGTCGTGCTGCTGGTCCCGCTCGCGTAGACATGAGTGCCCAGGACCTGGACGCTCAGACTGAAGTGCAGCGGGGTGCCGACCTTGTAGGTCGGATCGATCGAACAGACCGTAGATGCGCTGGCGTTGACGACCCCTATCAACAGCATGCCCATGGCCAGGCCAAAGCCGGCCAACACCCTTCTCATTGCTCCCACCCTTCGTAATTCAGCCTGGAAAGGCTGAGTGAATGAAATCTATGTGGGTCTGGCTCGAGATAAGGTAAAAAAGGTGTAAGACGCTGGTTCGGCCGGCTCTGGGGTCACCCGCCTTCCCCCGGCGCGGGTTTCAGGAAGAGGGCAGCGAGCGGTGGAAGGGTCAGGGTCAGGCTGTGCCGGTGCCCGTGCATGCTGATCGGCACCGCCTCCACGCCACCCAGGTTCCCCTGCCCGCTGCCTCCATAGAGCGGCGCGTCGCTGTTCAGGAGCTCGAGCCATCGCCCCGCCTGGGGGATGCCGATCTGGTAATTGCTCCGCGGCACCGGGGTGAAGTTGAAAACCCCCACGATCACGTCCTGGGGAGATCGGCCTCGACGGATCAAGCTCACCACGCTCTGGTCGGCATCGGTCACGTCGATCCACGAGAAGCCCGAAGGGTCGAAGTCCAGCTCATGCAGCGCCTTCTCGTCCCGCAGCACCCGGTTCAAATCGCCCACCCACAGGCGCATGCCGCCGTGCATCGGCTGGTCCAGGAGATGCCAGTCGAGGCTCTGCTCATGGTCCCATTCGTCCCACTGCGCGAACTCATCGCCCATGAAGAGAAGCTTCTTGCCGGGCTGCGCGAACATGTACCCGTAGAGCAGGCGCAGGTTCGCGAACTTCTGCCAGTCGTCTCCGGGCATCTTGGCGAGCAGCGACCCCTTCCCATGCACGACCTCGTCATGCGACAGAGGCAGCATGAAGTTCTCGGTGAACGCATAGAGCATGCGGAACGTGAGGTTGTGGTGATGAAATTTGCGGTGAATCGGCTCCTGCGACATATAAGCGAGCATGTCGTGCATCCAGCCCATGTCCCACTTCATCCCGAAGCCAAGGCCACCCAGGTAGGTCGGCCGCGAGACCAGAGGAAACGAGGTTGACTCCTCGGCGATGGTCTGGACCCCGGGCTGCTCCTTGTAGACCTCGATGTTGAAGCGCCTCAAGAAGTCAACCGCTTCCAGGTTCTCGTTGCCCCCGAACTTGTTCGGGATCCACTCACCCTGCTTGCGCGAGTAATCGAGGTACAGCATGGACGCGACAGCGTCCACGCGCAGGCCATCGGCGTGATAGCGGTCGAGCCAGCACAGCGCGCTGCTGAGCAGGAAGCCGCGCACCTCGTTGCGACCGTAGTTGAAGATCGAGCTCCCCCAATCGGGATGCACGCCCAGGCGCGGGTCGGCATGCTCATAAAGGTGGGTCCCGTCGAAATTCTGCAATCCGAACTCGTCGGATGGAAAATGCGATGGGACCCAGTCGAGGATCACGCCGATTCCGTTCTGGTGCAGATAGTCGACGAGGAACATGAAGTCCTGCGGAGTTCCGTAGCGGCTGGTCGGCGCGAAGAACCCGGTCACCTGGTATCCCCACGAGCCGTAAAACGGGTGCTCCATCACCGGCATGAACTCCACATGTGTGAAGCCCATCCGGCTGACGTAGTCGGCCAGTCGGGGCCCTAGCTCGCGATAGGTCAGCCACCGGTTTTGCTCCTCCGGCACGCGCATCCACGACCCGAGGTGGGCTTCGTAAACCGACCATGGCGCGCTGCGCCCGTTGCTCAAGTGGCGGTTGGACATCCAGCTTTCATCGCCCCACTGGTAGCTCAGGTCCCACACGATCGACGCCTGCCGCGGCGGCTGCTCCGAGTAGGCGGCGTACGGATCGGCTTTATCGGCGCCGGCGCGGGTCACCCGCGAATGGACGTGGTACTTGTACAGCGAACCGTGCTTGACGCCCGGGATGAAGCCTTCCCAGATGCCGGACTGCTCCCTTGGGAAGAGCCCGTTCGCCGTCTTGTCCCATCCGTTGAAGTCGCCGATCACGCTGACGGAGTCGGCATTCGGCGCCCAGACGGCGAACGAAGTTCCCTCCGGCTCGCTGGACAGGTGCGCGCCCAGCTTGTCAAAGAGGTGGCTGTGCGTGCCCTCGTTGAAAAGGTGCAGGTCGAACGGGCTGAGCAGAGAGCGCGCGATCATGCGGGCGTCACCACCTCCAGGATGCCGCGCAGTGGAATGCGTACCCAGTCGGGCCGCATGTTCAGCTCATAACGCAGCTCGTACAGCGCTTTCTCGAGCAGCATCGTGGTGAGCTGTAGGTCGAGGTCGTCGGGGGTCTGCGGCACGAACGATGCGGTGGCCGCGGTCGCGAGGTAGCTCTTGAGGAAACCGGCGGACACACACTGGACCCAGAACCGGCCCCAGGTTCGCAGGCGGGGCAGAGCGTCCGGGGCAATGTGATCTCCGCGCAGCGCGGCCTGGCTCGCGTAGTCGAATGACCGCAACATTCCCGCCACGTCTCTCAGCGCAAGGCGCTTGAGGCGGCGCTCGTAAAGGGTGCGAGTGGGTTCGCCTTCGAAATCGATGATCACGAAGTCGTGTCCTGTGTAGAGGACCTGGCCGAGATGGTAGTCGCCGTGGATGCGGATCCGCGTGGTGCTCTGACGGCGACTCAAGAACTTCTTGAAGAGGCTCGCGATCCGGGGCTCGAGGTCCAGCACCTGCTTCGCTTCTTCTCGAGCGTCCGCAGGCAGCTTGCTCAGCTGGGTGCGGAGGAGGTCGGTCGAGCGCATCGCGAGGCCGCTCATGGATTGGTAGATCGATCGCTGGTCCTGTGGGGTGATCTTCTCCGGTGAAAAGGCGGGGTCTTCCGCGTCTGACGCCAGCGCGATGTGCAGCTCGGCAGTGCGCCGGCCGAGCAGGCGGGCCGACTCGAGATAGGCGCCGAAGGTTCTTGCCGAAACCTCAGGCAGCTCGGCGCCGCTCGCCTGGAGGACGTTGCGCGGCATCATCGGTGGCTCGGACTCCAGGAGCTCGGGGCCCAGCAGGAATTGGGCGAGGGTGTTCAGCGTGTACTGCCAGGCGTCGCCCTGGTTCGGCACATATCCCTGGAGGACGGCCAGGCTGATGGGTTCGCCAACCTCCCGCCGATACTCCAGGCTTCCCGCCAGCGGCGCGATCTGCGCGAAGTTCGTCTTCTCGGTCAGGAACCTGCCCACCTCGAGCTCGGGATTGACGCCCTCCTCGAGCCTTCGGAACACCTTGAGGATGAGGCGTTCGCCGAAGACGACCGAGTTGTTGCTCTGCTCGGCCACAGACAGCGCCGCCTCGAGACGCACGGTCTCGGGTCCCCTCAGGCGCAGGAAAGCACGCGTGGTCGAACCGATCAGCACACCCCGTCCCGCGGCGACCCGCCGGCGCCTCGCGACTGCTCCGAGCACGGCCTCCGCGAAGGCCGACGGTCCCAGCGCGTCGTACAGCAGGCCGCGCCCTTCTTCACCCCGCACGCGCACCCAAGCGATCGCGGAATGCGGCCAGCGCTCGAGGATATGGGGGGCTTCGGCGGCGTTGGCGAACGCGAGCGGCAGCTGGTAGGTGTCCGGATCACCCTCCGCGTAGGAGATTGCCACTGCGGTCAGATAAGCCCCGCCGACGACACCGGGCACCGGTATCACGTCCGAGATCTGCGCGGATTTCAGGCGCCGCGCTTTCCCGGCAAACCACCGGCGATTCTTCACATAGCCAAGAAGGACAGACTCGAGGCGTTCCTTGGATGGGCCCGTGAGGGCGGTCTCCCACTCGCCGGCGACGCGGATCTCCGGCAGCGAGGCGGCCGCCGAGGCGCCGTCGCTCTGCACGACCGGCGTCTGTCGGGGTTCAAGAGAAAACCAGTAGAACGAGTGCGGGCCGAGCGTCAGGAAGTACGGCCCTTCCCCCACCACCGGCATCTCGTTGCCGCTGAAGAGCTCAACCGGCACCAGGCCCTTCCATTTGCTCAAGTCAAGCTCCACCGCCTGAAGGAAACGAGAAAGGTTGGCCACGCAAAGAATTTGCTCCGACTCGTATCGCCTCACGTAGGCCAGCACCTTGCGGTTCTCCGGCCGCAGCAGCTCGAGCGTCCCGCGGCCGAAGGCTCGATGCCGCTTGCGCAGAGCGATCAACCGCTTCATCCACGACAGCAGCGAATGCGGATTCTGGCCCTGCGCCTCGACGTTGACCGTCTCGTAGTGATACTCGGGGTCGGTGATCACCGGGAGGTAGAGGCGCTGCCGGTTGGCGCGTGAAAAGCCCGCGTTGCGGTCGGCGCTCCACTGCATCGGGGTGCGTACCCCATTGCGGTCGCCCAGGAAGATGTTGTCCCCCATACCGATCTCATCGCCGTAGTAGAGGACGGGAGTGCCGGGCAGCGAAAACAACAGGCCATTCATCAGCTCGATGCGACGCCGGTCGTTGCCGAGGAGTGGCGCCAGCCGCCGCCGGATGCCGAGGTTCAGGCGAGCCAGGCGGTCCTGGGTGTACGCCCGATACATGTAGTCGCGTTCTTCATCGGTGACCATCTCGAGCGTTAGCTCGTCGTGGTTGCGCAGGAACAGGGCCCACTGCGAGATTTCGGGAATCGCCGGGGTCTGGGCCAGGATGTCGATGATTGGGAAACGGTCTTCCATGCGGATCGACATGAACAGACGAGGCATCAGTGGAAAGTGGAAAGACATGTGACACTCGTCGCCTTCGCCGAAATACGTGACGGCGTCCTCAGGCCACTGGTTGGCCTCGGCGAGCAGCATGCGGTTGGAGTAGTTGGAGTCGATGTGGTGGCGCATCTCTTTGAGGAACTGGTGCGTCTCGGGGAGGTTTTCGCCGTTGGTCCCCTCGCGCTCGTAGAGGTAGGGGACAGCGTCGAGCCGCACACCGTCGATTCCGAGGTCGAGCCAGAAGTCGAGCGCCTTCAGCAGCGCCTCTTTGACCTTCGGGTTGTCGTAGTTCAGATCCGGCTGGTGCGAGTAGAACCTGTGCCAGTAGTACGCCCCCGCAACGTGGTCCCACGTCCAGTTCGAGGTCTCGGAGTCTTTGAAGATAATCCGCGCGTCCTGGTATCGCTGGTTGGTGTCGCTCCAGACATAGAAGTCGCGGGCGGCGGTGCCAGGCTTCGCGCGCCGGGCGCGCTGGAACCAGGGGTGCTGGTCCGAGGTGTGGTTGCACACGAGCTCGTTGATGACTCGGATACCTCGGTGATGCGCTTCCTTGACGAAAGCGCTGGCATCGCTGAGCGTGCCGAACATCGGGTTGACGTTGGTGTAATCGGAGATGTCGTATCCGTCGTCCCGCAGCGGTGAGGGGTAGAAAGGCAGCAGCCACAGCGCGCTGACCCCAAGGTCTTGCAGGTACGAGAGTTTGTCGATCAGGCCGCGGAAATCACCGCTTCCGTCCGCATCACTGTCGTTGAAAGCGCGGACGTGGAGCTCATAGATGAGCGCGTCCTTGTACCAAAGCGGGTCGTCGTCCAGCCGTGAGGTCTCGAGCTTCCGGCGTCGAGTGGAGGTTTGAATCAAAGGAAATACTCGAAGTCATGCTCGCTGCGGAGACGGCGGCGGAAACGAAAGATCTGCGCCGGGATCGAGTGCGGGTTGATCTCGACGTAATTGCGAGGTCCGTTCCAGAGGTAGCGCGCTCCGCTCAACAGCTCGTGCGCCTGGAAACCGCGGTCGCGCCGAATGCCGAGATCCTCGAGCGGCAGCGTGACCATGCCGGCCTGCGTGTGGTGGGGGTCGACGTTGACCACGGTGAGCACCACATCGGCCAGGTCGGGAGTTGTCTTGGTGTAGGCGATCAGCTGATCGTTCTCAGTCGTATGGAACCTCAGGCCGCGATCGCTGTGCAGGGCCGGGTTTTCAATCCGGACCTTGTTCACCAATGTGATCAGCTCGCGGAGGCTGTCCGGGCTGTTGTAATCCCACTTCCGAATCTGATACTTCTCCGAGTCCAGGTACTCCTCGGACCCGGATTCGCGAGCGCGAGCTTCGCACAGCTCGAACGCCGGCCCGTAGATGCCGTAGCTCGCGCCAAGGGTCGCAGCCAGGATGAGGCGAGTCGCAAACGCCGGGCGGCCGCCACTCTGCAGGTACTCGGTGAGGATGTCCGGGGTGTTGGGCCACAGGTTTGGCCGGAAGTATTCACGAATCGGAGGCTGCGACAGCTCGGTGAAGTACTGCACCAGCTCCGAGGCGGTATTGCGCCACGCGAAATACGTGTACGACTGAGTGAACCCGAGCTTGGCCAGGCGATACATCACCTTGGGGCGGGTGAACGCTTCCGCCAGGAGGATCACATCCGGGTGTTCGCGCTTGACCTCGCCGATCAGCCACTCCCAGAACGGGAACGGCTTGGTGTGGGGATTGTCGACGCGGAAAACGGTCACGCCTTGCTCGATCCAGAACAGGACGATCGAGAGGAGCTCGTCCCACAGCTCGCGCCAGTGCTCGGTCTCGAAGTCGAAGGGGAAGATGTCCTCGTACTTCTTCGGCGGGTTCTCCGCGTACTGGATCGTGCCGTCGGGGCGGTGCTTGAACCATTCGGGGTGCTCGCGCGTGTAGGGGTGGTCGGGCGAGCACTGAAAAGCTATGTCGAGGGCCACCTGCATTCCCTGCTTGTCCGCCGCGCCCAGCAGATGTTGAAAGTCCTCCATGGTGCCGAGTCGCGGGTTGATGGACTTGTGCCCGCCTTCTTCAGACCCGATCGCCCACGGGCTGCCGGGCTCGTCGGGTCCGGCCTTTGTCGAGTTGTTTGCGCCTTTGCGATGCGTCCGGCCGATCGGATGGATTGGCGGAAGGTAGAGGACGTTGAACCCCATCTCCGCGATGTCCGGCAGCCGCTTCTCCACATCGCGGAACGTCCCATGCTTCGCCGGATCCCCCGCCGAGCGAGGAAACAGCTCGTACCAGGAGCTGAAGGACGCCAGCTCCGGGTCGACTCTGACCTGGAGCTCCCTGGCGTAAGTCACGGCATAGCTCTTGTCGGCGTACCGCTCCATCAGCTGAGGCAGATCGCCGGCCAGCGTGGACGACGCCGAGGAGGGTCCTTTACGAATCGCGGCGGCGTACGCCATCAGGCGATTCGAGTCGGACCCATCGGCTCGCGGGGCGGCCGCTTCGATCATGCGCGCGGCGACCTCCAGCTCGAGCGTGATGTCCTGTCCGGCCTCTACCCGCTTGGCAAACTGGCGGCTCCAGGTCTCGAACGCGTCGACCCAGCCCTGAATGGTGTAGAAGTAACGGCCGAGCTCGCTGACCATGAACTCGCCTCTCCAACGATCGTTGACGACCGGCACCATCGGCACGTCGCTCCAGTGCTGAGAAGACTCGTGGCGCCAACGTAAGACGCATGCCAGGGCGTCGTGCCCGTCCGCGAAGACGTCCGCTTCGACGGTGACGCGCTCTCCAATGGTTCGCTTGGCGGCGAACTGGCCGGCGTCAATCTCGGGCGTCACGGATTCGATGACGACGCGGCGGCGGCCGTCCGCACGATCCGGCGTGATCGTGGTCAGCAGGGGAGGACGCTCGAGTCGGCGTTTCACCGGAGCGCGGGCCATCAGACAAATCGTGCCATGATTCGACAGGGTGCTGAGATCCATCGATCCGGCGACAGGCCGGGAGCTGGCCAGTTTCCCTGAGTTGGACGACGCCGGGATCGAGTCCGCCGTCGGGCGAGCCTGGTCCAGCCGCCACCCCTGGCGCGAGGCCGGTGTTGAGGTCCGAGCCTCGATCCTTCGCTCGGTGGCCGGGGTGCTCAGGGCTGACAAGCAGCGGTACGCTGCGCTGCTCACCTCCGAGATGGGCAAGCCCATCGTTGAAGCCGAAGCCGAGATCGAGAAGTGCGCCTGGACGGCCGCGTGGATCGCGGACAACGCCGCCCGGTTGCTCGCCGATGAGCCGATCGAGAGCACAGCCTCCCACAGCTATGTGCGGTTCCAGCCGCTCGGGGTGGTGCTGGCGGTGATGCCATGGAACTTCCCGTTCTGGCAGGCATTCCGTGCCGGGCTGCCTGCGTTGGCCGCCGGCAACGTGATGATGCTCAAGCATTCATCGAACGTTCCCCAATGTGCGCTCGCCATCGAGGAGGTGTTCCGCGAGGCCGGGGTGCCCGAAGGTGTCTTCCAGACGTTGATGATCGGCTCTGGCCCGGTGGAGGGCATCGTCTCTGACCGCCGCGTGGCCGGCGTGACACTGACGGGCTCAGAGGGGGCCGGTTCGCTGGTGGCGGCAGCCGCCGGCAAGGCGCTGAAAAAATCAGTCCTGGAGCTCGGCGGTTCGGACCCATTCATCGTCCTGCGCGACGCCGACATCCCAACCGCCGCGACCGTGGCATGTCGGGCGCGCAACCAGAACAATGGCCAGAGCTGTATAGCGGCGAAGCGGTTCATAGTCGAAGAGGCGATCGCCGACGAGTTCGAGGACCTGTTCACGAAGGCCGTCGGCGCTCTGAAGGTTGGCAACCCGATGGATCGCGGCAACCAGGTTGGGCCGCTCGCCCGCGAGGATCTGCTCGACGAGCTGGAGCGCCAGGTCACCGAGTCGGTGCGCCTCGGCGCTCGCACTGCGGTCGGGGGCGAACGCGTGGGCAACGGCGGCGGATATTACTTCCAGCCCACGGTGCTCACCAATGTGCGCCCGGGCATGCCGGCCTATCACGAAGAAACCTTCGGTCCCGTGGCCGCGGTGATCCGCGTCAAAGACGCCGAAGACGCCGTGCGGGTCGCCAACGACACCGACTTCGGGCTCGGCTCGAACATCTGGACCAAGGACGTCGAGCGAGCCAAAAAGCTGGCCGAGCGAGTCGAGGCGGGCCTGGTCTTCGTCAACGGAATGGTCGCCTCAGACGCACGCCTTCCATTCGGCGGAGTAAAGCGCTCAGGCTACGGCCGAGAGCTGGGCTCCTACGGAATCAAGGAATTCGTGAACATCCAAACGATCTGGATAGGCCCAGCCAAAACCTAGGCGACTTTTTTCTTACCCGTCGTGAGGCGTTTCCGGGCAAGGACGGAATAGCTCTCCCGCAACGCCTTGTCTGGATCAAAGCCAAAACTCCGAGCCATCTCGGGAAGCACTGCCAGCGGACCCTCTAGCTCCACAAACCAGCCGAATTCGAGCACGTCCAGCGTGACTGCGACGCCGTCGAGCATCCACATGGCGCGGCGCTTCGGATAGGACCACGCGACCTGAAAGCCGAGCTGCTGCAGCAGGTCCATGGTGGCATGAGCGTCCGACACGGCGATCTCGGTCTCCTCTCGGATCTTGACCCGGCCGTCGAACCTCGCCGGGCCCTTGGCCGTCAGAAACCCCCGCGGACCTCCATCGATGACGCGAAGACGAAGCGTCGTGTCACGCGTCGAGTTGCCTGGGCCGTTGAATCGGTAGTTCTCCTCGCGGTATCTCCCGTCGAGATGGGCGCCCCGCTGGCGAAGAATTTCGCGCAGCTTCTTGTGGGCGCGCTCTCCTGAGACCCGAAACTTCAGCTCGCACTCGATGCTCCGATCGCGAAGCTGTCGAGGCTTGCGGCGGCGCGGCATTGCGGGAGAGAGTAGCGCGGAGCGCGGCTCTAAGCAGCGGTTGGTTTTCTGATTCGGTAGAGCGAGCTCACCACGGCTGTGCACTCATCCTCGACGTAATCCATGCCGGCTGCCTCGGCAATGCGGCGCGCCTCGTCAGAGCGAATGTCGAGTTGGAGCCACAACGCTTTTGCGCCGACCGCGACCGCCTGTCGCGCGATCTCGGGAGCGTCGGCCGCCGGCCTGAACACGTCGACGAGGTCGATCTTGACGGGCACATCGGTCAGCGTCCGGTAGACGCGCTCGCCGAAGAGCGTCTCGGCAAATGGGTTGATCGGGATGATGCGGAAGCCGCGCTGCTGCAATCCGAAAGGCACCGAGCCACCGGCCTTGTTTGGATCACGGGAGGCTCCAACCACCGCGATCATGGTCGCGGTCTCGAGGATCTCGTGCGAGCTGCGCCCCATACAAATGGAAACGCGCCGAGAGACAGGCACTATTCCAAGCCGACTCGAACGCTTGGCGCCAAACGTGCGTATCAGCCGACCCGAGAAGCGCACGGTTGGGCCCAAACGTGCGGAATTCTGCCTACGCAACGACTCCAAGCAAGGGTTCGCCCGCGACATAGCGGCGGATCTGGTCCCCGGCCAGGCGATACGCGCGCTCCTGCCACCCCGGCACGTTGCCCCCGACGTGAGGCGTGATGAGAGTGTTGGGTGCGTGCCATAACGCGTGATCGGAGGGCAGGGGCTCCGGATCGGTCACATCGAGCGCGGCACGAATTCGTCCCGCCTGGAGTTCCGCCAGCAGCGCTTCGGTGTCCACCGTGCGGCCCCGGCCCGCATTCACAAAGAGCGCGCCAGGCTTGAGCCGCGCCAGGAAATCCCGGTTCACGAACTTCTCAGTCGCCGGCGTCAGCGGCAGTAAGTCCACGACCACATCGGCAAGGGGCAGCAGGTCAGGCAGCGCCGACGTTGGCAGGGCGTCTTCGCGAGCGTGCTGCGCGATCCCGGTGACCCGCATCCCAAATGGCTTCATGCGTGCGGCCAGCGCTCGCCCGATCGACCCATGACCCACGATCACCACACTCTGGCCCTCGAGGTCCTTGGCGTCGGATTCATCGCCATCGGTGCGAATCCAAGCTCCGAGCCGCTGGTTTTCAATGAACTCCGGCAAGCGGCGGTGCATCGCGAGCATGACCGCCATCACCCAGTCGGCCACCGACGAGTCATGAACTCCCACCGCCCGGCAGACCACGACTCCCCTCGGCGTCATCGGCATGAGCCAGTCGACGCCGGCGCTGAACGATTGGATCACCCGCAGGCGCGGCAAAGACCCAAAGAGTTGGGGCAGACGGTCCGCGAGCTCCGGGCCGGCGACAAGCATCTCCACATCTGGCTCTGGCTCCGCGACGAGCTCCACTCCTTCAGGCAGAGGGCCGAGCTCGCCGCGCAGAGGCGAGTCGGGAACGAGAACTTTCAACCCGGACACGCGGGTCAGCCGGACGACCCGTCGGTACCTTCAGGAATTGCCTGAATAGGCACCTGCCGGCTTAGGCTGCTTCGGACTTGGCCTTGGCGGAGGGCTCGAGCGCGAACTCGAGCACCTCAGCCACGCGGCTGGCGAAATGGAACGTCATCTTCTCGCGCACGCTCTCAGGCACATCGTCGATGTCCTTTTCGTTGCGCTTGGGCAGGATGACCTCGGTCAGCCCCATCCGGTGAGCGGCCAGCACCTTCTGCTTGACGCCGCCGATCGGCAGCACCAGCCCCTGCAGGGTGACCTCTCCCGTCATCGCGACCGTGCTTCGCACCGGCCGTCCCGTGAGCAAGCTCACGATTGCCGTCGTCATGGTCACGCCGGCCGAGGGGCCGTCCTTCGGCACCGCGCCCTCGGGCACGTGGATGTGGAACGACTTGTCAGCGGCGCCCTTCTCGATGTTCAGCTCCTCAGTGTGCGATCGGACATAGGACAGCGCGATCTGCGCCGACTCCTTCATCACGTCGCCCAGCTGACCGGTCAGGATGACCGTGCTGCCGTGCCCGTTGCTGTCGGTCGCGGTCGCCTCTACGAAGAGGACGTCCCCACCGGTACCGGTCACCGCGAGGCCCGTTGCCACGCCCGGCACCGACGTTCGCGCCGCGACCTCGTTGTCGAATCGGGGCTTGCCGAGGAACTCGCGCACGCGCTCGACCGTGATCGCCACGGGTGGCGTCAGCTCGGCCTTGGCGACCTTGGTCGCGACCTTTCGAGTGATCTTGCCGAGCTCGCGCTCCAGGTTGCGGACTCCGGCCTCACGCGTGTGGTCGGTGATCACTTTCATGATCGCGTCCTCGGTGACCGTCACCTCTTCCGGCTTCAGGCCGGCCTGCTTCACCACGCGTCGCAGCAGGTGGTCACGCGCGATCGCGACCTTCTCCTCTTCGGTGTAGCCGTCGAGCCGGATCAGCTCCATGCGGTCGAGCAGTGGCGCCGGAATCGTCTCGGAGACGTTGGCCGTCGGGATGAACAGCACCTCAGAGAGGTCGAGGTCGACCTCCAGGTAGTGGTCCCGGAACGTGTTGTTCTGCGCGGGGTCGAGGACCTCGAGGAGGGCGGCGGACGGGTCGCCCCGCCAGTCGCTGCCGACCTTGTCGATCTCGTCGAGCATGATCACCGGGTTCTTGGTCCCGGCTTCCTTCAAGGCGCGCACGATGCGGCCCGGCAGCGCGCCGACGTAGGTGCGCCGGTGGCCACGGATGTCCGCCTCGTCGCGGATACCGCCCAATGAGACGCGCGTGAACTTGCGTCCAAGCGCGCGGGCGACCGACTCGCCCAGCGAGGTCTTGCCCACGCCTGGAGGTCCGACCAGGGTGATGATCGCGCCCGATCCGCGACCGCCAAGCACTTCGAGCCCACGCTCCTTGCGCAGCTTGCGCACGGCCAGGAACTCGATGATGCGGTCCTTCACGTCGCCGAGGCCCGTGTGGTCCTCGTCGAGGATCTGGCGAGCCTTCGCCAGGTCGTAGTTGTCCTCGGAGCGCACGTTCCAAGGGATGTCGAGCATCCAGTCGAGGTACGTGCGGATCCACCCGTACTCGGGGTTCTGCTCGCTGGTCCGCTCCAGGCGGTCCAGCTCGCGGTTGACTTCGGTGAGCACGCCCTCGGGCATGGCCGCCTTGGCCACCCTCTCGCGGTATGTGGACACGACGTCGCTGCTGCCCTCGTTGAGCTGCTTCTTGATCGCCTCCATCTGCTGGCGCAGGAGGAACTCGCGCTGAGTCTTCTCCATGCCCTCGGCGACGTCGCTGCGGATCTTCTCCTTCAGCGAGGCGTCGGCCAGGATCGACTTCGTCCAGCCGATCAGCAGCGCGAGGCGCTCCTCGAGGTCAACGGTCTCGAGAACCTCCAGCTTCTGCTCGGTAGAGAGGTCAGGGGAGTAGCCGGCCAGGTCGGCCAGGTGGCCAGGGGTCCTGGCGGCGCGCAAGAACTGCACCACCTGCGGGACACCCCTTGACTCGACCAGGTTCTCGAGCAGCGCGCGGTACTCCCGGGCGAGCTCGAGCGACTTCTCGGTTGGCGGCTCAGGGTCGAGCAGCGGGTCGGCCTGCACGAACAGCGCCCCGCCGATATCGGCCTGGCCGCTGCCAAGCCGTGCGCGGTACTCGCCCCGGATCATGAAGGCTTCGGCTCCGGTCGGCAGGTCTGCCGACTCGCCCAGGCGTCCGGCGGTACCGATCGTGCCGAACTTGCCGTCGATGCGCGGCACGAGCAGGATCTGGCGGTTGCCCTGGCGGGCTGCCTCGATCGCGGCCTTCTGGTCGTCGCCGTCGACCGCAAGGGTGACCGACATGTGCGGGAGGACGACGATGTCGTCCATGGGGAGGACTGGGAGTAGTTCGGACTTTGGTGTTGCCATTGTTAGGAGAACGTTTACCCACGTTGGGCGATTCCAAATCACCCCGGTAGAGCCGGGGGTGGCGGCGGGGTGGAGCTTAGACTCCGGCCCTCTGTCTACCCTGCCGGGCCACCGCGTCAATCGTCACGGCCGCCAGCAGGACCCCGCCGGTGACCATGAACTTCACGTCTGAGGCCGCGCTCAGCAGGGCGAGACCGTTGTTGATCGACCCGATGACCAGCGACCCGGTCAGCGCCGACCAGACCGTCCCCCGGCCGCCGAAAAGGCTGGTGCCGCCGATGACCGCCGCCGCGATGGCGTTCAACAGGATGTCTCCCGTGCCAGAGGAGTAGTTGACGGCGAGCAGGCGAGACGCGCCCATGATGCCGCCGGCCGCCGCCATGGTGCCCGACAGGGCGAAAACGGCGATCCGGATGCTGTTCACGGAGATACCTGCCCGGCGGGCGGCCTCCGCGTTGCCGCCCACGGCAAAGATGTGCCGCCCGAACCGCGTCCGGGTCGTGATGATGTCGAAGCCGATGATGAACCCGAGCAGGATGAGCAGGGCCAGCGGCACGCCTCGGTCGCCCGCGAGGATGGCCGTGGCGCCGAATATCACCACCGCGACGACCACGAACTTCGCCACGTCGCCGATCAATCCAGTCGGAGGAAGGCCCGCACCGGCTCGCCGTCTCCGCCGGATGAACACATCCGTGCCGAGGATCGCCACCACGACAACGGCCAGGATCCAACCAACCGTGGGATCGAAGAACTTGCCCGCCAGCTGATCGATGCTCGGGTCGGTCAGGTTGATCGTTCCCGTTTCCCCGAGAACATGGAGCTGCGCGCCAAACCACGTGAGCAGCCCGGCCAGCGTCACCACAAAGGACGGGATCCTGAAGCGTGTGAAGAAGAACCCGTGGAACGTACCTATCGCGGTGCCAGTCAGCACCCCGGCAAGGATCGCCACCGGGGTCGGCCATCCTTTCTGGACGCTGAGCACCGCCATGACGGCCGAGCCGAGTCCGTAAACCGAGCCAACCGAGAGATCGATCTCGCCCAGGAGCAGGACCAGCACGATGCCGACCGAGACGATGCCGATATCCGCGATCTGAACCGTCAGATTCGTGAGGTTGCGAGGGCTGAGGAAGTTCGGGTTGAGATAGTCGAACACGCCCCAGATCAGCACCAGGCCGAGGATTACCGGCAGCGATCCAACGTCACCTGAGGTGATCCGGCGCCACAGGGTGCCGAGGCCGGCCCGGACTTCTTGCGCCGCCGGCGCTGGTGTTTGTGCCGGAGCCGGTGCTGAGCTCACGCCTGAGGCTTGAACTTGCCGAACTCAGCGCCGGTGATGGCGCCGACGACCGCTTCTTCCGACGACTCGGCGCGGATGAACGTGCCCACGCGTTTGCCGAGGCGCATCACGATGATTCGATCCGCGACCTCGAACACGTTGGCCAGGTTGTGGCTGATCACGATGACGCCGATGCCCTGTTGCTTCAACCGCAAGACCAGCTCGAGCACCTGCTTGGTCTGCTGCACGCCGAGCGCGGCCGTCGGTTCGTCAAGCAGCACCACCTTGGCCTTCCACATCACCGAGCGCGCGACGGCGACGGACTGGCGCTGGCCCCCAGACAGGGCCGCGACGGGGTTGCGCGGGTTGGGGATCTTGACGTCGAGCGACTTGAGCACCTCGCGCGCGCGGAACTCCATCTTCTCCTCGCTGATCAAGGGCAGAGGGGCAGAAACCTCCTCGCGTCCCAGGTACAGGTTGGCGACGACGTCCAGGTTGTCGGAAAGCGCGAGGTCCTGGTAGACGGTGGCGATGCCCAGCGCGGCGGAATCGCGCGGGCCGTGCACGGGGACATGCTTGCCCTCGAACCAGATCTCGCCAGAGTCCGGGATGTAGATCCCGGCCATGGTCTTGATCAGCGTCGACTTGCCGGCACCGTTGTCGCCAACCAGTGCCACAACCTCGGCCGGATAAACCTCGAAGTCGACTTCGGAGAGGGCCTGCACCGCACCGAACCGCTTGCTTATGCCGCGCAGCTCTAGCAGCGGCTGGCGTGATGATGCAGGTGCGGTGGGCGGGCGGCCTTCGGGCCGCCCGCCGGTTTCAGTCACAAAAGGACTGTAGCGCTAAGAGATTCCTGCTGCGGTGCAGGCTGCCGCGTACTGCGAGGTGCAGATGTCAGCCTTGGTCCAGAAACCGTCGGCGACGACGGTCGACTGGACGTTGGTCTTGTTGACCGCAACGGGGGTGAGGAGGACTGACTTGATGTCCGCCTTTCCGTTGTTCACGGTCTTGCCATTGGTCATCGAGGATGGCACGGCCACGCCGAAGGCCAGGTCGTAGGCCAGCTGCGCGGCAGCCTCAGCCTCGGCCTTGATCGCCTTGTAGACGGTCATCGTCTGCTCGCCTGCGAGGATGCGCTGGATTGCGGCCAGCTCTGCATCCTGTCCCGTGATCGGGGGAAGCGGGTTCAGACCGGCCGACTTCATCGCGGCGATGGCACCACCGGCGGTGCCGTCGTTAGCCGCCAGGACTCCGTCGACCTTGTTGGCAAGCGCCGTCAGTGCACCAGACATCTCGGTCTGGGCGTTGGCGGGCAGCCATCCGGGTGTGTCGTATTCCTTGCCGTACTTGACCTTGCCGTCCAGGATGCTGTGCGCGCCCTGCTTGAACAGCTTGGCGTTGTTGTCGGCCGGGTCGCCGTTGATCTGAACGATCTGCGGGTTGGTCTTGCCGCCCAGGGCGGTAAGAAGCGCGTTGCCCTGCAGCGCGCCGACGGCCGCGTTGTCGAACGACAGGTAGTAGTTGAGGTCGGCGGTGTTGAGGATCAGCCGGTCATAGGAGATGACCGGGATGTTCGCGGCTTTCGCCTTGGTGACGATGGCCGCGGCTGCTGCGCCGTCGACCGGGTCGAGCACGATGACGTTGGCGCCGTTCGTGATGGCGGCCTCAGCCTGGGTCTGCTGCGTCGGCGCGTCCTGCTTGGCGTTGCTGTAGATCAGCGTGCAGTTCGAACAGAGCGCCGCGAGCTTGGCCTTGAAATAAGGCATGTCCTTGGTGTCGTAGCGGGCGGTCTGTGCCTCCGGCAAGAGAAGAGCGATCTTCTTGCCGGCGGTAGCTCCGCCACCCCCACTGCTCCCGCCGCATGCCATGAGGGCGAGCCCCAGGATCATGAAGGCGGGCACGAGCTTGACTAGCTTCATGCGCACTTACCTCTCATACGAATTCCCGCTGCCTTCTTCCCGAGCCATTCGGCTCGGGGCGAGAGTGCGCCGGCAAACGGGTCCTACTCAGAAGCCAGGCAGCGGCCCAGCCGAGAAGAGCATTGCTTACCCACACAAGTTTGTCAAGAGCGCGATCGTGCAGCCCAGACTATTTGTTCAAGCTCTTGACAAACCCCCGCTGGCGCCCATGATTCCCGATGCCGGGTATGTCGAAGAATGGTGAGGGGTCGCTCGGCTGGCTGAGGGAGCGCAATCGGGAGCGCGTCCTGGGAACGCTGCGCGAGCGCGGGCGCATCAGCCAGGCCGACATCGCGCGGGTCACCGGGCTTTCCCGCACCACGGTGCACACCCTTGTCGCGGAGCTCAAGGATTCCGGCCTGGTCCACGAGGTGCACACGGGCGAGCACGAGATTCGTGGGGGCCGGCCGGCCGTGCAGCTGATGCTGCGCGACTCTTCGCTCACGGCTGTGGGCATCGATTTCGGCCACAGCCACGTTCAGGTTGCGGTCGCGGACATCGCTCATAACGTGCTCGCCGAGAGGCGGTGCGACCTGAACGTCAGCCGGGACGCCCGCACGGCCCTTGACACGGCCACACGCATGGTCGACGAGGTACTCGGTGAAGCTCATGTCGATCGCAAGTCGGTGATCGCGGCCGGAATGGGAATTCCAGGACCGGTCGATCGCAGCCGAGGGACGGCGGGTTCGCCCAGCATCCTGCCGGGTTGGACTGGACTTCGAATCGAAAGCGAGATGCAGCAGCGACTCGGGATGCCGGTGGAGATCGAGAACGATGCCAACCTGGGCGCACTCGCCGAGATGACATGGGGCGCGGGTCGTGAGTGCTCGAACTTCGCCTACATCAAGGCGTCTACGGGTATCGGGGCAGGCCTGGTCGTCGACGGACGGCTGTTGCGCGGAGCATCCGGAACCGCCGGCGAGATCGGCCATACGACGCTCGATGAAAGTGGGGCGCTGTGTTATTGCGGCAATCGGGGCTGCCTGGAAACCGTGGCGTCAGGCCCCGCGATCATCGGCCTGGTCTCCAGCGGCCACCCCGAAACGCTCACGTTGGCTCAGGTCATCGAGCTTGCCATGGACGGCGACGCCCGCTGCCGGCGCGCGATCTCGGACGCCGGCCGTGAGATCGGCGTCGCGGTGGCCGGCCTGTGCAACCTCATCAATCCTGAACGCGTGATCGTCGGCGGACTCCTGAGCCGTGCCGGCGAGCTCCTCCTCCAGCCGATCCGCGAGTCGATCCGCCGCCACGCGGTGTTCGCGGCCGCCGAACGGGTCGAAGTCGTGGCCGCATCGTTTGTGGAACGAGCCGAGCTGCTTGGGTCTCTCGCCCTCGCGCTGCAGGCTTCGGACAAGCGAACGCACTAGCCCCAACGTTCGCCTTCGCCCCTATCATCGAGAGCCGTGGCGATGAAGCGCGCCTGGATCGTGCTCGCAGTCGGGGTGCTCGCCGCTCAGGCGGGACACCTGCTCGCGTACCAAATTCGTTTTGGCGCCGCGGCTCAACAGGTCCAGAGCTCTGGTATCCACTCCTACTTTCCTGACGCAGTGCGGAGCAGCCTGGGCATCACTGCAGCCCTCGCACTAACAGGACTCTTTTTGATCGGGCTGGCGCGGATCCTGAGCGGCCGGTCCATACGCGCAGGTTCAGCCCCGCACTACGCGCGACTTGTGGCCATCCTTTTCACGATCCAGCTGCTGTTTTTCGCCGCGCAGGAGATGAGCGAGGCCTGGGTGGGAGGCACGAGAGTCGCCTCGGTGGCCGACCTGCTGCTCTGGGGCACGTTGGGACAGCTTCCGGTTGCGCTGATCGCTGCGGCTGGTCTCCGTTGGTTGCTCGCTCGGTTTGAATCGGCCGTCCACGAAATTCGGATCGCACTGGCCGCGGTTCCGTCGCGAGTTGCATTCGTCGCTCTTGTCGCGTTGGTCCGCAACCCTGCGGATCGCAATCTGTTGCTCGTACCCGCGGCGGGCGCTTCGCTAGCCAAGCGCGGACCACCCTCCTCGTTGCGCTTCAGCACGAACTGATCGCACGCGCGCACTCGCGCGCACACAAACTTGAGGAGGCAACATGAGTCGCACACGCATGGCATTCGCCATCGGCATCCTCGTTCTTTTCGTCGTCATCGGCGGCATAGTCATCCTGTCGACGCGCGGTGGTGGCGGCAAACTAATAACTTTCGATGTGACCGTCAGCGGCGCAACGACAATGTCACCGAGCACCCTGAACGCTCACCAGAACGACACCGTCACGATCAATGTGAAGAGCGACACCGACGGCGAGGTGCACCTGCATCTCTATGACATCACCTTCGAAGCGAGGGCCGGTCAGGCCGTGAGCCACACCTTCAAAGCTGACAAGACCTGCACCTGTGATATCGAGTGGGAGTCCACGAGCAAAGGTCTCGGCACGCTGGTCGTCTCCCCATGATCCCGGCGGCCGGCATCCTTCTTCACGGCTTCGGGCAGCGCTACGACCTGCCGATCACCCTCGCGATCTATCTATATGCGGCAGCCGGGGTGGTGGTGATCTCGTTCGTGTTGGTCGTCCTGTTCGCCGGCGACCAGGTGGGTGCAAAGGCAGTCGAGTATCCGCGCCGGCCACTCCTATGGCTCGTTCCGATCGCGCGCTCGGCCTGGCCTCGAATTGCCGGCGGCACAATCGGCGTCGCGAGCCTCCTCGCGGTCGTGATAAGCGGGTTGTTCGGTTCGACCAACCCGGTGCTCAACCCCGCGGAGTACCTGGTCTGGATCTACTTTTGGGCGGGCCTGGTCATCGTGTCCGGCGTTGTCGGCAACCTCTGGTACCTCGTCAACCCATGGTCGGCGATCTATGACGCTGTCAACCGGGTGGTTCGGCTGCGGCCGGTCTGGAAGCTGCCCGCCTCGGTGGGGGTCTGGCCCGCAGCCGCGGCCTACTTCGCGTTTGCGTGCCTTGAGCTCACTTCCGGCATGGCCAACCGGCCGTGGCTCATCGCCCTGGTCGCTGTCGTCTACTCGGCGGTGACGCTGGCCGGAATGTTTCTGTTCGGCCGCGACGAGTGGCTCGAGCACGGTGAGGGCTTCACCGTCCTGATGGACATCGTCGGCCGCTTCAGCCCCATCGAGGCGGAGCGCGATGATGCACGGCGGATCAGCATGGTGTATCTCCGGCCCTGGGGCGTCGGCTTGCTCAAGCCGTCCCCGGCCGGTTGGGATCGAGTCGTCTTCGTGATCCTTATGTTGTCAACTCTCGCCTTCGACGGGATCACCTGGACTCCCGCGTGGCAGGATTTCACGGTCGAGCTCGAGCCCATCTGGCTGCCGATGGGCGCCGTCGGTTTCTTTTTCATTCGCACCCTTGGACTCATCCTGCTGTCAATCGCCTTCCTGCTCGTGTTCATCACCTTCATGGAGCTGGTGATCTACCTGGGCCGGCGCAAAGTCGACCTCACGGCGACGATCTCAGCTTTCGCGTTGACGCTCGTTCCCATCGCGCTGGTCTACAACGCCGCGCACAACTACAGCTATGTCGTCCTCCAGTCCCAAAACTTGATCCCGCTGCTCAATGACCCGCTTGCCCGGGGCTGGCACCTTTTGCCCGCGGTCGTCGGGTTCAAGCCGAGCTTTGCGCTGGCGCAGGCATCGACCGTTTGGTACGCGCAAGTGGTGCTGATCGTGGTCGGCCACGTCATCGCGGTGTACCTCGCCCACCTAAGGGCGGGCGAGCGTTTCCGGACGGCTCAGCGCGCCCTGCTCAGCCAGTACCCCATGCTTCTCCTCATGGTCATGTACACGATGACCAGCCTGTGGATCCTGGCCCAGCCCATCACGAGAGAGACGGGATGAGCCGGCAGCCCGCCAAGCACGTCAGGCCTATGCGAAAGCCAGTCTCCCGCACCCCGGTGTGGGTGACGCCCCTCGCTGTGGTCGCGGGCATAGCGCTGCTGGTGGGTGCGTTTCTTCTCATCCGCTGGTACACCACGCCTGTGCCGCCACCGCCGCTCAATGTGGACGCGACCCAAAAGGTCGTGACTCAGATCACGAGCATTCCTGCCTCTGAGTTGGACGCGGTTGGGAAGGGCTCCGCCAACCAGTTGATCAAGCCGGTATCGGGAACGTTGCTCACCGGCCCCAAAGCTCTTCCCGAGGTGTTCTACCTCGGCGCCGAGTACTGCCCCTACTGCGCCGCGGAGAGGTGGCCGATGATCATCGCGCTGTCACGGTTCGGCACGTTCTCAGGCCTCAAAACGACGACCTCTTCGTCATCCGACGTCTATCCGAACACTCCAACCTTCACGTTCCACGGTGCGACTTACACCAGCCAGTACATCGACTTCGTTTCGGTGGAGACCACGGATCGTGACCGCAATCCTCTCGAGTCGCCGACCGCCGCACAGCAGGCTCTCGTGAATCAGTACGACACATCGGGCTCGATTCCCTTCGTCGACTTCGCCAATCGCTATGCGTTCTCCGGCGCGATGTACCTGCCTGACGTGCTGAGCGGTATGAGCTGGCAGGCTGTCGCCGACACGCTGCTGCAGCCCGACTCGAACCAGGCCAAAGCAATCCTCGGATCGGCCAACCTCATCACGGCGGCGGTCTGCCGGCTGACGTCGGATCAGCCGGCGTCGGTGTGCTCGTCGGCCACGATCCAGGCGCTCGAAAAGTCGCTGGGCTAGGTGAGGTGGCAGATGCTGGCGGTGCTCGCCAGCGTGGCGGGCCTGGCCATCTCGGTCTACTTGACGGTCGTGCACTTCTCGACTATTCCGCTGGCCTGTCCGGCAAACGCGGTGGTCAACTGCGAGCAGGTCCTGTCCAGCCGGTACGCGGTCATCGGTGGCTCCGCTCTTCCAACATCGGTCGCCGGGATCGTGTGGTTCGCGATCAGCGCCGGGCTGGCCCTGCTGCGCCGCCGTCACGCGCTCCTCGCCTGGGCGTCCATCGGTCTCGTAACGGCGCTGTTCCTGGTCTACGTGGAGATCGTGCAGCTGGGCGCCGTGTGCATCTGGTGCACTGCCGCACACGCGATGGTGCTCCTGATCTTCCTGATCGCGCTCATGCGGTCTGACGGGGATAGGGTGGGTACGTGACCTGGCCAGCGGACATAACCGTCTACGCCGGCCTGGTGGCGCTCTTCCTCGGACACGCCTGGCTCGCCGGCACCGTCCCGGACGCGCAGCGCACGCACTCGATGTACTTCGGCCTCGGACTGCTCACCTTATGGCTGGCGCTGGAGACGCCGATCGACACAATCAGCGACCGCTACCTCGACAGCGTCCACATGCTCCAGCACGTTTTGCTTGGCTTCATCGCACCACCTCTCTTGCTGCTCGGCCTGTCGCCTCAAATGGTTGGCCGGCTCGTTCGCGTGCCTGGCGTTCGCGCCATCACCGAGCCCGTTCCGGCTCAGGTCATCGCTGGCCTGGTGATGGTCGTGTGGCACCTCCCGCCGCTGTACAACGCCACTCTCGCTTCGGAATCGCTCCATGTAATCGAGCACTTGATGTTCATCGCGAGCGGCGTGGTGCTGTACTGGCCGATCCTCGATGCCACATCGGCCCACGCCCGCTGGCAGATGTCGCCAGGGGCCAAGCTCCTATACATGCTGGTCGCGACGCTGCCGCAGGACGCCGTCGCCCTCGTGCTCATCTTCTCGCGCGTTCCTTTCTATGAGTACTACGCGCACGCGCCGCGTCTGGTGCCGTCCCTCACGCCACTGATCGACCAGACGGTCGCGGGCGCCGTCCTGATGATCCTGGGCAAAGCGATGCTGGCCGTGACGGCCGCCGCCGTCTTCTTCCGCTGGTTCGGCGCCGATCACCGAGCCGACCAGTCTCACGCGATCGCAAGACCATGACCTGCGGCGCCCGAATGGCCCCATCCTGGCAACCGAGGCTAGAATCCAGGGGGGTGCGGTGAAGTACTACGAGAGCATTCTCGACATCGTCGGGAACACGCCGTTGGTGCGCCTGCACAAGGTCACCAAAGGCCTCAAGCCCACGATCCTCGCCAAGCTCGAGCAGCTGAATCCGGGCGGCAGCGTCAAGGACAGGATTGGGCTGACGATGATCGAAGAGGCCGAGCGCACCGGACAGCTCCGCCCCGGCGGCACGATCATCGAGCCGACCTCAGGAAACACCGGCCACGGTCTCGCCATGGTGGCCGCGATCAAGGGCTACAAGATGATCTTCGTCATGCCGGACAAGATGTCGGCCGAGAAGATCAGCCTGCTGAAGGCGTACGGCGCGGACGTTGTCGTGTGCCCGACCAACGTCGAGCGCTCGTCACCCCAGTCTTACTACTCGGTCGCCGACCGGCTCGCCCGCGAGGTGCCGGGCGCTTTTCAACCGAATCAGTACTTCAATCCGCGCAACCCAGAGGCTCATTACCGAACGACCGGCCCGGAGGTCTGGGAGCAAACCGAAGGAAAGGTCGACGTTTTCATCGCAGGAATGGGGACCGGCGGCACCATCACCGGAGTCGCAAAGTTCCTCAAGGAGCGCAATCCGTCGGTGCACGTGGTCGGTGCAGACCCCGAGGGCTCCCTTTACTCCGGCCCCATAGCGCCTTACAAGGTCGAGGGAGTCGGCGAGGACTTCATGCCCGGCACGATGGACATCAAGATGGTCGACCAGATCGTCCAGGTCACCGACAAAGAGTCTTTCGTCGCCGCCCGCCGGCTGGCGCGCGAGGAGGGCATCCTCGTCGGGGGCTCATCAGGTCTGGCGATGCATGCCGCGCTCGTGGTCGCGCGCGAGCGGGGACCGGAAGAGGTCATCGTCGTGCTGTTCCCCGACACCGGCCGCAACTATCTCAGCAAGTTCTTCAACGATGAGTGGATGCGGCAGAACGGCTACCTCGCGCGGCTGGGCGCCGTGCGCATCCGCGAAGTCCTGCTGGCGCATGCGCAGGGCGTTCCGAAGCTCGTCACCGTGGAGGCGCGCAAGTCGGTGGGCGAAGCCATCGACCTGATGCAGCAGTACGGCATCTCGCAGCTGCCCGTGGTGGACGATTCGAACGGGCAGGGTGTCGTCGGGACCCTCCAGGAAAGGACGCTGCTGGATCGCGTGTACCGGGACCCGGCGGTGGTCACCACCGCGGTGTCGGCGGCGATGGATGCACCACTCAGCCAGGTCGGCGTGGACTCCTCTCTCGATGACGCTTTCGAGCCGCTGCTGCGCGGCGAACAGGCGGTGCTGGTGGTCGAGGCGGGCAAGCCAATCGCAGTCATCACACGCGCCGACCTGCTCGAGTTCGTCGCCCACCGCGGCCAGGGCTGAGCTTGTCGAAGGACGAGACGCAGGGCTGGGGTTTTGCAACCCGGGCCCTGCACATAGGTCAGGGCCCTGATCCGGCGACAGGCGCGGTAGTCCAGCCGATTCACCTAGCGACGACATTCGCGCAGCAGGGGGTTGGGAAGCACAAAGGTTTCGAGTACTCGAGGTCAGGCAACCCGACCCGGGCCGCGCTCGAGGAGAACCTGGCCGGCCTCGAAGACGCAAAGCACGGCCTCGCCTTCTCGTCAGGTCTCGGCGCGGAGACGACGCTGATGCTTCTGCTGAACCCGGGGGATCACGTCGTCTACATGGAGGACGTGTACGGCGGAACGTTCCGACTGTTCGACAAGGTGCTCAAGCGCTACGGCATGACGTTCACAGCGGTTGATGCCGGCGACATGGACGCAGTCGATCGGGCGATGACTCCGGCGACCAAACTCGTCTGGTTGGAGTCGCCAACCAACCCGCTGATGCGCATCGTCGACATCGACGCGGTGAGCGAGGTGGCGCACAGCCACGGCGCGATGGTCTCCGTTGACAATACGTTCGCGACGCCCTACCTGCAGCAGCCGCTCCATCTTGGCGCGGACTTCGTCGTGCACAGCTCGACGAAATACATCGGCGGCCACAGTGATGTGGTGGGCGGCGCGATCATGACCAATAACGACGAGCTGGAGAAGCAGCTGAGATTTCACCAGAACGCCGTCGGCGCCGTGCCATCGCCGTTCGACTGCTGGCTCTTGCTGCGCGGCATCAAGACGCTCGCGCTGCGCGTCGACCGCCAGAGCCAGAACGCGATGGAAGTTGCGCAAGCGCTGGAAAAGAACATTGCGGTGAAACGGGTCAACTACCCGGGCCTGCCATCGCACCCAGGCCACGCGGTGGCGGCGCGCCAGATGCGGATGTTCGGCGGCATGTTGAGCTTCGAGGTCGCTGACGAATCTAAGGCGCTGCGCACTCTGGAGCGTCTTGAGCTCTTTGCCCTGGCGGAGTCGCTCGGCGCCGTCGAGTCGCTGGCCGAGCATCCGGCCCTGATGACGCACGCATCGATTCCGGGACCAGAGCGAAAGCGCATCGGAGTGGGCGATGGGCTGATCCGCCTTTCGATTGGTGTCGAGGACGTGGCCGACCTGATCGCCGACCTCGAGTCAGCCCTCAACTAAAATTCCGGCGTGCCTCGCGAGCTGATCAGCCGCACCCTGTACCAGGGACGCGACCGTGCCGCGGCTCGTTCCTTTCTCCACGCGATCGGGCTGACGAACGCCGACATCGACAAGCCGTTCATCGGAGTGTCGAACGTCTGGACTGAAACCATGCCGTGCAACTTCGGCCTCAGGGAAATGGCAGCGCCTTTGAAGGCCGGCATCCGAGCCGCGGGCGCCAACCCGATGGAGTTCAACACGATCGCCATCTCGGACGGCATCACGATGGGCACCGAAGGCATGAAGACCTCGCTGGTAAGCCGCGAGGTGATCGCCGATTCCATCGAGCTTGTCGGCCGCGGTCACATGTTTGATGCGATGGTCACCCTGTGCGCGTGCGACAAGACAATTCCAGCATCCGCCATCGCGCTCGCGCGACTT
>Ga0209488_10000514_pt1 | contig 32928 bp, 36 predicted proteins | sample Rivendell_Oct201_8_FD_188349 | JGI IMG/M metagenome (GOLD analysis project Ga0209488, IMG submission 188349) | Vadose zone soil microbial communities from the Eel River Critical Zone Observatory, Northern California, USA -... | ecosystem: Environmental > Terrestrial > Soil > Vadose zone >...
TGAACGTATCCATCGCGGCTTTCCAGGTTCCGTCGGCCTGCTTTTTCCAGATCGTTAGAAACTTACCGCGATCCATTACGGGTTTTCCTTTGGGACCGCGCACCGTTAACTGGAAGGATCCCTGCGCATAGCCCAGATCTCCGGCACGCGCGACTTCCACGTTGACCGGCTGCCATTCGATCGAAAACCCCGGCGTCGCAAAAAGCGCGCTGACGCCCTTGCGAATGGCGTCCTTGCCGCTGGCCAGTGGGGCGTGCGGAGGCAGCGATACGGCATCATCGGTGTAATAAGACATGACGGCGTCCGTTTGCCCTGCACCGGCAAGCTTGGACCATGCCGTCTCCGCATCGCGAATTGCGGCCTCGTCCGCGGCTCGCGTGTCCGGGGCTGGTTGAACCGGAGGCGTGCAAGCCATTACCGTAATCGTGCCGAGCCAGACCAGCAGTAGGCGGGAACGCGGAACTCGTTTCATGGGATGTTCTCCGATCGGAAATTGCGGTGATTGACCGCGACAATCGTGCGTCAGGAGTAGGGTGAAGTCAAGTTGCCACCTGGAACATTACGCTCTGGAACCACCCGTCGCAAAATTTCAATCGGAGTCACTGTCCCGATGGTCGTCAGAAGGTTCTCATGCACCCTGGTGGAACCTCCGCTTGACGACACGAATATAATCGAACCCACCATTCCGGGCCTGATGCCGTCAAATTCAACTCGCACGCTTAAACAGCGCCGGAGGAGTCTTTGCAGTTTCGATACATTGTGTCCCTCGCGATCCTGCTGATGATGACTTTCAACGTGGCCGCCTCGCAGGCCCCGGTGACAGCAACATCGTCCATCGAAGGAATTGTCGTGAAGCGCGGCACAAATGAACCCATTGCCAATGTGGATCTGGAATTGTCGCGAGTGGAAGGAACCACCGCCGCCCCTTTGGGACGAGGCGTGGCGGAAGCATTCGCATCCATTCTGTATTCGACGGCTCAAGGTCTACCCGCTCAGGGTGCTACCCCGCCACCAATCCTTGCGCCGGAGGTGAAGTACACCAAGACCGGAGCCAACGGCAGATTCGCCTTCAAGGATCTGAAGGAAGGCAAGTATCGGCTGGTAGCGATTCAGGGCGGAGGCACGTACTACCCAGTGGAATACGGACAGCACGACCTGAGACAGCGCGGCCTCAATTTCCCGATTGCTGCAGGTCAGGCAAAGAACGATGTAAAACTCGAGATGACGCTGACGGGCGCCATTTCCGGCCGCGTCGTCGATGAAGACGGGCTGCCGATGGGTCACGCCGTGGTGATGGCGTTAACCGTGCAATACAGTGGAGGCGAACCGAGATCCTACATCGAACGCATTGCCATCACGGATGAGCGGGGCGACTATCGAATCTACTGGCTTGAACCCTCGCGATACTTCATGGCTTCAATCAACGAAGATCCGCAACGACGCACCATCAACACATCTCCGATCTCACCGCCGGGACGCACCGTCCAGCGCTATCGCGCGACTTCCCCCGTCGTCACGCACCAGAATTTCCCGGATGGAAGTGTGATTGAAGAAGCGTATGGCCTGGTCTATTACGCCGGCACTACGGATGTTCGCGCCAGAACTTCGGTGGAGGTGCATGCGGGAGAGACGTCCACTGGTGTCGATATTCCGATGGGTGTTGGAAAAACGCGAACGCACCACATCCGCGGCATCGTCATCAATGGTGAGACCGGGCAGCCCGCGGCATCCGCCGACCTTCTTGCCATTCCCCGAGAGTGGAGTCCCAACGCGCTGGTGCTCACCGGCACGACCAACGCCAAGGGCGAATTCGATCTGGGAGGTGCGCGACCGGAGAGTTACATTCTGTCGGCTGACGTTTCGGCAACGGTAACGACGGCGGGCACAGTCACCGGGCCGGTTCCGGCAGGCGCCCAGATCGTTGGTGCCTATACCCGAAGTGTCGGATATGTGCCGGTGGATATGGGAAATTCAGATGTGAATAACCTCCAGATCGTCTCTGTTGCCGGCATTAACGTGCCGGGACATGTGGTGATCGAAGGCCAATCGTCGATCGAAGCCGGCGAGGACCTGGCAAAGATGAACGTTGGCCTCACGCGCGATCCGGATCTCATTGCTATGCCCTCTCCCTTGATGCAATTTCCTCCGCCTCCGCCGGGCACTCCTCCTCCGGCTGTATTTCGACAGCGAAATGGTCAGGTCGCCGCCAGCGGGGACTTCAAACTCTTCATGTCTCCGGGTGATTTTCGAATGAGTGTCGACGGCATCCCGGCGAACACTTATGTGAAATCCATTCGCATGGGCGGAGAGGACATCCTGCGTTCGGGAATGCATCTGACGCGAGCCGTGGATAATCCGATTGAAGTCACGATCGGCACGGATGGTGGAACCATCAGCGGAACCGTGATCGATGAGATGAACGGACCATATCCGAACGCGACCATTGCATTGGTGCCGGATTCTCTGGATCTGCGAACGCGTCCGGATTTGTATCGGAGTGCGGACAGTGACTCCTCCGGAAATTTCCAGATGACGGCCGTTCCACCCGGAAGTTATAAGCTCCTCGCATGGGAATGGACAGAACCCGATTCCTGGCAGAACGCGGAGTTCATTCGCGCATACGAGAGCCGGGGAAAGACGGTGACCGTTGCCGCTTCGGCCCGGCAGGACAAGATTCAGGTGAACGTCATTCCGAACAACAGGACGGCGCGATGATTCTGCGGGTTTGCAGGGTTTTCTTTATCGTCTCACTCTGCGTTTTCGACATGCGCGCTCTGTCTCAGGCACCATCGTCCACCCTTCAGGGAATTGTTGTCGAAGCGGGCAGAGAGTCCCCCATCGCCAAAGCGAATGTGGAACTGCGATCGGCGTCGGGATCCAACCTGGCGATCGCGACAACTCTTTCGGACAACGAAGGGAAATTCTTTTTTCCGAACGCAGCCCCCGGTCAGTACCGCGTCGTCGTGACTCACTCCGGTCACGTGACAGCCGAATATGGGCAGCGCCAGAGCGCTGGAGCCGCGGCATTGGTGACGTTGGCCCCGGGTGGACGCAACGATATCAAAATCGCGATGACGCCGGCCGGTGTCATCTCGGGCCGCATTCTGGATAAAGGGCAGCCGATCGGTCAGGCCGACGCGGTTCTGGTCAAGGCGATTCATACCGAGGGCCAGATCTCATTCACACCCGTGCTGGCGATACGTGGCGACGACCTGGGCGAGTTCCATCTGTTCTGGATTCCTCCCGGCCGCTACTACCTGATGGCCGTCGTGTGGGACATCGCGAATTCCATACCACGATTCGTGACTCCCGACGGTAACGACAACAGCGCTTTCTATGATCAGCGCTACATCGGCAGAGCGGTCTTCCTTCGAGCCACTGCCGGTGGCGTGATTGCCGACAACGAAGCGCACATCCCGATTTACTATCCCGGAACTCCGGACCCGCAGCTGGCAACGGCCATCGACGTTCGGCCCGGAGCGGTGCTGCGCGGCATGGATATCGATGCCGGCGCGGTTCAGACGCGGCGAGTGCGCGGCAGAATTGATGGAATGCCGGCTCCCGTGGCCACGCCGCCGGGGCAGCAACCGCAGCGCGCCACTGTCAGCATGCGGCCGCTGATCGCGAGTCTCACGACGAATCCCGCACAGGCGCCGAACGCAGGTGCCGATTCGGGCGGCAACTTCGAAATGACCAATGTTGTCCCGGGCCGGTACATGTTGACTGCGACAGCGGGCAATCTGACTGGGCGGGTGCTGGTCGAAGTGCGTGACCGCGACATCCCCAATGTCGTGGTGGCGCTGACGCCGGGCTTCCCGGTATCCGGACGTGTGGTCATCGAACGTGCCGGCGCCGTCTCTCCGGATCCTTCAATGACCGGCCTGCGCATCGGGCTTCGCACCGATCCATTGCTTCCGGGTGCAGCCGTGTACGCCGTGTCTCCATCACCAGATGGCACATTCACGATCGGTGTAGCGCCTGCGGCCGGACCTCCAGTGGGAGAGTATCGCGTGCTCGTCACTCCGATTCTGGCGTCGCCGACACCGCCGGAGTCCACTCCCAATCCGGTGCCGGCGCAATATCAAAACCTGTACGTGAAATCGATTCGAATGGGAGATGTCGATGTGCTCAATGATCGGCTCCGTCTCAACAACCAGCCGCAGGATCCATTAACGATTGTGATCGGTTCGAATCCCGGGACGCTCAGCGGCCGCGTGGTCGACGGAGGTAACCAGCCAGTGTCGGCCATCACGGTCGTGCTGGTACACGACAATGGACTGCGTTATCGCGTGAATGAGAAAACCACGTCCAGCGATTCCGCCGGACAGTTCGATTTTCAAAGTGTTCCGCCGGGAAACTACAAGTTGTTTGCGTGGGACAGTGTCGAGCGTGGCGCCTGGCAGGATCCGGAATTCATGCGCCCGTTCGAGAGCCAGGGCATTCCCGTACGCATTGACGAAGGCGTAAAGATTTCCGTTACCGTGAAACCGCTGGAGCGGTAACGGTAAATGAGAGTCTGTCCGTGTCGCTTCAGCGGCGTGTTTTCGTGTGTCCCTGGGGAGAGGGAATCAATTTTCGAAACAACCCCAAACCGGATTCCCTCATCCGCCGCTTCGCGGCACCTTCTCCCTGAGGGAGAAGGTTTTGCGTGAAGACTACGCCGGGTCGACGCCAGCTTCTCCCTTCATTGCAAGCGAAGCGCCGCAGCGCGGGCAGTGCGACCAGGCGGCCTCCACAGCACTCCGGCAAGCCGGGCAACTTTGACCGAGCTGCGTGCCGCAGACCGGGCAGAACGCCGATCCGGTTGGCGTGATCGCCCCGCATTTCGGACACCCGCTCTGAATCGGTTGTCGCAGGATGAAATACAAAATGATGCCGATTGCACTGGGCGCGAAGATTGCGAGCAACAGCCATAAAACCGGTCGCATCCCGCGCCGTTTGGCATCTCCGTATATGTAGCCGAGCAGCAGAACATAAGTGAAGAGAAACAGCATGCCGAGCGCAACGCAGGCGATCACGAAAACGACACCGGGGTCCACTCGGTGATCGTCGAGACTGGAGAGCCCCAGCACAACAAATACTATGGCGAAAATGGTGACAGAAGCCACGACGGCACCGATCCGTGCTCCTCGCGGTATCACCTTCATCTCTTCCTTAAACCGGCTCATAAATTCCTCCCCAATTCACCGTGATGCTTCAGCGCCAGCGCGGCGGTAACTGCAGTCGTTCCTCCGACGATGAACGAGACGAGAAGCCATGTCTCGAGACTCAGCAGATTTGTTCCCAGGACACAGAGCTTCCCACCCGTCACGACACGAGCCACACCCCAGAGTGCGATGTTCACCACCCACGCATAGATCGCCAGGCCCGAGAACATCAGGCTGCCGGATCGCAGCGTCGCGGAATGTTCGTGCTCTCGAAGAACCTGTTCCTGCGTGCGCGCGATCAAGTGCACCGGAACGGAAGGCTGCGGAAGACGCTGCAGACCCGCGGTATAGACGCCCCAGGTATCCAGTTCACGGCGGCACTCGTCGCACGACCGCACATGCTGTTCGACCTGCCGCATTTCTTCCGCGTCCAGCGCGTCAGCCGCAGCCAATGGCAGCATGGCTCGAATCGATGCATGAATGTTCATGGCCGCTCCAATCTGCGCCGGAGGCTTTCCAAAGCGCGGCCGAGGCGGCTTTTCACTGTGGAGATCGGAATTGCCACGACATCCGCGATTTCATCGAGCTTCATATCTTCCTCAAATCGTAACGTCAGGATTTCCCGGTGAATCAACGGCAATCCGGAGATCGCCGCGGCAAGCACGGCGCCGCGTTCGAATTCGAGCAGGTGTTCCAGTGGACTGGCGCCGGATGCGGACAGCCGGTCGATCGGGGCCGATCCCGAATCGTCATTGGCGTCGAGGCTGCTGTCCCGGCGTTTGCGCAAATGATCGATGGCCAGGTTTCGCGCCACTGAAAACAGCCAGCCATCAAAGTTTCGGCGAATATCGTAGCTGCCGATCTTTTCCATCACGCGCAGCCAGGTGTGCTGAAAAATATCTTCGGCCACAACGGGATCCTGAATGAGCCGGAGTAGGAACCGGTACAGGCGATGCTGATAATTCTCCATTATCGGAGCCAGCGCGTTCCGGTCACCTCGCTGGAGCCGTTCGACGGCGTCTTCAATCGATGCGAACAGATTGGAATTCATGGAAGCCGCAAGGATCATAACAATCCGTATACGTGGGGAGGCCCCGAAAGGACCCATCATCAAGGGACATCCTGCGGAAAAACCAGGTACCAGTAAAGCGCGATCTCCCGGGTGTCCGGGTCCAGTGCCCGGTAGAGATGCCGGTCGAACCCACCCAGCTCAAAACCGCATCGTTCGTAGAATCGGCACGCCGCGACGTTGTTGTTCTGAGTTTCCAGCATGATGCCCGGCAGTTGATGGTTCCTGGCCCCAGGCAATCGCCCGATTCACCAGAGCGCGCCCGATTCCCTGCCTGCGGTATGCGGTTTTGACCGTGATGTCTTCAAGGTAGGCGAAGCTGTTCCACCATCGACGGATGACCAACTCGCCCGCAAGCGCTCCATCGCAATATGCAAAGAAGACGCACTGTTCCGGGTTGCGGAGGTGGGCGTGGTATTCGATTTGGTTTGGAGGGTACGTTTTCTCGTATGGCGGAATGGCGATCACCGAATAGCGGATGATGTTCTGCTCTGAGCGGAGTTCGAACTTGGAATCCACGATGAACGGATCGTGGCACTGGTTGGCGTCCTGGAGATTATGGACGTCCATTTCCTCGACGGTGATATTCGCGCTCATGGCGCGACGGATCGTATGTCACTCTCCGGTGGAATTCAATTCGGAGAACGTCTGGACTCTTCGTTTGGCAGCTTTCACTCCGGACCATTTCTTTAGCGTGTCGCCGATGAAGAAGCTCCCAATGAAGCCTGGCGTTATCAGCGTGATCCAAAAGTCCAAAGAGAAACCGAGGAACATGATGTCGGAGCGCCAGATCCTTGGAACAAGCTGGAAGAATACTCCCGTAACGAGCGCCAGATACGAACTCGTCTGCCCGATGATGTGCCACACGAGCCAGTTCGCTGGGCGGTATTTCGCCATCAGGTAACCGACCAGTGCAAAGCCATAACTGGGTGGCGTCAGGTAGGTAAATATCGTGGCGCGTCCTCGCGAGTAGCTGAGCGCAAGCGCACTCAAGCAGGTCGCCAGCATCAGCCAGTGGTAGATCTCACCCAATCTGGGGTGAGACGAAGAGAACTTACCGGCCCTCATTGCAAGAAGGCCGACTGCGATCGAACTAATGGCCAGGAAAGCATGTGCGAAAAGTAAACCCACGGCTCCTCCCAACGTTGATACCAAGTCTAGAGGGCGGAACTGCCGCATGCCTGCGGTATCGGACGAAAGGCAAAGGTATCGGACGAACCGCGCGAAACCGGGGTTGAATCCGTCGCCCCGGTTGTCAAACGTCCAATGTCCAATGTGCTTGTTTCGATAGCTAGATCACCCAATCGTCCGTTCCTTTCGCAGACTTGGTTATTGGGTTCGGTAGCGGTGTTGTTTGATATTCCGGCTCCCCTCCTGGGACAGAGGGGTGGCGCGAAGCGCCGGGGTGGTAGCCAAGTCGAAGAGTTTCCCTGAGTACAGCTACCACCCCTCGCGGGATCCGCTTCGCGATCCCGCTGCCAAACATTTTCTCAATGGCTGCGCCCTGCCGGGCTTGCACTCGCAGCCGCTCGTGTCCCAGGAGGGCAGCTTGGTCACCCTCACTTCAATATAGACCGCTATTGGCCACGAGCCTCAATGCCTCAGAAGGCGAACTCTCGTTTTAAATAAGTGACCGTGTGATTCGCCGCGGACTTGAGTCGCATCTTCAGAAGAGGATTCGCGGACCGAGAATTGAGCCAGCCGAGCATGAGCAGCTTTCGCGCTGTCATGAAGTACGGCAGTATCGCTTCATCCTGCCGGTCCCAGCTCATTTCATTCGCGTATGTCTGGATCAACGCATCTTTCAGCCGGGCGTAAGTGATTTCCTTTCGCTGGCGAGCCATGAATTCCACCGCACCAAGATTCACCGCAAGATCGTAGACGTGAAAACCAAACCCGCAGTCGTCGAAATCGATGACGGCGATGCCGTCGTGCGTCATCAGGAGATTGCCGAAATGGAGATCGGCGTGGATCAATCCGCGCTTCTCAGGGAAGGATATTTCGAAACGCCTCAGGCGGCGAAACACAACCTCGCGTGCGCGGCTTAATACGTCCTGGGTCTTGTGCGAAATTCCTTCGAGCGCATCGATCGATCCGAACTTCGGACGTCTGCCCACCAGACCTTCCGCATCCCAATAACGTCGATGAACGACGGGAACACCTTCGGTGCTCTTCTGTAGTTCTCCAATAACGCGTCCGAGTTGATTCAAATGCGCCGCGCCGACAGCTTTCTCAAAGAAGCGGCCGTCAATCCAATGGAACAGGGAACAGTAGCAGTCGTGAGGGACCAGAGGACTGGCGACAAGTTCGAGCAGATGGCCGGCCTTCGAACGCACGGGAGCCGGCACTCTCACGGTTCCCCGCATCGATAGCTTTTCCAGCCATCGCAGTTCCTCAAGAATCGCCTGCTGCGTGTGGTAGCCGTGACGATGAACTCGAAGCAGAAACGTTTTTCCCGTCGTTGAGGTCACGCGAAACGTGGTGTTTTCCCAATGGCTGATCAATGTGCAGGACCGCACGCGGACCGGATAGCGTGTCAGCGCGCGATCGGCGAGATCGCGCAGGCGGCGGACCTGTGAAAGATAGCTGGCACTTGCGAAGGGTTTCAGCAGCGTCATTTCGCTAGGGCCGTTTCATGCAAATGTAAAGAGCGCCGGCGGGATCGTAGGCGTGCAGTCGCTCCTGGAGAAACGCGGGCGCCTGGCTGCCTGGCAGTGTCATGAATCCACGCAATCCATAAAACCGATCGAGGTGCGCATACGGAAGACAGAAGACATCTCGGATTTGGTGTTCATCGAGATAGTTGACGAAGCGAGTCAGTAAGGCGAGCCCGACGCCTTGCCGTTGGTATGCATTCGCAACTCTCATGGTTCTCAGCATCGGGACATCGTACTCCACGCAATAGCGCACGCAGCCGATCACCGCGTCCCCAGCTCGGGCAATGAAGAAGAGATCGTCCGGACGCGCCTTCGCGTTGCTGCCATTGCTTGCGTAAAAGGCATCGACGGTTTGCTGGACCTCGCCGCCCTGTGCGATTTCGATGTTCATATGGGACGCGCCACTGTTCTTATAGCACCGCAGAAGGAAGGTGGTACATCAAGGGACGGCGGTCCCGCATGAGGGAAGCCATTTTCGCGAAACGGATTCCCTTACCGCGCCGGATTCTCCCACTCCGGAGATCCGATGCTATAGGCGCTTTCGTTGTGCTCACTCAGATCCAGGCCCAGTTGTTCGATATCCATAAGATCTTTTGTCATGGCGATTAGCGCCCACCTTGACACCATTGAACCACTGCGCCACGATGGATACCGCACTCGCACTTCTGCATCCCGACGCGGCTTTCCTTCTTCCCTTGTGAACAGAACAACCTGTCACGCATCGTGTCCTTGCCCTTCGGTGTGTTCCGACTTAGGATTGCGGCAACAGTCACAGGAGCGTGTTATGACAACAACAGTCCGAGGTTTGCTTCTCGTCCTGATTCTCATATTGGCAGCATCCACGTTGATTGCCAGCGGAGGGGTTGGAGTTTACGCGATCGTGAGCAAAGTGGTGCTTGAACCCGATGACAAAGCGCCTGAACGCATCCAGATCTGGGGAGCGTTCACGCTCGTGGATGGAGGAACCGGAAGCGGCGGCAAGACGCTCACACCTCAGCGCGGCTACCTCTACTTCACGCTGCCCTCCATAGACGGGGGCCCATACCAGCGGATGGTCGCGTTGAAGGAATGGGCCGACTTCAAAGCCATCGCAGGCACCGGCCAGGCTGTGGCATTCGGAGGGTTTGGATACGGCGGTGTGTTTTCAGGGGATCTGATCTCTCGACCATCGGGAGGGCCATCGAGCGTCTGTATTGGAAAAGACCCGGTCAACACCGGGTTGTGTCGCACCGAGAGTCCTGTCCGTGGAGAATCCACGGCCCCAACGTCGCCCATCACCTTTCCTATGAATATCGGTCTGATCAAACTTTCGAGTACTGGTGATCTCGCAGCAGTCGTCAAGCAGTTGCAGGAAACGTTGAAGCGGTAACCGCCATTGATTATCCATCTCACGTCATTGCTTCTGGCGTTCTTCGGAGTCCAGGCAGGAGCTGCTTCGCAACAGGTCACGCTGCGTGTCGCAGATTACGCTACCATGCCAATCACCGGAAGCGTGGACGGTCCCGGCAATTCCGGATCGCTGGCGCGCGTGAACGTCCTGCGGGAAGAACCCGGCGGAACGAAGCGATTCTTCGTCAGCGATCTGAATGGGCCCTTGTACATTCTCGATTCCATAACGAAGAAACGAACCGAGTACCTCAACTTCAACGGACGCGGCGCCCAGCCCGGCCTGTTCGACAAGCTGACCATCGATGCCGGCTACGCCAACGGGTTCATCACATTTCAGTTCGATCCGGACTACACGAGAAACGGAAAGTTCTACACGATCCATCTCGAGGATCCTGCGTCGCCGGGTTCCCTGGTGCCCGACAATAAGAATGTCCCCGGTCTGAACGTGTCCGGCTACACTCCCACGACTGCGATCCCGACTCCCGGCGCGATCCAGCGCGAAGCGGTTCTTATCGAATGGACCGACGCGAACATCGCCAATACAACTTTTGAAGGCACGGCGCGCGAGCTAATGCGGGTGGCGTTGAATTTCAGGATCCATCCGATGGGCGACCTGATCTTCAATCCAACGGCGCGCCCCGGCGACGATGAATGGCGGGTCCTCTACATTGGGTGCGGCGATGGCGGATCGGGCGAACAGCTGAACAACAGCATGCGGCTCAATCCGCAACGGCTCGACACGATGGTCGGGAAGATTCTCCGTATCATTCCCGATCTTCAGGAACACGCGGCCACGAGCACCGTCAGCGGCAACGGGCGCTATCGAATCCCGAACGACAATCCATTCACGTCGATAGCCGGTCCGCGAAAGGAAATCTGGGCGTACGGTCTGCGCAATCCGCACCGGCTGAGCTGGGACGTCGATCCGGAGAATCCGTCGAATAACCATCTCATCGCCGCCGTCGTTGGGCTGCACACATGGGAGACCGTCGAGATCATTCACAGGGCAGCGAACTACGGCTACCCACTGCGCGAAGGCAACGAGACGCTCAAGCCCGACAACACAACGGGACCGCTCCCGCAGAACGATCGGATACCCGTGCAGGTCACCGATGCGATTACGGGGTCAGCGGTCACGCCCACGTATCCGGTGCTGCAGTATCCCCACACCAAAGAGGGTGGAGACGCCATTGCCGGAGGATTCGTCTACCGTGGAAAGTTGCTTCCGGACCTTCGCGGCAAATTCGTGGTCAGCGATATCACGACGGGACGCATCTGGTATGCGGATTACAACGCGATGCTGGCGGAGGATCGCAATGAAAGCAGGCCTCCAAGGCGGGTAGTCATGCAGTCGGTAAACGTCAAATGGGAATCCGACAACGAGATCTACCCCTCGATGTTTGCGATCGTCGAGTCGGCGTACCACGCGCGCGGCGGAAAAGATCCGGACCTGCCGGGCACATCCACCGTATCCGGGCCCAGCCGCGTCGATATGCGCCTGGTGGTCGACGACGCCGGCGAGATCTACATCCTCACGAAAAGCGACGGCATGATTCGCGCCGTCATCGGAACTACGGCCTCTTCTGCTCGTAATTAATGATGATGACGAGATCCTCGGTGCCCGCCTGCTTCAGGCCGTGCGAACTGCCGGTCCGCGTCAATATGGCGGTGCCGGGACCGACATCGAAATTTTTGCCATCCGCCGTCATCGTGCCGTGTCCGCTGAGGACGTAGTAGATTTCGTCTTCGGTCTGCAGGTGGTATCCGATTCCCGAGCCCGGCTTCAGCGCACGCTTTCGGAAAATCAGATCGAGCTTGGGCGTCTTCTCGAAAAACGAATAGGCGGTGGTCTGGCCGCCTCCGGTGTGCGGGCCGGGCTCGGTTCTTTGAATGTCGGAATCGTGTTCGACGATGTAGCCGCCGGGAACCGGCTTCGGGACGGACGGAGTCTGCGCCCAGCCGGTACCCATGAGGATCGCAATCAGCAACAGCACATAGCGGTTTTTCATATGGTCTCCTGATGTCCGGAAGGATAGACCATCTGGTCTAAAATGAATCCGGCAAAAATCGATCTGAGAAAAAAGGTAAATGGGATTTATGGACAAACGAAAGCTCGGGGACTCCGGGATAAATGTGGCTCCATTCTGTTTCGGCGGCAACGTGTTTGGCTGGACCGCGGATGAGGCGACTTCCTCCGCGCTTCTGGATGCGTTTATCGGTGCCGGGTTTGATTTCATCGATACGGCGGATTCCTATTCCGCATGGGCGCCCGGGCACACGGGAGGTGAAAGCGAAACGATACTCGGGAACTGGCTCGCCGCGCGAGGCGGCCGCGAAAAGGTGGTGATCGCCACCAAAGTCGGCATGTGGAAGACGCAGCCGGGCCTTAAGGCGGCCAACATTATTGCCGCTTGCGAAGGCTCATTGAAGAGGCTCCGTACCGACTATATCGATCTGTATCAATCGCACCGTGACGATCCGGAAACAGCGCAGGAAGAAACGCTCGAAGCGTTCAGCAAGCTTAGGGCAGCGGGAAAGGTGCGGGCGATCGGGGCGTCGAATTTTGAGGTGCCTCGGTTGAAAGCGGCGCTCGACGCGTCGCGTACACGAAGGCTTTCACACTATGCAACGCTTCAGCCGCTCTACAACCTGGTCGATCGCGATTTTGAAAAGGAATTGCAGCCGCTTTGCGTCGCGGAAGGGATTGGCGTGATTCCGTACTTCGCGCTTGCTTCGGGATTCCTGACCGGCAAGTACCGTAAGGAAGCCGACCTGAAAGGCAGAGCTCGGAGTGCGTCGGCTTCCCGCTACCTGACACCGGAGAATTTCGCGGTGCTGGACCGGCTCGAGAGTGTCGCGAAAGCGCGCGGTGTGGCGATGGTCGAAGTGGCGTTTGCCTGGCTGCGCGACCGTGCGTCGGTGGTGGCGCCGATTGCGAGCGCGACGACTGTCGATCAACTGAAGTCGCTGCTCCACGCCGCAACTCTGAATCTGACTCCTGCGGAAGTCGCAGCGCTGGGGTGATAGCGAAATTAGAAGGTGAGAGTATTCCCCTCCTGAGTCAGGAGGGGAAAGCGCGCTGGGGTGGTTCCAAAGCCGAAACGTTTCGCGATGGGAACCACCCCTCGCAGGATTGCTTCGCAATCCCGCTGCCGATATTTCTTGATCGCTGCGCCCTGCCGGGCTTGCACTCGCAGCCGCTCGTGACTCAGGAGGGCTATGCTCTCACTTCTAAATCACGTTAGAGTCTTTTCGAAGAACACGCTGAGCGGATCCTGCTGATATGCACCAAACGGGCCGACGCGTCGAAACCCACAACGTTCGTACAACGCGACGGCTTCGAGTTGATAAATCCCCGTCTCCAACCGCAATACACGCACTTCCTTCAGCAGCGCGTATTCCGATAGTTGCTGCAGCATCCGCTTGCCCAACCCTGAGCCGCGAAACTGCGGACGAACATACATTCGTTTGATTTCGCCATACGAATCGCCAAATAGTTTGATACCGCCGCAAGCGGCCGGCATCCCATCCTGCCGCACTATAAAGAAGGCCACACCTTCTCTTACCAACTGCTCGACAGAAAATCCGTGACGGCTTTCCCGGGGGTAGAGCGGTTCGAGATACTCGTCCAGTTCCTTTATCAGGCCGATCGCATCAGCGGTATCCGGACTTTCAGCGACAATGAGAGTCGGCATGTATCACCTATGATAATGTGCGTCGAGCCCACTCCCTCACGGGCTTTTGGGGATTCCCTTATTGAACCGAACGCTGACAATTGTGGTCCATGCTGAGGTTGTGAATGCCCCCTTCAGTCTGCAGTACAGCGTAGGCGTGCATTTCACTTCCGAAGCGGGCCCGAAAATGCTTGCGGCAACTCAAGCCCATATTGGCAGGCCTATGGCTGTCCTGATCGATAATGAAGTTGTTATGGCTCCAATAATCCGAGACCAGGTCGGCGACGCTGCAGTCATCACCGGGACCTTCACGAAATCCGAGGCGGAAAGGATCGTCGCCGGCGTTCAGTGACCGGAGCCAATGTCACTCACTGTTCTTCAGTTTCAGCCGGCTCTTGTTTTCCTCAAGGAAGGTTCGAAGGCCATCGGCCGAATCCAGCAGGCGAGTCCACTGTTCGTAATAGAGCGTCACGGGAAAACGTCCAAGCCCGTACACGCTGACGCCGCCTTTTTCGCTGACCTTGAATTCCATTCGACCACTTCTCTTCGAGCCCGACTGCTTTTCCAGTTCGGCAATGCGGGCAAGGAGTTCCTCTTTTGTCGGTTCAGACATGGTGCTTCCCTTTCTATTTAGAAAAATCGCGAAACAAGGCACGCGAACCCCGGAAGAACGGGCTTGGCGTTAATGGTGTCGTTGACTGCAAATACTTCAGTCTGTGAAAGCGAACGGTAGGCCGTAACGGTTTGCGTCCTGGGGTCCACAAGCCACACCAGCGTTACTCCGCATTCGATGAACTCACCGATCTTTTGCAGGACGCGGCGCGGGCTGTCACCTGGCGACAAAACCTCCACCGCAAGGTCCGGCACAAACTCGCCGAAAGTTACCGGAGACTTGCCGCCCGGCAGCTGTTCGGTTCGAACAAAGAACGCATCGGGCGAACGCAGATTTCCATTCGGAAAAACCAGTCCAACGTTGTCTCCGTAGATTTTCCCGATCGGGTGGTCATCGAGAAAAGTCGCGACAATGCGGACAATCTTTATCACTATTTCGCCGTGATACGGTCCAGCGGCACTCACGACGACCTCGCCGTCAACGAGCTCATACTTCCGCCCGTCGTCTGGCATGTGGTACATGTCGTCGATCGTTACCGGTTTCTTGAGTTCCATTCCCGACATTGTAGCGCTCCTCCAGTGGCATCAGGCAGAATGTAGCAAGTTCGTTGCCGCATGCTCACACAGAGGATTGAACAATGCCGATTACGAAGATGGAGCACTTTCTCGTGCTCACCGACGATATCGAAACCACCAGAGAGTTTTACTGCAAGGTACTCGGGGTGACCGTCGGTCCGCGTCCTCCACTCGACTTCGTCGGCTACTGGTTGTACCTGGGCGATACTCCGTGCGTTCATATCGGGGAATGGAATTCGTACACGTCGCACTCGAAACAACATGGAATTCCGGTATCGACGCGCGGCGCCGGCACCGGCTCCATGGATCACATTGCGTTCAACGCGGACGATTTCGACGAGATCGCCGAACGGCTGGAAAGGCACGGTATCCGCTCTGCGTTGAATGTGGTTCCTGAAAACGGCCTGCGCCAGCTGTTTCTGGAAGACCCCAATGGCGTGAAGATTGAAATCAATATTCCCGCCAGGAGATTCACATCATGAAATGTCAGGCGTGCAAAACCGATATGCAGTCACTGGGCCAGATTCCGATACGTGTCGGTGGCACAAGTGGAGGGTGGCATCTGTTCTTTGGAGAGTTTGCGGATATGAGCGAAGGCGTCTGGGAGCTGGATGTGTATCGATGCGAATCGTGCAAGCGCGTCGAGTTCTTCGATCTGGATTTGAGTCTGCCGCAGGGCTGAGGGAAACGGTGGTGAAGTAATTGGGGGAGCGAAAATTCCCCTCCTGAGTCAGGAGGGGAGAGCGCGCGAAGCGCGCTGGGGTGGTTCCAAAGCCGAGACATTTCGTACTGGGAACCACCCCTCGCGGGATCGCTGTACGATCCCGCTGCCGAAATTTCTTGATGGCTGCGCCCTGTCGGGCTTGCACTCGCATCCGCTCGTGACTCAGGAGGGCAATACTCCCGCCTCCAAATCATCCAAACTTCATCTACCGCTGAACCGAAAGAGAAAGCTCCACAATCCGCCCCAGCACCGACACAGCGGCAATCTGCAATTCCGCTACGGAAATGGGAAGCTTGAATCGTCGTGGACCGGCGCTTCCCGGATTCACATACAACACGCGGTTTCGCTCTTCGATGAGCGGACGATGCGAATGGCCGGATATCACGACGCGGAATCCTGCCGCCTCCGGGTCCAGATCCAGCTCCGCAAGGTCATGCACGACATACAGCGCGACCTTGCCAACCTTCAGCTCCGCATGCTCCGGCACTGCAGCAGCCCATTTCCCTTTGTCGTTGTTTCCACGCACCGCAGTCACCGGAGCGATCGCGGCCAGTGCCCTCAAAATCGAAGCGTCCCCGATGTCTCCCGCATGGACGATGAATTCACAACCCTGCAGAAACGCCGCAGCCTCCGGACGGAGCAGTCCGTGCGTGTCTGAAATCACGCCCACTCGGGTCATCGGGGACTTCCGTGAATTGTCATTTTGGGCTGACAGATTATGTCACTCATGAGCCTCCTGGCGCCTGTTTTCAGAGCCTAACGCTGAATCTGAACAACATGCGGATTGGCCTCTGATTTGCATTAGACAATGCGTCCGGATTCGGCGGATGTCCGAATACAGAGCAGGAGGCTCAAACCCGTGAGGGCAGCAAAGTTCATACTTCTGGGCGTGTTTGTGTTCGTATCAGTGCGATACGTGGGTGTCTACCACCGAGCCACGGATTTCAACCGCTACGTTCAGGACGAAGTTTCGCTGGTTCGTTCAATAGGACCACTGAAAGAAGCCCTTTTACTTAAGGCGGAAAAGAACAAGCTACCGATCACGGATAGCGACATCAAAATCACTACCGTGGGAATTGGGCTCGAGGTGAGTGTCGATTATCAGGTTCCTCTCGACTTGATTTTGTTCCAGCAGCAACTGACGTTTCATTCCGCCGGCAATCGATCGTACTGATACCCACTCCTACTCGACTTCCTCCGCATCGATCACCAGATCGCCATGGTTCGCCTTTTCCAACAGGTCGATTGCTGCCGCCGCCTGCTCCTGTGGGACCAGCACCTGCGCGGCGGCCAATCCATCGACGCTGAAGCCATACACCGTGCGCATCGACTCTCCCTGCACCTCGGACGGAATCCCGTTGGAATCCAGAAACGATCGGATCTGGCCCAGCTCAAGTTGTCCCTGAACGGTTGTCACCGGAACATAGGTCGAAAGGTCCGTTCGCCCTTCCGGGTTTGAAGAATCCTGTTCCGGTGGAAGTTCCGCGAGAAGTTCCACATTGCAGTCATTGCATCGCGTGAAACCGTCGCGGTATTCGGATCGGCATTGAGGGCAAAACATGAACACCTCCCTTTACGGTTCTGTTGCTATCGCACAATGAGGACCGAGCACGGGGCGCCCGTCGCCACGGTTTCAGCCACACTTCCCAGCAGAGCCCGGCGAAGTCCCGTGCGTCCGATGGTACCGACGACAATGAGATCCGCCTTCGAATTTGTTGCAGCTTCGACGAGTGCTGTTCCGGCTGAGCCGGTAGTAACCTGCACTTCCGCGGCGATGTTGAGCTCAGCGAGATTTCCTTCGAGCCGCTTCCCGGCCACGGCCTCGAGCTCCTGAATCTGCTCCGCCGAAATATTGAACGGCGCTCCGCCAAACGCCATCGCCGGGTACGCCGCAGCCGACCATATCAGATCCAGGCTGTGGATCACAGTCAGCTCGGCACCGATTCGCTTCGCCTCCTCCGCAGCCGCCTTAATCGCCAGCAATGCGGCATCCGAAAAATCCGTACCCGCGATGATTCTTCCCGCACGCTTGCCGGGCCGAACGATCAGAACCGGACAGTGCGCGTGGCGTATAACGCTGTCGGTAACGCTGCCGAGAAGCGCGTCGGCGGCGCTGGTTTGACCGTGGCTGCCAACAACGACAAGATCCGCCTTCCAGTCTTCCGCGTTATTCAGAATCAATGCCTGCGGCGCTCCGTCGTCCACGATGAGTTCGAAGTCGCCCGCAACCCTGCCGGTGACTTCGGCCACGCGAGCCGCCGCCGCATCCGCAATCTTGCTCATCTCCAGTGGAAACTTCAGCGCGGCGATGCGGCTGATATGAGGAAACAGAACGTTGCTGCGCAATTCGTTGGGAACGATGTGGCACACCGCCAGGCGCCCGTCACTGGACTGCGCACGTTCATGGGCATCCCGCAATGCTTCATCCGAGGCGGGACTGAAATCAATGGCGGCGAAAATCTTCCGGGGCTGGCGCATACTTCTCCCGTCTGACGTGATTCTTTGCCCTGGATCATATACAAATCCACCCGCCGATGGTGGATTCCTGGAACTGCCGGGCAATCTACTCCGCAAATTTCGGATTCCCACTAAGACGACGCAGATTGAACGTCGTGCGGCTGAGAGCCTTAAGAGAAGCTATATGTCACTGCGCGGAAGTTGGTCTATTGCTGCTTTTGAAGTTCGCTCGGTTCGCCGCTGGCTTTCGTGAGACAAGTGAACTGAATATGGCTCCCAGGAAAATGGGATTCAATCGACCAGCTCGCGATGTTTCCGTGTTCGACGCAATAGTTCGCCATTTCCTGCACTGTCTGTTCCTGGCTATGGCTGCTTAGTCTGGCAAAGAGCCACGGCACGGAGACGAAAACCAGCACGATGAGGATCAGTGGAGCGACGGACAAAATGAGATATCTCTTCATCCACCGGACCTTTCGGTTGAGAAGAATAACCATGCCAGGTACACATCTCAAGCCTTAGTGTTGGAGAATCATTAATGAGTCATTCGTCGATTAAATCCTGCCGCTCGTAAAGTAATCCGGCCTTTGGGCGGCGACTGCGGTATTTTCACTCCCGAATCATTCATGATTTACGCTGGAGGTGAAACGGAATGTCGCTCACCGATTTTATGGCCAGTGCCGTGGCGGCGACGCATATCAGCTATTTCCTTTTTGTCTCTGGAGGATTTGTTTCCATTCTTGTTGGAGCGTTCAGGAAGTGGGACTGGATTCGAAATCCATGGTTCCGGCTGTCGCACATCGCCGCAGTCTATGTGGTCATCGCCGAAGACGTTTTCCACATCCAGTGTCCGCTGAATACTCTGGAAGGGAACCTGCGATCGAACTCCGGCTCCGAGCCGGTGTCTGCAGCCGGCCGCGTGCTCGATCATTTGCTTTATAAGAGCATTTCCGGCGAGGTGCTCCACGTGATCTATTGGTCGCTCGCTGTTTTGCTCATCATTCTCTTGTTTGCGGTGAAGCCGCGATTCAACATCACAAAAACCATTTAGGCCGGCGATGAGTTGCCTGCAGTCGCGACCATGCCCCGATACAGAATGGCCGCGGACACACCGCAGATGCCGATCAACGTTGCAACCGGCATTGCGGCACCGCTGTTAACCGCTCCAATAAGTGAAGCCGAAGTTGCGGCCAGCGTGAATTGAACGACGCCGATCATCGCCGACGCGCTGCCGGCCCTGGCACCGTGAGGCGCCATCGCCATTGCCGTAATGTTCGGAAAAAGACAACCGACCGAAGAGACGTAAATAAAAAGGAACACCGCCACTCCGTAAAGCTGAAGAACGCCGGTCCAGACCCCGGCAAACAACAGAACTCCGGAACCGACCTGAATCATCAGAACCTTCCCGATGATCTCATCGCTGGTGAAACGCCGCACCAACCTCGCATTCAGCTGGGCGGCAAGAACCAGTCCCAGCGCATTCACACCGAAGAAGAAACCGAAACGCGCTGTGGTCACATGAAAGTACTCGATGAAGACGTATGGCGAACCGACGATATAGGCGAACATTCCGGCCATCGCCATGCCGCCTGTAAGCACGTAGCCAAGGAAGACACGATTGCGAAGGAGTTCGCCATAGGTTCGAATCACGTTCCCAATTGCAAGTTTCCTGTGCGGGTTCCGATGGGTTTCGCGCAGCCGTACCAAAGTGCCGATCAGCCCGGCGACACCCAGAGCCGCGATCACCCAGAAGATCGTCCGCCATGGATACCACTGCATGATCTCTCCACCGAGCAGGGGCGCGAGTACCGGTGAAACTCCCATCACAAGCACCAGCAGTGAAAACACCTGCACTGCTTCCCGGGGCTCAAATAAGTCGCGGACAACAGCTCGCGCAATCACCTGTCCGGAACAGGCGCCGAGAGCCTGGAAGAAGCGCACCGCAATCAGGAAATTGATGGACGGCGCCAAGGCACACGCGATCGATGAAAGAACAAAGAGCGTCAGTCCCGCAAAAAGAGGACGCGTACGGCCAAACCGGTCCGACAGTGGCCCATAGAATCCCTGCCCGATCGCCAGGCCAAGAAAAAATGTAGCGACGGAAAGCTGCACATGCCCCGGCGAGGCGCCATACTCATCACCAAGCACCGGCAGCGCCGGCAGATACATATCGATGGAGACCGGCGCAAACGCAGTCACCGCTCCCAGCAGAACAATCAGCTCAATATGGCGCAGCCGTTTTGAAAAGTTCACCGGGTCATCATGCGAGAGAGCGAGTTGGATTCAAAGTCTGAAATTCAGGCCGGAATCACGTCCACGATTTCCATGAAATGGCTCGAGGCTTCGACTATGCTTGGCGAAATTTCGTCAGAAAGGTGGCTCTTCACTCATGAAACGGAAGCTGATTCTTGCCGTAACCATTGTCCTCGCGGGATGCAGTGCGATAACTGAGCAGCCAAAACCGCCGGATACTCAGGCGGATCGGGCAGCAATCAACAAGCTTCGAGACGAATTCATCGCAGCCTTCAACGCCAATGATGCCGCCAGAGTTGGGAATGTCTATTCAGAAACTGCAGTGTTAATGGATGAAGGGCAGCCGACGGTTCAGGGCCGCGCCGCAATCGTTGCAGTCAACAAGGCGCTCTTTGACAACTACACGGCCAAAGTCTCGATCGAATCGCGTGCGATGAGCGTCTCGGGGGATCTGGGCTTCGACGCGGGTACCGTCGTCACGGAAGTCACTCCCAGGGCTGGCGCGGCAAAACCCATCACGAGCGAGGGCCGATACCTCGTCGTTCTTCAGCGCGGTATAGACGGATGGAAGGTCATCGAAGATATCGGCAACGTCGGCATGCCGCCAACACCTCCTGCCGCTAAGGCAAAGCCCGGGAAGTAGCAGAATTCCGATTTCAGGCCCGGCACCAAAGCGAAAACGATTTGCTCCCAAACATGGGAACATGTTAGTAGTGTCCTGTGCGAATCGTCGGACTGAAGGACATCGATGCATTCTGTGCACGCCGCCGCAGCGCTGAACCGGATCTGCGGGCGCTGCTGGCGATGATGCTTCACGCGGAATGGAGCAACATGAGCGATGTGAAACGTCAGTTCGGGGAGATTGCCAGCGTTGCCGCACCAGGCCATGTTCGCCTGGAGCTGGCGCAGCATGGCATCGCCATCGATTTGAATTTGAATTTCCGTGTCGGTCTCGTGCGTCTGCGCCTGGCCGATTTGAAGACCGGTAAAGAAACGCTGAGGAGGACACGATGAGCAATTTCATAAAGCCAATACGCACCAGCGCCGATCACGCCGCTGCACTGGAGGAGATCGACCGGCTGTTCGGCGCTGCTCCCGGCAGCCCGGAAATGGACCGGCTCGAAGTTCTCGCCGTTCTGGTCGCCGAATATGAGCGCGCGAATCACACCGGCGCCGTGCCGGATCCTGTGGACGTGTTGAATTTTGCGATGACCGCGCAAGGGCGCAGCCAGGCCGACCTGGCCAATGTGCTGGGCTCGCGTTCGCGAGCCACGGAAGTGTTGAAACGCCAGCGCAAGCTGTCTGCCTCGATGATCGAAAAGCTGTCGCGGGCGTGGAATATTCCCGCTGCTTTGCTCGCGGCTTCTTATCGTGTACACAGCCCGTTGCGCCGCATCGTAACGAAGGGAGCCGTCGCGCTCGCGATCATTCTCGCGCTCGGTGCGGGTGTGGTTGGTACGACGTTCTTTGTTTATGGCCGCGATCTTCCGAGCACCGCCAATCTAGCCGATTATCATTCCAGTGCCGTCATCAAGATGGATGATGTCGGAAAAGTAGTCGCATACCGAAAGCCCATTGCGCTGAACGAAATTCCTCCCGAAATCATCAAGGCCTTCATTGCCGCCGAGGATCAGGATTTCTATAACCACGCGGGCTATTCGCTGACTGCGATGGCACGGGCAGCCTCGCATAACATACTCGCCTCGCGCGGTCGGCAGGGAGGCTCGACGATCACTCAGCAGCTGGCGAAAAACCTGCTGTTGTCCGGCCAGGACCGGACGATGTCGCGAAAGATCAAGGAAGTCATCCTGGCCCGCCGCATCGAACAATCGCTGCCGAAGGAGCGGATCCTCGAACTGTATCTGAACGAAATCTACTTCGGCGGCAATCTGTATGGCATCGGTACGGCGTCCTTTTATTATTTCGGAAAGGAGCCACGTGATCTCACGGTCGCGGAAGCGGCTTATCTTGCGGCTCTGCCGAAAGCACCGAACGTGTATCGTCTCGACGTGCCGGAGAATCGCGAACGCGCTAAGGAGCGTCGAGACTGGGTTCTGGCGCGAATGGCCGCTGATGGTCTGATCACTGCAACGGCTGCGCATTTTGCCCAGGCGGAACCTTTGGGTGGACTGAAGTAGTTCCGCGCGCAAGCAAAAAAAACGCCCCTGCACGAATGCAGGGGCGTTCGGGTTGATGTGAATTAGAAATTGAAGCGCGTGTTGATGACGAAGCTTCGCATTCCGCCATTGCCTCCAATGTTCTGACCGCTGGCCAGCGTTGTAATACGGCCAAAGGTGCCGGTGGTGTTTATGGTCGTTGCCGGGTTGCTGAAGTTCGGATGGTTCATGACATTGACCACGTCCAGCCGTAATTCCACCGATTTCGTTTCATCGACCTTGATCTGTTTGACGACGTTCATATCAAGATCGAAACGTCCCGGGCCACGGAGTGTCATCGCGCCGAAATTGCCAGCTCGTCCCGGCTGTGCGTTGCCGAGGACGATGTTCCCTGCTGGATCCTGGAGTGCTTTGTTGCTAAAGCCGGAAGTCAGCCCATCGAGTGACGAAACCAGGGAAAAACCGGGGTCTGCGACCGTTGTCCAACCCTGGAAATAGGTCACCCCGGTGGAAGTCTCGACAACCTTTCCGCCACCCAGATTCTGCTTGAGGTTACCGACGACAACCGGGTTTGAACTGCCGCCAGCGATGGTGCTGATTCCCGTGATGGAAAGCGGGGCACCCGTGGTGTAGTTCATGATGCCGCTCACCTGAATTTTGTTCACAATGCCCTGGACCCAACCGGGAGCATTGCCAGCGACGTAATGGTTCGCTCCGAACGGCAGTTCATAGGTCCCATTGCTGCTGATCTGGCCCTTGTGGTCCACGGCCTGGAGCTGCTTCGTATTCTGGTGGAACGGGTCGATAGCCCCGCCTGGGCCCATCGCCTTACTCCAGATGTACGTTGTCGTATTGGTAAAGCCGCGCGTCAGCCGGCGGGTGAATTGAACGTTCAATGAATGATACGTCGAGTTATCAGGATTCTGAGTCACGTTGACGGACGAATACTGCGGATCTGGAACCAGGTAGTTATCCGGAAGTCCGGCATGACGAAGGATGTTTCCGGAATCGGAGTTGGTATTGGCAGTCGGTACGCCATTAACCAGAGAGGTGGTGTAGTTGGCCGTGTTCAGGGTACCCAGGAATGCCCCGAACGTACCGTTGGCCAGTTGGGCGCGGGTCGTCGACCAGGTACGGGCAATCTGCGCGCCGCTTACTGGATTTGTCGGACTGGCATTTAGACAGGGTGCGGTAGGAACTGTAGCCCCGAAAACGCATGTACCGGTAAAGCCGAGGCCATTGAAGATCTGATCAAACAATGGCGATTCGCCGCCCTGACGAACGGTATTGAATGCGTCCAGGAGCGCCGCCGTGTTCGCATTCTTGTACCAACCGAGCGTATTGAGGTCCACGTTGCTCGTGATCTTCGTCCCCTTCGTACCGACATAACGGACACTGACCGACATCCGCTTGGTCAATTCACGTTGAACTTCCAGGTTCCAGTTTTGTGTATACGGAGAAACCATGTTGTATGTTGTGATTCCCAGACTCCGGGCCGTCGTCGGGACAGGGAACGGTGACGATGTTGGAGTTCCCGTTGGAAACGGAATCGGCAGAGTCAGCGTGCTCGTGTTCGTGAATGTGGCTGGGGTATAAGTCAGTCCACTTCCACCGGAGATCAGGTTGATTCCCGGCACGGTGCCGATGACGCCGTCCACTGTGATGAAGTTGCGAAGGGCGCCTTCGTAGCTGATGCCGTATCCGCCACGGACAACAGTCTTGCCTTCGCCAAACCAGGGCAAATTCCATGAGAAGCCCGCCGATGGTGCAAAGTTGTTATTGTCCGTGCCGTTAACATTGGATTGAATTCCGGGATGTGTGGAATTCTTCCCGACAAACTGCACCGTTGCCAGATTTGTACAGCCATTGGCCGAATCGTAGGCACCTGATGAAGTAAGAACACCGGGGGTGCACGTCACATTCAGAAAGGAGTTGACGTCTCCAACGACACGCGCTGCCAATCCATTCTTCTCATACGCCGAACCATACCATTCCCAGTGAATGCCGAGGTTGAGCGTAAGATTCTTGCGGAACTTCCAGTCATCTTTAAAATACGCACTCATTTCATTCTGGATGTTCCAGTGGCGGTTATTCGGGATTACCGGTGTCGACCGCAACACGGTGTCCTGGGCGCTCAGCACGCCGAAAGCCTGGTTGACGTTGGCAACTGAGCCGGAAAGGTCATAGAGTATGTTCTTCGCCGTCGTCGCAGCATTAGCGGTTAGGTCGAGAAATTTGCAGCCCGCCCCACACAAACCCACGGTCGACTTATCGATAATCGCCCCATTCGTTCCGCCGCCATACGTGGTAGATGGGGTCATATTGGGGTCGTTGAATCCGTTTGAATTGGTCCTGCGGAATTCATAACCACCCTTGAATGCATGCTTGCTCACGGTCCAGCTCAGGTCGTCTCCGATCGAGTACCGTGGATTGATGCCTTCACGCCACCGGCCGAACCCGCCGACTTCGTCGAAAGAACCGATGCCCGTGGCAAAGGTCACACGATAGGGGATCCCGCTTGCGGTGGAAACCAGATTGCGGGCTTCCGCACCCACGGCGTCCCCGCGGTTTGCCGGTCCCCACTGCCAGTTATTCGTTCCGCTCTTGGACAGACGGAGCTGATTCAGCAGGGTATTGCTCAACGTCGAGGTCAACTGAATGCTATAGACGACAGGACGCTTTACGGCCAATCCGTCAAACGAGTTCGGCCAATTCCTCAGGCCCGCCTGAGTGGCGGCTCCCCATGTGTGTTCATTGGTTCCGATAAGGCTGAGCTTATGTTTGGAATTGAAATTGTGATCGATACGCAAATTGTATTGATCGCGATTGACCTCGTCGGAGTTTCCGTTGGTGGCGTCCAGCCCCACCTGCCGACGGACAAAATTAATGCCCGCAGTGTTCAAACCATCCCCAGTCTTGAAATTGTTTGGGGATGGCATGCGTTTGAATTCCTCCTGCAGAAATGCAGTCGTTGCGGGGCTCGGACGATTTGCATCGTTGAATGTCTTGCAATTCGCCACGAGGGCATTCTGATATGTGCAGCTGCCAAAGAGACCGATGGCATAGGGGAGCGAATTCCCATAATTAAACGGATCTGTCGCGCCTGTGGGCTTGACCGGGTTGCCATTGTTATCCACGGTCGGTACGGTTTGGTTGAAGTTCTGGTTGTCCACGTTCGGGTAGTACCGGAAGATGCCGGCCTTCGCCATGTCGGTCCACGTGAGGCTACCGACAACCGAATTTCTCTTCATATCCCGCTGACCTTCAAAAAGGGCAAAGAAGAAGGTCTTGTTCTTAACGATCGGGCCGCTCATGCGGGCACCATACTGGTTGCGATTGTCGAAGCTCTTGGATATGCCATTGGCATTCTGGAACCATTCGTTGGCGTCCAGTCTCGAATTGTGGTTGTTCCAGAAGACACTGCCAGCGTATTTGTTGGTGCCGGAGCGGGTGACCATCGACACCTGGCCCGAGCCACGTGACGTTTCCGCATCGACGGGCGCGACAACAACCTTCACTTCCTCGATCATATCCGGGCTGCTGTAAACCGTCGACCAAGCGCCGTTTTCATACCGGCCGTCGTTCACGTTCACGCCATCACGCGTGGTATTCACATCGCCAAGACGGCCGCCGGCCATATAACCGAACGTGCCGCCGGCATCCCGCTGCACTCCAGGCATGTTCTGCACGAGGTTGAACACGTTTCCGGCAATCGTCGGAAGGGAGCGAACCTGATCTTCCGACAGTACCGTACCAATCGAATTCGCCGAGGTCACGAGAGCGCTGTCCAGCGTACTGGTCACGTCGACGTTAGTCGCCGTAGCGGCGCCAACCTGCAGCGTGAAATTCAGGCGAATCTGCTGAGAACCGCCCAATTGAACGTCGGTGAAGGACTGTGACTTGAATCCAGTGAGGTCTGCAGAGAATTTGTAGGTTCCGGTCTGCAATGCCGGGAAATTGTAGGCGCCGGATTCATTGCTGAGCACAGTCCTCACGATACCGGTTCCGGTATTCGTCACCGTGATGGTGACGCCCGGAATCAGTGCGCCGGTGGCATCGGAAACAGTTCCGCCGACTGTTGCATCACTTGTCTGGGCATATCCATTCACGGAAACAATCAGACAAACGAGCAAAAGGGCTATTGAGAAAATCTTGTTGGTCATCTTTCACCTCGTGTTCTTTCAGCTATCGAGACTCCCGAACTACTGCGCCAGCGATATCCTCGACGTATTAATGAGTGCGGCCAAAATCCCGGGACCGAATGCTGGAGATTTGAGGGAAAAACGTGAGACGAGCGGATAGCGGCCAGAACGACGACCTTGCATTGTGAATTCCCCCCCGGGAATCGAAGCTGCGGAAAATGCTGTTTCCTCAGCCCACCGAATTCAAACCGAACGTATGCCTAGTTACCCCATCGCGTCTTTTTACGGCGCTTGTTTTCATTGGCGACATAAAATCACTTACGTTTAGGAGTGTCAACCACAATTTTCCAAACTCTGAGAATCCGGGTGGCACGACCGCTATGACCAAAGCAGGCTATTTCCCGGCAAGACCTGCAAGGCCGCGCCGGGCTCTCGCGTCGTCCGGATCGAGCCGCAGCGCCTGTTCAAAACGAGTCCGGGCTTCCGTCATCTTGCCGGCCTTCAGGAAAATGTCCCCAAGGCTGTCGTGCATTGAAGGCTGTTGCGGATCGATTTTCAGAGACTTCTCCAAATGAGCCTCGGCGCCAGTCACATCGCCGAGCCTGCCCAGCACAATCCCAAGATTTCCCTGTGCCAGCGCGTACTCCGGATTGATTGCCACGGCACGCTCGAGATGAGTCTTTGCTTTTGGCAACTCCCCTAGCTCATCAAGGACGATTCCAAAATTGTTCTGCGCCTCGGCATCGGTCGCGTCGATTTCGAGCGCGCGCTCGAACGTCGTGCGCGAACCCGTAAGGTCGCCCTGATCGGCCAGCAAAGCACCCAGTCTTGTGAGGGACAGATAGTCGTTTGGCAAAAGCGCGAGCGACCGATCCAGTTGTTCCTTTGCTTCGCGCAGTCGTCCCATATCCTGCAACACCCGGCCGAGTTCAAAGTGAGCGTGGGGAGAATTGGGAAACGTCTGCACGATGTCCTGATAGACGTACAGGGGCGGTCGTTTATCGCTGCCATTGGTTTCCATGACCAGGAACACTGAGCCCGGAACCAGAAACAGCAACCAGAGCAATGCATGTCGAACGGGCCGCGGAATCTGGAAAACGCTGACGGGTCTTTGCCCATGTTGCTCCCCAGCAACCGGAGCATTCATGCCCAGCCCAATCCGCGTCTCCGGTTCACGAATGCGCCAGATGAATCCGTCGAGGTAGTAGTGAAGCATCGCGGTGGCCGGGACAATTGCAGCGGCCAGCCGGATCCACCTTCCGTCCTCGAACAGATGCCACGCATGAGCCAGCGATCCGAACAGGAGACACAAGACGATATACCCGAGAGCCAGCGCAGCACGAGGCCGAAACAGAAATTGAATGAAGCGGCCCGCCTCGGGATTATTCCGGGCTCTGGAGAGATTGAAGACCCAGACAATGGAAAGGTACTGAATGTCGTGCCACATTTCGAACATGGCGTAGCCCACGACAGGCCTGTCGATCTGGGAAGCCGTATATTTCAGATAAATGAAAGTAACGACTACGAAGATAAACTTGATCGGGTTGGGCCGGCCGCCGGCTCTCACAATCAGCAGAGTGTGGACCGCATAGGCAACTGTGACCGCGGCAGTAACACCCAGCCACACGCGGGTGAACCACACCACCGATTCGGCGGATAGAATGGCGCCTCCGCTCTCATAAAACCTTGCGACGTATACCTGCAGAACATCATTCAGGACGAACACACACATTCCGAACCATAAAACGCAAACCATGCGTTCGAGAAGCGGCGGCGTCGATGCCTGGGGTCCGGAGCGCGCGTCGTAGATGCGCGCAAATCCATAAACCTGCATCGTCCAATGCCACGCGCCCCACAGTCCGACGAGAAGGAAAATGAAATTGTAGTTAAACCAGGCCAGCAGGAAAGTGGAGCCAAGAAGGAAAACCGGCGCAACAATCAATCGCTCGCGATATCGGCGGAAGAGAGCCCGGTCCCCGTAGGCCCGAAGAATTCCCGGAAGGTAATGCCCCATCGCAGACGCCAACGCGAAAACGACCAGCCCGTCGACCCAACCGAGCTTCCCCGCAACGAAGAACGCCAGAAGAATGGCGGCGGGAGTGAGCAACACAAACGTGAGGTCATGGAATGGACCGAATGCCCAATAGCTGCGGCGCGGCGCGATGGGGTTACTCATACCGTGGTGGAGTATTCCACAATGTTTGGGTGCCACTGCGATTAATCCGAAGCGATCGCGATAGTACTGGAATGCAACTTATGGCTTCCTGAGTTTCGGCAACAATATGCCTGTCTCAGCGAATCCTTCTCCCTCAGGGAGAAGGTGGCCCGAAGGGCCGGATGAGGGAATCCGGATTTGGGCGATATTGATTCCCTCACCCGCCTTCCATACATCAAAGAGAAGTACTTTGGATATAATCCGCGGCAAATGGCCGCACAAATTTTCCGCTCGCTTCTTTTCATCCTCGCGCTTCAGGGCGCCAATGGTATTCGAGGACAGGTTTTGTTGCCCACCACTCAGTCTCAGGGACGAACGGAAATCCTTCTTGAAAAGAGCGGCGCGTTCCTGGAGCGAACATTCAGCGACAACGAAGGCCATTTCCGGTTTATCAATCTGCCCGACGGCCAGTATGTCGTCATCGTGCGGCTTGAAGGCTATGAGGAAATTCACGAGGACGCGTATTTCAACAGAGACGGAATTGCGTTGATGAGCCTCACGATGACTCGCAAGGAAGCTGCAGGTTTGGATGGCCATGCCCGGAGAATCCTCGACGACTACCAGAAAGCCCTCGAAGAAAGCCGCAAGGGAAATACCGAAAAAGCCATCAAGGGTCTTGAAGCCGTCGTGAAAGCGGAGCCGAATTACCAGCAGGCGCACACTTCGCTGGGGACGCTCTATCAGAAGGAGCAGAGATTTCAGGACGCCGAAAGAGAGTACAACGCCGCAGTCCAGCTCGACTCGCGTTCCAGCGAACCGCTGGTGAACCTGGGAAGTCTATACATTCAGATTGCCGTGCAGGCCCAGGCGAAGCGCGACAATCCGACATTCGGCGCGGCACTCGACGGGGCCGTACGTGCGCTGAATCAGGCGATTCGAATACAGCCGGATTCTGCAAAAGCCTACTACTTCCTCGGCACGACCTATTACACGGGAGGTCAGTTTCCCAAAGCCGAAGAGCACCTGATCCATGCGCTCGATCTGGAAAAGGGTATGGGCACGGCCGAACTCGTTCTCGCCAATGTCTACATGAAGCAACAGAAGTGGACGCAGGCCCTCGAGTATCTCGATCTCTATCTCAAGGAGAATCCGAAGGCCGCAGACCGCGATCAGATTCAACAAACGCGGGCCCAGGTTGCAGCGCGAAAATAATCGGGCAGTCTTTTAAGGCAGATTGTCGGCGACGCAGCGGAAACCGATATTGGCCACTCTCAGCGTTGGAACAAACCAGTATCGATACGATGCGCGTGTGACGCCGGGAAAGCCGCGCCAGCCGCCGCCTCGAAGCGTGCGCGTCGGAACATCGCCATTGGCGCCTTTCGCTTTGTCGACGAGAGTGTCGCCGATCGGCGGGCCTTGAGGATCCACCTCTGGGCTTTGATCGTAGTACCTGGCGCCGTACCAGTCTGCCGTCCATTCCCACATATTGCCGAGCATGTCGTATAGCCCGTAGGCATTCGGCTCTTTTCGCGCGACTTCATGAACCGTGTTGCGACTGTTCGCGCTCGTCCATGCAATCGAATCGAGTTCGCCGTAACGAATGCCGGTGGTTCCTCCGCGCGCTGCGTATTCCCACTCGGCTTCCGATGGAAGACGCCCGCCGACCCACTTGCAGTACGCATCGGCCTCTTCCCAGATCACGGCGGTAACTGGAAATTTGCTTCCCTTCTGTTCAGGCGGCATGCGGACTGCCCTGGCCTGCGAGAAGATGCGGAATGCATCAACGGTCACTTCCGTCTGCCCCAACCAGAAGCCGTGCGTGAGCTGAACGGAATGCGCGGGTTTTTCATCTTCGTAGCATTCCTTATCGCCATCGGAACAGCCCATGCGAAAAGTTCCGGGCGGCACCCACACATAATTGAGTTTGTCTTTCGGATTGCGGCGCGGCGCTTCAGAACCGGCGGGAATCAGCGTGAGCAACAGAAGTAGGACGAGTCCTGCCACGATCGCCTCTTAGAGATCCGCCAATTTCCCGGTGCTGTCCCCGAGTTTGTCCAGGGGAACGCCGGCCTTGTCGAGCAGCGTCAGAAGCAGGTTGGTCATGGGCGTGCGATCCGGATACTTGATGTGCCGGCCACCCTTCAGATTTCCGGCGCCTTTTCCGACCAGAAGATTCGGCAGCGGAAAATGATCATGGAGGTTGCTGTTGCTCATGTTGCTGCCGAAGAGAACGATTGAATTGTCGAGCAATGATCCGGCGCCGTCGGGAGTGGTGCGCATCTTCTCGATGAATTGCGCAAACAGACCGACGTGGTAGATCTGGATCTTGATGTTCTTCTTGATGGCTTCGGGCAGATTCTGATGATGCGAAATTTCGTGATGGCCATCCGGCACGCCCAGCTGAGGGTAGGTTCGATTGCTGGTCTCCCGCGAGACCATGTACGTCGACACGCGCGTGATGTTGGCGCGATAGGCCAGCACCAGCAGGTCGTACATCATCTTCACATGTTCTTCGTACGAAGACGGGATTCCGGCGGGAGCCGGCGGTAGCGTGGGATCATTCGCGGCCGGGCTGCTTGAGGCTTTTTGAATTCTCCGCTCGACCTCACGGATGCTGTCGGTGTAGTCGTTCACCGCCTCCCGGTCTTTCACACCCATCTGGCGCTGAAGGTCGGAGACCTGCGACATGACTGCATCGAGAATGCTGGAGTCCTCCTTGCTGCGAGCAACGAACATTCGATCGAAAGCCTTGCGCGGGTTGATCTCGATGGGAAGAGGCATCGTCGGCGTGCGCCACGACATCGCGTTCATGTAGATGCATCCGTAGTCGCGATCGCAGGAACCCGACATTCCGGATCGATCCTCCGTGCCGATCTCCAGCGATGGCAGCAACGTATCCTGGCCAATCTTCTGTGCCGCGATCTGATCGGCCGTGATTCCGGCCAGCGCATCCTCGCCCTGCGTCGCCTTCGGGCGGATTCCACTGAGCCAGGTCGTGGGGCTGAGCGCGTGCACGGCGGAGGTGTCAGCTGCAGCATGTGCGAGACCGCTGATGACGTTGAGCTGATCGCGATAGGGTTTCAGCGCCTCGAGTATCGGGGTAAATTCAAAACCCGTGCCTTCCTTCTTTGGCGTCCACTTGTCCATGATCGCGCCGTGAGGAAGATAAACGAACGAAAGCCGCGGCCCGGCGTTCGCCGCAGTCCTGCTCTGGGCCGTCAGTGCGGGAACCATGGCATCGAGGAAAGGCAGTGCAAGCGTGACGCCGGCGCCTTTAAGCAGAGTCCTCCGGGACAGATGCTTCTTGTGGATGAACACGCCAGTATCTAATCACAATTGGAACGGATATCAAGTTTTCAGTGGGAATCCCGAACTTATCACGGGGTTACTCTGATGCGGCCCCGTGGGGTTTTGGGAGCGAAGTTGTTACGGATTCATTCCTGCGTTTTCATGGATGAGTTGATTCTGTAACGAACAGTCAACCTTGCACCGTTTCCCTTGGGCGGCGCGTAAATAATATGATCTTCGGATTGCATTCGTGAGCGCATGACGGCACAGCAAACCGGCATACGGTGATTCACACCAGGATAATGCCCCGCACTCCGATGGATCTCTCCCGCGTTGATATCAATACTGAGCAGACCATTCTGGCGGGCCTTATTGATCATTCGGTCGAGAACAATTTCAAATGACTGTCTCATAGGGTATTGGTCCAGTTTGAAGTGAGGGTGAACAAGCTGCCCTCCTAGGATAGGAGGGCAGCGGGATCGCGAAGCGAATCCCGCGAGGGGTGGTAGCTGTACGAAGGGAAACTCTTCGACTTGGCTACCACCCCGGCGCTTTGCGCCACCCGAAATCTATTGATTGCTTCGCCCTATCGGGCTTGCGCTCGCAGCCGCTCGCGTCCCAGGAGTTCACTATGTAAGAAAAAAAGGCCAATCTCACAATTGGCTCTGGAG
>Ga0209488_10000515_pt1 | contig 32911 bp, 41 predicted proteins | sample Rivendell_Oct201_8_FD_188349 | JGI IMG/M metagenome (GOLD analysis project Ga0209488, IMG submission 188349) | Vadose zone soil microbial communities from the Eel River Critical Zone Observatory, Northern California, USA -... | ecosystem: Environmental > Terrestrial > Soil > Vadose zone >...
GCGCCGTTAGCCCGCCCGCACCAGAGCCTGCCGGAACGGGTAACCTGAACCGGAAACGCTCCCCAACGCGAACGAGTACCCGCAGGACTTCGGTCTGTCTCCCTACGCCGCTACTCCTTGTGCTCGAACGGTTGGGTTGCGATGACTCGAGCGACGAGAATGAGGCCGAGGCCTCCTGCGCGTCTTCACCAAGTGCCCGCACGTAACGCAGCCCGTCTTGCAGTTCGTCTGCCTCGGTCGCTCCGCCCCCTCCAGGGTCTGACGGTACGACCAACCGCACGACACTCGCGCTCAGACTTGAAGCACGAGCAGGTGGGGACACGCCAGCTCCTGTGGTCGCTGCCCCGTCTTGCGGCGCAGGCGGCATCCGACTGGCGGTAAACGGGACAACCCGCGCACGCGTACCGCCATGACCTGCCCGTGACTGTTCGCTCCCGCTGCGCACACTTCGCGCTCGCGCAGCTCGCTGCACGACGGCTTCTGCCGCATGCGTACGTGTTGACGAGTTCGATGCCAGGGACACATCCGAGTCAAGAGAGCGGTTTGAGACATGAGCTGCGAATGGTGTGGACACGCGCGGCGGGGCAAAGTCCGCGCGCCGCTGCGGGATGGAGCGGTCGCCGGTCGACGAAGAGGGTGAGCCGCGTAGGCTAGAGATGGTACCCGAGTAGCCTATGGGCTCGTACCCAGTAAGAGCAGGAATCGCAGGCGTGGCCTCCGTGTCAGGCACACGCAGGTCGCTTGCTTCAAAAACGAGGACAGGTCGCCCTATTGCCGACTTACGGGCACCACGGTATCGGTTGCTTACTTTGCGCACCGTCGCGCGTAAGCGGCTCAGGAACTCGGCTTTGCTTAGCTGACCAGGGCTGGCCAGAGTCCGTTCATCGTTCGATGACGTTTGCGTCATCGCGCGCGGCAGTCCAACGCCTAGCTCGCCCCATCGTCCGTTGGCACGAGTGCCATAACCCTTCTCTGCATCATCCTCTGTTTGGGCCACATCCTCGATACCGTACCACTGGCGCTCGCTCTCCGTCATCGCGCGCGTCGCCGCCACTCCTGTAAGCGCAGTGTCGGGTGGGCGCGCCAAGCATCGCAGTACTGCGAGTACTAGACCAAGGACAAGCAGTCCTCCCAAAAACGCAAGTGCTATTCCCAGTCCGAGAGCGAGCTTCCTGTGTGATACACGGAATGACGATTCTGCCACAGGTTGCGTATGCTGGTGGTCTGTGGGAGTGATGGTGATAGGAAGACTTGAGTGCGAGGTCGAGTGGGTCAATCGAGAGTAGGCAGAGAATGAAACCGTGATGTTATCTGTGTTGCTATATGACGGGATACGTCCAGATAACACTGCAGAAGCCATGTCAAAATGCAAGTAAGTACTCGCATCTGCAGGTTCATACGAAGCTGTCAGATTAACGTCTTCCCGTGTCGAATTCAAGTATGGCGTCAAGTTGAAGTGTACCTCTCCACCAGGAATTGCAGAGATCTGAGGAAGTATGCCTTGCGAGAAGTACAAGGGTACAGTTTCCAGCCTCACTTGGCTATGTAAGGTCTGGTTGTACGTTGTAGTGAGGAAAACGGGAAGAACAGTAGGAATCTGTGCGCTATCGTCCCTCGGGGGTTGCCCAGTGAGCCGGTATAAGTCCGCATTATAGTGAAGCCAACCGTGCTGTGAGACATCAACCTCCAGCGATACCAGATTCTGAGGATCGAAGACAGCGTCATCCACGAACACATTAGTGAAGAAAGCCCGCGAATTCAGGAAGACATCTAGAGAGTCCAACGAGGTGATGTTGATCGTGTTAAGGCCTTCAGGGGATGCATGTAGCTCATGGGCCGAAATAGCCACATCGAAGCGCTGAGACGCAACAGAGGAGCCAAACTGGTCAGACGCGTGCAGAGCGAGCGTAAGGTGCGGGGTACAAAGCTCGTCCGGAGGCGGAGTAACGCCATTCAGTGTTATCTTATCAGGGTTCCATTTCATCCAAGACGGCAGGGGGGAGCCATCTGCCTGCAAAACAGTATAGTGAAAGTCATCCGGACTTGTAAATGTGTTGTCGTCAAAGCCAATACTGAAGGACCAGGCAGGTGGGATCCGAAGCGTCGGGTTTCCCGTCCTTTGGAGTGCCGAGTTATCATTGGACAGTACGAAGACGGAAGCAAGCGAAGGGTTGTCGGGTTTGAACTGCGAAGAAATGGGCAAGGTGATAACCGGGGCGGGTTGAGGCGTGACGCAGAGCAGGACAGAGGACAGCGCAGAGTCAGACGTCGTTGGGTCTGTCGCCTGGATTTCGACGCGGAGGGTGCCCTCGTCGTCCGGTGTAGGCGTCCCGCTCAAGGTCCGATTGGCAGGGTCGAGCGAGAGCCACTTTGAATGAGAAGACAACGAGTACCTGAGAGATGGATTGCTCGGAGACCTAAATGTGCTCTCCGCAAAAGTCCAAGAATAAGGGTGGTTGATGCGGGCGACGGGTGGTAGTTGCTCATCAAGCGGAATGGGCACGGAAATGGAAGAAGTTCCGAACACAGGGAAGTTGATATGAGCCAAGAGAAGGAAAAGAAGGAAGGACATAGAGATGGGATCCTAAAGAGTCGAAGAGAACGAGCGCGGTGTCGTCCAGCGACCTCGCTGTTGGGTATGACGACGGATGTGGGCGAGAAGGATGGTGGGAGCGGTGGCGGCGTTGACGAGTTGCGGAGGCAGAGCAGCCTGATGAGGTGCCGCTGACTTGAACCGTCACTCGCTCAAAAAGGAAGGACAGGACACCACCGAATGCCAGTGCCAGTGTTGCCAGTGGGCGAGTCTGAATACTCTTCGAGGTTCTTTCCTAGATCGTATCAACCAGACTTTGATGGCCCACCAACCTCAATGCTAGATGCGGCTAAAGAGAGGCTACTCTCTATTGCCCAGGACTTGCTCGACGTACAGCAACATCACCTCCGCCTGTTGACAAACTCTCCCGGCTACGCTGCCTTCTTCCTCACATCGCTTGACCGGTACGAACGACTTCTCAATGCAAAACCCATCCTCATTCAAGGTAGGCACCGTTTCCTTTCGTTCTCCCTGTTGCGTGGGTCTTGTACATATACGTGCCAGAATGCGTCGCAGATGACCCATGGAAGCTCCTCGTTGCCGTCATGCTCCTCAACAAAACCGCGGGACGCGTCGCAGTGCCCATATTCTGGACGCTCATAGAGCGCTGGCCGACCCCCGAATCTCTTGCCAAAGGTTAGTTTTTTTTTTCTGATTTCTCTTCCTCGCTCACACTCGGGGTGGACTTCACAGCTGATCCAATAGAGCTCGAGAACTGCATCCGCTGCCTCGGCCTACAGTCAACTCGCGCCAAGCGTCTCATCGCTCTATCTGCGGCGTACCTTGGGCAGCACGACAAACCCGAGCTGCCTAAATCAAAGTGTTGCCACGACTCTTCCACAACCATCTCCCATCTTCCTGGTAGCGGACCTTATGCCCTCGATTCTTACCGCATATATTGCGGAGGTCCAGATGCGTGGCGTACTGTTATGCCTCGAGATAAGGAGCTCATTCGGGTTATGGTAAGTCTGTGTATTGACTGAGAGATCAGATATGATATCTGATCGATGAATGAACGTAAAATGAACCTTTAACCTCCGCCGATATTATAGAAGTGGCGTTGGGCGGCTCATGGGGTGCAGTGGTCACCCTCGCTCGGCGCCATCGGCCCCGCAAACGAGGCGTACATAGAACAGCTCATCCACGAGCTGGTCGCACTTGATCCGTATTGTCCCCCGTAGTGTTCTTCATATTCATGGAGTTCGTACCGTAATTATCAGATGGCCATCAACCCGCATGCTTCTTTTACTCGCCTATCAGTACATAGTTTTTTTCGTATGCCTCGGATACGTTCACTGTCTCTCATCTAAATATCGTGAAAATTCTGGTCGTTGGGGTGGGGAAAAGGAACGGTAGAATGTATCGTAACAAAGTGAGCCGCAAGGTGGAGGAATATCAACACTATCGCCAGGAAAATATAAACAAGGAAATAGGTCTGTACGTGAATGTACCCTCAAGTGGCTCTCAACCGCCTGGCACGAATGGTCCCAGTCCGGCCTGCTGTACCTTTTCTGGATTCTGAGAGTTGATCGCGCCAATAAGTCCAATCAAGCCCGCGCGAACCTCGTCACCGGTCTGATCAGGCCCGTTTGGATCCAGAACGTGCGCGAACACACGTAGGAGCACATCTAGGTACGGCGAGAGCACGTCCGGCTGTGTCTGGAATAGATACAACACCGCGCGGAACACGGGCCTATTCTCCAGCAAGTCGTTCCGTAGCGGAAGAGCACCGAAGAGCACGGGTAACACTTGTGCAAGCGGCACCGCACTCGCATTGCGCAGAATCAGACGCGCCACCGCGCCGCAAGCGTTATCACGGGCATTCAAGCGCGGCGCTGGCGCATCTGCAGGCAGATTGAAGAGCGGTTGCAAAGCGCCTAGTAGAGCGATGTATTGCGGTGACAGATCCTGCTTCGAATTTTCCACAAGCAAGCCTGTTGCGAACGCGGCGTTGCTCTGTACTTCTGCATCTGGGTCACTGATCGCGCGCCAGAGCAGTTCCAACAATGGTTCTGTCGATGGTGTTATCGCCCCTCTCATACCAGAAATGACTTCCGCCAGGCATCCAATTGCCGAGGAGCGATCGCTGAGAGAGCGGCTCTTTTTCTACGGAGAGTGCACCTGGGGTCGGTGTGGTCCCATTGGGTAGAAATGTGTCACGTACATAATATTTTGCTATGAGAGGGTAGAACGTGTTGAAAGCGGTCTCAAAGCCAGGGCCGAGCGTGTTGGCCATAGCCGCTACGAGGTCACCGGCAGAAGAAATCAGCACAGAGTCGTACTCGGCTTGATCCTCTGGTGCCTCCTCATCGACGTCTTGATCAGGATCTTGTTGACAGATTGCCTTTTGTTCAAGTATTTCCTTCGCGATGGAGCAAAATTTATCATAATCTGTGTGACAACCGATTAGGAGGTTCCTTGAACTGGCGTCATAGAGGACCGACAATTCTCAAGGAACGCTGGTCCGATCTTGTTGATGGTTTCGGCAAGGCCGATACAAAGTGTGGAAGCGACACCTCTGAGGAAATACATGAATGCTTGAGTCCATCGCTAGGTACCGGAGGACGTACTTGTTGTCCTCGCCCTCGTACATTTGTAATAGCTCAGGGACAGTACGGTCAATCAGGTCTTTAACATTTTGGTTCAGGGGCTGCTGCTGGAATGGTGAAAGTGAGGAGGTTAATCAGTCCTCGTGATGACATCTACGTACTACGCCAGCACCAGATTGCCATTCGGGTTGCCCGCTCAGGTCATAGAACGTGCGGATGATCTTGAGTAAAGAGTCAGTGGCGGACTTGCGAATACCCTCGTAATAGTGCGATAAGAGTGTGATAAGCTCGAGCGCGGTCGGCTCGACAAATGGAAGGAAGTGTTCGCGCGTAGCAGCAAAGAGGGTTCCAAGTGTATCCGCTGCGATCTCTTTTTCAACGGCGACGGCGCTATTAACTTCGAGTGCCTTTTCGAGGTCGACCTCCACCTCCTCGTTGCCGGTAGCCTCATCTTCTACGGAAATTGCGTTTGCAGGCGATGAGCCGGAAGCAAACGCCGCGACATCGCTTATCGTCACTGCCGTAGGAGTCTCATAAGTCATTGCGGTGAAACTAGGTCGTTGATGTGGAACTTACAGGGTTGTGTCTCCTGTCCGTTCTCTTCCTGCTTCAAGCTCGCGATGAGCGAAGGCACCACAGCTGGGAGCGACGGCGCAAATTCCTCTCCGAATACACCAGCCATGACGCCAAAAAAGAGAAAACTACACTCCCGCAGGCGAGCACTACCGAGCTCGACACCTTGAAAAGCCTGCTTCATTAGAGGCTCATAGTACGGTCGGAAGAGGTCTTTCCCAACTGCCTCGGCGAACGTGCCAACGGTATCCATCGTAATCCCACGCAGTTCAGTCTCTTCGCCCTCACCAGTGAGGACAAGGAAGTGCTGCATACGGTGCATTGTCTCTTGGAAGTATTTCGTAAATTGATTTTTCGACGCATGTGCAGCGCTGCCGATCGCACCCGTCACCACTGCCTTAACATTGAGCGGCGCAGTCTCTAGCAGACCAGAGAGGCGCTCCATAATGAGTGGGAGGTATTGGTCGATCACGTCATGCAGGACCTCAAGTAGTGCGTCGAGCGCGGTGCATGCTGATCGTTGGGTTGCCGCGTCAGCGACGAGTGCCATGATTGCCTAAGCATACAAGTCAGATATACGTCCGTATCTGGGCGAACCGTGGACGCAGCACGTACAGGGACCAACACTGCATGGCGCGAGATGCATTCGTCCTCGAGCCATTCGCACAAGCAACTCACCGCGACGCACGTTGCCCTTCGCACGCCTGCGTCGCCGTCCTGAAGACCTGCCTCAATTACTGGCCACACCTGGCTCATGAGTGGCGTCATATACTCGCTGCAGCCCTCAACAGAGACTCCCAGCGCGAGCATGGCACCTCTACGATATGAGCCATTCGGTGACGAGAAGTATTGTTGGATTTGTGCACGAAGTGCTGGAAAAACTTGCGTCGGTGGAAGAGATGTAGCTAGGGTGTCGATAATGCGTAAGGCGGACTGAGACAATAGGTTCTTCAGCAGTGAGATGTATGTTTAGACTGGTAGCCTTACGCGAGCAGGGGCCTCATCATCGATATCCTCGGGCTCCTCCTCGGTGGTGATGGGCATAAGACCATCCAGGATGGCGGCGGCTAGGTTGTTGCTCTGTATCTTGGACTTTTTACTGGAAAATGGCATAAGAAGAGTGTTTGAGATAAGGCATCACGAAACATTCACTATTGGACCGTCCAGTTAAGCGCGTTGAGTGCAAGAATACGTAACTCGGATTCGACATTGCGATTAGAGCCAGCTTGAATGAAGAACTGAACCAGTTGAGGAATGTGCTGACTTAGAAGAGGTATTTCCTACAGAGGCGTTAAGCACAAGTAAAGTTGGTATAGACCGAGTACAAACGAGAATGAGAAGGGTTTCAAACACGTCAAAGAGGTGGCGAGCATTTGCCTCGTCTCCCGCCTCTAGCGTCTGGGCGAGGACCTCGATCATGAGTGGAAGAAGGCTTTGGAAGGATTTCTGGTATCTTAATTAGTGAGAATTTAAGAAGGGATGTTTGTTGGAACCCACGATCTCGGCCTTATCATCAGTATCGATGTATTGAGCAATAGTACCCAGGGATCTGGCAACAATTAGCACGCAGAGCAGATATGATAAGGAAGGGTGCCTCACCTGACAGTCGTCACTCGGACTTCGGCACTCTCGCGGTCTTGAAGGAGGGTCTCAAAGAGTTTGAAGAAGCTTTGCAGATGCTCCTGAAAACCCTCGACGATAGTTTCCAGAACAGTATAGAGAATGTAAATTCCGACTTCGCGATGGGTTACTTGGGAAGATATCGAAGTTTCGAGCAGGAAGGGAAGGAGTTGAGGCCATCCGTTGACCGGCATCTCGATACCTGCGATAGCAGCAATGACTCTGGCAGTGGAGTGGCGAACAAGGGCACTGAACAAGAGGAAGACATTAACGGGATGGTTCGGCAAAGTGAGTGAAAGACACCTGCTTCGACTCGCGAAGGACGATCTGTGGTAGGTTGGTTTTGAGGTGTTCACGATCTGATTGTGGGACTTGCAACCAGAGATTGCCGCTATTGGTAGAGATACGCTTGCGCATCTCAATAGCAGCAAGCTGCCTCACCTAGAAACAGACAGGAGGCAGAAAGTAAGCAAAAATTACAGGCCGCAAACTGGGGTGGGTACTGACGGGGATCTCAGGGGAGTCTGCGATGATGCTCGCGAGAGCAGGTATGCATGCTGGGTCTTTGTAAAACTCTTTGTTGAGCTGAGCAGTTGCCTAAGAAAGGATTAAGAGATGAGTGGTGTAATCCCATGGGTCAAAGGGTGACGATTTCTCACAACTTTGAGTTGGATTGTATCATTTGCGGTAGATTGGAGAAGAAGACTGTGCAGATTCTGCACGAAAGGATGCTAGAAAGAGCGTATTGTGAGGACCCGATTGGGAAAGTAGAAGTTCAATAGCGCATACATCCATTATGGGAGTAAGAGAAAAGAGAGAAGAGATGAAGAAGATCAAGTCGATGGCGAACGAATCAACGGTCGATAATGCCAAATTTTTGTCGGAGTTTCTTTTTTTGGTGGTAACCTCAAATAGAAGTCGTCCACTCCTCCACAATATTATGCGTGCATATAACTACAACCAACAATTCATTAATTGTTACAATACTAGACTATGCCGTGCCACACAACACCAGAAATCACCACACATACGGTTCCGGTGCTCCGCGCCCAGAAAGGATCATCTCGTCTACAATCTCGTCATTCGCCAGTCGCTTATACGTTCGAATGGTCTCCCCATAGTCTGAGATCTCGTATACTCGGAATCTCCGATCAAAGCTATCACGGTCATTAGCACAAACAGAACAGTACTTCGGGCAAATGAGTAGTACATACCCAACTCTACCGTATCCAGCAAACGACCTAAGGATCGTATATGAGAAAACGAGTAACGGACTGCTTGCGAATGAGGGTTACGCACCCGCCACCACCGAAGCAAAGCCATACGCCCTTTACCCTCTTGCAGTTTTCTGTCACTAGAACGTAGGGTATCATAAACAACAGTGTAGAGACAGCGCACGCGACCTTACCGTGACAATGGCCGTTGCCGACAACCTTCACCTCGGGTATGCCACCCGCGCCACGGTGTGGGGTTTCGAGAGCTTGCATCAGACCTTTCAGGAAGAAGCCACCATTTTTCTTCGCCGACCCCGGTCCTTCCAGGTCGGATGAACCGACATTGAGAGGGAGCCCCGTGCGCGGGTCAGTGTCTGGGGTACCGTATGACTCTTGGCTGTGTACACAGGTCAGGTGAAAAAACTATGTTGAGAACACAAAGTAAGACTTTACAGAGGGATATGGAAGAACATCAGAGCGTTTGGTTTGGCGAGTTTCTGTTGCGCTGGTGGGTGTTGCTGCCGGTCCCAGATGCTGCCTAAATCTTTGGAACCGTCAGGCGCAAATGGCCGTATGATAGGGTTTATTGAATCTACGACACGTTCGATTAGTCCAAGTCGCAATAGAATATGTTAGAACGCACCAGACTCTTGCATAAACCAGTCAATCTGGTTCTGGTGTATATAATCATATTCGGTAGGCTGCAAGAAGCCGAGCCAGTTAAGGTAGCCAGAAGCATAAGCGCCCGAGTCAAGGAAGTACAGTGTAAGGAGGTGCGTCTTGCTGGCGTCTGCGCTCAACAACTTGAGTACGTAATTTCCAACACCGTGTATGTCTTCAGGTCCTGCTTGCACAAGGCTGTATGGCAGTCCTTGCATAAGTTTAATCTGGTCTCGCCGAAACCCTGATCCGCGCGCATCTTCGGCATCGTGGTTCCCAAACACAGCGGCCCATGGGATTCGGCGCGAAATCACCGGAGCAGCAAACTTGGCAAGCACTGACGTGGCATCCCAGCTCGTACCTTGTCCATTCAGCTGGTCGCCTGTGAAGACAACTAGGTCGGGTTTTTCCTTATCGAGGATGCGTTCGAGAAGCGACTCGGTATATGCATATGCGCCACCATTACATGGGGAAGATGGGTCACGGCAGGGTCCTGCACCGACGGAGAAATGGAGGTCGGCGATCTGCATGATTTTGAAGCGCCCGTCACGCGAGAAATGCAGGGGAGGAGCGCGTGGCGGCACTGAGGGTTGAATGAGAAGGGTTGAGCCCAAGGCGTATTGGAAACGGAATAACGCACATTTTACCCCGCGCCGCAAAGTGACTGATACGGTTTCGCTACGCGCCGACTTCTCCGTCGTCGGCGGGGACAGCCTTTCGAAGCCGTACCAAGGTTCACCGTCACCGTAGAGAACATCCAGCTCTGTCATCAGGGATTGACGCTCATCATTCGACATATCTTGGAGTGTTTTGTCTTTACGATACCATAAGAACAGTGGCGGCGCACGCACAACGCCATCGCGGAGTGAGAGCGAGGCCTTGACCCAGTTTCCACCGCCAGACGGCGTAACATCAGATGAGAGAAGTTGGATATCCGATATAAGCGGTACATCCCGTCGGCGGGTACGCCGATAATACAAAAGCTGCACCGCATCGAAGTTAGGTCCACGTGGTAGGCAAAGCAAGGCCTCTTACCAAGTGCCACATCCCAGACTGGAGGTTAAGATCACGCGGAACACGCACCCATTTCCCCTTGACCGCATTGTCCGACGAGGAAGAGGATGGCGCGCACAAATCGAGCATGGTCAAATCAAACACGCATCGAACGACAGCAATCTCGGATACTGTCGACATAACACTCAGCTCGAATGTTGGGCAACGGTGGACAAATAACTGCATACATCCGGTATCGTGGGGAAGTAACGGAGACCATACATCTAGAGGAAGGCTCGCGCTGTCGACGGGACTTGTAGTACTGGAGGTATTCACGTTCCACCAATCAACATCAGCATGATGATCTCCCGATGTCGGTGGTGACGGGTTCTCTGCATCGTGGTGGGTACTATCCACACCAGTTGGGAAGTCCGGAGTTGGTAGCGGGGAGACAATATCCCAAGACTGCCAACCGAGGCGTTGGAGGTCGCCGGGTCCACGAGTAGGCTGATAAAGGACGAAGAAGAATGTCAGGAAAGAGCAAAGTCCGATGACAGCGGCTGCTGGGACAAAGACAGAACGGATGAAACGCGTGAAACGACCTAATGCCATTACCATGTTGGCAAGAAGGGTGGAAGTACTTTAGGACGATACTGCTGCGCCTCAAGTGGCTGGTTCTGGCATGTCACGTGAGGTTACGGTGGAATATAGTGTATTCTGGGCTAAACTACTGTACATCACTTGATGATACAAAACATGCTGATTCAACGTGGTGTTCTTGCGAAAGTTGGAGTAATGGTACTTTTCGATTCTCAGGCAAGATTATTGGCCGAGAGCCGTAGCAATACGTTGGTTGGCGTCAGCCGGCGTGTCACAGGTGACGCTGGTTCCGCGAGAGTTGACAAGTGGGAGCGCGAAACATTTGGTACCTCCACTGCACGCCGTTGTAACGAACTTTCCTGCCACACACTGAGCAGATTTACCATTCACGCAGGCTTGTTCATTGCCTACCACGAATCAAGTCAGCACAAGTACTTCTTGGCACACCAAATCACATTACCATTACAGGCACTGGCTTCTGTCAGCGTCTGGAACTTCTGGTTGAGGCTCTGTGCATCTTGGCCATTCTGAAAAGCAAAGCCCTTTGAACCGGTTGACGGAGGGGCCGGGGATTGAGTAGGTGCCGATGCGGCCGGGGCAGGGGGCGTTGACGACTTGGGGGGAACAGATGACGGATTTTTGGCGTTGCTGTTGCCAGCACCATCTCCTGAAGGGACGCCAGGAGACGAAACTTGGTCGACAAGCTGCGTTCCGTCGGCGATCGGGCCAGACGTATGAGCAGGGCAACTGCCTGCAGGGTTCAGGACGTTCTTTTGGCCCAACGGGATCGTGCCCGGGGCGCCGGCTTTGAGACCACGTGTAAATTGAGTTGGGTCTGCGCCTTGGAACTGGCACTGGAAAAGCCCGTTCAGTTCCTGATTCCGTGGCGCTTTCTGGCAGTACGGCACGCTGACAGAGTCAGGCTACCATACCAAAATGTAAGCTTAACGCTCTGAACAGAAAAAAGTAATATACATACGGTGTTGCGCGGCTGCTGTGCGAAGATTTGCGCAAATTTGATCATATCTGCGGAGTTGAGCTTCTTGGAAAGGTCCATCATGATGTCTGCATTATCCTGCTGATCACAGTCACCAGCAGCGGCGAGCAGGGTACCGAAGGCGTTAACGGCTATGGCATTGCATTGCTGGGCACCTCCTGCCTGACTCTAATAACGGCCATGACAACATGTTCACAAGCAGACACGGTATTGATGCGACTCACACAAGCGGCCTCCCACTTGGGGGTCGAGTCGGAGATGACTTGGGCAATGCGTTTGCTGAAACGTGAGGGGGCGGCGGTCACAGACCCAGCCACTGAGAAGACAAGAAGGAGAGTGGAGAAGTGAACCATGATGTCTGTGTATAATAAAGGTCAAGCCTCTTTAGAGTGGAGGAAAAGCAGTCAGTGAGCGCAGCTCTTGGAGGGTGAGTAAGTAGGATATTGGAGGCACGTCAAGCGCCGGAGAGGAGAGGTTGGGAAGGAACGAGTGGGGTAGATCATGGTGGAAGAAGGGGTCGTTTTATACCAACTCAGCTGCCTTGTGTGATTGTGTGGAAGGCCTTTGCGAGGGGACCGTTGAAGAAAGGCGGGAGTAGTAGTACCCCGAGGTCGAAGGACAATAGATCGATCAGCATGCACAAGCCACATTGAGTGTCTGTATTCGTGACCCAAGCGCTATATTTAGCCGAGCACAATGTAACCTTGATCCGACATAGAAATAATAAGGCACGTTTAGAGGACACGGTGTGGAGTCAGGCAATGAACAATGTGCTAAAAGCTTGGCCGAGAGGAAGCAACGAGGTGTAGGCTCAAACCGTCGACTTGACAACCACTGGCCCGTGTTCTTTTTTAGCTTTCGATCTCGGTTCCATCCACCCGAATCTTCACACTTTAATTTACATCCCCAACACGAGATGTGATAAATGTGATTCTCGGTGAAACAACTCTAAGACATCACGACAAACAGACGGCTCAGGGCGCCAGTTCGGGATATTGAACGAACAGAGACAATATACATGACACTTGCTCAGGTGATCTAAAATGGATACACTGTGGGATATTTATAATGTGGTAGTGCAGGTCCACAAACTAGCTTATGAATCCATGCGAAACCACAAAGGTATCATCTTCCACATCCGCTCGCGTTCCTTGGCGGCCCAGACCTCGAGTGCGCGTGCACACGCGCGGCATTCAGAAACGTCGGCACTTTTGAGCGCACCAAGCTCTTCCGCAACGTACAACGGGTCCGCGTATCCGCGCTCGCGGTCGCAAACATAATGCTGCGTTGCAAGCACGACCAACTCTGCAAAATCGCGTCGGCACGCCCCCGGGGTTGTGCAGACAGCCACCGGTGAGTGTGCTGGGGATCGAGGATGCACCGAAAATGCGCCTTTGCGCGAGTGCGCGAGTGGTCCACGTCCCATCCCGTGGATTACTGCGCTCACCGCATGTGCGGATGCCTCCTTCCCCAATGCCAGCCGCCGCATATCATCCGCACATAGCATTCCACCGCCAACGATACCACGGAAGCGGGATGGCTCGTCATCTATCGGCTCAAAGATTTGTGCGAAAGTGTAACGCGAGATGTCATAAAACGCTGCAGGTAGCAAGCTCGGTGCGTTCGTTAGGCGTGCGAGATTGATGACGTCCTGAACAACGGCGTTATTGATCACAAGATTTTGAATGGAACGGGTCTGCATACGATCGGGGAAGGGTAGAGGTTGGCATGTTCCGTTAAGCTTGTGAGTTCGTAAGCGTGGGCATTGTCCTCACGCGCATCCCAACCCTTGAGTGTGGTAGGCCAAGCAATGTTGAGATGTGCGATAGCCTTCGACCGTAGGGAGTCTATCGCATACTTTGTAGATAGTCGAAGGATACCGGAGACAATGGTGAAGTCTTGAGGGTCATTGTTGCCAAACTTTCTATTCGTGTGCCGGAGGCGTTAGCGGACATATGATGACCGTGAAATGAAAAAAAAAAAAAGGAAAGCAGAAACGAACGGGCCATCATATAGAGCGAGAAGTAAGTTTGCCACGTCCTCTGCTGAATCGTGTAGCTTTATGACTGGGCAGCCTTCGTAAGTTTCGTCGGCGAGCGTAGCATGTGTTGTTATTACAGGAGGTTGTGGAAGCGTAAACATGTCGGAAAAGATGACTGAACGGCGAGAAAGCTGCGACTTGTGGACTCGAAAGAGGACGGACTCTGCTTGAAGGACGACAGAACCGTCGCAAAACCAAAGGTCTGCATGTTTGACACGATGCTCTGATGGGGGTGGTGGAACTGATGAGGCCTCAATGTTGTATCCTCCGCTCGTTGGCTCAGGGCAGCTGGGCAGGTCGTGGTACGTGGACATTAGAACGCGCGATAGTTGCGCTAGACAACGGGAGAGCTCGCTTGTCTCTCTTTTGAGATGGAAAGTAACGTTTGTTGTTTGGTGGCAGTGAAATGGCAATTGTTGTTCTCCTCGGACTCGGGATTGTCGGCCACGGCCAAAGCGAACGCGAACGGGCGGTGACTTGGCGCCGCTCACATGTCGTCTCTTCGTCTCACTCCACGGCGTATTATACGACTTCCCATCCTCTCTCAGCGCAATTTCACCTCCGCCTCTAAATCTACACCCTCTTTCCAGAGAGCGGCCTATCTTACTCTCTTCGCTCTCACTGCTGGGGTTGGCGGCGTCTACTACTTCGACTCCCGCGCTGCCATCCATCGCTACTTGATCGCACCTGCCATCCGCAATTTGTTAGATCCGGAATCGGGCCATAAGTTGGCAGTGAGCGCACTGGAAAATGGTTTCGGCCCCCGGGATATCCTCTCGGACGATGAACGACTGAAAACAGAGGTATGGCCCACCAATGCTACGTGGCCTACGAATTTCGATCCACAAATTATTTTCAGCTCTGGGGTCAAACACTCTCGAACCCCGTCGGCCTTGCAGCGGGGTTCGACAAAGACGGACGAGCAATTGATGGTATACCCGATCACCTACTTGTTGACCTTTCGTTTATTCTCGTTCAGGCCTTTTCAATCTTGGATTCGGTTGGGTGGAGGTTGGAAGCGTCACCCCGAAGCCCCAAGTACGTGTGGTCCCATCCATCGAGCAACCCATCCGCTGATCGAAATCAGCCTGGCAACCCGTCCCCGCGAGTTTTCCATCTTCCCGAAGATTCTGCTCTAATCAATCGCTACGGTTTTCCTTCCCAAGGTCACGTTTCGGTTCTCTCACGTCTCCGTGCACGCCTCCCTGTCTTTCCTTCGACTGATGAAGATCACTTGGCCTCGTTACGACAAGGCCGGCTCCTCGCGATCAACTTGGGGAAGAACAAAGAAAGCCACCAAGAGTCAGCTGACGATTTTATTCTAGGTGTCCATGCCTTTGCCCAATATGCCGATGTACTTGTCATCAACGTCTCCAGTCCTAACACGCCGGGCTTACGGTGCGTTCGATGCCATGACTCTTGTCCTCTCTTTGATGTTTCCTTGCTATCAGAGGTCTGCAACAGCGGGACTTGCTGGTGCATCTATTGCGCAGCGTAGTTCAGGCTCGTGATGAGGCCTCAACGTCATCAACGCGGCGTCCTAAGCTCGTCCTCAAGATATCACCAGACCTTGATTCCCACGGATTGGATGGTATAGCTGATGCTGTTGGCATCGCTAAGGGAATCGATGGTGTTATCGTATCGAACACAACCACCCAGCGTCCTGCACATCTCCGTGGTGGTAGGCGTCTCACGTCATCTCCCTTGCTTTGTTTTATACTCACGTCCAGCTTCTATCAGCGAATCGCGCAGAGCAAGGCGGTCTCTCCGGGGCGCCGTTGCAGCCCCTTGCGCTTAACGTTGTCCGTGGTCTACGGAAGCGCCTGCCAGCTGAAGTACCGATTATCGGCTGTGGCGGGATCGCATCTGGCGCGGATGCCTTGGCGTTCGCTCGGGCCGGTGCGACGTGCATACAGGTGTACACCGCCTTCGGCTATGACGGGCCAGGTACCTGTCGCCGCATCAAGGATGAGCTGACGGAGGAGCTCGCGCGTTGTGGTAGCTCATGGCAGACAATCGTGGAGCAGGCAGTACGAGAGAGCGTCCCTCCCGCGCAGGAGGGTGCAGGAGTGCAGCAGCTCGTCCGCCAAGCTGAGGAACTTCAGGTCCTCCTGGATGAGCTGGCGGAGCGCATGAACAGGGATGCGTTGGCGCAGGCATGAACCGATGGAATGCAGTTATCACTGCATCCACCATCGCCCCGTTGTCCGCTGGGTGTGGGCCCACGACTAGAGCGCTTGGGTTAACCTTAGATCGAAGCCTAAATCACTGGCCGCAAAATGCTAGTGCTGTTATTCTTTCAACACGACGTCCCATCCCGAATGATTCGTGAGTAGCTCGCTGTCAGCGAATCCTTGGTGCATTCTGCACTGCCTATGGTTATCAGCACTGGGTAAGGTAAATGAGGCAAAACGCCTCCGACTCTTCCGAGTCATTTGTTAGATGTTGAGAACTGAGCGTTGAACAGTGAACCGTTGCAACAGCCTGAGTATTGCGATGGGAGTACAAAACCACAGCGTCATGTCACGCGATTCATTAATTCAAGTATAAAGTAGTAAGTATGGATAGATGATCGTACACCGAACATTGCGGTTATTCGTGGTACACAGAACTGGGGGCCTGGCGGGGTATGCTAAACGTGATAGTCCTCCAGAAAGAATGACATTAGAAGACAGTAGGGGAACCAGGAAAAATACCGGCGTAAGCGTTATTCTTAGGATATAACGAGAACGAGATCGCAGACTGAAGCCTCTGTAACGTCCTCGATGGATGTGTGCATGCGACAGGGCACGAGGCTGTCACCCTCCAGAGAATCAGCTGTCCTCCTTACAAGGAAAGAGGAATCGCGCAGGACACGAGTGGATTCTCGTGGTTCGAGCGCCTTAGAGATATACCAGCGCAGTGCACGGAGGCGAGATTCTCGCTCTGCACTCACTACAGGCATGCGGGTCAGGAAATCACGGGAAGAAAGTATACAAGAGCGGAGAGGACGTACGAGAAAAGGATTTGATGACGGTACCGGTGGGACTACCGTCGCGGACCTCGACATTGACTCGCACAAGGTCCGAGGTACCATCAGGAATGCGGGATGGGCGCTGTCAGTGGCCGCGATTCAGAGGTCAGTTAACGTAAGGTGAGTAGGATGATCACTGACAGATGCAAGGACCTTGCCCAGTTGGGCTGTACGTGACCCATCCTTCTCCGCAGCCTGCTGGAAGATCTTCTCGTAGTGAGCCCAGTGGTTGGTCAACTGTACATCACAACGCAGTAAGTCTGATGAGGACCTGTAGTTCGTGGGTGACAGGGTGTGATGCTCACCCCAAATTGGTTGAAACAGTCTTGAATCTTCGTCCGTGCGACGATAAATTCTTCACCCACACGTGAGTTTGCTGCATTCATATCAAAATTTCTTAGCGTCGTGACAGTGGCCGCTGCGACCTGCAGTGCAGCGAGGGTCCCCTGGCAAGCCCTGGTCGAACAGTGAGCGGGTGGCAAGGTCAGGGCACCTCCACAGGATCGATGACGCACTCCTCAAGTGGCTCTACGTTCGTCGCAGTCCTCTGATCCTCTGTCAAGCTTTCGTAATGTCTTGCAAGGAAGCGACACAAAGAAATGACGGCGATGGCTTGCGCGTGATACGGGCGACGAATGTTCCCGGCTTGCTTCATTAGTTGTGTGTATGACACCGGAAGTGGTGCATCAGGTATCGTCTGAGTGACTATTTGGATCACCGGTTGTGAGCAGGGCAATGAACACATACTCTGAGAATTTGGAGAAAGGAGTCGTATTTCTCTTCAATCTCTTCAACACCGGCGTCTAGACCTTCCGTGATATCATGGAAAAACACGAGAAGTCTTCGAAACCCTTAATCAATAATTCTAAACTGATGCTATTGCCCGACTGACCCATGTGCCGCATCCCAAACGGGTTCGAGTTTCAAGTGGTGGACACGGTTCTTGTCTACATGCGAATCCATAGAAATTTCCATGATTCCAAAAACAAGCATGGCCGTTTTGACTATAAAAACGGCCAGTACCTGAAGACCTTGTCATTGACAGTCAATTCTCTGAAAAGTGGACACACGGACGTCATCGAGCACTTCGCCCTGAGCCAATGCGTATAGGTCCGCCAGCCGGCCGTTCATTAACTCGATCAGTTGGGGAACAGAACTACACGTGAACGTTAGCGATGGTCGATTAAAAAAAACAGGCGAGAAAAAAACGGACCCTTCCGCGCTTTGTCTAAAGGCATGGCGTTTAATAGACTGGTGTAATTCGAGAAGAAAAGATGCATCGTCATGTCTTGCAGCCTCTGTAACGGTAGCTTCTTGGTGATCCGTAACGGGTAACAGCTCCTAATCGGCGTGGAAGAGTTAGAAAACTGTTACAAAAGACCACATGAAGAAAGAAAGCGCACCACAAATTCCTGTTTAGTACCAAAGGAACTCAAGAGTTCTCTGAGTCTTTCCCTGTTGCTCTCCCATACTGTTGCTGAAGTGATACATCCATCAACGTCCTTTCCCTCACAAAGGTAACGTTGCACCTCGTCTTGGATGGTTGCCGCTGAGTCAAGCAGATGTCTGCGAGGCATCAGCATCCAAGACATGAGGTGGAAGGTGGGCGCACTCTTCTAGAAGATCAATCGCCTCCGTAAACTTGTCGTAGCTATCCCAGTCGTCTTCTTCGTCAACCTTTCGAATAAGGGCATTGATAACATCACAGACAGATCGCGCTCTATCAACAAAATGATATGACACTTGTGTATTGCGACGAAATTGGACTACGTCGCGAGCGATGGTCTCTATGAGTTGCCAGATAGATTCTGTCGCAGGGAAAACCGGGTTTTCAAGATGTGTAAGGCTTCGAAAGAGTGTGTATGACATTGCGACGCTGAGGTGAATATGGGATGTCAAAAAGGCGGAGAGAACGAGGTTCGGTGTGTCACAGAGAACCTTATACAGTACTGGTGTGCGTTTGCATCATGGCAAAGCAACACGCACACGCTGACATGCGGCAGACGCACGTCGAACCAACAAAGGCATCGGATCGAAGGCGGAGGAATCTCTCATTCAGCAGTGAAAAAGTAGAGTGTCATGACATTGGGAGCAAGAAGTATCTGTGGTAAAGCGAGGGAGGGATAGGCCCTAGACAAGAACGTCCTCTGCTCTGCTGCCAGTGGTCAAGGGTCCGGGGCGGAGGGTAAAGCACAACACACGGCCAACACATGCAATGCCGTCATCCCCTCTATCTGGCCTTCACACCCCCTCCGTGACAAGAAAGCTGCAAGGTCGGAGGGCAACCATGCGTAACGTAGCATTTCCCTTATCCATTCCCCCATCTCTCAACGACCCGAACCCATCCTCTTTTCATCCATGCCGGTCAGCCTCGCTGTTGGTGATATTGCCAGCTTTCGAAAATATGTCAAAGACATAGGAAGAGCGTATCAAAAACGTTCTGTTGCGATGATACAACTCTGTAGACTATTCATGGAGATTTCTCCAGGGAAACCAGATCAAATTGACGGGTTGAGAAGGTTCTGATACCTCGCACAATCACTCATTATCCGTACTGATACCTTGGTCCTCCCAGCCTCTTCGAGACTGTCGAGAGCGCCCTGAAGTCCGCAGTTGACGCTGGAAAGGAACGTAGCGAGGCCGCTGATACCGCTTTTGCTACAGCGGAAGAGGAGTTGGACTGGTATGCCGCATGGCATCACCCAGAGGAGCAGTGCGTGTCAAACACCTTCTTTCACTGTCAGGTAGGCCCACACATCGTAGAAGTGTGTTAGGGGATGTACAGAACATCATCGAGGATGCTGTTCAGAAGGACAGCCGCATCATGAAAACGCATAAGCGACTATCTACCCGTCTTGGTCTTAATGTAAGAACCAAATGCACTTTATTACCCTTGTGTCAGTAACACGCATTCAGAAAACAGGTTCTTCTTCGCGCTCTCTCGTCAAAGTCCATTTTCAAATCCTCAAGTCTCCCACCGACCGTCGAGAAGCTCCCGTCGTAACTTGTGAGTACCTACCTGCGTTGCGCCCCCGCGACTAACAGCGCTGATTCCGCGGAACTGAAGGTGAGTTGGGTCCCGACGTAAAAATATCTGAGTTACTGTGGACTTTAAGCCGACTGCCTGAGGATCAGCGGATCAGTCTCAAACAAAATCCACATTTCTATTTTAGCAGGGATCTTGCTGATCAGCCATCAGCCTACGATGATCAATTCAAGCTCGAACCCCTCCAGGATTTCAGACCTGAGAAGGACTCAGTTGTACTGGTACTACTGGATCGGGCCGGCCAGATCTTCGTCGACTACCAGAAGTTTTCAAAGACGTACGGAAACATCTGGAAACCTCACGACGCCATCATATTGAAAGGCAAGTTACATTTTCCTCGACCAGTCGGATCGGCGCTTACCTGGTACTTAGACCTTCAAGGGACTCTAGAAGCCGCCGATCGGGTCGGTCCAAGGGTCACTGGTGAAGTTTGTATTTGGCAGAGAGGTGGCGGGCGACCTGAAGAGGATCTGTCGAAATGGACAGAGGTGTTGGACCGAGCGCTTGACTTTCCAGACGTCGATTGGCTCATACGGTCTGAGACTTCACCTGACGAAGCGTTTGACATTGAGGTTACAGGTGGCTGGGTAATTGTCCTTTACTTTACTTTCAACCACCTTATTGACCTCGGTACTTTAGGAACGCTGCTCCCCAGTCCCAACACCTGATCCTCCCCGTCTTTTCGGGTCTGACAATGCTACTATTACAACACCTCTGCTCGAGAGTCCTCACGATTCTCCAGAAGAAGCGCCAAGCCTAGTATCATTGACTAATTCCTTTGTTCCGACTGTTGGCACTGCAGGCCCGAAGCCCCCTTATCCCTCCCTGGAAACCGTGCTTTCCGATGTCACTGCCGACCTTCCTTCCGAGGAACTGCAAAGTAGTGATAAAGATCATCGGTCACCTGTGGAGGATAAGGCCTCGCTTACCCTTAGCATTCCTTCTTCCTTAGAAAGTCCTCCCGAGGTCGAGACGGTCGTTCATTCTCCCGTTCATCCCACCAGTATTTCTCTTGGGTCATGTACACCCGATGAGGAAAGTCAGCCAACTCTTGCCCACAGTGCGTCCGCTCCTGAGAGGCCGGCTCTTCCCACGGCCGAGAAAAGGATACGCTCGCAGGTTGAGGAAGCTCCTACTCAAACCCTGCCCCCTCCCACTTCCTCCGAATCGCTCATATTACCCTCCAATAATATTGTAACTTCTCCCAATAGTAGCGTTGGCCCTACCCTCGGAAATACTCCTGATGATATTCATTCGCGTGCCCAAGCTTCACAGCCTCCTGATCAACCTGCGCGTGTCCTTCCGGAACCATCTACCCCAGTCATAAGAAGCTCGCTCGCTCTTGCTCGTACCGCGTGCGCTCCCGGTAACGCTCCGGAACCCGCTCCTCCTCAAGCAGAAGTTATTCACACCACCACTCATCTAGGGGATTCTACCTCCGGACTACTCACACCACTCATTGGCGGTACCCTAGATCCTACTAGTGTTCCACCTACTCGAAATAGGGCAACTTCGAACGACACCGTTCTTCAAGTGGAAGCGGTCCACCCTCCGAATGCCCCTGAACCTCCTGAACCTCCCACTCCGTGGAGCAGCTCGCCCACCCTTGATCACACCGCCCACGCCCGGGATGCCACCCCTGTTGCGACCGAAATAGACCACCCTGTGGCTGCACGCCCTATTGTGCGCCATATTTCTCCCACTAGTCAGCCATCCCTCAGGGGGAGTGTGCCTGCTCCAAATACGGCTCCACCTTTGTCAGAACGTGTGCGTTCTCACGTCGAAGTAGTCCGTCGGCCATTAGCGGTGAATCCTCCTCCCGCAGCCCCAGCGGAGCCCGCTCTTTCGACGGGGAAGAACGCACCCCCTGCAGGAGGCGCACCAGCTCCACGCACCAGCCCACCTTCCTTAGAACGTCTTCGTCCTCAGGTCGAATCGGCGCGCTCTCTCGTTCAGCAGCCACGCACCCCTCCAAAGCCACGTGACTCGTCCAGCAGCATACCCCTGTATGGGGTCCCCAACCCCTCACGAGCGCATACCCAAGTTGTTGCCCCTCGTCCTCCAGTGCGCGCTGCTCCCCCTGACCCTCGCGCGCCGTCTGTCGGTAAGAAAATACTTCCAATAGATAGCATCTCCGTGCCCGATATAAAGATGGACCTATCTTCGCGGCCCAAGATAAAGAGCCATCCGAGAAGGATGGTGACTCCCACCGGGCAGCGACGGTCGGCGACCTTGTCAACGCGGTTGAACCCGCAAACGACTGTGCAGTCATCGGGTCAGCCTATGATACAATCAGTGGAGCAATCTGCTGCCAGCGTAGCCCGAAGTTACGGCAATGCTACATCTCATACCTCAGTAGTACAGCCCTCCAACCCTTCGGCAGGAAATCGAGGCAGATACCACCAAAGCTACACTGCAGTTCCGACTCCTCCGTTCACGCAGGCCACCATGGTTTCTACTACAGCAGCGGCGAAAAGCGCGCCCCGTGTGTCCTCTCAAGAACCCACAGGACCGTCGCGACGATCAACAGCTCTCGCTGGGCAGATGGTCCCGACTGCATCATCGCCTGATAAGCCCGCGCCGTGGCCAGTGGAGAAACCCGCGCGCAATTCGGCTCCCAACCGGGGCGGATTTGCACCAAGCTCCCGGGATAGAACGGCTGGGGTTCCATTTTATCCCTTCCAAGCAAAATCTTCGAACCTTCCAGCAATTCCAGCAGCTCAGGGCATTCCCAAAGGCCCTGGCGTGGTGCGTTCAGCTACGCCTACAATGGTACCAGCTACCACGGAGAAAGTCGATACCTCCATTACTCTTTCCCCCTCAGCACTGCCGAATCACGCCTCTCGTATGTCCTCGATAGTTGCCGTCAAAGATTCAGCAGGGTCTCTACGAAAGTCAATGATCCTGTCGGAGCAAATGACGTCACAACCAACTGCGCGGTCGTTGTATCAGCCAGTGATAAAAATACAACCCATCACCAGCCTGACGCCCAACAACAGCCATGTTTTGGACCCTGTCGCTGGGGCTCGTCTAGGCAAGGCCGCTAAGGCGCACTTTGACAATTCCCGAACTAACTTTTCGTTCGTCGCAGGAGCGACAGAAACTCGAGGTGAATTTAATGGCTCCTCAGGTCCAAGGACAACATCATCGGTTAGTGGTGCCGTTACCATCTCTCCGTCGTCGACACGGAATAGCCCTCCTATCTCCTCAAGGATTAAGACCAAAGATCTCATCAGCCGACATAAACAAAAGAGCACGAGTGATGTACGACCATCTTCTATCACCGAGAGCGCAAGTCCGTCCAGAGCCCCAACGTCGCGCATCTCGCAATCGCCTGTCTTGACCGGAAAGCTTAGTGCTAATCGTATTGACAGCGGTATAGAGTTATGGGATTATGACCATCACGGGGTGAACCCCGATCGTCGCAGAGGCCCCGACACCCCTCCGAATGGACATAACAACCCTTCCCGTGGTCGTGGGCCATCTTCTACACTTCCAACTAATTCCGTTGTCGGTGCAAGTAACACCAACAATGGAAGCAGTTTATCCCTCAAAAAGTCTCGAACATCGGTGCGAAGTTCGCCTAGTCCCAGAATCAGCATGGCACGTTCAGGCACTCCAACTTCAACTTCTCTTCCATCGGAGCAAGTCCAGACCCCTCTACTGAGCACCACTGGGTCGACCTCGAATGGTTCACTGGCTAGCGCGCTTCCTGGACGCAGAGAACCTTTCATCAACCGGAAGCCGCAGCCCACATCCCACAGCTCGGCGTCAGGTGGCGCAACAGCGTCACCTGGGTTCTCTACACCCCCTCGCTCCTCAACACCCTCCTCTATGTCACGCTCGGCGTCCATCACTACATCCACGCAGGCGACAATGGTGACCCCCGCCACATCATTCACCACCCCTTCTAGGGGATCGTCGCCTGCTTCTGAGATCGTGCATAAATCATGGTTCCGAAGAAATGTGCTCGACCCTGTTAAATCCAAACTGGGATATTGATCCTGATGGTCTTTCGTGCCCATGTTTCCCTACATTATTCAGTTTACGTTGCTCCTGATCTCTCGGACTCGGACAATCGTAGGCACAGTTTTGCGTCATTCGTGTAACTTGTATCATCCAGGCAATACCAATTCTGACCTGTAATCATCGATGCGCACTTCGTCCGCTATCCGTAAGTGCCGAATCGCCCTGGGGCTCCATAGTCCTTATTTGTCGAGGCAAAATATCGTAACCCCCAACTCGAAGAAGTCCATCCATGGCTCTTTATAATTGGAGATTCGTCGGGTCGGTTGTCGCGCGTGGATACAATGCAATCGACAATGTTGTTCAGATCCTAACTCGAATACTCACCGATCATCACGCACACCCCGGCGGGCTGGGCTTTCTTTTGCTTGTACTAATTTTTAATCCACATATTAACTGGGACATCAGTAGATAAATACAAACCACCGATGAGCTGCTTTCAAGTGTGTCTCCTCACATCGATCGCTGATCTCGATGAGAATATCCGGGGCCCAAGAAGAACCAGACACCTGTAGGCCTCGAGCAGCTTATAGTAATCGTCCTCCCCATAAGAGTGACCAATAGTGACATATCGTTTCTGCAATCTATACCCTACAACAAACGCTTCATTCCGCGTTGCAATATGCGTACGAGATACAGTATGCGCCTGTGGAACTCTGCACCATGCACCAAGGGGTCTGTTCCGCTTGAACGCTTTGGCCGACTTTGCGCCCGGCCACATTCCACTCTGATAAACTTGATGCATGATCTAGTGTCGGACATGGCCACGAGGAATGGTCTGACATCCACTCTACTATAGGACCAATCCCAACGAGATGGTACAACCCCAGCTAGATTGTGTGTGGCGTCACGCCCACTACATTCTGTTCCTCATTATGGCAACTAGAAATTTTTATTCTTCAGTTTAAACCTCAGGGCTCCACACTTCAGTGCGTCCTGTTGAGATCACTGGCAAATCCCAACTGATAAATAGGTGCGTGTTGTCACTTAATGTTCTCCGTCAACCAAATACATTCTTGCACAACTCGGCGCATTATTATTACGAAGGCCACAGAGCTCAATCTGTTGCCGCGTCTACGCCATGGACCATGGACCCTGCCTGAGTCACTTTTGCATTCACTAGGCTGCCATTCATAGTCTGAACGTCTCCGCAGAGGCAAGGGAACATTCCCGCCAGGTCGTCGAAAAGATTCGAGGTCCTGTCGCTGTTCAGATTATAAGTCTATGTCACCGTGGCTGCCACTGTTGCTAATGCACTGCATAAGTCATCACGACGGTCTAGACGACAATTATCCTGGATGAGAAGAGCAGGAGAGCTACTTGAGACGCGCTCAGGCTGGGTATCAAACTCTTTCGTCATGATGAAAACAATACAATAAAACTTAAGGACGAACAAGCTTTTCAACAAGTGAGACCAAGCCTATTGAAGAGCAAATATTGTGGTGAATCACGAATACCACATGTGCCGTGATATCCGGCGGACCGAAAGACGGGTCCAACAATTGGCGCACAGCCGAGAATTCGCCGACTTGCGATACACTCTGAAATAAAGTCCCAAGTTTCGCCACGAGAACTGAACAGAGACAGCTCAAAAATGCCACTGGGAGAGCCCGCACCTCCGATCGACGGCTTCGGAGGCAATTCGACAGGGGTCCAAAACTGTTGGCGCCACCAACAGTTTGTTGCCGCGTTGACATTGTAGTCAGGCAACAAGCTACAAGTTAAGGTAGATGAAACGCTTTCGGGAGATATATAAACTTGCGAACTCGGGGATGAGTAGAGTACCCGCGGCAATCACTGAAGCCACGACTGGAATTCTCAGAGCAAGAAGGGTTTGAACATTAGGTGATGACGGATGAAGCCTGACAGAATCAATAACGTGATGAGATGGATGACTTTTGATCCACGTTACTGTTGTGCTGTCATGTCTACCCCACACCCACGAGCTTTCCGTGTCTCGGTCATTTTATCGACCACCGACTACGTATATGGGCGGCGTTCATACCCAGTGTGGTCGCGGACGACCTCGTGGAGCCCGTTTTAGGACGGCGTGGTAATGGAGACTGTCATTCGTAAAAATGATGAAACCGCGAGTTACCGACCACACTCACCTTATGAAAAAGGTTTGATATGTCTGTGTCATCATTTCAACTACAGCTACTATTACGATACATGAGAACACAATTCAGCATCTTTACAACTGACTGTTTAAAGTCAGCTGTATGCACCTCGACTCGCCTTGGAACGTGAAGCAAAGTATTGTCATAAAATTGGCGATCGCTAGGTTGCGAGGTAAGAAAGAAGTGAGACCGGTTATGGTCCAGAAAGGGCTCACGGTTACGCTCTAACATGACAGAAGGGGGGTTTGAAGATATTTGATTTTGCGTTCCTAATCAGGGGATCGCCTTCCACGCTCGACAATCACAGAACCCTTGACTTGACAAATGATCGACATAGAGCCCACCAAAGTGAAGTTTTTCTCGAGTTTTGTAGCGGGCTGTCATGATCTGCGAGTCCCTCTTGTGCACACATTTGTGACAGGTGGTAATCGTGAACTCTGAATTCGTTTGAAACACTGCTTGCGAGTCCAAGCTCACACTTTGGATATAATATAATAGAGAATGCAGCAAAGCGCAGGCAGCAATACCAGGGCGCTGCGCGAACATACGTGAAGGAACAAACAAAAAACATTATTATTTTATCATGCGCTGTAACTCCGACCGGAGATCCGCGCTTATGGCTCTTCTCTCTCCGCAACCGGTCTGTCTTCCGACTTCCGAGGGCTTCGCATAATTACAACACGCCACATATGACTGCAAACGGGTCAATGCGCGTGCCTTTCCTTTCGAGTCGTAGGTGGTAAGTGGTAAACACCGTTACAGCGCTGGTGCCGGGATTTTGTCGGTCCCCGCCTTATTAACTATGGCTCTTGGAACAAATGAGGACTCCCGAGTCTGCGGTTTCGCCCGTGACACTCGAACGGCCGTGTACACCCACATAACAGTAACCCTCACCAACTTAGACAGAAGGTGTAATTCCGACGCCTTGGGTCCTTATGCTCACGACGAATATTCATCGACCTCATCAATAATTCCTGAAAAGGTTGCAAGTGGCAGCAAATCATACCTTGTTAAGCAGATACATCGACTGCGGTCAATCTCCTTAACTGCCTAATCTCCGATCAAAGTAAGGCACCATTGGATCACTCGTCTAAATTTCGAATGCCTATGATTGCTCTAGTTCATGGCCTTCGTGAATATCTGAGACCGACCTTTCCTTTCAGCCACGTTGAGGGTTGAAACCTTGAGGGTTTAAAGAGGTGTCTAGGGGGGAACCATATAAGAACGAGGGACGATTCTGGTTACGTTATTCACGAGGAACGCAGGATTCCAAATCAAACTGATGGTGTTCCCAAGCCAAGGTGGATTATCCTCTTTTGTGAGCGGCGGAAGCAACGAGGCACAAATACGTTTGAAGAAGCGTATACAGAAATGGGGTTGGATTTTGCATCAGGAAAATATCCATTTACTTTTTACTTGTCTACTTTTTGTGCTTCACTCCTTCTGAAAATGAACTTGGGAATCAACTTTTTTTGGATTCTAGGTTCCTCGTCGACTTTTCGACTTTTTCACTCGTACAAGCTCGTACGAGTCCAAAAAAGTAAGTGGCAGGTTTTGATGTGTCTTCGTTTGACACGGCTTCGGGAGTGGCATGCAGGTCCCAAGGCGCAGACCAATGATGATTACTACGTGCCAGTGCGTGTACATCAGATCCTAGAAGGGGTAATCTATGTGCAAATTGCTTCCGTACTATGAATACCTTGCCAAAGAGTTCTATGACCGGCTTATCACCTCGCCGTGCTCTTCCATCGTCGTCCAATACCGATAAGGCCACCGATAAGGCTGTTACCTTGGGCCGCAGTTTATTTAACGCTCACAATGCTCATATAATCCAACAAGGCTAATCCTCAGTGCGATCATGCTATCAATAGACTCGACATTCTCTGATGATCACATCACTGGCACCACCGCCCCCGGGCTTACTGGCTGCTTCAATTGGCACTTATAACTGGGAGCAGTAAGTAGTGACTGTTCTGAACTTAAAAGGGCCCAGGACCTAGTAGCTGGGTATATAATTCCCTGAAGAACACAGCAACTCAGAAGCCAGGAACCCATGGCTGGAGGGTTTCATCATTATTGCTGTGTTGTATGTCTGGCGTGCTCCCTTCCGAGTCGGCCTTAGGCTGGGGCCGTTTGCGACACCAACGCATTGTGATGGATCCCGTTCCCCTATTCCAACATGTTGGGGTTTTCTATCATTCCGGAAGGGATGTATGAAAGATAAGCACGCAGTTAATCCGGAGGCATTAGATCATGACTTGGATGCTGTAGCAATGCGAGGGTACTTTGGTGCGAGCGAGGGAGTGTGTGCCACAAGGAGTGGTTGTGGGGGGGAGAAGTAGTCGAAAGGTGCTTTCCATAGATACGCTATCAGTGTTGAAAGTTGAGCCATGGAAGCAAAACTAGAATGCGAACTGGGTCCGCTCTCATCTGTTCTTTGTGATTATGATGGATCTGATCGAGAGGTCTAATTGGCGAACACCCCGACGTCCCACCTGCCACAGCGTAGCAGAAGCAATATGTGACTGAGGTGCAAATACTTCCCAATTTTACTTTTGTCCCTGCCGCCAGCGGTGTCCGTATCGAGAATTAGGAATAACAGGATATGAGGGTTAGCGTAACTAAGAATGGCTATTCAGACAAGCTGCCAGTGAGTGTCACTGCACGGCCCGAGTATGCCACAGCACTAGCGGCAGCTATTGACCTTCTACGTTATCGCCATCACTTCCAAGTCTTCGGGATCAGCCGTGCATTTTCAGGGCGGGCGCCGCCTTGTGGTGCTGCTCGTTTGGTTCCCATGTCGCACATCATTCATGATGGATGAGAATCGATAGTGCAGTAGTAGTACGCCATGCCAGTGGCAGAGCCCGCTGTTCAAGTAGCGTCCCCGTGCCCGTCAACATGCAAGATTGGAATCAGATGGGCCGGCGTACAGGTTAGTATTTTCATGAACTGAGGCGAGAGTTGCACGGGCCTGAGCCTGAGCGCACCTTTGCCTGACTGAAGGGTGATGATAGACGTTGCGATGGAAGGCTGCTGATCATCTATGCCATAAACCAAACAGTGACGGTGACCGACACCTCATTTATATTGGCCGCTGGAAAGTGAACAAATAACGGTCCAGTTCGTAGACTTGATGCAACCTGAGTACGAATCTTAGGCAGGGCAGTCCGAGCCCATTCCTGTCGCTCTCGTCACGTTGATCTGTGTATGAATATGCGTGCACGTAATAAACTGGCTTACATCGCTATCCATACTATTGATGAAACAGGATTCTTTTCATCGTGATCTCCGGCCGGACTCAGATTTATTGGTCAATCCGTTCCCTCAACACAGTATACTGGAAGCATGCCAGAGTGTCTGTGGATGGGCGTTTCGGTATCGGTGTCAATTAACGCGCTCCACGTGATGCCCCGTTAGTTCCGTGAGACATTGCCCAATAAAGGAAGCGATCATCACCATCAAATAGTATCGCCCTGCAGGGACGTGCAGGAAGTACCGGACTCCAGCCAATCCGTAGCAATTCACTTCGCATTTACTGGGGAGGGAAACACGCCGTCAGCGAAGTAATGGCCGTAGAGGCCGGCCAATAAAGTACAAAAAAGAGATACAGCAGGTCGACAGAGAGCAGCCAGACGTGTCACAGTATATGTATATCACAGAGTCGGTGAATACCGTTGCAGCAGAGGGACAGAGCAGGCAGAGCAGCATGACAAGGACGATCTATAGAATGATACGAAATACGGGAGGGCTTGTAGGTGTAGCTCTGGAACCATCATGCGAGCGAGGCAGAGAATCCTATGCTCGGTAACATACGACACCGGAGACGTAGCGAGCAGAGCGCGTAGGGTGGGGAACCCTTCAAAAAGTCTTTTCAGGCACACGGGAGCCGGTGGAAGAGGGTGTGAACGATACGAGGGACAAGAGATACCGACAACAACTACGGGCTTCGAGAACGGTACGATACCGGCGCTGCGGAAGGATGAGTGGGTCTGTCAAGAATGCGGGATTTCGGGGTGACAAGCACTCACCTGCCGGAGTTGTGGTAGAGGGAAGCCATGATTGTATCTGGGGTAAACCCTCTCCGCGGGAACTTGCGTGAGCAGTTTCCGTCCGAGAAAGCAGAGGGGCGATAGACGGGTGATTGTACTGGTGAGGTGGCAACGCACTGACGGGAGGGATTGCGCCGTGTTGGGGTGGTGATGTACGCACTTTGAGTGATGATGTAGCAAGGGGGCCGCGTTTATGAGGAAACTGCTCCGGCCGAGCACGGTTGTGAGTGCGCTCGAAAAGTCCGCACTTGTTGCAAAGCTATAACAGCGTCAAGTGACGTTACGGACGGCCGCGTTATATATACTGACCACCTTTCCTGGGTTTAGGCTGGACCTTCTCCAGGTCGAGGTGTCCGTAGTGCAGCAGTTGAAACACCGCCTGCGAACCCTGTCGTTCAATTTGGTGGTGGCATCGTCTGTATATATAGCGTTGAACTGCGGCTGCCCGGGGTAATGATAAGCGATTTCATGTGTCCCACCAGGTACCTGGGAAGGGACCACATGTGCGACCGGAGGAAATGCTGCTGCGCGAGCAGGTCCTTCGTGGGTGGGAGGATAGCGTGGTTCCGTCCGAGGCTGGAGACGATACGGGGGCTCTGTGAGACCGGCCGATTGCTGGTAATATGAAGGCGGGCGCTCAGAATCGGCACCTGGATAACAGACATTGGGATTAGATGTGGTAGAGAGATGTATAAGTTGGACCGAACCTCGTCTAGTTGGAGCAGGCGAAGACACAGAGGAACGATCTAGTGACGACGAGGAAAGTGAAGGAGACTGAGGCAATGTCGCAATAGGTGGTGGTGGTGATGGTTGTCCGTGTACGGCATTTGTGAGTCTGCCCCCACTGCACAGATAGACTGGCTGAGAGGACCGTTGCAGAGGTTGCACAACACTCACTTGGAGACGTAAGGGGAACTGTCGATGCGACGAGACATTTCTTCAACTTTCGGGAATGGATCGCGTGACTCAAGTGGGAGGGAGGTACTGCGTGTAGAGCTTCCGCTCTCAACTTTTGATGAAATGGGTAGTAAAGGAGGCTAAGGTAGAAGAGGAAATTAATTTAAATTTAGAAAGACGATAAAGGCGGAAAGGGAGGCACAGCAAGTTACCTTTGTGTAAGTAGATATCGCGTGTCTGTCTGGGTGGGGTTGATCGTGATGAAATGGGCGAGATAAATCTTCACGATCACCAGATCCCAGATCGGGTAGAATAGGGGGTGGTGGGGAGGGACGAGCGCAAGGTGGTCGACGAGTTGATAAGGCCGGTGACTGGTCGGAGGGTGAACGTGAACTGCGGAAAATGAAAAGGAGAAGGAAAGGGTGAGGCCTCCATTGAAATCAAACATGGAGGTTATAAGGACTTACCACATCGTTTATGGCTGTCCGCCCGAGAGGAGGCGGGTCTGATGGTGATGGAAGGAAGCCAACCAAGCAGGAATGTGCGGCGCCCGCAGAAACCGCGGAAGGATCAGAAAGAAACCCCGAGCGCGTACCGCTCATTGAAACTTATTGAGGAGGAACCAGTAAGTAAGTGACTTAGGGTTTTTTCCCTCAATTCCACCTTGGGAGACTTCATGGCCACAAGTTTGGCGGCGTGGCGGGGGAAGTTGCCACTAGCAGTGTACCCATTGACGTTGACATTGAATGGCGTGACACCGCGGCCTTGCTTCGGATCACATCACAATCACTTCTCCCCCCAGATTCCTTCCCAGTTGCCCTTCTTCGGCGCTCCCCGTTAATGGCTCGCCACACTCCCAACGCCCCATGGGAATAGCATCAACAGACGACCGGACCGTGATGGGGACTCACACCTTCTCGGCACGTTACAACGTTATACTACGTGGGACATTCCCTAAGTTCCCTAAGTGGTTTCAAGGTTAGCTGGTAGGATTGTCGGTCACGGTAAGATACAACACTTGGGCTGGCTTCAACATCGGAAAGACATCCAAAAGTCTTTTACTTTTGTGAGAATAAAAAGCAAAAAAGTCGAATAAACCCATTAGAAAATTGTATTGGAATAAATAAATGACAACATCTGAAAACATTGCATGCATATTTATTTTTGGAAAAAATGACTGTAGCAAGCTTTTGGGAAATGAAAAAATGGACTGTACATGCACTTGTACTCATTATGGTAGTTAGTATGTCTCCTTAAGAGATAAAGGACTTGTTCTACATGTCTATATTCAGAGTTCCTTGTTTGTTATGCTCTTGTGGGTGCAAGGGCCAGATGTTGGCAAGTGGGGTTCAAGGTTGGCTTAAGCAAGTAGTGTCCACTGACAGCCTTTGCACTGGGTGGAATCCTAGATTATGACACCTGACAAAACTGTAACCTGTTGAATAATAAAAGACAATTTTTTTTTAAACAACCTTTGAATGAAAAAATTAAATATATTTTTAAAGACTGGGCTCATATATTGGGGTTCTGGCTGGCATATGAGCTGGTCTATGAGCATAATATTTTAAATTGTTCCCTCTAAATACTTGTAAAAAATAGTTGCATTTTGTTATTCAACTAGAGAGTGGCCATGCTGTGCATGGCCTTCTTGATATTACAGTAGTGCTCACCCCATCCCTGCTGCTGCTGCCACCTTGGTAGTATGTACATGCACATGTGGCCCTTGTCCACCACCGCTCCCAGCTTGCACAGCTGTGACCTGCCATCACACATCAGCAAAGTGTCATTTCTCTTGAAATTCTTGAAAGTTCTTATTAAAAAAAAAGATGGTTTTTAGAGCATTTAGAGTTGATCTAGATCAACATTTTTTTTTCCAAAATCTTGTCTGTATTGCCTTAATTGCCTTTGAGACCTTTT
>Ga0209488_10000516_pt1 | contig 32905 bp, 26 predicted proteins | sample Rivendell_Oct201_8_FD_188349 | JGI IMG/M metagenome (GOLD analysis project Ga0209488, IMG submission 188349) | Vadose zone soil microbial communities from the Eel River Critical Zone Observatory, Northern California, USA -... | ecosystem: Environmental > Terrestrial > Soil > Vadose zone >...
CTATGGATCGCGCGCGTACGGTCCTTCTTGCCCGCGCGCTGCGCGATGGCGAGCTTAGCCTCCAGGGCGCGATAGAATTGCGGGGCCGACAGTTTCTCCCCGGCGCTCGTGGCCACCAAATCCTTGAGCCCCAGGTCGATGCCCACTGCGCGCGTCGCGGACGATCGCTCGGCTCGCTTTGCATTTGATACGGTAACGCACGCATTCAAGTACCAACGACCGCGAGCGTCTTCGCAGACGTTCCCAGCGCGAATCTGGTACGAATCGAGACCATAGCTGTCCCACAACGACAGCCATTGGCCGGCGAACTTGACCTGGCCATGAGCGACCTGAATCGCTACCTTCTTGAACGGAATCCAGCCGAGGCTCCGACGGCCGCCGGGGGACTTGCGCCAGCTCAGCCGTCCCTTTCTAAATTGCCTGCGTCGCGTCGCGTATTCCTCTGCGATCGCCTGCACGGTCTGAGAGTGGAGATGCAACCCTTCCTTAGTAGCGCCGCGCGTGAACTTCGCAAAATCATAGCCCGAGAGAAATCGTCGTTCGCGATTGAACATCGTGACCTGCAATTCGTTGCAGTAGTTCCAGACGAAATTGACCTCTCGAGCGAGCGCCCCCAAGAACTTCGCGTGCTTGTCCTTGAGCCGAAGCCTTAACACTTTGGTCTTGGTGAGCGAGGCGCCGTTCATCGATTTTTCCAGCTGATTAGATACTGGTATTATATACAGTCTGCGTGCAGATCGCCTGTTTTGTTTCTGTTGTGAGTGTGCAGAAATAGCGTCATGGAGATGCATCGCTCTAAGAATCTGGCACCACCAGCAACGACGGTTTGGACCCGAGAGTGCACCTGATATCCTCGGCCTGAAGGTCGAGGTCTTACGGTGCCGTAGGATAAAAATGTTGATCATCGTCTGCTTCCATGACCGGCTTGCTGTCGGTTTATTTCAGCGGCGTGTTGAAGTCGCGTGCGGCGGGGATGGTGACCGGGGCGCTCGCCGGAGTCTGCTATTCTTTGCTGTACTTTCTCGTGCTCTCGGAGGACTACGCCTTGTTGTTCGGCGCACTCGCGATGTTCTTCCTGCTGGCCATCATCATGATAGGCACCCGAAAACTCGATTGGTATCGGATTGCCGAATCTCAGAGGCTTCGGGGTTGAGTCCATCGGCCGCCATCGTGGGGGCGGGCGCCATCGGCGCCTGGATCGGCGATGCTCTGGACCGGGCCGGATGGGGCGTGTCGATGCTGGCGCGCGGGCCGACCCTGGCTGCGCTTCGTTCCGGCGGCCTCACCGTCGAGCGGGGAGGTGAAACGCGGCACAGCAGGCCCCGGGCCGGATCGGCGGCCGAGCTCGGCATTCATGACTATGTGTTCCTCACCGTGAAGGCGCAGGTCCTGTCTGATCTCGCGCCTTCGCTAAGTCCCCTTATCGGTCCTGCCACCGTCGTCATCAGCGGGACCAACGGCATCCCGTGGTGGTTCTTCCAGGATTTCGGCGGCGCGCTGGCGAATCAGCCGCTTCAGTCGGTCGACCCGGATCAATCGCAGGAGCGGACGTTTCCGCGGAAACGCATACTGGGATCCGTGGTGCATGCATCGGCGCGGGTCCTTGCGCCCGGGCATGTCCAGGTGGTGGCTGCTGACCGCCTGCTTCTGGGTGAACCCAACGGTGAGGTCACGGACCGGGTTCAGGCCGTGGTGAGCGGATTGCGGGGCGGCGGCGTCAACGCAGAAATATCGCAGCGTATTCGCCATGACGTGTGGGCCAAACTCTGGGGCAACATGAACATGAACCCCTTGAGCGCCCTGACACGTTGCGGAACATCCAAGATGCTTAGCTGTCCGGACGTCCGTGAGCTCTGCATACGGATGATGGAAGAGATGCAATCGTGCGCGCAGCGCTTGGGTCTGGAGATGAGCATCACGCCGGCCGAGCGAATCGCGGTGACACAGCGTCTCGGCGATTTCAGGACATCGATGCTCGCCGACGTTGAAGCCGGGCGACCGCTGGAGCTCGCCCCGCAGCTCGGCGCCGTCGCCGAGATTGCGCAGCGCCTCGACGTTCCGGCACCGTTCGTGCGCTCGATCCTCGGGCTCACCCGGCTGCTCAGCGCGTAGGATGCAGCCTACAGTTCGTGACGGGGGCCGCCGATAGGGGGTGCTCGTAGGTGCATGGCAAACTGGTTTGCTTTGAAACCTGGGCGGTAAACAATGCTGATACGGCTTGGCTACGAATTGGCCTACGAGTTTCCTCAAGCCACGCCGATGATCTTGAATCTGAACGTGCACTACAGCCGTGCGTCCGATTGGGTCCGCGCCGACACCATTCTGACTGAGCCGGCCGTTCCCCTGGCCACATATCGCGACAGCTTCGGTAACTGGTGCACTCGCGCGACCGCGCCGGCAGGACAGTTTCGCGTCACCAGCGACGCGCTGATCAAGGACTCAGGTATCGCCGATCCCAGCTTTCCTCATGCATTCGAGCACACGGTGGATTCGTTGCCGGATGACACTTTGGTGTTCTTGCTTCCCAGCCGTTATTGCGAGACCGAATTGCTGTCGCCCACGGCCTGGAGCCTGTTCGGCGGCATGATGCCCGGCTGGAGCCGGGTGCAGGCGATATGCGATTTCGTGCATCAGCATGTCGCGTTTGACTATCAATGTGCCCGTCCCACCAAGACCGCGTGGGAGACATACAATGAACGGCGGGGAGTGTGCCGCGATTTCGCGCATCTCGCGCTCACGCTGTGCCGGTGTTTGAACATCCCTGCTCGGTACTGCACCGGCTATCTGGGCGACATCGGAGTGCCGGCCATGGACGCACCCATGGACTTTGCCGGTTGGTTCGAAGCATACCTCGGAGGCGGATGGCGCATCTTCGATCCCCGCAACAATCAACGGCGCATGGGTCGCGTGCTGATAGCCCGCGGACGTGATGCCGCGGATGTCGCCATGTGCATGACCTTTGGCCCCAACGTCCTACAGCGCTTCCGGGTGTGGGCCGATGAAGTGCAGCCGGTCGCCGCCTAGCATCCTGAGCGTTCTCATGATTGTGAACCGCCCCTCCGCGTAAGCATTTACAATGGAAGATTGCGGCCGACCGAGGGTCGCTCATGATGAGGAATCGTATGGTCGAGAAATTCAAATCCCCGGTGTCGAGAATGATCCTGGCTGCCCGGGTCGGCTGCGCAAGCGTAGCGGCGCTCGGCGCCTCGTACCCAGCCGCGGCATCGGCCACCGCGGCTCCAGCCGCTGTGCAGCCTGCCAAGGCCGCATCCGTTGCACAACCCGCCAAGGCCGCAGCCGGGGCGCAACCTCCGGCAGCGCCGACTCCGGCTGCCTCCTCGACCGTGGCGGCGGGATTCAGCTTCGTCAAGTCGCTGGGCGGAATCGACGAGTATCGGCTCGACAGCAATGGGCTCACCGTGTTGCTGGTGCCGGATCATTCGGCGCCGGTGGTGACTTTTCAAGTGACCTATCAAGTCGGCTCGCGCAACGAGGTGACGGGCACTACCGGAGCGACGCACATCCTCGAGCACATGATGTTCAAGGGGAGCGAGGGCTTCAATGACCCGAGGGGCAACAGCATCAAGCAGTTTCTGGAACGCGTCGGCGGGCAGTTCAACGCCACCACGTCGTTCGACCGCACCAATTACTTCGCGACCATCGGTCGGGAGAGCCTGGAAGGGTACATCGCCATCGAAGCCGACCGCATGCGCCATCTGTGGCTGCGCGAGGCCGACCGACAGTCGGAAATGACGGTGGTGCGCAATGAATACGAGCGCGGCAAGAACGATCCGGACAATGTGCTCATGGAAGAGGTGACGGCGGCGGCTTACGAGGCGCTGCCGTACCATCATCCGACGATCGGCTGGAAGAGCGACATCGAACACGTTCCCATCGCGAGATTGCGCGAGTTCTACGATACCTTCTATTGGCCCAATAACGCGACGGTGACGGTGATCGGCGACCTCGATACCGCCGCCACCTTGAACCTGATCAAGAAATACTATGGCGTGTATGCGCATTCTCCTGCGCCTATTCCCACGATGTACACCGAAGAACCGGCGCAGAGCGGGGAACGGCGCGTCACCGTCAAGCGCCCGGGAGAACTCGGAACCGTGATCATCGCGCACAAGGTCCCGAATGGCCGCGACGGCGATCAGCCGGCGTTCGACATCCTTGATGCCATCTTGAGTTCGGGCAAGAACGCGCGGCTGTATCGAGCGCTCGTCGATCAGGGGCTGGCGTTGAATGCAGGCGCCGGCACCGATCTGCATCACGATCTGTCGCTGCATACGGTGTACGCGGTTCTCGCGCCGGGCGCCGAACATGAGCAGGTCGAGAGGGCACTGCTGGGGGAAATCGCCAAGATCAAATCCGACGGGGTGACGGCGGCTGAAGTGGCGCGCGTGAAACAGCAATTCACCGCCGCCGAAGCCTACAAGCGCGATGGAACCGCCGCGATTGCCGCGGAGATCAACGAGTGGATCGCCGTGGGCGATTGGACTCTGTATGTGACCTTCCCGCAGAAGGTGCAGCTAGTGACTCCCGCGGACGTGCAACGCGTCGCCAAGGAGTATCTCAAAGACGATCAGAGTACGACGGGCTGGTTCATTCCGGTGCCGCCGGCCGCGGAGAAAGGCTCGTGATGCGACACCATGTACTGGCCGCACTGTTCTTGGTGAGCGCCGCCGCCGCGGCGAGCGTGGCCGACCAGAGCCACCGCTCGCAAATTGCGGGAGTCGATCTCATCACCTATCACACCGACGTGAAAGACGTGGTCGTGATTTTAGGATCGTTGCCGGCGGGCGATGCGATGGCCGAACCCGGCAATATCGCCGTTCCCACGCTCGCGGGCATGATGCTCGACCGCGGCACGAAGAAGCTCGACAAGTTTGCGATTGCCGAACAGTTGGACAATGTCGGCGCTGAAATCGCCTTCAGTGTGGGCACGCAGTCGCTGGAGATTCGCGCCAAGTGCCTCAAGAAGGACCTGCCCCTGGTGATCGGCCTGATCGCCGCGGAACTGCGCACGCCCGCCCTGCAGCCGCAAGAGTTCAACAAGGCGAAGCAGCAATTCATCGGCGCGCTGGAAGCCTCGGCGCAGAACACGGAAGCGCGCGCGCAGGAAGCCTTCGGCCGCGCAACATTCCCGCCGGGCCACCCCAACCGGCCGCACACGGTCAGCGATTACAAGGCGGCGGCGAAGGCCGCAACCCTCGATGAGCTCAAGGCCTTTCACGCCAAATATTATGGTCCCGCGCACATGACCCTGGTCGTGGTCGGCGACGTGGCAGCGGCTGAAGCTCAAGCCGAGATCGACAAGGCGTTTTCCGGCTGGACCGGCGGGCAAGACTATGTGCGGCCGGCGATGGCTGCGGTACTGAAGGCCGCCGGCGAAGTATCGGTACCGCTCGCCGACAAGCCGAGCGTGTCGGTGCTCATCGGACAACCGACGGGGCTTCGCTACAAGGATCCCGACGCATTGGCTCTGCGCGTGGGTACTGCGATTCTCGGCAGCGGTTTCACCGGACGGTTGATGGGTATCGTACGCGACAAGGAAGGCCTGACTTACAACATTGGGGCTGCGATGGCCGACGACAGCATCGCGGACGGCCGCTGGGACATCTCGGCCAGTTTCGCCCCGGCTCTCTTGGACAAGGGCATCGCGTCGACGCGGCGCGAACTTGACCGGTGGTGGAAGGACGGCGTCACCGATCAGGAATTGGCGGCGCGCAAGCAAGGCCTGGTCGGCAGTTACCTGGTCGGTCTGTCGACGACCACCGGCCTCGCGAATGCGATTTTGACCGACGTGCAGCGCGGCTACGACGTGAGCAGGCTGGAGACCTATCCGGGGGCGGTCAAGGCGCTGACGCGAGATGAGGTTAATTCCGCGATCAAGAACCATCTTAATCCGAGCTTGATGGTGTTGGTCAAGGCGGGGAGCGTCGCGCCGGCGGCGCACTGAATGTCATGAGCTGATCGGCTCGCACCAAGCGGCGGAGGGATCATGAGCCAGCTGCATGAGGCACACCCGGGTCGCCCGTTCGACCCGGCGGAAATCGGCGCGCTCTCCCACCTTTGGCGCGGCGAGGTGTACCGCAGCACCGTGTGGCGGGTTCGCTTCGACACCACGACCAACTGGGCCGTCGTCACGACGGGCATCGCGTTCTCGGCGAGCTTCAGCGCGGCGAATGCCTCGCCCCTGCCGCTGGCGCTGGTCGGACTGCTGGTGGTTTTTTTCTTGCTGATCGAGGCACGCCGCTACCGCTATTTCAATATTTGGAGGCTGCGGGCGCGCGCGCTGGAAACGAATTTTTTCGCGCCGATGCTGCGCGGTGATGCCATGCTGACCGATGCCGGGTGGATGCAGCGCCTCGCCCACGATTATCGCAATCCAGGGCACCGGATCAGCTACATGAGCGCCGTGGGCCGCCGAGTGCGCCGCAATTACGGCTGGATCTTCGCGATCCAGGCGCTGGCGTATTACGGCAAGCTGGCGATCCACCCGACTGCAATGACGAGCATGGCGGATCTTTGGCAGCGCGCCGCGATCGGACCTATTCCCGGTGAGTTCGTGGTGGCCGCCGGCGTACTCTTTCACGGCAGCTGGATGGTGATCGGCGCGGTGACGCTGTACGAAGAGCGGCACCGCTCGGCGGGTCGGGGCAGGCACCTCGACGGTGCATGACCTGACCGGCTAACGCCGACACTAGCCCGCACCCTCGATTGTGCCCTGCAGCAGCGCTGCCTGATCCCCGGGCGGCAATCACGATATTCCACAGCGCGGTCATCCTCAGCCTTGCACGCGCGTTTCTGGACGAAACGTGGTAAGCAAAACGTGTAGTCATTTGTGTCACGTAACAAGAACGGGAGTTGACGCGAATGGACGAATCAGAGGTTCGCTTCCCGGTGAGTTGTCCCCTGTGCGCCCAGGAACTGCTCACCCAAATGCCCATGACGGTCATTGAACGAGCGCTGAGCGTTGGCGCGGCCATTCATCTGCGTGCCACTTGCCATGATGTGCATTGGGAAGCCACGGCATTGGAAGTTGAGCAAATACGGCAGTATCTCGATGCCGCTCGAACGGCGGAGCACATGGATTCCTAGCCTGTCGCGGTGTGTGGGCGCGCCGGCGGCTCAAACCCTCCCCAGGTAATCCAGCTTGCCGATCTCGAGACCCGCCTGCCTGAGAATGTCGTACGCGGTGGTGACGTGGAAGAAAACGTTCGGCAGCACGTGATGGAACAAGTAGGGAGCGCCCAGCATATTCTTGGTGGACGTGCGTGTCTGCCAGGTGACGGTTCTGTCTTCGGAGCCCTCGAACTGCGCCGGCTTCAGCGATTCGAGATAGGCGATGGTGCCGCGAGTCGCGGCGATCCATTCGGCGAAGGTGCGCTGCTTTTGTTCGAAGACCGGAACTTCCGCGCCCGCAAGCCGCGCGGCGCCGCCCTGGGCAATATCGTTGGCGATCTGGATTTGCGCCGCCAGCGGCAGCATGTCCGGAAACAATCGAGTGCCGAGCAGTGCGGCAGGATCGATTTTGCGGGTCTCCGTGTACGCGGCCGCCTTGTCGAGAATCGCCGCGAGACTGCTCAACGCTCGAGTGCAGGTCGGCACAGTGGCCGTATACATGGTCAGGGACATAGGTTCAGGCCGCCTTGCTTGCTGTGGCGAGTTGCCGCAATACGTACTGCAGGATCCCGCCATGTTGGTAGTAGTCGAGTTCTTTCGGGGTATCGATGCGCAGGCGCGCCTCGAACTCCGTGGTCTTACCGCCATCGGCCTTGGCGATGACTTTGACGAATTTCGCCGCGCCGCGGTTGAGCCCCGCGATTTCAAAGGTTTCCTTGCCGGTGAGCCCGAGGCTGTGCGCATTCTGACCTTCCTTGAATTGCAGGGGCAGTACGCCCATGCCGATCAAGTTGGAGCGGTGAATGCGCTCGAAGCTCTCGGCGATCACTGCCTTGACTCCCAGCAGCATCGTGCCCTTGGCCGCCCAGTCGCGCGAGCTGCCGGTACCGTATTCTTTCCCGGCGAGAATCACCAGCGGCGTACCCGCCGCCTTGTATTTGACCGACGCGTCGAAAATGGACATCTGCTCGCCGCTGGGGATGTGCAGGGTCACGCCGCCTTCCGTGCCCGGCAGCAAGAGGTTGCGCAGCCGGATGTTGGCAAAGGTGCCGCGCATCATCACTTCGTGGTTGCCGCGGCGCGCGCCGTAGGAATTGAAATCCGCGGGTTGCACGCCCTGCGCCACCAGGTATTTGGCGGCCGGGCTGGATTTCGCGATGTTGCCCGCGGGGGAGATGTGATCGGTGGTCACCGAATCGCCGAGCACCGCCATCACGCGCGCGCCCTTGATATCGACCAGTGGTGGTGGCGTCATGGTGATGCCGTCGAAGTAGGGCGGATTCTTGACGTAGGTGGATTTGCCGTCCCAGGAATAAATCTTGCCCGCCGGCGTGTTGATGGCGTTCCAGTTCGCGTCGCCGGCGAACACGCTGGCGTAGCCCTTCTTGAACATCGCTGAATCCACCGACGCCGCAACGGCGGCGGCCACATCCTTGGCGCTCGGCCAGATGTCCTTGAGATAGACCGGCTTTCCGTCCTTGCCCTGTCCCAGCGGCTCGGTGGTGATGTCGATGTCCAGACTTCCCGCCAACGCGTAGGCGACGACCAAGGGCGGCGAGGCGAGGAAATTCATCTTGATTTCCGGGTGGACCCGGCCTTCGAAATTGCGATTGCCCGACAGCACGGAGCAGGCGACGACATCGGCGCTTTTGACGGCTTCGGAGATTTCCGGCTTCAAGGGTCCGGAGTTGCCGATGCACGTGGTGCAGCCATAGCCCACGGTATAGAACCCAAGGGCTTCCAAGTCCTTCAGCAGTCCGGCCTTCTGCAAGTAGTCGGTGACGACCCGCGAGCCCGGAGCGAGGGAGGTCTTCACCCAGGGCTTGGAACTGAGGCCGCGTGCGCCCGCGTTGCGGGCAAGCAGTCCGGCGGCCACCAACACGGCCGGATTGGAAGTATTCGTGCAACTGGTGATGGCGGCGATCAATACCGCGCCGTCCCGCACGTCAAAGGTCTTGCCGCCCACGCTGGCCTTGGCGGCTCCGGTGGCCCGCGGGTTCTTCTGCGCTCGCTCCTCGGCCATTTTCTTCACGCTGCTCTCGTACACGCTCTTGGCTTTGTGCAGCGGCACGCGGTCCTGGGGCCGCTTCGGCCCGGCGAGAGAGGGTTCGACCGTCGACAGGTCGAGTTCGACCACATCGGTGTAATCGGCCGCGGGTGCGCCGTGGACGCGCCACAGCCCCTGCGCTTTGGCGTAGGCCTCGACCAGCGCGATCTGATCCGGCGCTCGGCCGGTGAGCTCGAGGTAGCGGATGGTTTCCTCGTCGATGGGGAAGATCGCGCAGGTCGAGCCGAACTCCGGCGACATGTTGGCGATGGTGGCCCGGTCGGCGAGCGGCAGTCCCTTGAGGCCATCCCCGAAGAACTCCACGAATTTATCCACCACGCCTTTTTTGCGCAGTATTTCGGTGACCGTCAGCACGAGGTCGGTCGCCGTGGTGCCCGCGGGCAGGCTGCCCGTGAGCTTGAACCCGATCACTTGCGGGATCAGCATGGTCACCGGCTGGCCCAGCATGGCTGCTTCGGCCTCGATGCCGCCCACGCCCCAACCGAGGACCCCGAGCCCATTGACCATGGTCGTATGTGAATCGGTCCCAACGAGGGTGTCCGGATAGGCGAGCGTCTTGCCCGAGGCGCCGTCGGAGAAAATCACGCGCGCCAGACGCTCGATGTTCACTTGATGGACGATGCCGGTGTTGGGCGGCACGACCTTGAAGTTGCTGAACGCCGTCTGGCCCCAGCGCAGGAACATGTAGCGTTCGCCGTTGCGGTTGAATTCGATCTCATTGTTGTGCTTCAGCGAATCGGCCGAGCCGTATTCGTCGACCTGCACCGAGTGGTCGATGACCAATTCGGCGGGGGCCAGTGGATTGACTCGTTGGGGATCTCCGCCGAGCCTGACGATGGCCTCGCGCATGGCCGCGAGATCGACGATGCAGGGAACGCCCGTGAAGTCCTGCATGATGACTCGCGCCGGCGTAAAGGCGATTTCATGATTGGGTGCCGCTTTCGGATCCCACTTCAGCAGGGCGTCGATATCGCTCTTGGTGACATTGACGCCGTCTTCGAAGCGCAAGAGGTTTTCCAGCAGGATCTTCAGGGAAAAGGGCAGGCGGTCGACATTCAACGACTTGAGCGCATTGAGACTCAGTATCTCGTACTGCTCGGCCCCCACCTCGAGCGTCGTTCTGGCCTTGAAGCTATCCGTCATGACCCCTCCACGGAAAAATGAGAATTATAAGTGATTCCGCCGGCGGCCGAATTGAATCGTTGCGCGATGACGCCGCCGCCGAGACAACGCGCACCGCTGTAGAACACGGCGTACTGGCCCGGTGTCACTGCGCGCGCGGGTGCGCTCAAGGTCACGCGCCAGTTCGAATCGGCGACGACATTCCCAACGGCGGCGTCCGGAGCGGCAACGAGCCGCACCGTACAGCCGAGATCGCTCTGCCGATAGCGCGTCTTGACCATGCATTCCACCGGATGGCCGGTGACATCGCCGGATTTCAGCCAGTGCATCTGTTCCACGTCGAAGGCATCCGACATCAGCAGGGGATGGTCTTGATCCTGGACGACGATGAGCGCGTTGCGCTCGGTGTCCTTGTCGGCCACGTACCAGGGCGCGGCGGCGGTTCCGGCGCGTCCGCCCAACCCGAGACCTGACCGTTGACCCAGGGTGTAGAGCGCGAGACCGCGATGCTCGCCGAGAACCGCGCCGCGGTCGTTCTCGATGGGCCCCGGTTCTGTGCGTAGGTAACGGCTCAGGAACTCTTGGAACGGCCGCTCGCCGATGAAGCAAATGCCGGTGCTGTCCGGCTTGTCGTAGACCGGCAACCCTGCGGCGTGCGCCAGCTTTCGCACCTCGGCCTTGCGCAACTCTCCAATCGGAAACAGGGTCTTTCCCAGGGCTTCTGCGGCAACGCCGTGAAGAAAGTAGCTCTGATCCTTGGCCGTGTCGGCGGCCTTGAGGAGTTGCGTCCCGAGCGGCGTGCGCCTTAGCCGAGCGTAGTGGCCGGTGGCGATCCAGGAGGCACCCAGACGGTGCATGTAGTCCAGACAGACGCCGAACTTGATTTCCCGATTGCACAGGACGTCCGGGTTCGGGGTTCGGCCTGCGGCGTATTCGCGGAGGAAAAGCTGAAACACTCGTTCCCGATACTGCGCGGCAAAACTCACCCGATGCAGGACTATGCCCAATTTCTCGCACACGCGGCGCGCATCTTGGAAATCGTCTGCGGTAGTGCAGTAGGCGTCGTCATCATCCTCCCAGTTGGACATGAACAACCCCTGAACGGCATAGCCGTCGCGCTGCAGCAGAAGTGCTGCGACGGCCGAGTCGACGCCGCCCGACATGCCGACGATGACGGTGCCGGCGAGCTTCGGATCGGGGAGAGGCGTCAGGGAATCGGGGGGAGGAAGCATCCGCCCATTATACGGGCGCAGAGGTCAAATGCCCCGCACCAAGGGGCTACATGAGCATTTGCCGCATTTGCGATTCTTGCATGCTCGTCTGCCAGACCTCGTCGAAGAAGTTCAAATAGCGGCGAACGACGGCCGGATCGTTCATGTCGGAAATGCCGTCCCAACGGTCCGCCTGCAATCGATACACCAACGCCTTGTCGTCCGCGATGATGAACGCGCCGGCGCTCGCCGGATATTCGGGGCTCATGGCACGCAGGTCGATGCAGCTCGTCAGACGGCGCGCCAATGCGAGAAATCGGTTGTTGTCGACCATGGCCCTGGACGGGTCGGCAAGCAGAACGCGCACTTTGGCGTAGGAACGCGCCAAGACCAAGCGCTTGATGGCCTCGAGGAAGGGTTCTTCGCCGTAGATCAGGGGTTCCAGATCTTGGGTGAAGATGGACAGCAGCCGCTGCGCCGACTTGGCGACCTTGAGGCTGGCTTCACGGACCTCGGGCATGGTGGTGACGATGGTTCGGGTGCCCGATCCCGAGGAAGGGTTTGCGCCTGCCGCAGGAACCCGATCCGCGACCGGTTTGGTCCGTTCTTCCGTATTACCCGCCATATCTGACTGCCTCAATGGGAGGTTCACGGGCATTTTGCCCAGCCTCACGTAGATTGAGGGATAGTACCGTTTGGCCCGGAAAGGCCCGTGCTAACTGCGTCACGTTTCGGCAAATGCGGTAATCCACGGCCTATGACCCAGGTATGCGCTTCGCAAGGACCGGCGCCAAGCCCACATAGTCCTTGGGTTCCAAGCAAAGCAGACGTTCTTTCTCCGCCGGCGGCAGATCCAGCGAGGCGATGAACCGGCGCATGGCATCCTTGTCGATGGGCCGGCCGCGAGTGAATGACTTCAATCGGTCATAAGCGTCCGGAATTCCGTGCGCGCGCATGACCGTTTGCACGGCCTCGCCCAACACCTCCCAGGCGCGGTCCAGATCCTCGGCCACGCGCACCGGGTCAAGTTCGATTTTTCCGAGACCGAGTTCGAGCGATCCGTAGCTCAAGACCGAGTGTCCGATCGCGACGCCCAGATTGCGCAGCACCGTGGAGTCCGTGAGGTCGCGCTGCAGCCGCGATACGGGAAGCTTGTCGGCGAAATGCCCCAGCAGCGCATTGGCCAGCCCGAGGTTGCCTTCGGCATTTTCGAAGTCGATGGGATTGACCTTGTGCGGCATGGTGGAGGAGCCGACTTCGCCCTCGACCGGGCGCTGCTTGAAGTAGCCGAGCGAGATGTAGCTCCACATGTCGCGCGCGAGATCGAGGAGGACGGTGTTGGCCCGCATCAGTGCGTGGCAGTACTCCGCAATCCAATCGTGCGGCTCGATCTGCGTCGTATAGGCGTTCGATGACACCCCGACGGACTCGACAAAGATCCGGCTGAAACCCGCCCAATCGATCTGCGGCATGGCCACGGCGTGGGCGTTGAAATTGCCCACGGCACCGTTCATCTTTCCGAGGATGCCGACGCGCTCGATGCCGGTGCGCTGGCTCTGAAGCCGCGCGGCGAAATTCGCCAGTTCCTTGCCGACCGTGGTGGGCGTCGCGGTCTGGCCGTGGGTTCGCGCCAGCATGGGCGCCGCGGCATGACGGCGGGCCAGGGAGTCGAGCAGGGCGCCGATGGAATCGATCATGGGCAGCAACAGCGTCGCGCGCGCGTTCTTCAACATCAGGGCGTAGGCGAGGTTGTTGATATCCTCGGACGTACAGGCGAAATGCAGCCATTCGAGATCGGCGGCAGCCGCGCCGCGCGCCTTGAGTTCGGTGCGCAGCCAAATTTCGACCGCCTTCACATCGTGATTGGTGCGCGCTTCGATTTGCTTGATGGCCGCCACGTCGGCGGCGGCCGGGTCCTTCGACAGGGCGGCGAGGAAGTCACGGGCCGCGCGCGGCAGCTTGGCCAGCGCGCCGGCCGCGGGACCCGCGGCGAGCGCCAGGAACCAGGCGCATTCCACGCGCACCCGCTCGCGCATGAGGCCGGCTTCGCTGAATAAATAGCGGACCGCCCCGAGTTTGCCGGCGTATCGGCCATCGAGGGGCGAAAGCGCGTCAGTGGAAGAAATGGCCATCGAGGGATGCGGTCGCTTTGAGTGTAGAATCACACGATATTACCGTAAACGAACGAACCAGCGTGGATTCACTCTATTCGAAAGCGCACATACGCGAGTCTCTCGATCCGCAGCCTTCTCCGCCCGATGAAGACATCCAGTGGTTGGCCGGCGCGTCCCCAGAAGTGGTGTCGCGCGTGCGTGCCTCGTTTCCTTCGCGCCAGGTGCCGGCGGCCGTGCTCGTGCCGCTGGTGGAGCATGCGACGGGAATGACGGTGCTGCTGACGCAGCGCGCCGAAACACTCAAAGATCACGCCGGGCAAATCAGTTTTCCCGGGGGCCGCATCGAGCCTGAAGACGAGGACGCATGGCACGCGGCGTTGCGCGAGGCGTACGAAGAAATCGGCCTCATGCCCCACTTCGTGGAATTCGCGGGATACTTGCCCGATCACCGTGTCATTACGGGTTTCAGGGTAACCCCCGTGGTCGGCTTCGTGAACCCGGATTATCAACTGCGTATCGCCAAGGCTGAGGTTCACGATGTGTTCGAAGTGCCGCTCGACTTCATCTTGGACACCGCCAATCACAAATCCCGGCAGCGCAAGCTGGGCGACCTGACCTACGAGGTGCACGACATTCCCTACGGCGACCGCAATATCTGGGGCGCGACGGCGGGCATGCTGATGACGTTTCGCCGCATGCTGCAGACCCGCGGCGCAAAGCCACGATGAACAGGGAACTCGCGGCGCAAAGCCGGATGCGCGAATTGCTCGCCATCATGGAGCGCCTGCGCGCCGCCGATGGCTGTCCCTGGGATAGGGCGCAGACATTTGCGAGCATTGCGCCGTACACCATCGAGGAGGCATACGAGGTCGCGGACGCCGTCGAACGCGGCGACATGGGCCACCTCAGGGACGAATTGGGCGATCTCTTGTTCCAAGTGGTGTTTCATGCGCAGATCGCGAGCGAGGCAAATCAATTCGATTTTGAAGCGGTGGCCGGCGCGATATGCGACAAGCTGCTGCGCCGCCACCCCCACGTGTTCGGCTCGAGCGGCCCGTTGACCCAAGCCGAACAGAGCGTCGTTTGGGAAGACATCAAGGCGGCCGAGCGCAGTGCCGCCAACGCCGAGCACGGTGCCGCCAATGCCGAGCACGGCGCCGCCAACGCCGAGCGCGGCGCCGCCAACGCCGAGCGCGGTCATTTGGACGGAGTGCCGCAGGCGCTGCCGGCATTGATGCGCGCCTACAAGCTCAGCAAGCGGGCGGCGCGCGCGGGCTTTGACTTCGAACATGCCGGCCAGACCGCCGACAAGGTTGCCGAAGAGCTGGCGGAAGTGCGCGATGCGGCCGCGCAGAGCGCGCCGGAAAAAAACGCGCCGGCGCAAACGCCGGGGCGGGCGACGCCTGAGATTTTCGAAGAAATCGGCGATCTCTTGTTTGCGGCGGCCAATTTGGCCCGCAAACTCGATGTGGATGCCGAGGCGGCGTTGCGCTCCGCCAATGCCAAGTTCGAGCGGCGATTTCGCGGCATGGAATCGTTGGCGATGCGGCGCGGTGAGATCTTCGCGGACCTGAACCTCGATGCACAAGAGAGGCTTTGGCAAGAAGTCAAGCGTGGCGAATGACCGGGGAGCAGCGGCCGCTGCGCGCAGCGCCCTCGAGCTCGTTTTCAAGCACGACCCCGATTTGCCGATCTCGGCGAAACGCGAAGCGATCATGGAGGCATTGGGCCGCAGCCAAGTCCTCATCGTGGCCGGCGACACCGGCTCCGGCAAGAGCACTCAGTTGCCCCAATATTGCCTCGAGTCGGGACGCGGCACGGACGCCTTGATTGCGCATACGCAGCCGCGGCGGCTGGCGGCGCGCGCCCTGGCCGCCCGCATCGCCGAGGAAGTCGGACAGCCGGTGGGCCGCAGCGTCGGCTTTCGCGTGCGATTCGCCGATCAGGTCTCCGATGCCACGCGCCTCACTCTGATGACCGATGGTCTGTTGTTGGCGGAGCTCAGCCTCGATCCACAGCTCCGGCGTTACGACACCGTCATCGTCGACGAGGCGCACGAGCGGACGCTGAACGTGGATTTGCTGATGGGCGTCCTGAAGCGGCTATTGCCGCGCCGGCCGGATCTGAAAGTGATCGTCACCTCGGCGACTCTGGACATCGAACGCATTTCGCAGTTCTTCGACGGCGCGCCGGTCATCGCGGTCAGCGGCCGCACTCACCCCATCGAGGTTCGCTACCGCGAAACGGCGGACGACGCGGACGATCCCGACCTGCCGGCCGCGGTCCTCGAGGCCTATCAGGAAATCACCACCGAACCTGAGGAAATTGGCGGCGGCGACATCCTGGTGTTTCTGCCCGGCGAGCGCGAGATACGCGATGTCGGCGAGCACATGCGGCGTGAGCTGCAAGCCGATGTGGAAGTCCTGGAATTGTACTCGCGCCTGTCGTGGGAGCGGCAGAGCAAGATATTTCAACGCGGACCGAGGCAACGCATCGTATTGGCAACCAACGTGGCCGAGACGTCGATTACGGTGCCCGGCATTCGAGCCGTCATCGACTCAGGCTTGGCGCGCATCAGCCGCTACAGCCCGCGCAATCGCCTGCAGCGATTGCCGATAGAGCCCATATCGCGCGCCAGCGCCGACCAGCGCAAGGGCCGCTGCGGCCGCCTAGGGCCGGGGCTCTGCCTGCGGCTATACACGCAGGCCGACTTCGACGCCCGTGCCCCCTACACCGAACCGGAGATACTGCGCACGAATCTTGCCGCGCTGCTCCTGCGCCTGTCCGCCGACGGCCTGGGCGAGGCGGAGAATTTTCCGTTTGTCGACCCGCCCGATGCGCGGGCGCTCGGCGACGGCTATCGGCTGCTGCAGGAGCTCCAGGCGCTGGATACCGATCGACGGATCACCCGCCGCGGCCGCGCCATGGCGCGCCTGCCGCTCGACCCGCGTCTGGCGCGGGCGCTGCTGGAGAGCAAGCGTTTTCGCGCCGAGAGCGAAGTGCTGGCCATCGTTGCAGGCTTGAGCGTCCCGGACGTCCGTATCGCCGTTCCGGGCGGGCCGGGGGATCCGGGTCAGAGCGCCGCGTTCGAGGACCCTAAGTCCGAATTCTCGGCACTGGTCAGGCTGTGGAGGGCGTACCGCAAAGCACGCGAGGGATCGCGGCGCGAATTGCGGATCTGGTGCAAGGAGCGGGGCCTCTCGCTGCTGCGCCTGTCCGAATGGGACGATGTCTACGCCCAGGTCGCGGATCGCGCGGCCGACTTGGGTGTGCTGGCGCAGCGGCAGGCGGCGAGCTACACGGGCGTGCACCGTTCGCTGCTCGCGGGCTTTTGCACCATGGTGGGTACGCGCGGCGAGGAGGGCGTGTATCTCGGCACTCGGGGCGTGCATTTCCATATATTTCCCGGGTCATCGTTGGTGCGGCGCCGGCCGCGCTGGGTCATGGCGGCGAATATCGTCGAGACATCGCGGGTATTCGCGCGGCGCGTGGCCGACGTCGAACCCCAATGGATCGAGGCCGCGGCCGCGCACCTGCTGAAGCGCGAGTATCTCGAGCCCGATTGGGATGAGGAGCGCGAGGAAGTGGTGGCGCGCGAACGCGTGAGCTTTCTCGGGCTGGTGTTGAGCGCAAGCCGCGTGGTGAACTATGGGCCCATTGCGCCGGAAGAATCGCGCCGCATCTTCGCGCGAGAGGCGTTGGTCTATCAGCGGCTGCACCGCAGGCCCGAGTGGCTGCTGGCGAATGACGCCGCCCTGCGCGACGCGCAGCAGATGGAGGAGCGTCTGCGCACGCGCGACCTTCTACAGAGCGCCGAAGCCTTCGTCGAATTCTATGACCGCGCCTTGCCGCGCCAGGTATCGAGCGCCGCGACGCTGGAGTATTTCACCCGGCATCTCTCGGATGCCGAACGGCGCACGCTGACCCTCGATCCCGAGCATATTTTCGTGCGCATGCCGGAACCCCAGGCACTCGCGCAGTTTCCCGAAGTCGCCAACGTCGATGCGCTGTCCATCCCCGTCGAGTACCGCTTCGCGCCGGGTGAGTCACGGGACGGCGCACTATTGCGTATCCCGCTGCTGGCGTTGCCCGGACTCACTCGCGCCGGGGTGGATGCCGCAGTCCCGGGTTTTGCCGAACCTCGAATCGAGGCGCTGCTGCGCTCGCTGCCCAAGGATGCGCGCCGGAATTTGATACCGATCGGCGACACGGCCGCCCAATTTATCGCGAGCACGAGGAGGAGAGGCGGCGCGGGCCCGAGCACCGGGACGCCGCCGCGCAGCGAAGCGAGCCCGGGCGGCGCAGCGGGCCCGGGCAGCGCAGCGACTGCGGACCCTTACCGATTGAAGGTTTGGCTCAAAGAGCAGCGCGGGATTCCCGATTCCCTGCTTCGCTTCGATCTTGCCGCAGTGCCCGTCCACTTGATGCCGCAGCTTGCCGTGACCGCCGACGGCAGGGAACTGGCGCATGGCAAGACGCTGACGGAATTGCGCCGGGTGAGCGCCGCCGCTGCACGCGCGGAACTCGACGCCCAAGCTCGTGCCGCATATGGGATCGTGGGCGCCTGGCGCCGGTTCGAGGTCGACGAATTGCCCGAGACGGTACCGCTGGCGCTCGCGCAGGGAACGGTTCAAGTGTATCCGGCGCTCGCACGGGGCCTCGAGGTGCGGTATGAATGGTCCGCCGCCGAGGCGAGGCGCAGTTGGCGGCAGGGGGCGGCTCATCTTGCGCGCGTGATGCTTGCCGCCCAGGCGCGCGATCTCGGGAAGGCGATTGCGGGCAACGCCTCGCTGCTGCTCGCGGCGAGCCCCTATCTCAAGAGCGGTGCGCTGATCGAGGCCGTGTTGCAGCTGGTCTTTCGCCGAGCCTGTTTCGAGGACGGCGAGGCGCCGCGCACCCGGCAGGCGTTCGACGCGGCGGTCGATCAGGGACGAGCGCGATTGCATCCCTGCTTGGAAGAAACCATTGCCGGTGCGTTGAACTGGTTCACCGAGGCGCGCGCCGTGCGCCGGGCACTCGACGATCCGCGCACCGCACTGGCAGCGGATGCAGTCGGGGAAAGCCATGAGCACCTGCGTCGACTATTGAGCGCCGGCAACCTCGAATCCCTGCCGGCCGACTGGCTGCGTCAATTACCGCGGTATCTGAAGGCCGAGGAGCGCCGCTGGCAGCGCAGCGCCGCGCGCGGCGGCGAGCCTCCGCACATCGTCCGTGAACTTCGCCAATGGTCCGCGCGCTTCCGGACGCTGGCACAGCAGGTCGGGGCCGAACTGCGCTGGATCCCCGAACTCGACGATCTACAGAACTGGATCGAAGAGTACCGCGTATCGCTGTACGCGCAGGAACTCAAAACCCTCGGTCCGATCTCAGCTGCCCGCTTGGAAACGCGAGCCGCCGAAATCGAAGCGTGGATAGCTCGCTAATACGTGGGCCCAGGGATTGAATGTTGACGGGCCGTGCGTGAAGGGCCTGGGGGGAGGGGAAGCGGCAAGGCAACTGCTTCTTCGTTGCCTTGACGGTTCCCCTCCCCCCAGGCCTTATCGTTCAGACGTTGAACCGTATCCCCTGAGCGAGCGGCAGCTCCGAACTCCAGTTGATGGTGTTCGTCTGGCGCCGCATGTACGCCTTCCAGGAATCCGAGCCCGCCTCGCGGCCGCCGCCCGTGTCTTTCTCGCCGCCGAAGGCGCCGCCGATTTCGGCCCCCGAAGTGCCGAGATTGACGTTGGCGATACCGCAATCGCTGCCCTCGGCGGAGAGGAAGCGCTCCGCCACTTGCAATCGGTCGGTGAAGACCGCCGAAGACAGGCCGTAGGGCACGGAGTTTTGGATGGCCACCGCCTCGTCCAGGGTGTCGTAGGCAATCACGTACAGAATCGGCGCAAAGGTTTCGGTACGAACCACGCTCATGCCGGCGTTGGCGCGAATGATGGTCGGTTCCACGAAATTGCCGGGCCGCGGTAAGACCTTTCCGCCGCACAGCAGCTCTCCTCCTTCGGCCTGTGCGGCGGCGATGGCTGCCGAGTAGCGCGCGACGGCCGCCGAATCGATCAGAGGCCCCATCAGCGTGTCATCCGCCAATGGGTCGCCGATGCGCACCTGCCCGAAGGCCCCGATCAGCCGCCGTTCGAGTTCGGCGGCGCGTGAGCGATGCACCAGCACGCGTCGAGTCGTGGTGCAGCGTTGACCGGCCGTTCCCACGGCCCCGAAAACGATGCCGGGCACCGCCAGGTCGAGATTCGCGGTTTCATCGACGATGATGGCGTTGTTGCCTCCCAGCTCCAGCAGACTCTTGCCGAGCCGCTCGGCAACCCTTACGCCGATTTGCCGTCCCACATGGGTCGAGCCGGTAAAAGACACCAGCGCCACCCGGCGGTCTGCGACGAAGCGCGTCGCGAGCTCGGTGCCGGCGTCGATGAAGATCTGGAAAATCGCCGGCAATGCGTGGCGTTCCAGCACTCGGTTGCAGATGTGCTGTACGGCGAGGGAGCACAGCGCGGTTTTGGGCGAGGGCTTCCATACGGTGGCATTGCCGCTGATGGCCGCCAGGAATGCGTTCCAGGACCACACGGCCACCGGAAAGTTGAATGCGGAAATCACACCGACCACGCCGAGCGGATGCCATTGCTCGTACATGCGGTGCTGGGGCCGTTCGGAATGCATGGTGAGGCCGTACAGCATGCGCGATTGCCCGACGGCAAAATCGGCGATATCGATCATCTCCTGGACCTCGCCCACGCCCTCGGCCTTGATCTTGCCGTTTTCCATCGACACGAGGCTTCCGAGCGCGTCTTTGTACTTGCGCAGCTCCTCGCCCATGAGGCGCACGGCCTCGCCGCGTTTCGGCGCCGGCACCAGCCGCCAGGCCGCGGCCGCGGCAACCGCCGACGCCATGACGTCCTCATAGTCCTGCGGCGTTGCGCCGCGAACTTGGGCCAATCGCTGACCCGTGGCCGGATTGATGGAGTCGATGATCGCGCCGCCGGTGTGCGTGCTCCAGCCCCGGCTGCCGGACCAAGTACCCGGGTTGATGTCGCGAAGTCCCAGCGCCTGCAAGGCTTCAGTGGTGTGCTGCATGATGAAATTCCCGCCCATTCATAAGGGGGCGCATTTTGACTTGGGAGTGCCGACAACGCTAGCATCCTAAGATCATGTCGAAATCTCCCGTCTTGACGAACTGGCACCCCGCCAGTTGGCAGAGCCGCCCGGCGACGCAGCAACCCAAGTACTCCGACCCGCAAGCGCTGGAGCGCGCGGTGGGCTCGTTGAGCCGGCTGCCGCCCTTGGTGGTGTCCTGGGAGATCGAGGCGCTGCGGGGGAAGCTCGCCCAGGCGCAGCGCGGGGAACAATTCCTGCTGCAGGGGGGCGACTGCGCCGAGAGCTTTGAGGATTGTGAATCCGACAATATTGCCCGGCGCCTGAAGATCCTGCTGCAGATGAGTCTGGTGCTGTTGCAAGGCTTGAAGAAACCCATCGTTCGCGTCGGCCGTTTTGCCGGGCAGTATGCGAAGCCGCGCTCGGCCGATACCGAAACGCGCGACGGGCTGACGCTGCCGTGCTACCGGGGCGACAACGTCAATCGGCCGGGATTCACCGCGGCGGAGCGCGAACCGGATCCGGAGCTCCTGCTGCGCGGCTATGAGCGTGCCTCGCTCACCTTGAATTTCGTGCGCGCCTTGATCGACGGCGGCTTCGCCGATCTTCATCACCCGGAATATTGGGACCTGAGCTTTCTGCGCCACGCGCCGCTGCACGATGCCTATCGAAAGATCGTCGATTCGATTGCCGAGTCGCTGGAATTCTTCGAGTCCGTGAGCGGACAGCGGGTGCACGCCGCGACGCGCGTCGACTTCTACACCAGCCACGAAGGGCTGCATTTGCTGTCCGAGCAGGCGCAGACGCGTTATATCGAGCGTCAGAAGCACTGGTACAACCTGTCCACGCACATGCCGTGGATCGGCATGCGCACGGCCAATATCGACGGCGCGCACGTCGAATATTTTCGCGGCATCTCCAATCCCATCGGCGTGAAAGTCGGCGCCGCAATGAGCGCCGAATGGCTGCAAGAACTCGTGCAAGTGCTGAACCCGCAGAACGAGCCGGGCCGGTTGACGCTGGTGCATCGGTTCGGCGTCAAGGACATCGAACAGCGGCTTCCCGCCATGATCCAGGCAGTGCGCGCCACGGGTTCCCAGGTGCTGTGGGTTTGCGATCCCATGCACGGTAATACGGAGGTCACTGCGGGCGGCGTGAAGACGCGCCGCTTCGACAATATTTTAGGAGAGGTGGAGGCTGCCTTCCGCATCCATGAGGAGGTGGGGTCCATGCTGGGCGGAGTCCATATTGAACTCACCGGCGAGGATGTCACCGAGTGCATCGGCGGTGCGCGGGGCCTGGCGGAGGCCGACCTCGCCCGTGCGTATCGGTCGCAAGTCGACCCGCGGCTGAACGCCGAACAGGCATTGGAATTGGCCATGCTAATCGCGCGCCGCGCCGGTGCCAGCAGGCGCAGGGCCAAGTCCCTCGAGCCCACCCGCTAGCTGGGGAGTGTGCGGGACTAGCCGGCGGCTCCTCTGTCGATAAGTTAAAAATACTCTGTAGAGAATTATTGATGTAAATCAATAGATTATAGGTTCTAACTAGAATTTCTCTAGATAGCCAGCGACGGTTTTTGAAAAGGCGACTTGCCTCGATGCGTGCAGATGCTATTCTGCCTTTCGATCCTTCCCGCCCGTTGAGATTGAGTGTCGCGAGGCCCCAACTGCTCAGACGACAAGTAAAGAATTAATGACGCATTGCGCGGAATCTTTCCGGCCGCGATGAGTCTCAAGGGTTCTGCCCCCGGGTTCTGGGCGAAGGTTGGGTTGCGCTCGGGTTAGTCCAAAGCCGCGCGTGATCGACGGCGGGCTACGTGGTTATCCGCGTAGCCCGTTTTTTATTTGTGCCCTGCGAGAATTGCGACCTTGCCCGTATGAAGAGCGCGTTTGATCCTATGTGCCGGCGCTGCCCGCGCTTGGGCAAGTTTCTCGATGCCGTGCGCCAGGAAGAGCCCAGCTACTTCTGCCGGCCGGTTCCCCCGTTCGGCGATCCCGACGCCCGATTGCTGATCGTGGGATTGGCGCCGGGAAAGCACGGCGCCAACCGCACCGGCAGGCCATTTACGGGCGATCATGCCGGGATACTGCTGTACGCGACGCTGCATAAGTTTGGGCTGGCCAGCGGCCCCGTTTCCACCGCCGCGGACGACGGGCTCGAGCTCCTGGAGGCCAGGATTACCAATGCTGTGAAGTGTTTGCCCCCCGATAACAAGCCTTTACCGTTGGAAATCAAGGCCTGCAACGATTTCCTTCGCGTAGAGCTCGAGCAAAGCCGCAGCGCCCGCGTCATCCTCGCACTGGGGGCGGTTGCGCATGCGGCAGTGCTGCGCGCCTGCGATCTACCCAGCGGTGCCCATCGGTTTGCACACGCGGCGGAACACCCACTCCGCGGGGGTCGGTTGTTATTGGATTCCTACCACTGCAGCCGCTACAACACTCAGACCCGGCGGCTCACGCCCGCGATGTTCGAAGGTGTCGTCGCCAGGGCACGTGACCTCGCGCTTGCTGCGCGGCCGGGATGACCGGAGAGCAAAAACCCGCCGACGCGTCGTCGCCCGAGGCGACGTCGTCTTTGCCGGCGGCGGTACCCGCGCCCGTGGCGGTGCCTCAGCCTGCGCCCACGGCTCCATTCGACGCCAAGAGCTACGCCGAGAGCTTGCCGGCCCGTCCCGGCGTTTACCGGATGTTGGACGCCCACGGAGAGATTCTGTACGTCGGCAAGGCGCGCAATCTCAAAGCCCGGGTCGGCTCGTACTTTCAGCCCAGCAATGTGCAGCCGAAAGTTCAGGCGCTGGTCGCGAAGACCGCGGGCATGGAAGTCACCATCACGAACTCCGATACGGAAGCGCTGCTGCTCGAATTCAATCTCATCAAGAAGCATCGGCCGCGCTTCAATGTGGTGCTGCGCGACGACAAGAGCTTTCCCTACCTGCATTTCGAAACGGAGCACGAATTTCCGCGCTTGACGTTTTATCGCGGATCGCGCAAGGAGCCCGGGCGGTACTTCGGGCCCTATCCGTCGGCCGGCGCAGTGCGCGAGACATTGCAGCAGCTGCAGAAGCTGTTTCGCCTGCGAAATTGCGACGACACCTATTTCGCCAACCGGTCGCGGCCCTGCCTGCAGTACCAGATCCAGCGTTGCACGGCGCCCTGTGTGGCACTCATTTCCAAGGAGAGCTACGCGCGCGACGTGGGCGCGGCGATCAAGGTACTGGAGGGTCGCAACGACGAGGTGTACCAAGACCTCGGCCGCCGCATGGAGGCAGCCGCGCAACGCCTGCACTTCGAAGAGGCCGCGCAGCTGCGCGACCAAATGGCGAAGCTCAAAGCAGTTCAGGCGCAACAGATCGTCACCGCCGACATCGATCACGACGCGGACGTGATCGCGGTCGCGGCCGGCAACGGCGAATACTGCGTGGCATTGATGTTCATTCGCTCCGGCCGCAGCCTCGGCAGCACCACGTTCTTTCCCAAAGCGCCCTTTGCCGAGCTGCCGGAAGTCATGGCGGCCTTCGTGGGCCAATACTATCTCGAGCGCGAGTCGCCGCCGGAAATCATCGTCGAGCAGGAATTCGACGAAAGATCTTTGCTCGAGGCAACCCTGGCGCAGCGCTCGGGTCACAAGGTGCGTATCGCGTCACAGGTCCGCGGCATTCGCGCGCGCTGGCTGGAGATGATGCACAACAACGCGGAACAGGCGCTGACCATGCGCGGACTGGCGCGCGCCAGCATCGAGTCCAGCCTGGAAGATCTGCGCGAGGCCTTCGATTTGGAGGAGACGCCGAACCGCATCGAGTGCTTCGACATCAGCCACACGGGCGGCACGGACACGGTCGCCTCGTGCGTGGTATTCGGCGAGGAGGGTCCGCTCAAGAGCGACTATCGCCGCTTCAACATCAGCGGCATCCAGCCGGGCGACGACTACGCCGCCATGCATCAGGCGTTGACGCGGCGTTACAAGCGCGTGCGCGACGGCGAGATTTCCGCGCCCGATGTGCTGCTCATCGACGGCGGCAAAGGACAGCTTGCGGAAGCGGCCCAGGTGCTCGAAGAATTGGGAGTCGCGGGAATTACCTTGATCGGCGTCGCCAAGGGCGCCGACCGGCGGCCGGGCCAGGAGCAACTGTTCTTGTTGGGCCGGGATACGCCCACTATACTGGCCCCGGACTCGCGGGCATTGCACCTGATTCAGCGCGTGCGCGATGAGGCGCACCGTTTCGCGATCACGGGACACCGGCGCAAACGGGCCAAGCGTCATAGCCAGTCCATACTCGAGACCATTCCGGGCTTGGGGCCCGTCAAACGGCGCGAGCTACTGAAGCAGTTCGGCGGCTTGCAGGGGATATTGCGTGCGGGCATCGAGGACTTCGTTCAAATCCGCGGTCTGGGGCGCGATCTCGCCGAGGTAATCTATGAGCACCTCCACCCAGGGCGCTAAGCGCCAATCGCATTGGAATCTTCCGAATACGCTGACGTGGCTGCGTATTTCGATGATTCCCGCGATCTTCGCGTTGTTTTACCTGCTCCCCTACCCGTGGGCGGACCCCGCAACCTGCGCCGCGTTCGCGCTCGCAGGCATCACCGACAGCCTCGACGGTTATTACGCGCGCAAGCTGGGCCAAACCTCGCGCCTCGGCGCGTTCCTGGATCCCGTCGCGGACAAGCTCATCGTGGCGGCCGCGTTGGTGTTGATCGTGAGCAAGGATCCGCGATGGTTCCTGGTCATCGTCGCGGTCGTCATCATCGGCCGCGAAATAGCGGTGTCCGCGCTGCGCGAATGGATGGCTGAGATCGGCGCGCGCAGCCGCATCAAGGTGACGATTTTGGCCAAGTACAAGACCATCATGCAGATCGTCGGCCTGTCGATGCTGTTGTACCGGCAGGACCTGTTCGGCCTCCCGACGTACAAGCTCGGGCTGGTCTTGACGGGGGTGGCGGCGGTGCTCACGCTCTGGTCGATGGTCCAGTACCTGCGCGTGGCATGGCCGGAATTGAGGGGTAGCGCCCAGCTCTAGGCGGGACGATGTAGGGCGGAATTGCCGCGCAGTTCAAGGCCTTAGCTATATTTCGCACCGGGTTTTTCTTGACTCCCGGCTTTACGGCCCTACAATTGCGCCTCGGTTCGCCGCGGGAATAGCTCAGTTGGTAGAGCGCAACCTTGCCAAGGTTGAGGTCGGGAGTTCGAGCCTCCTTTCCCGCTCCAATCTTCGAAGAACCCCGGCACGTCCGGGGTTCGCTATTTATGACCTTGGGCTAGGTGGCAGAGTGGTCATGCAGCGGCCTGCAAAGCCGCGTACAGCGGTTCGATTCCGCTCCTAGCCTCCATTGTCAGTCCGCCGTGGTTAAAGGGGTCCGCGACAAGTGACCAGGAGCCGATCTGCGACATGATGATGGCGAGCCCAGCCACGAATGGTGTCGACCGGGATCCGACGATCGCGGAGTACGCGGAGATGGAGCGCGACGGCTATCTGGTCGTGCGCAATTTCTTCGGGGCAAATCAGGTCGCGAACCTGTTGCGCTGGACTATGGAGCTCGAAACCGCGCCGGAGGTGCCGGGCCGTCATTGGGTTTACCGCGAGGACAGCCTGACCGAGCCCGGCCGGCGCGTGATCCAGCGGATCGAGAATTTCTGCCCGTTCCATGCGGGGTTTGAACAGTTGATCCGCTACGGTGGCCTGGCGCGCTGGACTGCTGCGCTGATGGGCGGCCCGGTGGTCCTGTTCAAGGACAAGATCAACTTCAAGATGCCGGGCGGGGGCGGCTTTAAGGCGCATCAGGATCAACAGGCGGGCTGGGGCACCTATGCGCCGATCTTTGTCACCGCCCTGGTGACGCTCGACCTGGCGATCGAGGAAAACGGTTGCCTGGAGATGGCGGCCGGCCGCCACCGAGAAGGGCTGATCGGCGAGGAATGGTGCCCGCTGGATGAGGACGATCTGAGCCTGCAACCGGTGCCGACCGCGCCCGGCGACGTGATCTTCTTTGATAGTTTCGCTCCGCATGCCTCCAAGCCGAACTTCACCGGCGTGCCGCGGCGAATTCTGTACCTCACGTACAATCTGGCCAGCCACGGCGATTGCAGAGTTCGCTACTATGCCGACAAACACGCGTCCTTCCCGCCCGACATCGAGCGGGATGCAGGAAAGACCTACGTCTTTCGCGTGTAAACGCGTGCGCGGGTGCAACCAGCGGGTAGGGACTTACTCTTGAAGTTGGGTGCCCTCATCGGCGGCGTGCTCGGGCTCGGCTTGTCGGCTTGGTTGCTGGAGAGCTACGGGATCGGACCGATCCTCGACCTGCTCAAGGTTGCCGGCTGGTTCGGCATTCTGGCGGTGACGGCATTCCACCTCGTGCAGATCCTGTGCTCGGCGCTCGGCTGGCGGGTAATCGCCGGGCCGACCGTGCCGCGCCCCGGGCTGCTCGCATACACGATGTTGCGCTGGATCCGGGAGGCAGTGAACAATTTGCTGCCCCTGGCGCAGATCGGCGGCGAACTCGTCGTCGCGCGCCTGCTGCAGCAACGCGGCATGAAGCTGGCACCGGCCATCGCGGGCACCGTGGCCGACCTCACGATGGAGATGGCAACGCAGATCCTCTTCACGCTGCTGGGTTTGATCTTGTTGTTGCGCAGCGTCGGCGAAAGCGGCATCGCTGGGTACGTCATCAGCGGTCTCCTGGTGGCCGCGCTGCTGGTCACGGGCCTGTTCGGCGCGCTGTGGCTGGGGCTGGCGGCCGCTGTCGAGAAAGGGCTACTGCGGCTCGGTCGATCGATGGGCTGGGCCGGGACCGCCGGCGTCGAGGGGCTGCACCGCGCGCTGATCGGCTGCTATCGGGCGCCGGACCGGGTGGCGCTGGCGGCGTTGTGGCACATGGTTTCCTGGCTGCTGGGCGGCGTCGAGGTTTGTCTCGCCGTACATTTCCTAGGGTTGGATATTGGGATCGGCCCCGGATTGATCATCGAGAGCCTGGGTCAGGCCCTCAAGGCCGTGGGATTCGCCGTGCCGGGTGCGCTGGGGATACAAGAGGGCGGGTACATCGTTATCTGCCGGGTGCTCGGCCTATCACCGGAAGTGGCGATTGCGCTTTCCCTGATGAAGCGCCTACGGGAAATCCTGTTGGGTGGTTCCGGGCTCATTTTTTGGCAACGGACTGCGGCGAAGCGAGCAGAGGCGCCGCGCGAGTCCACATCCGAGGGTATTCAATGATCGGTACGTCTTGGACACATTTGCTCGCGCGGCGCATGGTGAAGCCACTGCTCGGCACGTGGGTCAGACCGAACCATCTGACTACATTGCGCCTGATGACAGGAGTGGCGGCATGCCTGTTGTTCTCACTCGGAACCCGTGCGGGCATGGGGTGGGGCGGCGGATTGTGGTTGCTCTCCGCCTTCCTCGACCGGGCGGACGGCGAGCTCGCCCGGATCGGTAACATGATGAGTCCCGGCGGGCATCGCTACGACTACTACTCGGACACCATCGTGAATGCCGCCTTCTTCGTATCAATCGGCCTCGGTCTACGTCATTCCTGGCTCGGGTCCTGGTCGATCCCGCTCGGCTTGGTCACCGGCGCCTCGATGGTTCTGTGCTGCGTGTTCGTGGAATGGCTGGAGCTGCGGAGTCCGCCTGGGACCCGAGCCTATTCCGGCAAATGGGGCTTTGACCCGGACGACGCGCTCTATCTGATGGGACCGCTCGCCTGGTTCGGCTGGTTGAGCCCGATCCTCATCGGGGCCAGCGTCGGCGCCACGGCGATAATGCTCGTTACCGGGCTGCGCCTGTTGCGGCTACGCGGTGCCGCGGCCCGGTCTCGGCCAGCCATTGATGAGGCGCCGGCAACGAGGAAGGGATTTTAATGCGCGCCATCATCCTCGCAGCCGGCCTCGGTCTGCGTTTGCAACAAGCTGACAATCGGCAGCTGCCCAAGTGTCTGCTGCAGTTCGGCGGCATGACCCTGCTTGAACGGCATTTGCGTTTGCTGAAAAGCGCCGGTGTCGATCAAATCGTCTTGGCGCTCGGCTATCGTCACGAACGGGTCGAGGCCGAGCTCGATCGTTTGCGCTGGCAACCGCGTCCCGAGATCGTGCTGAATCCGCGCTTCGAGCTTGGCAGCATGCTGACCGTCCATACCGCCGCCGACGCCATGACGCGCGGCGGCGACGTTCTGCTGATGGATGCGGACGTGTTGTACGATGAGCGCATCGCGAGCGCGCTGGTGGCAGGTCCGCGGTCGGTCAACCGGGTGCTGATCGACCGCGATTTCGAGGCCGGCGACGAGCCCGTCAAACTCTGCGTGAGCGGCGGCGTGCCGATCGAATTGCGCAAGCAGTTGGCGGCGGATTTGAAATATGACACGATCGGCGAGTCGGTCGGATTCTTCCGCTTCGACCAAGCTGCTGCGCGCCGGCTTGCGACGCTGGTGGCGGGCTATGTCGCGCGAGACTGTGCGCACTTGCCGCATGAAGAAGCGGTGCGCGATCTGTTGCGCGAGCGCAGCCAGATCTTCGAAATCGCCGACGTGACCGGAGCTCCCTGGATCGAGATCGATTTTCCTACCGACGTGGTGCGTGCGGCGCATGAAGTGCTGCCGCAACTTCAGCCACTGTCGGGAGCTAGCCGATAAATAGACCTGGGTGTCCCAAGTCGAGGCCGAACGTTGCGCGGCGGCCACAAGTACCGGCCTGCCGGCTAGCAATAGTCAAGGAAAATGCCGGTGGTCACGTGGGGTCTCTCTTGTTGGGTTTTGTCTAGATGGCTTCCCCTCGCGTGGACGCCGGCGCGGTGACGAACGTGAAGGACACTCTTATTGCGCGAGGACGCGCGCGAAAATCGGGTAACATCGCGAATTCTGGCTGGAATCTGGGCGATGTCCGAAGATAGCTACCACTTGATCAACCTGCACACTGCGAATTCAACCGACGCACCCGACTTGCGGCGCATGGGCGCGCATCCGGATTATTGGTACCCCGTGGCCTGGTCCGAGGAACTCAAGGTGGGCAAGACGCTCGGCCGCCGCTTCGCAGGCCTGCCCATCGTGCTTTATCGGGGCAAAAGCGGGCAAGCATTCGCGCTGGAGGATCGCTGCGCGCATCGCCAGGTCCCTCTGCATCTCGGGGTGGTGAACGGCGATGAGCTCAAGTGCCATTATCACGGCTGGAGCTACAATCGGGCCGGCAAGTGCGTGAACGTGCCTTATCTCGGCACGGATCGCATGCCCACGGGAGTGAAGAGCTATCCCGCGCGTGAAGTTGACGGCCTGATCTTCGTCTTTCCCGGCGATGCGACTTTGGCCGAGAGCCGCCTACCCAAGGCCTTGGGTTCCTCGCAGCGCAAGGACTACAAGACGCGGCAGCTGAACCGTGAAGTGGCCTGCCATTACACCTTCATGCACGAGAACCTGTTCGATATGAACCACCAGTTCATGCATCGCAAACAGATGGGCTCGATCCGGGCCAGGTGTCTGGGCCGGCAACACGGCGATGACTGGGCGCAGGTGGAATACAGCTTCAGCCGTACCGAGGGGAAGCAATCCGTAGGCGAACACCTCATCGTCGACTTGATGCGCAAGCGTGACGTGCCGAAGAAGGACTTTTCCGACCATATGCGGATTCGCACCGACTATCCGACCCAGAGTCTGAAGGTCTGGGTGGGGCGCGACATCAAACCATCCGATGATCCGGTGCTCGATGTGTGGCTGGCCTATACGCCGCTGGACGCCGAACAGCGCACCAACCGCACCTACGGTTATCTATCGGTGAAGAAACCGCGCATGCCGGGAATCATTCACGCGGTGTGGCCCTTCGTGAGCTGGTTCACCGAGAATATCTTCCGCGAGGACAAGGAAATCGTGGAATACGAGCAGCGAGCCTATGATGCGCAGGGCGCGGATTGGAACAACGAGGTGTTCCCGCCGATCCGCGATCTTCGAGGCGTATTGAGCCGCTGCGGCAGACCCATCGAATAGATGCGATAGTGAGCGTGTCAGTCCGTCTGCTGCTGCTCGCCGCGATCGTGGCGAATGCATCCTTGGCGGCTGATATCGAGCCTGACACACCCACATCTCCCGTGGTCGCTCCCGGGCCGATCCCGCCGCCGCCGCCCGCGCCGCCCACCGGTCTCGCGAAGTGGCTGGATCCCGCGACCGCACCGTTCATTCCGGTACCGCTGATCAGCGTCGACCCGGACAGCGGCACCACGCTGGGTCTCATTCCAACGTGGGTGAAAACGAACGAGAATCACGAGATCAGCCGCATCATCGCGCCCGACGTGCTTTACAACCCCTATTTCGGCGTCGGGGTGCACGGGCGCGTGTATGGATACACGTCGGGGGACGAACAGTGGTCGGTCACCAGCGGCGTCAAGCAGCGCGTCGAGCGCGAATTCGATGCCGAATATCAGCGCGGACGGCTGCGCGAGGACCGGTGGTCGATCAATGCCAGTGTGATCTACGACCGAAGCGGCGTGCCGCGCTTCTACGGCATTGGGAATGAAACCCCCCAGAGCGCCCAAACGAATTATACCGACCAGCAGGAACGGCTGCAGGCGCAGGTGGGCTTCAACCTGAATCACACTTGGCAGCTGCTCTACACCGCGCGTCTGCGGGTGGTGGATGTGCTCCCCGGGACATTGCCGAGAATCCCGTCCCTCGAGACCCGCTTCGGCCCCATCTTGGGTGTGGGCACGAGCAAGCAAGTGCTCAATCGCCTGTCCCTGGTTTATGACACCCGGGATGACCTGACGGCGCCCACCCAGGGTGCGGAACTGATCGCCTATGGCGGGCTCGCCAGCCGCGGCGGCCTGTTCAACGATTCGATGTACAGCGAAGTCGGGGGAGACGGGCGTGCGTACTGGCCCATCGCGCAAGACACGATCCTGGCTGCGCACACGGCGCTACGCTATTTGCCGTCTACGCACGGCGTGCCCTTCTGGGCGCTCAGCGCCATTGGCGGGGGCGACACCGTGGTCGGCGGCGATCAGCCGCTGCGTGGGTTCGGCGCCGGCCGGTTCTACGACCGCGATTCCTTTTCCGGCAGTGTAGAGTTGCGCCGCAAAGTCATGTCCTTCGATGCCACCTCGACGGTCATCGATGTGGAGTTGACTCCCTTCATCGATGTCGGCCGGGTGTTCGCGCGCACCGGCACATTTCCCCTGGATCAGCTCCACCATGTCTTCGGCATGGGGGTCCGCGGCATCGCGCGGCCCTTCGTGGTCGGATACGTGGACATCGGCTACGGAAGCGAAGGCGTGGCCGCGTTCACGGGGCTCAACTATCCGTTCTAGCCGTGCAGAAAGCACGGATGCGCTCGGTGGGATGGCGCAGGTAATTGTCAAGGTAGTAGCCGATGAGGGTTCTTGCGTAGCTCGCGTCCTGCGAAGAGTGGATGAGTGCCGACACGTCGCTCAACCAGCCGTCCATACAGTCGTTCCTGCTCGCGTTGCCGGCCGCGCAGTCGAGCAAATTGGAAAATGCCTTGCGATAGACCGCGAATTCCGGTTTGGTGATGGGCGCACCGTGCCCGGGCACCAGCCGGTCGAAAGGCATCTTCTGAAGATGCGCCAGCGAGGCGCGCCAACGCGCGGGGCAGGCGCTTTCAAAGAACGGCGCCGGCAGGGTCACGAGATCACCCGCCAATAGCACGCGCGTCTCCGGATCGAAGACCCAGACGTCGCCGGCGGTCACGGCGTGCGATTCCAGATGCAGCTGCAAGCGGCGTCCCGCAATGATCAGCGGAGCGGACTTCGCAATGACATCGGTCGGGCCGAGCGCGGCTCCCGCGTCGATCAGCGCCATTTCCGCACGCAGGGATTCCCGCGCTTCGGGGTCTTTCGCGGAGGAGGCCAGTTCGGCCGCCAGATGCGCGCGGTAATCGGCCAGGAATCCGCTGCGGGCGGCATCGATCGCCGAGCTCGCGTAGACACGGATGCCGGGAAACTCTGCGCGCAGCCGCGGATTGCCGCCGACGTGATCCAAGTGCCAGTGCGAATTGATGATGGCTGCGATGGGACGATTCTGCTCGCGCGCGAAATCCAGCAATTGCTGCGCATGTTCCTTGTGCCGGCCGGTGTCGAACACGATCAGTCCGTTCGGCGCAACGATGATGATGCTGTTGCCGTCGGGTTGGCGGTGCGGTGTGGCTTCACCCTCGATGAGGTAAGTGCCGGGCGCGAT
>Ga0209488_10000518_pt1 | contig 32857 bp, 29 predicted proteins | sample Rivendell_Oct201_8_FD_188349 | JGI IMG/M metagenome (GOLD analysis project Ga0209488, IMG submission 188349) | Vadose zone soil microbial communities from the Eel River Critical Zone Observatory, Northern California, USA -... | ecosystem: Environmental > Terrestrial > Soil > Vadose zone >...
GCCGCTGACGGTCTCGCGCGCCTCGCCGCCGCCGGGCAGGCTGTTGGGCCCGCGGAATGGCGAATGGAAGCCGGGATAGCCCTGCCACACGCCGGTCGATTGGAAATGCAGGCTCCACGTGGCATTCTCGGCCCCGGCCGGCGAGGGGGCGTCGCTCGCTTCCGCCGCGGCGCACCCGCCGTTCGACCAAAGCAGGCCTGCCGCGACGACAGCAAGCGCCATCCTCCATCGCTGACCGGCGATGTGCCGTCTCTCTTCCGCCACGCGCGCACCCTTGGGCTGTGGCGCTTCATAGCATGGCCATCGGCGCGGGCAACCGCTTCGAAGCGTGCGTCATGGCGCGTTCGCCCGAGCGTTGTCGCTCCTGGTCCTGGTCAGCTCCACCGGCCGCCGGCCGCCTACCGCCACGCCAGCTTGTGCCGTCACGTGCTACAATTTCGCGATGGCGCCTCGGCAAATCAGGAGCATCGCGGTCTCATGCGACTGCTTGTGGTCGAAGACAACAACGATCTCGCTCAGCTCCTGCTCAAGGGGCTCGGCGCCGAGGGCTTTGCCGCCGATGTGGTGACGACGGCGGGCGAGGCGCGGGCGGCGCTGGCGACGACGCGCTACGCGGCGGTCATGCTCGATCTCGGCCTGCCGGACGGCGACGGGCTCGCGGTATTGCGCGAGCTGCGCGAGCGCAAGGACGCGACCCCGGTGCTGGTGCTGACCGCGCGCGGCGGCGTGCACGACCGCGTCGCAGGGCTGCGCAGCGGCGCCGACGATTATCTCGCCAAGCCTTTCGCCTTCGAGGAGCTGGTGGCGCGCGTGCAGGCGCTTCTGCGGCGGCCCGGCGACTTGCTCGGCCAGCTGTTGCGCGTCGGCAATGTCGCCTTCGACACCGAGGCGCGGCAGGCCTTCGTCGACGATAAGCCGCAATTCTTCTCCGCCCGCGAGGTCGCCGTGCTGGAGATCCTGATGCGGCGCAGCGGCCGCGTGGTGTCGAAGAAGCTCGTCGAGGACCATCTCTTCGGCCTTTCCGCCGATGTCGGCTCCAACGCCGTCGAGGTCTACATCCATCGCCTGCGCAAGCAGCTCGCCGATGCCGGCGGCAAGGTGCAGATCCACACCATCCGCGGCGTCGGCTACCTCATCGCCGAGGACCGCGAGCGGTGATCCGCTTCAAGTCGATCATCTCGCGCATCATCTCGCTGCACGTCATCGCCATCGGCATCACGTCGATCTGCATGCCCTTGGCGCTCTATTGGCTGCTCAGCTCGACGGCGACCGACTTGCAGCATCGCGCGCTGCGCGACCATGCCGAGACCATCGCGCGCTATCTCGAGGCCGGCCCGGACGGAGCCTGGTCGCTCAGGCTTCCTGCCGGGTTGGAGGAACTCTACTCGGAGAGCTACGGCCGCTACGCCTATGCGGTGCTCGACGGCGCCGGCAAGACCCTTTTCAGCTCGCTCGCCGACCACGCACCGATCTTCCCGGACGACCGGCGCGCGCCCGGCCCGTCCTTCCTGGAGACGCGCCGCGGCGACGCGGTGATCTATGGCGCGAGCATCCCCAAGCAGGTCGGCGGCCGGACGGTGTGGATCCAGGTGGCGCAGGACCTTTCGCACCGCGACGTGCTGATCGACGACATCGTCGCCGATTTCTTCCCGCGCGTCGGCTGGATCATCCTGCCGATCCTGCTGTTGCTGCTGGCGATCGACATCGCCATCTTCCGCCGCGCGCTGCGACCGGTGCTCAAGGCCTCCGACACGGCGCAGACGATCAGCCCGGCGCGGACCGAGGTGCGGCTGCCGACGGCGGACATCCCGCGCGAGATCCTGCCGCTGGTCAGCGCCGTCAACCAGGCGCTCGAGCGCCTGGAGCACGGCTTCCGCACGCAGCGCGAGTTCACCGCCGATGCCGCGCATGAGCTGCGCACGCCGCTCACCGTCCTGCGCGCGCGCATCGACACGCTCGCCGACCAGCGCGTGCGCGAGGCGCTGCGCCAGGACATCGCCGGCATGAGCCGGATCGTGAGCCAGCTCCTCGACATCGCCGAGCTCGAGAGCTTCGTCGTCGATCCCGCCGAGCAGGCCGACCTGCAAAGCGTGTGCGCGGAGGTCGCGAGCTTCATGGCGCCGCTGGCGCTGGCGCAGGACAAGAGCATCGCCCTTACCGGCGCCAAGGGCCCGGTGTGGATCAAGGGCAATCCGGAAACCCTGTTCCAGGCGATCCGCAACCTGGCCGAGAACGCCATCCATCACACGCCCGCGGGAACGACGGTCGAGATCGAAGTCACTGAGCCCGGCGTGGCGCGCGTGCTCGATGACGGGCCGGGCGTCCCCGAGAGCGAGCGCCAGGTCATCTTCCGCCGCTTCTGGCGGCGCGACCGCCGCCGCTCCGGCAATGCCGGGCTCGGCCTCTCCATCGTCTCGCGCATCGTCGAGGCGCATGCCGGGTCGATCGCGGTCGAGAACCGCGCCGGCGGCGGCGCCGTGTTCTCGGTGAGCTTCGTCCCGGCGCGATGATCCGCCACGCGGCGCCGTCGCCATGGTCCGTCCATCAGCCGTATGTGGTGCCGAGCTGGTCCACCACGTGGTCCCAATCTGGTGCACTCCGGCGGCAGGAATGGTCCACTCGGCGCAGGATGTATAGGTTTCACGTGATACGCGCGGGCCCGGGACGCGCGGTTTCTGCGGCTTTGCCCGCCCCCGCCCGGCGCGGCCGCCTCCCGCTATGGTGAAAACTGTAGCACTCGACCGGACGACACGTCATCGCCGCGGCGGCGCCGAGCTGCCTTCTCCCGCCGGCGGCGACACGGCGAAGGCTTCCCGGCACTTGTTCTTGTCGCCGAGGCCGGTGTCGACCATCGGCAGCAGCACGGCGGGCGGCGTGAGCAGGCCGATGGCGGCGCCCAGCCGCTTGGCGAGCCCGACCGTCTCGGAGGCAACCTCCGGCTTGGCGAACGTGCCGCGAATCTCGAGCGGCACGCCGAACCGGCTCGATCCGGCGCGCTTGGGATAGGGCTTGAGGTCGAGGAAGAGGGTCTCGTCGGCGAGGTTGACGTTGCCCTGACCGGTGACGACGGTCGCGTCGGTATCGAGCAGGAGCGTCGTCGCCGTCGCCACCCCGTCGCGCAGGGTGAAGCGTTCGATCAAACAGTTGATCGGGTGCGGCCGATGGCTGGTCGGTGCAAGGCCCAGCGCCTCGGCGATGTCGCGCTCGAACATGCGGGCGAGCGAGGAGCTCAAGCGGCCGCCCTGCAGGAAGAGCCCGATATCGCCGCGCAGGCCCGCGATAATCTGCCGCTGCGTCATCCCCGCCGATTCGAGTTGGGCGAAGCCGCCGAGCACGCCTGCCGTCTGCTTCATGTCGTCGCGGATGTTCGTGCCGGCGAGCAGCTGGTGCAGGTCGATGTGGCGGATCTCGATATCGGCGCGGAAGCGCGGCGGGCTCGCGGTCGAGCGGTATTCGAGGTCGCCCAGCACCTCGCCGCGCGCGATGGCGACGCGCGCCGGGTTGATGCGCATCGTGCCGTCCTTGAGCGACAGGCTGAAGGCGACGCGCTCGAAGGGTAGCCCGGCGGCCGGCTTCACCCGCGGCGCATCGAGCGAGACGTCGGCGTTGAGGCCGAGCAGCTTGCCGATGGGCAGGCGCAGATCCGGGATGACGCGGCCCTCGTCGCCCGGGTCGCGCGGCACGTCTTGCGGGCGTTTGTTGGGGTCGCCGCCGTAGAAGCCCCTGAGGTCGGCGAGATCGAGGTATTCGGCGGCGAGATCGGCGCGGATATAGGGCACGGTCCCGCCCTCGTCGACGAGGATGTCGCCGCCGACATGGCTGGCGCCGATATGCCCGGTGACGCGGCTGAAGCGCCATTGCGCACCGTCGCGCCGCATCTCGCCGGCGAGGCGATAGATCGGCATTTTCGGCACAGGCACGCCGAGCGTCGCCAGAAACTCCTGGATGTTCTGCCCTTTGAGGTCGACGCGCAGCGCCAGCGGCGTCTGGGCGAAGGGATCGCCGATGGTGCCGTCGACGAGGAAATTGTTGGTGCCGAGGTGGCCGTCGAGCTTGACCGGGTAAGGCTCGCGCCGGGCTTGCAGCCGAGTCAGCGGCGCGATCGTCGCCGACAAGGCAAAGGGCTGCCGCTGAAAGACGCCGGCTGCGGCGATATGGATCGGGCTGTCGGCATCGGGCGTCTTGGCCGATAGCTCGTCGACCGCGATATCCGTCTCGGCGCCGCTCTGGCCGTTGCGGAAATGGAAGCGGCCGTGGCGCAGCGCGGCCTCGCCGATCTCGGCGACGCGGCTCAGCGGCGACAGCGTGCTCGGCTCGCCCGAGCGCGTCCAATTGCGCTTGCCTTCGGCCGAGGTCTCCAGGAACACCGCGGGCTCGTCGAGGATGAGGCGGCGCACGTGCAGGCTCAGGCGCAGCAGCGCGCCCGGGTCGAGCTCCAGCTCGAGATGCTTGGCGGCGAGCATGTCGGGCGTCGAGCCCCACGCCGCATTGGCGACATGGATGTCCTCGCCGGTGATGCGCAGCGGGCGGCCCCAGCGGATCTCGAGGTGGCCGATCGTCACCCGCCGCGCCAGCGCGGCCGAGGCGCGGCTCTCGATCAACTCGGCGACCAGCGTGCCGCCGCCGATGGCCAGGGCGGCGATCGCCGCGCCGGCCAAGAGCGCCAGCCCGGCCAGGATCAAACCAGCGATCTTGATGGCGCGCATCGTCCTCTCCCCGGGCGGCGAACCCCGAGAGCAGCGTTGTTGTGACCCCGGCGATCGCATCGTCGTCTCATCAGGGCGGCGCTCGCGCGCGGCCCAACTCCACGACGAATGCCGCCGGGGAAACCCCACGCATGAAGACAACGCGCCGTCGCGTGCGATGTTCCGCACGCCAACGGAAAGGCCGCGGAAACGACGTCAGGACCCGGGCACCGCGCCCACCGGGAAAATGCCCAGGCTTGCCTGTCGCTTGCCGCGTGCCGCCGGCGCTCAGAAGTTCCCGTAGGTGCGTTTGTCGAAGTAGTCGATCATGCGCGACCCGTCCGGCATCTTGTCCATCATGTTGTCGACGATGTAGGCCTTGCCGCCGGACATCACGATCATGATCGGGCCGTTCAGCGGCTTGGCATGCTTCATCGCCACGTCCATCGACGCCTTGTCGACATGACCCATCACCATCCGGCCAGTGTCCGGGTAGAAGAGCAAGACGCCGTCATAGGAGGCGGGTGAATCGGCAAGGGCCGGCGCCGCCATCGCGCCGAGCGCGGCCAATCCAAGCAGAGCATTGCGGAAAGCAGACATGAAACCCTCCATGGTCTTGTGTTCGTGGCGTCGCGTCGTCTCCGCGTCGGAGACGACGGGCGCGGCAGCGCGGATTCGGCATGAACAGTCCGCCTTTGCTGGCCGGCCCCACCCTATCTCCGGACGGCGCTCAACCGCGCTCATCGCTCCGTGAGGTCACGCACACGTGTGACCGCGCGAGCGCCGGCGGAGCCGCCCAGCGTCGGGCAAGAATCGTGCGATTCTTGCCGTGCGCCCCCATTGGCGTAAGATCGTCAACCGCGTCAGCGGGTTGCCGATCGCTTGCGAGCGATAGGGGAATCTCATGGAGATGCATCAGGTCCGCTATTTCCTCGCCGTTGCGGACAAGCTCAATTTCACCCGGGCGGCCGAGCATTGCGACGTCACCCAGCCGGCGCTGACCCGCGCCATAAAATCGCTCGAGGAAGAGCTGGGCGGGCCGCTCTTCCATCGCGAGCGGACCAACACGCATCTGACCGAGCTCGGCCGCATGGTCCGGCCGCATCTCGAGCAGGTCTACCGGGAAGCGCTGGAAGCCAAGCGCCGCGCCCAGGACTTCACCCATCTGCGCAACACCATGCTCAAGCTCGGCATCATGTGCACCATCGCGCCGGATCAGATCATCGACCTGATCGGCTCGATCCAGCAGCGGCATCCCGGCGTCGAGCTGCAGCTCAGCGACGCCAATGCGTGGGACCTGCAGGAGCGGCTTCTCGACGGTCGCCTCGAGGTGGCGATCTATTGCCTGCCCGGACGCGAGCCTGACGAGCGCACCCACGTCGTGCCGCTCTTCCGCGAGCAGATCGTTGCCGCCATCAACCCTCGCCACCGGCTGGCGAATGCCAGCACGATCCGCGTCGCCGATCTCGACGGCGAATGCTACATCCATCGCATGAACTGCGAATTCGCGGGCTACGCCGATCCCGTCTTCGCCGCCCAGAACGTCAAGTGCAAAGCCATCTATTGGAGCGATCGCGACGACTGGACGCTGGCCATGGTCGCGACCGGCCTGGGTTGGGCCTTTATGCCGGCGAACTCGGTGAAGCATCCGGGCGTGGTCGGGCTGCCGATCGTCGCACCGGAATTCTGGCGCCAGGTGAACATGATCACGGTGCGCGGCCGCCCGCACTCGCCGGCGGTCGGCGCGTTGCTGCGAGAAGCCTTGCGGGTCAAGTGGTTCGGCCAGCCGGCGCTCGCCTTGCGCCGCGAGGCCCGGGGGGCCGCGAAGCCACCGGCCGGGGCAGCCGCACCGGAGCCGCTTGACGCGGCGGCGAGCCCGGCGGGCTGAGTCCTCATTCAGCGGCAAGAGCGGCGGCAGGAGAGACCGCTCGGCTCAGCTCGCGCGTCCGCGAGGTCTCGATCTCTCGCTGCAGGAAATAGTTGAGCGCGGTGCGCAGCACGATGATGGCGGCGAGCTGGCCGATCTCGTTCCAGGTCGGCGCTACGGCGGTGCGCAGGATATCGGCGGCGAGCTCGAATTCGAGCGCCAGGGCGAGCCAGCGGCCCAGCCGGAGACGGACATCCTCCTTGCGGCCGGCCGGGCCGGGGACCGCGTCCCCGCCGGCGCCTTGCCGCGCGAACATCAGCAGCGACCGCAGCACGGCCTCGATGATCGCCAGCCCGATCACCAGCGCCGCCGCAGCCTCCGTGGCCGAAGCGAGATGGAGCGTCAGCGCTTTGACGAAATCCTCCATGGCGGCGCTCCGCTCAGTAGGGGACGCCGTGCTGGCGCGCCTGCTTCAGCGCCTCGGCGTACCATTCGAGCTCGGCGATGAAGCGGCCGACGCGCTGCTCGAATGCCGGGTTGTTGGGGTGGCCGGAGACGTCGAATGCGTCCTGCACGTGCGGCACAGGGAAGAGCGAGGGGATGCTGGGCATACCGAGCTCGGCCAGCGTCATGCGCAGCTGCATGGCGGCACGCACGCCGCCGAACGCGCCCGCCGAGTAGGAGACGATGGCCGAGGGGCGGAAGAAATACTCCTCGAGGAAATGGTCGAGCATGTTCTTGAGCGCCGGCGGGATGCCGTGATTGTACTCGCCGCTGACGATGACGAAGGCGTCGGCGGCGCGGTAGAGGCGCGCCAGCCGCTCGAGCACGTCGGGCGCCTTGCCCTTCTCGTATTCCTTGTACATGCGGTCGAGCAGCGGCAGGCGCAGCTCGGCGGCGTCGACCAGCGTGGTGCGGTGGCCGCGGCGCTGCAGCTGCGCGTCGATGAAGCGCGCGGCCTTGATGCCCTGGCGGGTTTCGCGGACCGAGCCGTAGAGGACGGGAATGGAGAGGGACATGTCACGCCTCCTCTGCCTTACATGGGCCAGGGCAGCGCCAGGACAACCAGCAAGACGGGCCCGCTGGCGCCGAGCAGGACCGCCAGGGTGCAGGCGGCGACCCGCTCGCGCGCGCTCCACCGCCGCCAATCCGCGCGAGCGTCGCGGACGAGATGCGGATTGCGGCGAGGCGCGACGCTCATCGCGCCGTCTCCATCGCCGGCAGCTTCAGGCCTACCGCCAGGAGCGCCGCCACGGCGAGCGACAACGCGACGCCGGCGACGCACGCCGTCCAGCCGAAGCGGTCGAAGAGCTGGCCGAGCACGGCGGCGCCGACGAGGCCGCCGAAGAAGTAGCAGGCGAGATAGATGCCGCTGGCGGAGCCGCGGTCCGCCGTCGCGGCACGGCCGACGAAGCCCGTCGCCGTTGCCTGGGCGAAGAAGGTGCCGACGCCGACCAGGGCGAGGCCGACGAGAACGGCGGCGAGGTTCGGCGTGACCAGCAGCGGCAGGCCGATGCCGGCCACTGCCAGCGCGCCCCAGAAGGTCGGCCGCGTGCCGAAGCGCCGGACGGCGAGGCCGGCGGCAAGCGTGGTGGCGACGGAGGGAAGGAAGACGAAATAGACGAAGCCCAGCGTCATCATGCCGATGGCGAAGGGAGCGCGCACGAGCACGAAGTTCACATAGGTGAAGGTGCCGATGAAGGCGAAGAGAATGCAGAAGCCGATGGCGAAGGTGGCGCGCAGCGGCGGGTTGCGCAGATGCGCGTGCCACGTGGCGAGCGCCGAGGCCGACGCCGTCCCGCCTTCGGCCGGCATGGGCGTCGTCTGGTTCAGGCTGTAATGCACCAGCACCGCGCCCAAGAGGTTGAGCAGTGCGAAGACATAGAAATTGACGGCGAGGCCGAGATGGTCGGCGAGCGCCGCCGACAGCAGCCGGCCGACCAGATTGCTCGCGACGTTGCCGGTGATGTACGCGGCAAAGGCGCTGGTGGTGTTGGCGGCGCTGCAGTGCTCGGAGAGATAGGCGAGGGTGAGCGTGAAGGCCGTGGCCATGAAGAGCCCCTGCACGATGCGCAGCACCGTGAAGACGGCGAGGTTGGGTGCGATGGCGAGCAGCGCCGTCGGAAGCGACAGCAGCGCCAGGCTCAGGAGGATGCCGCGCCGCCGATCGATGCGGCGGCTGAGAAAGGCCATGGCCAGACCCGCGACCGCCATGCCCAGCGTACTGGCATTGACGGCGACCCCCATCGCCGCCGGCGTGACGTGATAGACCCTGACCAGCACCGGCAGGATGGCCTGGGTGGCGAAGAGATCGACCACGGTGAGAAACGCGGTCAGTCCGATGACGAAGCTGCGCCGCAGCGCGCCGTGGGCGCGATCGTGGCGTGCCGCCATCGGCAGCGCTTCGAGGTAGCTCGCTTTGTCCATGGCGATCGAGCTCCGTGGTCGATGGTGAAAGACCGGAGTGTGACGGCAGGGGGGAGCTGACGCGTCACACTCCGAGCGGGCGCGACGAGGCGCCCGCGGTTACATGTTGTGGTCTTTCGCGTCGTGCAGGATATCCGCGGATAGCAACACGACCGTCTGATTGCCGGTGTTCTGCCACCAATGCGCCGTGCCGGTCGCCTCGCGCGACACCTCGCCGGCCTTGTGCAGGATGGGCACCGAGCAATTGCTGGCGTATTCGTAGATGTCGCCGCTGATGATGTAGATGATGGCGGGGCGGTCGCCATGGCTGTGCCAGGCGACGATGCCGCCGGGCTTGATCTCGAGCTTGCGCAGCCGCAACTGGTGATCCGACAGCGCGACCTTTTCCTTCGCCAGGTCGACCGACGCCAGGACCACGTCGGTCACGTCCTTGCTGGCGGTCGCGCCGGGCTTCGTCACGTCGGTGCCGCGCTTGTCGGCGGGGCATTCCCCGGCGAAAGCCGCGCCTGCCGCCAGCGACGTCGCCAGGGCGACCACGGCGGCTCTCAGTACAGTCCTCGTCGATGTGATCATGTTGCTTCTCCTCTGATTGCTCGGGCGCTGGGCGCAAGGCCTGCCGCGCTGTTAGAAAGGATCAAGCATCTGCTCGCGTCGCGGAAATGCCGTTTGGCTCTCGTTTCGATGCCCGGACGTTATGCTCACTCTTCCGCCGATTCATGGATCAGCACGCCCTGCAGGGGATCGACATGGCAGACCCAGGGCTGCTCGGCGATGACGCGCTGGGCGTGCTCGTAGCCCGCGAGCCAGCGGGTGCGGATGCCGGCGCGCGTGAAATCGATGTCCTTGGTGTGGTCCTCGCGGTCGAGCCGCGGCGACAGCAGGCGCACGAGATGCATGGTCGTGCCGCAGCCGTAACCGAGCAGCTCGCGCACCTCGGGATCGTTCTGCTGCACGTCGGAGAGCCGACTGCCGAGCTCGCGGATGACGTGGCGCAGGCGATGGATCTGCTCCTGCCGCATGACGTGGCTCTTGCCGCGGCTCGCATACTGGATGTCCTTCTGCCGGCCGAGCACCTGCCAGATGGTGCCGGGCTCGGAGCCGTTGGGCTGCCACATGTTGACGGAGATGATCAGCGAATCGCGGCGCGGATTGTCGTCGAGCACGACTTCGACCGGCGTATTCGAGTAGAGTCCGCCGTCCCAATAGGGCTCGCCGTCGATGCGCACCGCCGGGAAGCCCGGCGGCAGCGCGCCCGAGGCCATGATGTGCGCCGGCCCGAGCGCCATGTCGCGGCTGTCGAAATAGCGCATCTCGCCGCTGCGCACGCTCACGGCGCCGACGGTGAGACGCGTCTGCCGGCGGTTGAGGTGGTCGAAATCGACGAGCTCGCCCAGCGTGCGCTGGAGCGGCTCGGTGGTGTAGAACGCCGCGCGCTCGATGCCGACCGGGAAATGGATGCCCCAGGGCGCATGGGGATTGGCCTGGAAGAAGCCGGCCACGCCCTGCGTGATGGTGTGCAGATTGGCGAGCGCGCCGGCGAAGAACGCCGACGACCACGCCTCGTCGAAGGTGCGGCGGTTGCCGAGCCTGCCCCAGAATTCCTGCAGGCGCTCGAGGCGATGCTCGGGCGCATTGCCGGCGATGAGGGCGCCGTTGATGGCGCCGATCGAAGTGCCGATCACCCAGTCGGGCTCGATGCCGCCTTCCATCAGGCCCTGATAGACGCCGGCCTGATAGGCGCCGAGTGCGCCGCCGCCTTGCAGCACCAGCACGACCTGCCCGACCGGCTTCTCGGGCGTCGGTGCCTTGCGCGGCTCTTTCCCGACCGCAGGCGTCTTGCTGATCGCGATCCTCGGCTGGGTCGCTTTGCCCCGGGTGGGCCGTGTCATGCTGGTGTCGACGTCCATGGTAACCTCCCTGTCGCTCAATGCGCGGTCCAGCCGCCGTCGACCGGAATGATCGCGCCGGTGATCGATGCCGCCCCGTCGGAGGCGAGAAAGGCGGCCAGCGCCGCCACCTCCTCCACCGTGACGAACTGCTTGGTCGGCTGCGCCGCCAGCAGCACGTCCCGCACCACCTCCTCCTCGGTGATGCCGCGCGCCTTCGCCGTGTCCGGGATCTGCTTCTCGACCAGCGGCGTCAGCACGTAGCCCGGGCAGATCGCGTTGACGGTGATGCCGCGCTCGGCCACTTCGAGGGCGACCGTCTTGGTCAGCCCGGCGATGCCGTGCTTGGCCGCGACATAGGCCGACTTGAAGGGCGACGCGACGAGCGCGTGCGCCGAGGCGACATTGATGATCCGTCCCCAGCCGCGCTGCTTCATGGTGGGTACGGCGTGGCGGATGGTATGGAACGAGGCGACCAGGTTGATGGCGATGATCGCGTTCCATTTCTCGACGGGAAATTCTTCGATCGCCGCGACGTGCTGGATGCCGGCGTTGTTGACGAGAATGTCGACCGCGCCGAACTCGCGGATCGCGCGCGTCATCATCCCCGCGATGGCGTCGGGCTTGCTCATGTCGGCGCCGTCGTGGCGGACGGTGACGCCGTGCGAGCGGGCAATGCGCGTGCGCAGCGCGGCGATCTCGCCGGCATCGCCGAAGCCGTTGAGCACGATGTTGCAGCCTTGCGCTGCGAATTCCTCGGCGATGCCCTGGCCGATGCCGCTGGTGGAGCCGGTGACGACGGCGGTCTTTCCCTTCAACATGTGGCGCTCCCTTTGGTTGGCGGCTGGCCGAGGACGGCGCAGTCCGATATGTGGCAATGAGCTTAGATCCGGGCGCGCGTCACGCCCGCTCAGCGGCGCGTGAGCGCAAGCGAATGTGAGAATTCTGTCGCGGCTTCATCGCCGGCTCGCTCCGGGTGACGGCGTTCACGCGGCGTGTTGCGCCAGGGGCGATAGACGGTATCCGCCCGGCTCCGTCACCAGGATCGTCGCCGCGCGCGGGTCGCGCTCGAGCTTGCGGCGCAAACGGTAGACATGCGTCTCGATGGTGTGGGCATTGACGGTGCGACCGCCCCAGACGTCGCGCAGCAGCTGCTCGCGCGGGATCGGCCGGTCGCCGGCACGGTAGAGATGCTTGAGGATCGCCGTCTCGGTCTCGGTCAGCCGCAGCTTCTTCTGGTCGGCGCGGCGCACCAGCATCCGCGTGCCCGGCCGGAACATGAACGGCCCGACATGGAAATCGGCGTCGTCGCTCAGCTGGCGCTGCCGCAGATGAGCGCGCAGGCGGGCCAGCAGCGCGCTCATGCCGAACGGCCGCGCGATGTAGTCGTTGGCGCCCGATTCCAGTGCCAGTACGGTCTCGCTGTCGCCGCCATTTCCGACGACGAGCAGCAGCGAGCGGATGCCGCGGCGGCGCGCGACCCAACAGAAATCGCTGGCGCCGAGATCCGGCACCGCGCTTTCGATCAGCGCAAGGTCGAACGTCTCGTGGCTGAGGAGGGCGAGCGCCTCGGCGCTATTTCCGGCTTGCCCGATGATCGGGTCGCCGAACAGCGCGAGGCGCTGCGCCAGCACCTGGCGCTCGCGCTCGTTGCCATCGACCAACAGGATCTTGCACGCCATTTGCTTCCTCCCTTTCGTCCGGGCGACTAGGCGGCGCTGCGCTGTGCGTTGACGGAGGCCAGCCGATAGCCGCGACCGTCGGTCACGATCAGCCTGACCGTGCGCCGGTCGTCGCCGATCTTGCGGCGTAGCCGATGCACATGCGTCTGCACCGTGTGCGTGTCGACGCCGGCGTGGTAGCCCCAGACATCGGTCAGCAGGCGCGATTGCGACACCGACCGGTCGCCGGCGCGATGCAGGTATTTGAGCAGATCGGTCTCGCGCACGGTGAGGCGGATCTCCTCGCCGCTCGCCGTGTCCAGCAGCAGCTTCTCGCCGACGCGCAGCAGGAAACGCCCCATCGGGATCGACGCCGCCTCGCACTGTTCGTATTGGCGCAGATGCGCGCGCAGCCGCGCCATCAGCACATTGGCGCGAACCGGCTGGGCGAGATAGTCGATGGCCCCCGCCTCGAGCGCCAGGATCACGGCTGCCTCGCCGCCGGACCCCAGCACCATCATGGGCATGCGCGCACCTTGGCGCCGCGCCTGGCGGCAGAACGCCGCTTCGTCCAGGTCCGGCAGCGGCGCATCCACCAGCACCGCCGTGTGATGACTGTCGGCGAGGAGCCGCAGCGCCTCCGCCGCGCTGCCCGCCCAGCCGATCACGAATTCGTCATAGAGGGCGAGTTGCCGCAGCGGCGATTGATTGGACGAGTGCTCGGGGCTGACGATCAGGAGATGGTGTGCTGCTTTCATGGCACGTCCCTCGCGGTGTCTCTCACTTGTTCGCTCGCCCCGTCGAAAAGTTTCAGCGTCCGATCGGGAGATGGGATCGAAAAGGTCCGGCGCTGCATCCGGAGCGCGGCGCGTGCGCCCCGGATGTACAGCGGTCGGGCACCGTCGGAACGCCTCAGCGCGCGTTCGTCGCGACCATGCGCTTGCCGAAGCCGGCCGACGCGCTGGCGGTGATGAGCGCGTCGCGGTCGCCGGTCCAGGCATTGCTGCCGACGGTGAAGCGGTCGTCCGCCTTGGTCATGCCGGTGGCGACCGGGGACGTCGCCGACTGGCGGATGACCGTCTCGTGGTCGCCGCCGCCGAAGGCGTCGTAGGCATGGGCCGTGCCGGCCAGTCCGGAGATCACGAGAGCGAGCGCCACAGCGGCGAAGCGGGTGTTGCTGAACATTGTCGTACTCCTTCATGTCGGCGCCGGGGTGCTTCGGCATGCGGCGGGCGCCGGGTGCTGCATGCCTGCTGATGACCTCATTCGGTCGTGTGTGACTGTGACAGCGCCGGGCAAGCGGCGGAAATGCCGAGTGCCTATGGTTTCGATGCACGGGGCTTATCGCCGCCCATGCCGGCGATGCCTCTCCGACATCGATTCCATGAGTCCCGCCTATCGCGGTCCTGACCTATACTCGGGGCGTGGGAAAACGGATGCGCATGCGCGGCTTTCGCTGCGCATCCAAGGGTCGAGGTCTGCCGAGATGTCCCTGCGCGACAAGCTTGACGAACGGTGGCGGCGAATGCGCGAGCGCTCGCCCGAGGTTGGGCAAGCTTATGACGCGCTGGTGCAGACGCTCGTCGCGAGCGGGCTCACCGAGACCAGCCTCAAGGCCGGCGAGCGCATGCCCGATTTCGCCCTGCCCAACGTCGAGGGGCGCTTCGTCGCGTCGCAGGCGCTGCTCGAGCGCGGGCCGCTCGTGGTCAGCTTCTTCCGCGGCGGCTGGTGCCCGTTCTGCACCACGGAGCTGACGGCGCTGCAGCAAACCGTGCCGGACATCGAGGCGCGCGGCGCGAGCCTGGTGGCGATCACGCCCGATACGGGCGCGGCGCTCGCGGCGGCGAAGCGCGACAATGCGCTCGCCTACGAGGTGTTGAGCGATCTCGACTTCGGGCTGGGGCTACAGTTCGGCCTGGTGTTCCGCGTGCCCGATGCGATCCGCGACCTCTATCGCCGTCTCGACCTCGATCTCGGCGCGCGCCACGGCAACGCGCATGACGCCTGGCTGCTGCCGATACCCGCGACCTACATCGTCGATCGCCGCGGCGTAGTGCGGTACGCGGAGATCGATTGCGATTTCCGGCGACGCATGGAGCCGGCCGCGATCGTCCGCGTGCTCGACGAGCTGCGCGCCGAGGGGCGCTCAGGCGGCGATGGCAAACTCGTGGACGAAATCGCGCGTCCGGGTCAGCCGGACGAAGGCGTCAAGCGCGGGTGAGAAGCGCCGGCCGCTGACGACCGCGAGCACGACCGCGCGCTGCAGCGCCGGCTCGGCCAGCGGGCGCGTCACCAGCGCCGGCAAGACCGGCAGATGCTCCGGCACCAGCGCGATGCCGAGCCCGGCCAAGGCGAGATGCTGGATGTGTTCCTCGCTGTCGCTGAGATGGCGCAGCCGCGGCGTGATCTGCGCCGCCGCGCACAGCTCCTGCAGCCGCATCGTCGCGTCGCAGCCGCGCCGGCCGAGCAGCGTCTCGCCCTCGAGGGCCGAAAGCGCGATCGCGTCGCGCGACGCCAGGCGGTGCGCCGGGGCAAAGGCGAGCCGGTAGCGCTCCTTGAACAAGGCCCAGCTGTTGAGGCGCTCCGGCAGGTCCTTGCGCTGGTCGAGGAACGCCGCGTCGATCTCCCCCTGCAGCAGCGCCTCGACGAGCGCGCCCTGCTCGGCCATCTTGAGCTCGAGATCGAGCATCGGGATGCGTCGCGTCAGCTCCTGCAGCGAGGCGGTGACCACGTGCGCGGAGATCGTCGGCGGCAAGCCCAGCCGCAGCGACGCGACCTCGCTCTTGCGGAAGCGGGTGGCGTGCTCCTTGGCGGCCTCGGCCGCCGCCAGCGTCTGCTCCAGCAGCGGCCGCATCAGGCGGCCAAGCTCGGTCAGCTGCGTCAGGTTGCGCTCGCGCTGGAAGAGCGGGCCGCCGAGCTCCTCCTCCAGGCGCTGGATGGCGCGGGTGAGGGCGGGCTGCGTCACGTTGCAGGCCTCGGCGGCGCGCGTGAAGTTCAACGCCTTGCACAGCGCCACGTAGTAGCGGACCTGGTGCAGCTCCATGGCGGCGACTGTATCATGAATGGCGCAATCCCCTAGCCGCGCGCGCCGCCATCTGTGCTAGAGATGGGTGGGGAAAGGGCCAAGCGGGGCAAAAGCCCCCTCGCATGAAGGTGTCGCATGGGCTCCGAGCCGGGCCATGACGCCGGCAAAGCCGCGCCGCGGCCGGCGGAGATCGGCGCGCTCATGCGCCAAGCCATCGCCTTCCATCGCGCCGGGATGCTCGCCGAGGCCGCGCCCTTCTACGGCCAGATCCTCGAGCGGCAGCCTGATCACCGCGACGCGCTGCATTTTCTCGGCGTGCTGTCGCATCAGCAAGGCGACGACACGAATGCGGTGGCGCTGATCAGCCGAGCGCTGGCGCTCGATGACGGCGATCCCGCGCTTCACGCCAATCTCGGCATTGCCCTGAAGGGGTGTGGGCGGGTCGATGCCGCCATTTCCGCCTACCAGCGGGCGATCGCGCTCGCCCCGGAATTCCCCGAAGCGCACAACAACCTGGGCATTGCGCTGTACCAGCAGGGCAAACTCGACGACGCCGTTTCCCACTATCGCACCGCGCTGGCGCACCGCCCGGCATATGCCGACGCACATTTCAACCTGGCGGCGGCGCTGCGCAAGCAAGGGGCGCTGGAGGAGGCGCTCGCCGCCTATCAAAGGGCCCTCGACTGCCGCTCCCGTTATCCCGAGGCGCTGCATGGGCTCGCCAGCATCCAGGTGGAGCTCAAGCGCCTCGACGAGGCGGCCGCGACCTATCGGCGCTACCTCGCCGAACGCCCCGACGATCCCGACGCGATCAAGTCGCTGGGCGTTCTGTTGACCATGCTGCGGCGCAATGACGAGGCCATCGCCGTCTATGCCGCGGGGCTGAAGAAGCACCCGGAGGACACGGGAATCCTCAACAACATGGGCATCGTGCTGATGGCCGGGGCGCGCATCGCCGAAGCAGGCGCCGCCTTCCGCGCGGCCCTCGAGCACAAGCCCGATTTCGCCGATGCGCAATACAATGAAGGCGTCGTTCTGGAGAGGACAGGCCGGACGGAAGAGGCGGCCGCCGCCTTCGAGGCGACGCTGCGGCTGCAGCCGGAGCATCCCCAGGCGCATCAGGCGCTGGGCGCGCTCTACAGCGTGCTCGGCCGCAGCGAGGACGTGGCCCGCATCTATCGCCATTGGCGCGAGGTCGCGCCCGATCACCCGGCGGCCCGGCACATGGCCGCAACGGTCAGCGCTGCGGAAATGCCGGCCCGCGCGACGGACGACTATATCCGCACCCTCTTCGCGCCCTTCGCGCAGGCCTTCGACGAGGTGTTGGCCAAGCTGAACTACCGCGTGCCCGGGCTGCTCGCGGCACTGCTGGCGCGCTTTCCGGCCGACCGCCCCCTCGACATCGCCGATGCCGGGTGTGGCACCGGCCTCTGCGCACCGGCCTTGCGGCCGCTTGCCCGCCGGCTGGTCGGCGTCGACCTGTCGGCGGAGATGCTGGAGAAGGCGCGCGCGCGGGGGCTTTACGATGCGCTGCTCGAGGCCGAGCTGACCGCGTTCCTGCGCCAGAACGCCGCCGCCTTCGACCTCATCGTCGTCGCCGACACGCTGGTCTATTTCGGCGATCTGGCGATGCCGCTCGGCGCGGCGGCCGGCGCCCTGCGCCCGGCCGGGCGCATCGCCTTCAACCTCGAGCGCGACCCCGAGGATCACCCGGCGGGCTATCGCCTTAACCAATACGGACGCTACATGCACGGCGAAGAGCATGTCCGCCGCCGCCTCGGCGAGGCCGGTTTCACCATCCTGACGCTGGAGACGGCAACCATTCGCGAACAAGCGCTGGAGCCGGTCCAGGGCTTGCTGGTGCTGGCGACAAAGTAGCGCGGCGCCGGCGGCGGGAGATGCGGAGCGCCGGCCCGAGGCGCGGCGGCGTCCTTAAGATCACGCGGCACCCGTAAAGGAGGGGACCGCAGCTTCGGCCTCCGCGTCGATCACGGTGTCCGCCGATGATGGACGCCCTTCTCCGCTGTGATGGCCGTCACATGCGGCGCGCGACATAATCGCCAAAGTGGCCCGGACCGACGAGCCGAATTGTTGACTCTCTCGGAAGGGCCATCTACCTTCGATTTTTGCAATAGTACTTACCCAGAAGGACAAGAAGACCGCCTAATCTTAAGAAGCGGTCGGTCTAAGGGGAGGGGCGCGCGCCTGATCGGGCACGCGAGATGTTTGTGGCGACCATAGAACTTGACCGACTGATCGAGGACATTTCCCCGGATTCGCCCTGCGGCGAGAACCTGGAATACGACAAGGATTTTGTCCTCCTAGAGCAGTCGACGCGCGGCAAGGCCGAACAACAGTTCGGCGACACCATCGTGCCGGCCGAGGAGCCCGATTGGGCCGAGGTGCGGCGGCTGGCGCTCGATCTGTGCCAGCGCACCCGGGATTTGCGCGTGTTCGACTATCTGGCGCGCGCCTCCGTCCGCACCCACGGCTATGCCGGGCTGAACGACGCCCTCGCCATGGTGCGGCGCTCGCTCGAGCGCCACTGGGACAGTATTCATCCGCAACTCGATCCCGATGACGACAACGATCCGACCGCCCGGGTCAACATCATCGGCTCGCTGTGCGATGCGCAGACCATGCTGCTCGGCATCCGCCAGGCGCCGCTGGTGCAGTCGCGCGGCTTCGGACGCTTCGGCTTGCGGGACATCGCCATCGCGTCGGGAGAGATCCCCGCACCCGCGGGAATGGAGGCGCCGCCCACCATGCAAGCGATCGAAGGCGCGTTCCTCGACAGCTCGCTCGAAGACCTCCAGGCGACCGCCGACGCGGTGCGCTCCGCCGCCGAGCAGGCGCGCGCGATCGAGAACCTAGTGACGGAAAAAGTCGGCGCCAGCAATGCCGCGAGCCTCGATCCGCTGTCGAAGCTGCTCAAAGAGGCGGGCAGGGCGATCGACGCGCGGCTCGCCGCGCGCGGTGTCGGCACGGCCGAGGGCGGCGCTGCGCGCGCCAACGGACACGCCCTCAACGGCGAGGCCGCGCCGCTGTCGGTGAGCGGCCAGCTGCAGAGCCGCGACGACGTCGTGCGCATGCTCGACAAGCTCTGCGAATACTATGCGCGGGCCGAGCCGTCGAGCCCGGTGCCGCTGCTGCTGCAGCGCGCCAAGAAACTGGTGCCGATGAATTTCATGGAGATCGTCAAGGACTTGATTCCGGACGCGGTCGCGACGGCGGAGATGTACCGCGGGCGGGCGCCGGAGTGAGGCAGGCGGCGCCGCATCGGCGCTGATTGGGGAATGTGGGATGGCGCCTAGGCTGCGCCGGAGGAACAGGAGGACGTGAGATGGCAAAAATGAGCAGTCAGAAGTTTATCGCGCGCAACCGAGCGCCGCGCGTTCAGATCGAGTACGACGTCGAGGTCTTCGGCTCGCAGAAGAAAGTGCAGCTCCCGTTCGTGATGGGCGTGCTCGCCGATCTCTCGGGCAAGCCGGCCGAGGCGCTGCCGGCGGTGGCCGATCGCAAGGCGATGCTGATCGATGTCGACAATTTCGACGATCGGCTCAAGTCGATGAAGCCGCGCGTCGCCTTCCAGGTCCCGAATACGCTCACCGGCGAAGGCAATCTCAGCCTCGACATCACCTTCGAGAGCATGGACGACTTCTCGCCGGCGGCGGTCGCCCGCAAGGTCGGCGCCCTCAGCCAACTGCTCGAGGCGCGCACCCAGCTTGCCAACCTCGTCGCCTACATGGACGGCAAGACCGGCGCCGAGGAGCTGATCGGCAAGATGCTGACCGATCCGACGTTGCTCAAGACCATCGCGGCGGCGCCGAAACCCCAAGATGCGCAACCCGCGACTGGAGCGCAGGAGTAATCCCATGTCCGAAGCAAAGACGGCTGCCCAACCCCAGGCGGAAGCCAAGGAATTCAGTGATTTCGGCGCGCTCCTCAACAAGGAGTTCAAGCCGAAATCCGATCACGCGCAAGAGGCCATCCAGAGCGCCGTCAAGACATTGGCGGCGCAGGCGCTGGAGAGCTCGGTCGTCGTATCGAACGATGTCGTCAACACCATCGCCGCGATCATCGCCGAGATCGACCGCAAGCTCACCGAGCAGGTGAACCTGATCCTGCACCATCCCGATTTCCAGCAGCTCGAGGGCGCGTGGCGCGGCTTGTCCTATCTCGTCAACAACACCGAGACCGACGAGATGCTCAAGATCCGCGTGCTCAACCTCTCCAAGAAAGAGCTCGGCAAGACGCTGCGCAAGTTCAAGGGCACGGCGTGGGACCAGAGCCCGATCTTCAAGAAGATGTACGAGGAGGAGTACGGCCAGTTCGGCGGCGAGCCCTATGGCTGCCTCGTCGGCGACTACTATTTCGACCAGAGCCCGCCCGACGTCGAGCTGTTGAACGGCATCGCCCAGGTCTCGGCCGCGGCGCACTGCCCCTTCATCTCGGCCGCCGCGCCCACGCTCATGCAGATGGATTCCTGGCAGGAGCTGAGCAATCCGCGCGATCTCGCGAAGATCTTCTCGACGCCGGAATATGCGGCGTGGAAGTCGCTGCGCGACTCCGAGGATTCCCGCTATATCGGCCTCGCCATGCCGCGCTTCCTGGCCCGGCTGCCCTACGGGGCGAAGACCGACCCGGTCGAGAGCTTCGACTTCGAGGAAGTCACCGAGGGCGGCGACCACGGCAAGTATTGCTGGGCGAACTCGGCCTACGCCATGGCCGTCAACATCAACCGGTCATTCAAGCTCTATGGCTGGTGCTCGCGCATCCGCGGCATCGAGTCCGGCGGCGCCGTCGAGGGCCTGCCGGCGCACACCTTCCCGACCGATGACGGCGGCGTCGACCTGAAATGCCCGACCGAGATCGCCATCAGCGACCGCCGCGAGGCGGAGCTGGCGAAGGTCGGCTTGATGCCGCTGATCCACAAGAAGAACACCGACTTCGCCGCCTTCATCGGCGCGCAGTCGCTGCAGAAGCCGGCCGAGTACGAGGATCCGGACGCCACGTCCAACGCCAATTTGTCGGCGCGGCTGCCCTACCTCTTCGCGACCTGCCGCTTCGCCCATTATCTGAAGTGCATCGTGCGCGACAAGGTCGGATCGTTCAAGGAGCGCACCGATATGCAGCGCTGGCTGCAGGAGTGGATCATGCAATATGTCGACGGCGATCCGGCAAATTCGAGCGAAGAGACCAAGGCGAGGCGGCCGCTCGCCGCCGCCGAGGTCGTGGTCGACGAGGTCGAGGGCAACCCCGGCTACTACAGTTCCAAGTTCTATCTGCGGCCGCATTATCAGCTCGAAGGCCTCACCGTATCGTTGCGTCTCGTCTCGAAGCTTCCCTCGGCCAAGGCGGCGTAACCTGTATGTTTTCCTGATCCCTAGATCCAGACAAGGAACAAGCTCATGGCAATGGACATCTTCATCAAGATCGGCGATCTCAAGGGCGAATCGGTCGACGACAAGCACAAGGACGAAATCCACGTCCTCGCGTGGAGCTGGGGCATGTCCCAAAGCGGCAGCACGCATATGGGGCCCGGCGGCGGCGCGGGAAAAGCGAATTTCCAGGACTTGTCCTTCACCCACTTCATCGACAAGTCGAGCCCCAACCTCATGCTCTACTGTGCCAACGGCAAGCACTTCTCGGAAGCGCTGCTGACGGTGCGCAAGGCCGGCGAGAAGCCGCTCGAATACGTCAAGCTCACACTGAAAGATTTGATCATCAGCTCCGTGAGCACCGGTGGGAGCGGCGGCGAGGACCGGCTGACCGAGAACGTGGCGCTCAACTTCGCGGCGTGGAAGCTCGAGTACACACCTCAGAAAAAGGATGGCACCGGCGACGCGCCGGTAACGGTCGCCTGGAACATCGCCGAGAATAAGAAGGAAGGTTAGTCACTGCTGCTGGGGTGGGGCAGCGTTCAGCCGGAGCGAGGCAATGCGCTGCTATCATGGGAGAGTGGAATGGGAACGGAGGACTGGCTGCGCGGCGGTGACCCCAGCACCGCCCTGAGCGATTTGCAGGAGCAGGTTCGCAAGAACCCCTCGAACGCCAAGTTGCGCGTGTTCTTGTTCCAGCTCCTCGCCATCGAGGGCCGCTGGGACCGCGCTCTCACCCAGCTCAAGATCGCCGGTGAGCTTGACCCCGGCAATCTTGCCATGGTTCAGACCTATCGCGAGGCGCTGTCGTGCGAGGCGCTGCGCGACGAGATCTTCGCCGGCCACCGCTCGCCGCTGATCTTCGGCCAGCCCGCGACCTGGATCGCGCTGCTGGTCGAGGCCCTGCGGCTGGCCGCGGCCGGCGAGATCGAGCAGTCGCAGCAGGTGCGCGACGAGGCCTTCGCGGCGGCGCCTGCCACGCGCGGCGTCATCGACGATCAGCCCTTCGAGTGGATCGCCGACGCCGATCCACGCCTCGGGCCTGTGCTCGAGGCGATCATCAGCGGACGCTATTATTGGGTGCCTTTCAACCATATCCGCGAGATTCGCGTCGAGGCGCCGGCCGATCTGCGCGACGTCGTGTGGATGCCCGCCTATTTCACCTGGGCCAATGGGGGCGAGAGCGTCGGCCTCATCCCGACACGCTATCCCGGATCCCAGGCGAGCGCCGACCCGCAGCTCCGCTTGGCGCGGCGCACCGACTGGGCGGAACGCGGCGCCGAGCTCTTCGTCGGTCTCGGGCAGCGGATGCTGGCGACCGACGCCGGCGAATACCCGATCATGGATGCGCGCGCCATAAGGCTCGAGACCGAAGCGACGGAAGCCGCGTTCAGCGCGGCGCAACCGGCCGTGAGCGCCTGACGGGCGGTGGTGGGCGATGGCCGAGCTCACGCAGCAAGAGCGATTGCAGCCGTGCCTATTGGACCGGATCACCGACGACGCGCCGGAGAAGAAGCAGGAATCGCGCGACCAGCGCGTGGTCTCGCTGCGGCGGCTGCGTGAAGGCGTGCTGCGCGACCTGGGTTGGCTGCTCAACGCCACCAACATGGCCGTGCTTGAGGACCTTACCGATTACCCGCATGTGGCGCGTTCGGTGCTGAATTACGGAATGCCCGGCCTCGCCGGCACGCTCGTCTCCAGCATCGATGTCGTCGAGTTCGAGCGCAAGATCTATCAGGCGATCGTCGATTTCGAGCCGCGCATCCTGCGCGATACGCTCAAGGTGCGCCTTGCCGTCGCGATCGACCAGATGTCGCACAACGCCATGACCTTCGAGATCGAGGGCCAACTCTGGGCCCAGCCGGTGCCGCAGCGCATCTATCTCAAGACCGAGATCGACCTCGAGCTCGGGGAAGTGAAGCTGTCCGACTACACGGGCGGGAGCAGCGGCTGATGGACCCGCGCCTGCTCAAATACTACAACGCGGAGCTGCAGCATTTCCGCGAGATGTCCGGTGAATTCGCCGCCGAGTTTCCCAAGGTGGCCGGTCGGCTCGGTCTCGACAGCTTCGAATGCGCCGACCCGTATGTCGAGCGTCTGATCGAGGGCTTCGCCTTTCTCGCCGCGCGCGTCCGCCTCAAGGTCGACGCCGAGTTTCCGCGCTTCACCCGCCACATGTTGCAGCTGGCCTACCCGCACTACCTGGCGCCGACACCGTCGATGGCGGTGGTGCGCTTCCAGCCGACGCTCGCCGAAGGGAGCCTCGCCGAGGGCTTCACTGTGCCGCGCGGCAGCGTGTTGAAGACGTTGCTCGGCAAGGGCGAGCAGACGCCGTGCGAATATCGCACCGCACATGACGTCGTCTTGTGGCCGCTGGAGCTCACCGATGCCGAATATGTCGGCAGCACCGCCGCAGTGTCCGCGCTCGGCGTCACCGAGCTGCAGGGCGTGCGCGCCGCGATCCGGCTGAGACTCAGAGCCGCCGGCGGGTTGACCTTCGACAAGCTCGCGCTCGATGCGCTGCCCCTCTACCTGCGCGGCAGCAACGAGCTGCCGGTGCAGATCTACGAGCAGCTCATCGCCAATGTCGTCGGTACGGTGGTGCGCCCAGCCACCCGCCCCATCGGCTGGCAGCACGTGGTGCGTGACGCGCCAACGCGACCTCTGGGCTTCGAGCAGAGCGAGGCGCTGCTGCCTTATCCGGCGCCGTCCTTCGACGGCTATCGCCTGCTGCACGAGTATTTCGCCTTCCCGCAGCGCTACCTTTTCATCGAGCTGAGCAGCCTCGCCCCCGCGGTGCGGCGCTGCACCGGCAACGAGCTCGAGATCATCATCCTTCTGAAGCGCAGCGAGCCGCGCCTCGACGGCGCCATCGGCGCCGACGACTTCGCGCTGTTCTGTTCGCCGGCGATCAACCTCTTTCCGCGCCGCACCGACCGTATCCACCTGACCGACCGTAACGAGGAGCACCACGTCGTCGTCGATCGCACGCGGCCGATGGATTTCGAGGTTTATGCCGTGACGGGCGTGACCGGGTTCGGCGTCGGCAACGATCGGCAGCAGGAGTTCCTGCCGTTCTACGCGCTGACCGATCTTGCGGGCATGGCCGACGCGCGCGCCTATTACACCGTCCAGCGCGAGCCGCGCGTGCTATCGTCGCGCCAGCGGCAACGCGGCCCGCGCTCGAGCTATATCGGCAGCGAGGTCTTCGTCTCGCTGGTCGACACGGCGGAGGCGCCTTATCGCCATGATCTGCGTCAGCTCGGCATCGAGGCGCTCTGTACCAACCGCGACTTGCCCCTGGATGTGCCGATCGGCAAAAGCGCGACCGATTTCACGCTTCAGCTCTCGGCGCCGGTCGAGTCGGTGCGTTGCGTCGCCGGCCCGAGCAAGCCGCGGCCGTCCTTCGCCGAGGGCGATGCCGCCTGGCGGCTGATCAGCCATCTCTCGCTGAACTACCTTTCGCTGGTCGACAGCAATCCTGAACAGGGTGCGGCGGCGCTGCGCGAGCTGCTGTCGCTCTATGCGGATCTCGACGAGCTGCACATCACGCGCCAGATCGAGGGGCTGCGCGCGGTGACGACCAAGCCGATCACGCGCCGCGCCCTCGTTCCCGGCCCGATCGCCTTCTGTCGCGGCCTCGAGATTACGCTCACCTGCGGCGAGGAGTCGTTCGAGGGCACCGGGGTGTTCCTGCTCGGCGCGGTGCTCGAGCAGTTCTTTGCCAAATATGTATCGATCAACTCATTCACCGAGACGGTTCTGCGCACATTGGGCCGTGGCGAGATCATGCGATGGCGGACGCGGATAGGACAGCGACACACGCTCTGACTCTGCTGCGCGACCTGCAGGAGAAGCCATATGATTTCGGCTTCTTCCAGGCCGTGCGGCGGATCGAGAATCTTTATCGCGACAAGCCGCGCACGGGGACGTCGAGCCACGCCTCCGACGATCCGGTGCGGTTGGCGCAGGAGCCGACGACCGCGTTTGCGCCAGCGACCCTGGCCTCCTTCGCGCCCGGCGAAGGCGCCCGCCCGCCGCGTCTTGCCAGCTACTTCTTCGGCCTGACGGGCCCTAACGGACCGCTGCCGATCCATCTGACAGAATACGGGCGCGACCGTCTCCGCAACACCGGCGATGCGACCTTCGTGCGCTTTCTTGACCTGTTCCATCACCGGCTTCTCAGTCTCTTCTACCGCGCCTGGGCGATCAACCAGCCCGCCGTCAGCTTCGACCGTCCCGAGGATGACCGCTTCGCCGCCTATGTGGGTTCGCTGTTCGGCTTGGGCCTGCGGAGCTCGCGCAACCGCGATGCGTTCCCTGACTTGGCGCGGCTGCGCTACGCCGGTCACTTTGCCAACCAGACGCGCCACCGCAGCGGACTCAGCGCCATCCTGCGCGATTTCTTCCGCATGCCCGTGACCATCCGCGAGTTCACGGCCGGATGGCTGCATCTCGGCGAGGACATGCGCTGGCGGCTCGGCCGCTCGCGCGAGAGCGGCACCCTCGGTCGCTCCGCGACGATCGGTGCGCGGGTGTGGAGCTGTCACCACAAATTCCGCATCGCTTTCGGTCCGCTGAACCTCGCCCAGTATATGCGGCTGCTGCCGGGCGGCGACAGCCTGCGCCGCCTGGTGCCGCTGGTGCGCTTCTATGTCGGCGACGAGCTCGACTGGGACGTCAACCTCATACTGACGCGCGAGGAGGTCCCGCCGCTTCGTCTGGGCCAAGAGGGACGGCTCGGCTGGACCACCTGGTTGACGGCGCCATCGCGGTCGCGCGACGCCGATGACCTCCGCCTTAACCCTCTCGGCGCCAAGGGGTGAAGGCGGTGCCGCCGGGCGGCATCGAGATACGCGGGTCGACGGGCATCGACCATTTGAGGCTTTGAGGAGCATATTATGAGTGAGATCAGCCGCGTCGCACTGTTCGGCAAGCTCAACAGCCTGGGCTACCGGGCGATCGAGAGCGCCACGGTCTTCTGCAAGATGCGGGGCAACCCGTATGTCGAGCTGATCCACTGGCTGCATCAGCTCCTGCAGCAGCAGGATTCCGACCTCCACCGCATCATCAAGCATTTCAACCTCGATGTGTCGCGGCTGGCCAAGGACGTCGTTGATGCGCTCGACCGGCTGCCGCGAGGCGCGAGCTCGATCTCCGATCTCTCCTCGCATGTCGAGGATGCGGTCGAGCGCGGCTGGGTGTTCGGCACGCTCATGTTCGGCGACAGCCAGGTGCGCACTGGGCACCTCGTCGTCGGCATGATGAAGACCTCGACCTTGCGCAATGCGCTCCTTGCCATCTCGCGCGAATTCGCGAAAATCAAGCCCGAGGCGCTCAGCGAAGATTTCGCCCGCATCGTCGCCGGCTCGCCGGAAGACGCCCTGCGCGCCAGCGACGGGTCGGGCCTCGCCGCCGGTGCCGTACCCGGTGAGGCGAGCGGGGCCATGGCGCCCGCCCAGATGGGCAAGCAGGAGGCGCTGAAGCGCTTCTCGGTCGACCTCACGGAGAAGGCGCGCAAGGGCGAGATCGATCCGATCGTCGGACGCGACGAGGAGATCCGCCAGATCGTCGACATCCTGATGCGGCGCCGGCAGAACAACCCGATCCTTACCGGCGAGGCCGGCGTCGGCAAGACCGCGGTGGTCGAGGGCTTCGCGCTGCGCATAGCCGCCGGCGACGTGCCGCCCAGCTTGCGCGAGGTGAGCCTGCGCACGCTCGACGTCGGCTTGCTGCAGGCGGGCGCCAGCATGAAGGGCGAATTCGAGAACCGGCTGCGCCAGGTGATCGACGAGGTGCAGGCCTCGCCCAAGCCGGTCATCCTCTTCATCGACGAGGCGCATACCCTGATCGGCGCGGGCGGCGCCGCCGGCACCGGCGACGCCGCCAATCTGCTCAAGCCGGCGCTGGCGCGCGGCACGCTGCGCACCGTCGCCGCTACCACATGGGCCGAATACAAGAAATATTTCGAGAAGGATCCGGCGCTGACGCGGCGCTTCCAGGTCATCCAGGTCGATGAGCCCAGCGAGGAGAAGGCCATCCTGATGATGCGCGGCATGGCTTCGACCATGGAGAAATATCACCGCATTCAGCTCATGGACGAGGCGCTGGAAGCGTCGGTGCGCCTGTCGCATCGCTATATCCCGGCGCGCCAGCTACCGGACAAGGCGGTGAGCCTGCTCGACACCGCCTGCGCCCGCGTCGCCATCAGCCAGCACGCCGTGCCGGCCGAGGTCGATGACAGCCGCCGCCGCATCGCCGCGCTCGACACCGAGCTCGAAATCATCGGTCGCGAGAAGGCGGTCGGCGTCGATACCGCGCAGCGCGAGGCGCAAGCCAACGAGAAGCTCGGCATCGAGCGCGAGCGCCTCAAGGGCCTCGATGCGCGCTGGCAGGAGGAGAAGGGCCTCGTCGACCGCATCCTCGACATGCGCGCCAAGCTGCGCGGCACGGCCGAGCCGGTCGAAGGCACCAGCAGCCCGCTCGAGAAGGCAGCCGCCGCGGCGCGTGCGGCGGCGCCGGAGGTGGCGGCGACGGCCGCGCTCACCGGCCTCGAACGCGAGCGGGTGCTGTCCAAGCTGCACGAGGCGCAGGCGCGGCTCGCCGAGCTCCAGGGCGAGGCGCCGCTGATCCTGCCGAGTGTCGATGCGCAGGCGGTCGCCTCGGTCGTCGGCGACTGGACCGGCATCCCCGTCGGGCGCATGGTCAAGAACGAGATCGAGACCGTGCTCAAGCTGGCGGACACTTTGAGCCAGCGCGTCATCGGCCAGCGCCACGGCCTCGAGATGATCGTGAAGCGCATCCAGACCTCGCGCGCCGGTCTCGACAACCCCAACAAGCCCATCGGCGTGTTCATGCTGTGCGGGCCGTCGGGCGTGGGCAAGACCGAGACGGCGCTCACGCTGGCCGAGGCTCTCTATGGCGGCGAGCAGAACGTCGTCACCATCAACATGAGCGAGTTCCAGGAAGCGCACACGGTGTCGACCCTGAAGGGTTCGCCGCCAGGATATGTCGGCTACGGCGAAGGCGGCGTGCTCACCGAGGCGGTGCGGCGCAAACCCTACAGCGTCGTGCTGCTCGACGAGGTCGAGAAGGCGCATCCCGACGTGCACGAGATCTTCTTCCAGGTCTTCGACAAGGGGCAAATGGAGGATGGCGAGGGCCGGCTCATCGATTTCAAGAACACGCTTATCCTGCTGACCTCCAATGTCGGCACCGACCTCATCGTCAACATGTGCAAGGACCCCGAGCTGATGCCGGATCCGGAAGGGCTGGCGAAAGCGCTGCGCGAGCCGCTGCTCAAGGTCTTCCCGTCGGCGCTTTTGGGCCGCATCGTCACCATCCCCTACTACCCGCTCAGCGACGACGTGCTCGCGAACATCATCCGGCTCCAGCTCGGGCGCATCGAAAAGCGCGTAAAGACCACGCACAAGATCCCCTTCACCTATGACGACGCGGTGGTGAAGCTCATCGCCGAACGCTGCACCGAGCTCGAGAGCGGCGGTCGCATGATCGATGCGATCCTGACGAACACGGTGCTGCCGACGATCAGCCGCGAGTTCCTCGCGCGCACCATGGAGGGGCGACCGGTCGATCGCGTCCACATCAGCGTCGCGGAGCAGGATTTCCGCTACGGGTTCGAGTGAGCGTCGCCCTCGGATTTTCGCGCGACCACCACCAGCCCCGCGACGGGGGCGCCGCCCTCGTTGCGCGGTGTCGCAGGTTCGATCGCGATCAGGGTGAAGCCGGCTCCGGCGAGGATCCGGCGGACATAGCCCGCGGCGTGGCTGTAGCGCCCATGCTCCTCGAGGCGATAGCCGGGTCCGGCGTCTTCGGCAGCGAGGCGCTCGAGCGTGAAGGCGAGGATGCCGCCCTGGCGCAGCGCGCCGGCAGCGGCCTCGGCGACCGCCGAGAGGTCGCCGAAATAGACCAGGGTGTCGGCCGAGAGGATGAGATCGTAGCTGCCCGTTCGTGCCGCCATGAAGGCGGTGAGCTCGCCGGCGGAGAGCGCGTCATAGACATCGCGCTCGCGCGCCTTCGCCAGCATGGCTTCGGCGAGGTCGACGCCCTCGAGGCGGCAGGCGAAGGGCCGCAGCAGCGGGCCGCAGAGGCCGGTGCCGCAGCCGGCGTCGAGAACCTCGAGCGATCGGCGGGGATCGCCGATGACGCCGGCGATGGCGGCGTGCAGCAGCTGCGGCGCGCGGTAGCCGAGGCGGTCGAGATGCGCATCGAAGCTGGCCGCGTATCCCTCGAAGATCGACCGTACATAGGCGTCCGAAGCCCGCGCCGGTATCGCGTCGCCGGAATAGGCGGCCCGATAATGCTGCGCGACCGGATTGTCCGGCTCGCGCGCGAGCCATTCGTCGAGGGCTTCGACCGCGGCGTCCGAGGACTTGCCGGAGAGCCGTATCGCCCGAACGCGCGCGACGTGGGCCTGGGTGAGATTCGGATCGAGCGCCAACGCCACGTGCAGAATGGGAAGGGCGTCCTCCGGCCGGCCGAGCCGCAGCCACAGCATGGCCAGGCTGTAATGGAAGAGCGCCTTTCGCGGCTCGAGCGCGATCGCCTGCTCGAGGGCGGCTTCGGCCTCGGCCGGCCGGCTCAAGGCCCGCAGCGCAACACCGAGATTGTGATGCGCGTCGGCGGCCTCGGGACGAAGCTCGACCACCCGGCGATAGGCGGCGACCGCTTCCTCGCCCCTGCCGGTCTCGAAAAGGACATTCCCAAGATTGTTATGGGCATCGGGATTGTCGGGCGCGAGTGCCAGGGAGCGCCGGATGAGCGCCACGGCCTCGGCGCTCGCGTTCTGGCGATGCCTGAGAATGCCGAGGAAATGCAGCGCGTCGGGATGGTCGGGCGCGTCCGCCAGCACCGCCGCATAGAGAGGCTCGGCCTCGCGCAGCCGGTCGGAGCGATGGAGCGCGATGGCCTCGGCGAGCAGGGCACCGACCGGCCTGGGCTCGGGACGGCTGGCCTCGGCGCTGCCGCTGGGGGCCTCGGTCGTCATGGTTCTCGCCGCGCCAGGGTGACGCGCGGATACTCTACGGGACCTGTCGTGTCGGCCGCAATCCTCATGCTTGCCGCTGCCGCGGCCACGCCCGCGGGATAGGGGCGCGCATGCCGCAAGATCCCGATCGCCAAGCCTTCGACGACGCCGTCAGGGCGATGCGCGCCGACCTCACGGCGGCCGCCGCCATGGCAACGGCGGACGGCCAGGTGCGGGTGCAATACGAGCACTCCGCCGGCGCGCTCGCCGCCGAGCTCGAGGGCGAGGTCCGCGCCGGCCGCTTCACTTGGCGCCAGGCGGCCGAGCAGGCATGGCAGGCGCGCAACGACGCGATGGAGCTGATGCGCCTGCGCAGCACGCCCATCGGCCGCTCGATCGCCGAGCAGCTCAAGCCGCAGGGCCGGACGCTCAACGAGCTGGTTGCGCGCAAGACCATCGAGCTCCATCCCAACAAGGCGTTCGACGCGCTGTCCAAGGCCGAGCAGGACGAGGTCTTTGGCGCTATCGTCGCGTCGGCCGGCCGCGCCAACCCGCGCGTCAGCGCCATGATGCGCGGCGCCTCGCGCTGCGGCCGGGCGCTCCTGGTGCTGTCGCTGGCGATCTCGATTTACAATATCGCGACGGCCGAGGATCACTGGGCGGCGGCCCGGCGCGAAGCCGTCGTCACCGGCGCGGGCGTCGCCGGCGCGATGGCGGGCGGGGCCCTGGCCGGCCTCGCCTGTGGGCCGGGCGCGCCCGTCTGCGTGACGGTCGGCGCCTTCGCCTGCGGCGCGCTCGCGGCGTTCGGCGTCGACTTCGCCCTCTTCCACAAGAAATGAACCGGCATGAAAATGGTGCAGGAATTCGCGCTGGATCGTATCGAGGGGAGGCCGGGCAGCGAGGCCCGCGAGGAGCCGCGCGCGCGGCTGCGTCGCGCCGGCAAGGATACCGGTACGGTGGTGCCCGGCGCGGTGCTGGAGGCGCAACTCGCCGCCGACAGCGGCTGGCTGCTCTTCATCACCCACGACACGCCCTTCGAGGAGCGGCTCGACGTCACCCTGATCGATCGCTCCTGCCGGATCGTCGACATGGCCTCGTTCTACGGCCTCTACACCACCGGCAATTTCCGCAACCTGACACTCGACTCCGACAAGAGCGTCGTGTTCGATTTCTTCGGCGACCACGCGTGGCGGGTGACGCTGCTCGACAAGCCGCAATTCCGCTTTCCCGTGGCGCGGCTGACCGAGCCTGCCGGCGTCCATCGTCGCTTCGGCTTCACGCGGCATTTCGCCGTCGCTGCCGCGAGGCGCGCCGCATGAGCGAAATCAGCGCTGGGCGCAACCCGGGAAATTCGCTACTTTTGGTTTACATCAGCGCGAGGCGCGCATGGCCGCAATCCTGACCCAAGCCAACCGTCAGTTCAAGGTTTCGACACCGCTCGGCAAGGACGTGCTGCTGTTCGGGCATATGAGCGCCAGCGAGCAGCTGAGCGGCCTCTACAAGATCGACCTCAACCTGTTCAGCACCAACAAGGCGATCAAGCCCGAGCAGATCCTCGGCGCCCCGGTGTCGGTGAGCATCGAGCTGCCCGAGGCAAAGGGCGAGCGCCATTTCCACGGCCATGTCGCCGAATTCGCCTATGTCGAGCCCATCGGCGAGATCCACGCCTACCGCGCGACGCTGCGGCCGTGGCTGTGGTTCCTGACGCGCAGCGCCGACTGCCGCATCTTCCAGAACAAGAACGTGCCGGACATCATCAAGACGGTGTTCCGCGATCTCGGCTTCACCGATTTCAAGGACGGGCTGAGCCGCAGCTACGAGCCTTGGGAATACTGCGTACAGTACCGCGAGACGGCCTTCGACTTCGTCAGCCGGCTCATGGAGCATGAGGGCATCTATTATTATTTCGAGCATACGGCGAGCAAGCACTCGCTGGTGCTGACCGATTCCACCCACTCGCATCCGAAGGTCGCCGGCTACGACAGCGTGCCTTATTACCCGCCCGAGCAGACCGGACGGCGCAAGCGCGATCACATTTCGCAATGGTGGGTTGCCTGGGAGGTGCAGAGCGGCGAGTACAGCCACACCGACTATGATTTCAAGAAGCCGGCGCTGGACCTCGGCGCCAATGTGAACGATCCGCGCGGGCACGGCCATGCCAAGGGCGAGATGCGCGACTATCCGGGCGCCTACACGACGCCGGACGCCGGAGGCAGCCTGGCGCGCATCCGCCTCGACGAGCTGCGCACGCGCTATCAGGTGGTGCACGGGATCGGCAATGCGCGTGGTCTCGCCGTGGGCGCCCTCTTCGCGCTCACCGGCTTTCCTCGCGACGACCAGAACCGCGAATACCTGATCACCTCGGCGACCTACGAGGCGCGCAGCAATGACTACGGCGCCGGCGGCGGCGAGGACGACAGCAATTTCGACTGCAGCTTCACGGGCATGTCCAGCGCGGAGCAGTTCCGCCCGCCCTGCGTGACGCCGGAGCCGGTCGTGCAGGGGCCGCAGACGGCGCTGGTCGTCGGTCCCAGCGGCGAGGAGATCCACACCGACGAGCACGGCCGCATCAAGGTGCAGTTCCACTGGGACCGCAAGGGCAAGAAGGATCAGGACAGCTCGTGCTGGATGCGCGTCGGGCAATTGTGGGCGAGCAGCGGCTGGGGCTCGATGTGGATCCCGCGCATCGGCATGGAGGTGATCGTCGATTTCCTCGAGGGGGATCCCGATCAGCCGATCGTGACGGGCTGCGTCTACAACGGCGCCAACAAGCCGCCCTACGCCTTGCCCGGAGAGAAAACGAAATCGACCATCAAGAGCAACTCGAGCAAGGGCGGCGGCGGCTCCAACGAGATGCGCTTCGAGGACAAGAAGGGCAGCGAGGAGATCTACATCCACGCCCAGAAGGACCGCAACCTCGTCATCGAGCACGACGAGAC